>OQVL01000098.1_pt1 | contig 34301 bp, 27 predicted proteins | sample 1691501 | NCBI WGS metagenome assembly OQVL01 (sample SAMN03418253, study PRJEB22391) | human gut metagenome | biome: human-gut; feature: organic feature; material: feces | host: Homo sapiens | place: Tanzania | collected 2013-01 | reverse complement strand
GCGGTATGCTGTTCCAAGCTCTTAAATAAGTATCATTTACACATTCCTCGCTGTCCTCGTCATTACGAAGAATATTAAAGGCTATGTATCTGCAATACTTTCCATATTTTTTTGAAGTTTCAGATATAGCAGTTTCGGAGCGCTCCCAATATAAATCTACTATCTGCTTATCATCCATAGGTTTCTCCTCCTTCCCTTAGTATTAAAGCCTTTCACCCTAATAGACGGGGAAAATGTGTCATACGTCACTAAATTCAAAAAAATCTTCCTCATTTTTTAAATTATATCATTTACTTGTGAATTTTTCTATTTTGTTTATGTATCGAAAAAGCCTTGCAAATCAAGGACTTTATAAAAAGAAACTGGACACCAATCAAGATACGCATTGTATCAAAATTGGTGTCCAGTTATGGTGCGAGAGACGGGACTTGAACCCGTACGGGATTACCACACGCCCCTCAAACGTGCGCGTCTGCCGATTCCGCCACTCTCGCATTCAATTGTCGTTCCCTCAAGGAACGCTTGATATTATATCAGATAGATACCCGTTTGTCAACTGTTTTTGAAAATAATTCTAACTTTTTTCTGCCATATTTTCTTATAAAAACCTTCCGACAGCGATCAAGCCGTCGGAAGTGATTTTATTTTGCTGTCAAAAAATAATTTTTCTAAACTCACGGCGTAATTGTTTGCCGCCTGTTATTTCTCCTCAAAAATATATTCACCCGAACCGAGGCGAATAACCGCACAGCCGTCCTTGCACTCATACTCATCGAAGCTGTGTTCAACGCCGTTTATTGTGAGCTTTTCGCCCATAATCGGCAATCTCAGCTCGGTCGGAACCGGAACGGTACATTTAAATATAAGGTTTTTCTCGTTGCTCCATTCGCTCACGATAGGTCCCGAGGCGGAATCATAGCTTGCCTTAACATATGTCATTCGCTGCTGTCCGTCGGGAAGCTCCTCGGCGGTTCTTGTATCAATTCTCGGCCGAAGAATAACAGTTTCAAAGCCAGGCGTTCCCGGCTCGATGCCTGCCATATAGCGATACATCCATTCAACTACCGAGCCGTAAGCATAGTGATTGAACGAGTTCATGCCGACATCTCCGAAGCCGTTTTCCTTTGTATAAGAATTCCAGCGTTCCCAAACGGTCGTTGCGCCCTGGTCGATACTGTAAATCCAAGACGGCTCATTGCGCTGCATAAGGAGCGTATATGCCATTTTATCCTTACCGTATTTTGAAAGCGTCGTGCAAAGATTATATGTTCCGAGGAAGCCCGTCGAAAGTCTGTTACCGTTAGCCTTTATCTGCTCAACAAGCTCGTCGGCGAGAACTTTTGCATAGTCGGCATCAACAAGGTCAAAGGCAAGTGCAAGAATTTTATCGGTTTGGGTCTGTCCGATGAGCTTTCCGTCTTTCATATAGTTATCAACGAAGTAAGCATAAGCCTGTTTTCTCAGCTCTTTATAATGCTCGGCTCTGTCGGATTTACCGAGAACGTCGCTCATCTTTATCATAAGGTCAATATCGTGCACAAAATAAACGGACGAAACATACGTTTTGTCGCACTGATCATATGCAAGCCAGTCGCCGAAACGGGCGTTTGCGCCAGCCATACCGAACTTATCAACGAGCTGAGCAATGTATTTCTCCATTGACTCATAATGCGTTTCAAGAAGCTCAATATCTTTATACATAACATACATATTATAAGGCACGATTATGCCTGCATCTGTCCACGCCGCTTCATTCTCCGCATGGCAGCAAAACGTTTTGGGAATAACCTCGGTATATCCGCCATCGTCACCCTGAGAATCACGGGCATCCTGGATCCACTTGCGGAAAAATTCCTTGACATCTGCATTGTAAGCAGCCGTTATGCTGAACGCCTGCGCGTCTCCTGTCCAGCCGTAGCGCTCATCACGCTGAGGGCAATCGGTCGGCACGCTCAGATAGTTACTGCGTTGACCCCAAAGAGTATTTGAAATAAGTTTGTTGACAAGCTCGTCGGAGGTTTCAAGCGTTCCTATTTCTTTCGTAACAGAGCCGACAACCTCGGAAATAAAATCAAGTATTTCAATATCCTTCGTTGCGCTTATCTGTACATAGCGATATCCGTAAAATGTAAATGTCGGTCTGTAATTTTCCTCGCCTTTACCGCTGAGTACATATGTTTCCTTCGCAAGCGCAGTTCTGAAATTGATGGTGTAAAGTGATCCTTTTGCACCGTCATTTCCTCTTGAAATTTCACCGCTGTCGTTCAAAAACTCTGCATAGTGAACATTAACAAATGTTCCTCTTTCGCCTTTAAGGGTCAGCTTAGCCCAGCCGACCATTTCCTGACCGAGATCAATGATAAGCTTTTGACCTTTTTTGAGCGTTAGAGGGAAAGATTTGGGATTGTCGCAGATATTTATCTCGCCGTAATATGAACCGTTATAATTAATACCGTCATAAACCGTGAGAGTTTTTGCTCTCAGACTTAATTCATCACGAACTTGAACCTTAGGACCGATAAAAGGAGTCAACACACCGTCGAAATAATCACAAACCGTCGCTTTGCGAACCTTTTTCGGCACAAATCCTACTGTTGAAATCTCATCATAACCGTTCTCTGTTGCATCACAGTATTCTCCGTCCCAGATATCAGCCAAGCGAACCGGTCCGCCGACCGTTGCGTCCCAGTTCTCGTCTGTTACAAGAATCGATTTGCCGCCATGCACAATATTTGCAATGAAAGCGGGCGGATTTGCACCGTATGTACTCTGAACAATTCTGCCTGAATACCAGCCTGCCGATACCACTGCAAGTATTCGATTCTTTCCCTCACGAATATACTTTGAAACATCATAGATGTAGTAAAGGGCACGTTTGTGATAATTTGTCCAGCCCGGTTTCATCTCGTCATTTCCGACGCGCTTGCCGTTAATGTAGATATCAACAATACCGAGAGCCGAAAAAATCAACTCGGTTTTCTCGTCGCTTACGATATCAAAATCACTCCAAAACATCGGTAATCCGTTATTATCGACAATTTCGCAATGTTGATTAACATAAGGCACTCTGCTGCCCCACGGATTTTTTGAAGCGTCAAAATAGTTTTGAAATTCTGTGTAAATAAACTTTGCGTTATTCCATATTTTTTCCATGTTGTCCTCCTATAAAAAGGACAGAAACGAAAGCCTTTATTATGCTCTTGTTTCTGTCCTTTAATGCCTTTAATTATTTTGTAAGGAAATACCAAACGATATCAATAACTCTGAAATCCTTAAGAACCTTTACAAGGAACTTAACGATTGTATCGGCAAGGAGAGTCGTTGCTCCGCCGAGATCGACAAAACGGTTTGTCTGTGCCTCGGGTGCGCCGTCGTACTCGAGAGTAAACGGCTGAGTATAGATAACTCCGCCCTCGCCTACGATTTCGGCTCTGACATATGAGCCGATCTCATCGGAATAATCATCAAGGTCAATCGTGTTGCCCGTTGCAATTACCTTGCCGTCGGCAATCCAGTGAACCATATATGCGTCCTGAGTGCTGATCGTGATAGTGTCCTCAACATCATCAACGGAAACGGACTTTACCTTAGGAGTAACCGCTTCCTGATCAAAAGCAAAAATCGTGCGCTGCTTGCCTGCATTTTCCTCTTCAACAATCTTGCTGTAAGTTTCGGCAAAGCTGTCCGCCAGCTCAAGACCTACGCCTGCCGCCTTAAGCTCCTCCGACCACGACCGGATCTCAACCTTGCTGCCCATATAGTAGCTTGCGGCAAAGAACGCTCCGTCCTTCATAGCTGTTTTAAGCTCGGGAACGGTCTTTTCAGGCATACACATAAGGGTATATCCCGAATTGACGATGCCCTCGTTATGAGAATCCGATGTCGCAAGTCCGAAAACGTTTCTGCCCGTCGGGACAACCTTTTGAAGCAGGAGATCCCAAAGCTTTCTGTCGTAACGGGTTCTGCTGTCGCCCTTGCTGTTGACATCAATACCAAGGCAAGCCGGGTATTTTTCGAGAATGTTTGCAAATTTATCAACTACATATTTGAACTTGACGTTATCGGTGTTATATGCCTCGTCGTAGTTTGCAACGTTTCTTGCGCCGCTGTACTCACCCGGGTGATTGATTACGCAAAGTCCGCCGAGCTTATCGATATTTTTAATCGGGGTCTCATAGTCACTTGTACCGCCGATTGTGTCGTTGCCGTAATTAACAAACCATGAGCAAACGTGAGCATTGTTAAACGAGGTCGGGTTCTGCTCATTGCCGAAAGGCACTCTGAGCATTGAATTTTCGGCATTTCCGTTATCGTCATATTCGGTATAATAGTTGCCGTCGTATGTATATTCCTTGCCGTCTGAGGTTTCGCCCTTTGACGAAAGAACCTCAATGGGAAGTTTGCCTTTTCTGACGCTCATTGCAATCTTAACAGCCTTGTTCGTTGAGGGATCATCCCAGCCGTAGTCCGTTGTGCCATGGTCGGTGACTGCAAGAATATCGAAATTATGGTCATAATGCTTTTCAACGGTTTCTTTCTTTGTCAAAGCACCGTCCGTACCTGTCGTGTGACTGTGAAGATCCGTCTTGTATTGCTTATAGGTGCTCCAGTCAACGTTGGCATAGGTGCTGTTGATTTTGTAATCAACGTCCTTGTCGATCGCAAACGAGCAAAGAGCCGTACACGATGTTGCAATTGCGGCAGACATGAAAATTGAAATGGCTTTTGTAAGTTTTCTGTTCATGATTATCCTCCGTATTATTTGATGATTTTATCGAGTAGTGCTTTTATATCGATATCTTTATTCTGCGTGTCGGAGTTTTTCTCCGTCAGAGGAACAATGATTTTGTTGACCTGATCGTTATAAAGAAATTGCGGAAAATCATCGCTTTCATTTACCGTCGGCTGACTGCCATGCTGAGCAAGCCACCATGTAAAATCGTAATAGCCCGGCGTGTACCAGGTGTGCATCATATCCTTTACAAACCACGTATATTCGGGATACATACAGGTCGAGGCGTCAATGGCATTGTCGCAGGAAATATGGTTGTGACCGTCTCCGATCTTCTGCGTGTAATCGGCACCGAGCGTCTCGCCGAAATCGGCACAGGTTGCGCCGAGTGATGTTCTCGAGGTGTCGATAAGGAAGTCGCTCTGATAGGAGTCGTTTTTCAACACCGGAACCGCTGCCTTGCCGTAATTTGAAATAATTGCAAGCTTCATTCCGTGCGCCAACGCGTTGTCAAGAATCGCTTTCGTGCTGTCCATAACTCCGTAGTGATACGCATCCAGCTTTTTGATAAGCAGAGCATTCTCGGTCTCGTCAAGCATATAAGCCTTGGCTTCTTCATAATACTCGTTCGGAACAAAGGTCCATATACCCGGGATGTTACCGAAAAGATCGTCAAGACAATTCTTATAAAGCACATCCTTGCCGTTGGTAAGCACCCGGTCAAGGACTCCGCATACAGGGCCGAAAACAAAGCCCGCAAGCGCTTTATAGAGACATCTCAAAAGAACGGTAACGGGATCGTTTCCCTCAATAAAATTGCCGACATAGTTTACAACCGAATCGGATTTAATATTGATATCTCCCGTGAAGAGACCACCCATAAGGTTGATACCGTTAAAAGCCGATGACTGCATAATCACCGTGTCAACACTGTCATAGCCGTACTGCTTCAGGTAAGTCATAATGACTGCGCCGCCCATACTCTCGCCCTTGAGGACGACTTTATTGTGATGAGTTAGCTGCTTTGTCTTTTCAACATAATCATTAAGTTCAGCGGCAATATCAAAAACATTCTCGCGCCAGTCATAGTTAAATCGGTTGTCACAACGATATCCGTGCTCGGCAGTTGGATCAACCCTGAATTTAACGTCAACCGTTTCGTTGAGCGGATCGCCGTTATCGTCGCAGGCGGCATCCTTCATCATCTCATTCAAAGCCTTGCTCAGCGAAAGCGCAAAGCTGTCATAATCGCCCGTAATCGTGAGCATAACGGCAGGCACAACAAGACTTGCAACGGCGCTTACGATTGCCGACGCCTCCGGCACGAATACATTGTACTGCTCATCCGTTCCGGGATTGGCAACCAGATCGGTCATCGCAAAGCCCGTAACATAGACCACCGGGGTAACTCCGCAGCGGCATTCATCCGAAGCATATGCCGAAAGCCCTGCGATGCTGACGGAAAATATCAGCAAAAATGCAAGAAAAAACGAAATAGCTTTTTTCATATCAGCCCTCCTCTGTATTTCTATAATTTAGAATCTGCTTTTAGTATTATATCATAACTTTTTTTCAATATCAATTCTTAATTTATTGATTTTGTCATAATCATTTATACGGAGTGATGCTGATGACAAACGCAAAGAAACTTCTTACAAATACTCTGCTGCTGACGGCAACGGCATTTTTAATGAAAACAGTCGCCGTCGGCTTTAATGTTTATCTTACAAATAAAATAGGTGCTGACGGAATCGGGCTTTTCCAACTCATAACCGCCGTTTACGGTATGGCAATTACCTTTTCCGTCGCAGGAATCCGCCTTGCCGCAATGCGCCTTGTTGCGGATAACATTGCCCTCGGCAAACACAATGACAGACAGCTAATGCGCCGCTGTCTGATATATTCCTTTGTCTGCGGAACTTTTATTGCCGCTTTGCTTTTCTGCTTTTCAAGCCTGATCGGGGTAAAATGGATCGGTGACGCACGCAGCATACCGTCTTTAAAGGTGCTCGGTCTCAGTCTGCCGTTTGTTTCAATGTCGGCGGCTCTCAACGGATATTTTACATCGGTAAAGAAGATCGTCCGCTATACTGCCGTTCAGCTTGCGGAGCAGTTGTTCAAAATCACGGTAACGGTTTTCGTCCTCAGTACGGTTCTTTCTCACGGCTTGGAGGCATCCTGTACGGCGATAGTTTTCGGGATAACCTCGGCGGAAGTTTTCTCGCTCTGCTGTTCTTATACTCTTTACCGCTTTTCTGTTTGCAAGCCGACGGAAACGGAGCGTGGGCTTACTATCTGGAAACGGCTTCTCAGAATTTCTCTGCCCGACACCGTGGGGTCGGAAATGCGTTCGGTTCTTATGACGGTTGAGCACCTGCTTATCCCCGCAGGCTTCCGCAAATCGGGAAGCGATCCGCAGGCGGCGCTCGCAACCTACGGTGTGATTCACGGAATGTCACTTCCGCTCGTTCTCTATCCCTCCGCCCTGCTCTCGTCGCTTTCGGGTCTGCTTGTACCCGAAATATCAGCCCTGCATATCTCGGGCAATAAGCCGAGAATAAACTATATGATAGCCAGAGTTCTTCATCTTACTCTGATCTTCTCAATCGGCACTGCAGGGATTATGTATTTCAACGCAAAAAGGCTGTCACTTGCGGTTTATGGCAATGACAGCGCTTTTATCTATATTCAAATTCTTTCGCCTTTGATTCCGATTATGTACTGCGATATGTCGGTCGACGGTATGCTCAAGGGGCTTGACCAGCAGGTCAGCTATATGAGATACAATATTATCGACGCATCGCTTTGCGTTATACTCGTATATTTTCTTGTTCCCATACTATCGGTCAAGGGCTATATAATCGTCGTTTTTGTCAGCGAAACCGTCAATTTTATCCTCAGCTTCAGACGTCTGACAAAGGTCAGCGACGTACAGCTTTCCTTTTTCAAAGATTTTTTTATTCCTCTTTTCTGCGTTATAGGCGCAAATCTTTTGAAAAGCCTTATCTTCTTTTCATTCAATCCGAGCAGCCTTAAACTTGCCGCCGCAGCGGAAATAATAACCGCCGCCATTCTATATGTCCTGATGATAATCTCATTCCGCTCCATCGACAAAGAGGAGCTCGATTGGATAAAGAGCTTAGTCAGATAATTACGACGCTTTGAGCTGGAGTCTCAGTTTATCGGCGATCATTGCAATAAATTCAGAATTTGTTGGCTTACCTCGTGATGATTGAATCGTATAGCCAAAGTATGAGCTTAACACATCAACGTCGCCCCTGTCCCACGCAACCTCAATTGCGTGTCGAATTGCTCTTTCAACTCTTGATGAGGTTGTCTTGAAAGTCTTTGCAACCGTCGGATAAAGCAGCTTCGTTACAGAGCCCATCATCTCGGTATTGTTTATTGAAAGAATGATTGCTTCTCTCAAATATTGGTAACCTTTGATGTGTGCAGGCACGCCGATCTGATGCATTATTTCCGATACGACAACCTCAAGATCGTTGCTGCTTTTCTCCGTCGCTCCGCCCTTTTGCCAGCCGGAAAGCTGAGAAATACGCTGGGCAATAATCTCCGCCTCAACGGGCTTAAGAAAATAATAGTCCGCACCGCCGTTGAGAATTTCACTTTCAAAGCGCATATTGTCAACGCTCGAAAGTACGATTATCATCGGTCTTTTCAGATCCTTCATTTCCCGGATTTGCTTTATTACTCCGAGTGCGTCCACATGAAGCATAAACGCATCCATAATAACAACGTCCGGTTTTTCGTATTTGATTTTGGTCAGAACCTGAGCCCCGTCCTTGTCCGTCATCACCGCTGTATAGCCGTAAGACGAAAAAGCCCTTACGCAACTCTGACCGAAATCGTTGTTTTCCGCAATCATTATTTTGATCCTATTTTCCATTAATATTTCCTCCCTGAAATTTTTTCATCGATATATTACCATTTAATGGTAATTATGTCAAGATATTTTTACCATTTTTTACCAATTATTTTTTCGATTTAATTTTTACCTGTGAAAAAACAATAAAAATGTTGTTGAAATTTAAAGTATGAAATAAAAAAACCGCTCACACGTGCACATTAGCACGAATTTGAGCGGTTTCCGTTTAACTGCAAAAATGCGGTTTTGGTCCGATGCTATCGGAGTTTGATGTTATTTGAAGTACCTTACGGCAGATTTAAAGAGCCGCATATCGTAATTTCCGGGCACATTCTTATAGAGTCCGTCGCCGATACGCTCCGAGTGGCCCATTTTGCCGAGCACCCTGCCGTCAGGAGAAATGATGCCCTCAATTGCTGCAACCGAGCCGTTCGGATTGTAGAGAATATCCTCGGTTGCGTCTCCGTCAGGATCGACATACTGGGTTGCTACCTGACCGTTGGCGATGAGCTGTTCGAGCATTTCCGGCTCCGCAATGAAGCGACCCTCACCGTGTGAAATCGGAACGTTATAAAGCTCACCGACCTCTGTTCCCGCAAGCCACGGAGAATTTGCCGATGCCACACGTGTTGTTACAATGCGTGACTGGTGCCTGCCGATTGAGTTGAATGTGAGCGTCGGGCAATGTTCGTCGGTATCAACAATCTTGCCGAACGGGACAAGTCCGAGCTTGATAAGAGCCTGGAATCCGTTGCAGATGCCGATCATAAGTCCGTCACGTCTGTCAAGAAGCTCCGTAACTCTCTGCTTTATTGCGGCATTGCGGAAGAACGCCGTGATAAATTTACCCGATCCGTCAGGCTCGTCGCCGCCCGAGAATCCGCCGGGAATAAAGATTATCTGTGAGTCCGCAACCTTGTCTGCAAAGCTCTCAATGCTTCTTGCGATTCCGTCCGAGGAGAGGTTGTTGATTACGAATATCTCCGCCTCTGCGCCGGCGTCCGTAACCGCCTTTGCGGAATCGTATTCACAGTTTGTTCCCGGAAATACCGGAATGAGAACACGTGGCTTTGCAACCTTAATTGCAGGCGCACTGAATTTTCTGTCTGTGAAAGAAATATTTGCGAGCTTATCCTTTTGGCCGTCGAGATCACATGGATAAACGGTTTCGAGCTTTTCCTCATATCCCCTTTTGAGCGCATTGATGTCAAGCGACTCTCCCTTATATGTGATCCTGCCGTCATCCGTGATTTCACCTATGAGCCGAGAGCCTGCAACATCATCCGTTACTTCAAGCAGGAACGAGGCGTAATCAAGTCCGAATATTTCATCAAGAGTGAGCTTGTCGCTGTATGAAAATCCGAGGCCGTTGCCGATAGCCATTTTGAAAACGGCTTCAGCAATACCGCCCATACCCGGAGTATAGCAGGCAACAGCCTTGTCTGAACGGAGAAGTTCGCTGACCTTGTCGAATAAAGCAAGGAGCGAATCGGTTTTAGGCAGTCCGTTCTCATCGTATTCGGGGCTGAACCTTACAAGAATATGACCGCTCTTTTTAAACTCTGGCGAAACAATATTCTTTATTTTATCGGTTGAAACGGCGAATGAAACGAGAGTCGGCGGAACATCGAGCTTTTCAAAGGTTCCGCTCATCGAATCCTTACCGCCGATAGCTCCGATTCCGAGCTCCTTCTGAGCACGGAATGCGCCGAGAAGTGCGGCAAGCGGCTTGCCCCATCTTTCGGGATCCTTGCCCGGACGCTCAAAGTATTCCTGAAATGTCAGGTAAACATCCTTAAAATCCGTGCCTGTTGCGATCAGTTTGCAAACCGACTCAACAACGGCAAGATATGCGCCGTGGAACGGGCTCTTTTCAGTAATGAACGGATTATAGCCGAATGCCATAAGCGAGCAATTGTCGGTATGACCCTTTTCAACGGAAATTTTCTGAACCATAGCCTGAATCGGGGTCTGCTGATATTTTCCGCCGAACGGCATAAGAACAGTTCCTGCTCCGATCGTTGAATCAAAGCGCTCGGAAAGCCCCCTCTTTGAGCACAGGTTGAGATCGGTCACCGTCTTTTTATAGTTCTCGCCGAAGCCGCCGGTGATCTCTTTCTTATATATTTCCGCCTTTGCGGGTGCAATATCAATATGCTTTTCCGCACCGTTGGAATTAAGAAATTCACGGCTGATATCTACGATTTTTTTACCGTTCCACATCATTGTAAGCCTCGGATCGTCCTTGACAACGGCAACAACCGTTGCCTCGAGATTTTCACCGTCGGCAAATGAAATAAACTTTTCAACATCCTCTTTTGCGACTACGACCGCCATACGCTCCTGCGATTCACTGATCGCAAGCTCGGTGCCGTCAAGTCCGTCATACTTTTTCGGCACGGCATTGAGGTCAATATCAAGTCCGTCCGCAAGCTCGCCGATCGCAACCGAGACGCCGCCTGCGCCGAAATCGTTGCAGCGCTTGATAAGTCGGCTTACATCACTGTTTCTGAACAGACGCTGGAGCTTACGCTCCTCGGGTGCATTACCCTTCTGAACCTCTGCACCGCAGGTTTCGAGCGACTGAAGAGTGTGCGACTTTGAAGATCCCGTCGCTCCGCCGCAGCCGTCACGACCCGTTCTTCCGCCGAGAAGAATTACAATGTCGCCCGGCTCGGGACATTCACGTCTGACATTCTTTTCGGGAGCGGCTGCGATTACCGCGCCGATCTCCATACGCTTTGCGGCATAGCCGTCGTGGTAAATTTCGTCTACAATTCCCGTTGCAAGTCCGATCTGGTTGCCGTATGAGGAGTAGCCTGCCGCCGCTGTCGTCACAATTTTTCGCTGCGGGAGCTTTCCCTCAAGTGTTTCGCTGACGGATTTCAGCGGATTGCCCGCACCCGTGACACGCATTGCACCGTAAACATACGATCTTCCCGAAAGCGGATCTCTGATTGCTCCGCCGATGCAGGTTGCCGCACCGCCGAACGGCTCAATCTCCGTCGGATGATTGTGCGTCTCGTTCTTAAAGAGAAGAAGCCACGGCTCGGTTTTTCCGTCCACCTCAACGTCCATTTTAACTGTACAGGCGTTGATTTCCTCGGACTCATCGAGCTTATCGAGCTTGCCCGTATTCCGGAGATATTTAACGGCAAGCGTTGCGATATCCATCAGATTAACCGGCTTTGTTCTGCCGAGCTGTTTCCTTGTTTTTATATAATCGTCATATGTTTCCTGAATGAGCTTATCCTCAAACTTCACACTGTCAATCGTCGTCAGAAAGGTCGTGTGGCGGCAATGATCCGACCAGTATGTGTCGATCATACGGATTTCCGTAATCGTCGGGTCACGCTTTTCCGATATAAAATATTTCTGACAAAAGGCGATGTCGTCCTCGTCCATCGCAAGACCGTACTTGCGCACAAAGTCGGCAAGCTGTGCCTCATTATATTTGCAGAAGCCGTCAAGAGTTTCAACCTCGGTCGGAATATTGTAATCCGTTTTGAGCGTTGACGGCTTTTCAAGCGACGCCTCACGAGCCTCAACGGGGTTGATAACATACTTTTTAACGGTATTGATATCCTCTTCCGAAAGCTCACCGCAGAGAAGATAAACCTTTGCCGTGCGAACTGTCGGTCTCTCGCCCTTTGAGATTATCTGAATGCACTGCGCCGCAGAATCGGCACGCTGATCAAACTGACCGGGAAGATATTCGACCGCAAAAACAGCGTCGCCGGTCTCAGGCAATTCGTCGGTGATAATATCCGTCTGCGGTTCGGAAAAAACAGTTTTCTTTGCCGACTCGAACAGCTCCGCATCCATATTCTCGGCGTCATATCTGTTGAGTATTCTCACATTTTCAAGGCTGTCAAGCTGCATAAAGGATCTGAGATCGTTGAGAAGCGTTCTCGCTTCATTCGCAAATTCCTTTTTCTTTTCAACATAAACACGGTAAACCATTATTTGACCTCCTTGGCTTTCAAAGCTCTCTGACCGATGTCACGACGCATATATGAATTTTCAAACTTAATTTTCGATGCGTTCTCATACGCCTTGTCAAGTGCACCTTTCAGCGTATCGGCAACCGCAACTGAGTTGAGGACTCTTCCTCCGTCGGTAACAAGATGTCCGTCAACCGACTTTGCGCCTGCAATTATCACGCTGTCGGCAATATCCTCGGGGATCGTTATCGGATAGCCTTTTTTGTACGACTTGGGATAGCCGCCCGACGCCATAACGACGCAGGCACAGCTCTTGTCGGAGAACCTGACCTCGGTTTCGGCAAGCGTTCCGTTTGTCACTGCCTGCATAACGGTCAGAAGGTCGCTTTCAAGAAGCGGCAGAACAACCTGAGTCTCGGGATCACCGAATCGGCAGTTATATTCGATAACCTTGGGGCCGTTCGGAGTGAGCATAAGTCCGAAATAAAGACAGCCCTTGAATGTTCTGCCCTCGGCTTTCATCGCCCTGATTGTCGGCAGGAAAATCTTTTCCATACACTCGTCGGCGATCTCCTTTGTATAGTAGGGATTCGGTGCGACCGTACCCATACCGCCTGTGTTGAGTCCCGTATCACCCTCGCCCGCACGCTTGTGATCCATCGAGGAAATCATCGGAACTATCGTTTCGCCGTCCGTAAAGCTGAGAACGGATACCTCGGGACCGGTGAGAAATTCTTCAACAACAATACGGCTTCCGCTTGCGCCGAACACCTTGTCCTTCATCATTGAATCGACTGCCGCAAGAGCCTCTTCAAGATTTTCAGCAATTATAACGCCCTTGCCCAGAGCAAGACCGTCCGCCTTGATAACAGACGGAAATGTTGTCGTTTTAAGATAATCCTGCGCCGCCTCGGGAGTGTCAAAAACCTCGTAGCGGGCGGTAGGAATGTTATATTTTTTCATCAGGTTTTTTGAAAAAACCTTGCTGCCCTCAATGATCGCCGCCTTTGCCTCCGGTCCGAAGCACGGAACGCCGATTCTGTTAAGAGCGTCAACCGCACCGAGAACGAGAGGATCATCGGGAGTGACGATAGCATAGTCGATTCCGTTTTCACGGGCAAAATTGACAATTCCGTCAATATCCGTTGCACCGATCGGCACGCAGACCGCGTCTGCGGCAATTCCGCCGTTTCCCGGCAGAGCAAAAATTTCCTCAACCGACTTATTTTCCTTTATTTTTTTGATGACGGCGTGTTCACGTCCGCCGCCTCCGATAACCATTATTTTCATTGCTTATCAAATCCTTTCGATAAGGAAGCGTTTTCTTTTAAATGAATTAACAATTTCACAAAATGCCGTGCAAAGGAAAATTCTGCACACGTATTTTGACGAGAAATTTTTCGTTAGGCGGATTTTATTCCTCGACGGCAATATTCCTAATATGCCAAGATGGATAAAATTCGTATCACGGAAAAAGAAACCTTTGATTTTGACGAGAGATTTTTTCGTTAGACAGTTTAAAGCCCTTGAAGGCTATATTCTTATATGCCGAGAGGGCTTTGGGCTGTATCACGGAAAAAGAAACCTTTGATTTGACGAGAGATTTTTTCGTTAGGCGGATTTAATTCCTCGACGGCAATATTCCTATATGCCGAGAGGGGTAAAATTCGTATCACGGAAAAAGATCCGTCAAGAATCAGTGATGGAAGAGGCGCATACCCGTAAACGCCATCACCATATTTCTCTCATCGCAAGCCTTGATGACGAGATCGTCACGGATTGAGCCGCCGGGCTGGGCGATGTAGGTTACGCCGCTTTTGTAGGCTCGCTCTACATTGTCGCCGAACGGGAAGAACGCATCGGATCCGAGGGCAACGCCGCTGATTGAGTCGAGATACTCACGGGCTTCGGCATCGGTGAGAGGCTCGGGACGGGTCTTAAAATACTTCTGCCAGTTGCCGTCGGCGCAAACATTCTCTTCGTTTTTATTGATATAGCCGTCGATTACGTTATCCCTTTCGGGTCTGCCGAGGGTGTCAAGGAAAGGAAGATTGAGCACCTTGTCGCACTGACGCAGGAACCATGTGTCCGCTTTTCCGCCGGCAAGACGTGTGCAATGGATTCTTGACTGCTGACCTGCGCCGACACCGATTGCCTGACCGTCAACGGCATAGCAAACGGAATTTGACTGAGTATATTTAAGAGTTATAAGCGAAATAATGAGATCCCTTTTTGCCGAATCGGGAAGATTCTTGTTGGCAGTTACGACATTTTCAAGAAGAGCGTTGTTAATTTCAAAGTTATTTCTGCCCTGCTCAAAGGTGATTCCGTAAACCTGCTTGCGCTCGATCGGAGCGGGAATATATGACGGGTCAATTTCTACGATGTTGTAGTTGCCCTTGCGCTTCGATTTGAGAATTTCAAGAGCTTCGGGCTCATAGCCGGGGGCAATAATTCCGTCGGAAACCTCACGTTTGATGAGCTTTGCGGTCGTGACGTCGCAGACATCGGAGAGCGCTATGAAATCGCCGAAGGAGCACATTCTGTCCGTGCCTCTTGCCCTTGCAAAGGCGCAGGCAAGCGGAGAATCGTCAAGTTCCTCAATATCATCGACAAAGCAAGCCTTTTTGAGCTTATCGGAAAGCGGAATACCTACCGCCGCCGAGGTGGGGCTTACGTGCTTGAACGAGGTTGCGGCGGGAAGTCCGAGAGCCTCTTTCAGCTCCTTTACAAGCTGCCACGAATTGAATGCGTCGAGAAAATTTATATAGCCCGGTCTGCCGCTGAGAATTTTTATCGGGAGTTCACTGCCGTCCTCCATAAAAATTTTTGCAGGCTTCTGATTGGGATTACATCCGTATTTCAGTTCAAATTCTTTCATACTCTGTCATTTCCTTTCTGCATAATTCAGCAATTTTTGTTTATCAGCTTTTCCTCATAGCTGCCGTCCGTGAGGTCGGTATATCTTACATAAAGTGAAATCTTATTGTTTTCATCAAGATTCGTCCAGATCTCATCGGCAAAATCGTCAATGCTGTCGGGGATAGCCACCCTTTCGGGTTCACCCTGAAATGTCGGGATCGGGTTGCCGTCCGTCACGTATGTATGGATAAAGTGACCGAGCCCTGCCTTTGACGGATATGAGAACGTGTATCTTGCACAGTCACTGCCGTCCTCGTCAAGGCTTTTGAGTATGCTCATTTCATAGACGAAATTGTCGTCGGCAAATGTCAGCATACCGCTGATTCTGGGCGTAAAATTCGGTGCATCGGGCTCAAATTCACGACTTTCGAGGCTTTCCGAAAAGCTCTTTCCCGTAACAACGCCGTCATAGATCGTATCCGTCTGATCGCCGTTGGTGACAATCAGCCTGTTATCAAGGCTTCTGAGCGCCGCATAGATAATCAGCGACGGATCCTCGACCTTTGAAGCGTCAAACGGCTCTGTAAAGACCTCGCCGTTCTTTACCGTAAAAACACGGTTACGGCTGTTTGCACTTCTGCCCATAATGAAGTATGCTGTCGCCGCCTTTTTTCCGTCGGCACTTTTTCCGATCACAATTCCGCGTCCGACATAGGGGTTGCCCGAAATACGGTCTTTCATTGATTTTGCTTCATATATATTCATTTCATTCTGTCCTTTCTTTAAGGATTTTCGCCGAAACAAGCTCCGTCGCCTGCGGAAGAATCTTCCACTCCGCCTGCTCCATAACTCTCTTCTGAAGAATTTCGGGAGTATCGCCGTCCTCGACGTCAACCGCTTTTTGGAGGATTATTTTTCCGCCGTCAGGGATTTCATTGACAAAGTGGACCGTTGCGCCCGTGACCTTAACGCCGTAATCAAGTGCCGCACGGTGCACCCTTAGTCCGTAAAAGCCCTCGCCGCAGAACGACGGGATCAGCGACGGGTGAACATTGATTATTCTCTCGGGATAGTGCGAAACAAAATCCGCACTGAGTATGCTCATAAATCCTGCGAGCACAATCATATCAATTTTATTTTCTTCGAGTAATTTCAGTATTCTGTTTTCAAACTCCGCCTGATCGGCACATTCCTTTTTCAGCACAACCGCTGTCGGGATTCCTGCATTTCCCGCCCTCGTCAGCGCATATGCCGAGCTGTTGTTTGAAACAACGAGAGCTATCTCGCCCGAATTGATTATTCCGCTCTGCTGAGCGTCGATAAGTGCCTGAAGATTTGTTCCGCCGCCCGAAACAAGAACGGCTATTTTAGCCTTGTTTTTCATCAGACTTTACTCCTTTCAGAAGCGGTAATATCATTGCCCCGAGCGTGTTTCCTGCAACAACGAGAGCCATAAAAAGAACTATTCTCACGCTGAAAATTCCCGAAACGCCGAAATAGTACATATCGGCGATCGAATGTTCAAAGCCGCAAAGGATGAACACGGGAACGCAGAAAAGAACACCGAGAGCGGTATTTTTCTCCTTGTAAATACTGACTGCAAGATACATCAGTATTCCACAGAAAAAGCCACGGATAAATGTATGTAACGGATACTGCGCCAGCTTTGTCGAGCACATTTCCGCCGCCTTTTCGCCAATATTCGGCAGAATTTCTCTCAGCATCATTCCGATAAGGAATGTCACGATCAAATTTCCGAAAAGACCGACCGCGAGATTAACAAAATCGGCTTTTTTGTGCTGTTCGACTATGTAGCCGATTTTCCCTGTAAAAAGATAATAGCCTTTATAGCAGATGCAGAGCAGCGCAACGGAAAAGAGCGCAGCTCCGACCGTTTTGTTTTCACACGAGAGAAAAACCGTGCCGCCGATTGTTATGAGAATTCCCGCACACAGGCTTTCACGAAAAGTTTTCAGCATATCGTTATTTTATCCTCTGAATTTTCGATTTTTCCGATCACGTAAGCGTCCTCGCCGTTTGCCTTTAGAATTTCAACAGCCTTGTCGGCGTCCTCTCGAGCAACGACTATGCTCATACCGACGCCCATATTGAATGTGTTGAACATATCCCTTTCGGAGATGTTACCCACCTTGGCAATCAGGTCAAAAATCGGAAGCACCTTGACCGCCTTACGCTCAATTACCGCACCGAGACCGTCTGGAATACTTCTCGGAATATTCTCGTAAAATCCGCCGCCCGTAATGTGGGAAATACCCTTGACCTTGACCTGCTCAAGAAGTGCAAGCACGGGCTTTACATAAATCTTTGTGGGAGCAAGAAGAGTTTCTCCGATTGATTTTCCGCCAAGCTCCTCACGGGGAGATTTGATATCGCTGTTTTCAACATCAAAAACCTTTCTGACGAGCGAAAAGCCGTTGGAGTGAACTCCGCTTGACGGAAGTGCGATAACAACATCGCCTGCTTTCATCGTTGACGGGTCAAGAATCTTCGACTTATCGACCACACCGACCGAAAAGCCTGCAAGGTCATATTCGTCAACGGGATAGAAGCCGGGCATTTCTGCGGTTTCGCCGCCGATAAGAGCCGCACCGCTCTGAACGCAGCCCTCCGCAACACCCGAAACGATTGATGCGATTTTTTCGGGAACATTCTTGCCGCAGGCAATATAATCAAGGAAGAAAAGCGGTTTTGCTCCGCAGCAAATTATATCATTGACGCACATTGCAACACAGTCTATTCCGACCGTGTCGTGCTTGTCCATAAGGAAAGCGAGCTTGAGCTTTGTGCCTACGCCGTCAGTGCCGCTGACAAGTACAGGCTTTTCAATGCCCGTTGTATCAAGCTCGAACAGTCCGCCGAATCCGCCGACATCGGAGCATACCCCCGATGTCAGCGTTCTTGCAATGTGTGATTTCATCAGCTCGACAGCCTTGTAGCCTGCCGTTATATCCACGCCTGCTGCGGCGTAGCTTTCGGAACGTGATTGTGTATTCATCACTTTTTCTCCTTTTGTCTTTCGGAAATTTTACATTCAAACTTGCTCTTATGCGTCTCGGTCGGCACTTCGGTCGGGTAATCACCGTCGAAGCAGGCTGTGCAATAGCCCTTGCCGAGGTCGCCGCAGGCAATCTTTTTAACATTGTCAACGCTCAGATAACCGAGGGAATCAACGCCGATAATCTCTGCAATTTCGTCAACCGTGTGATGGCAGGCAATGAGGTTGTCACGTGAGTCGATGTCCGTGCCGTAATAGCAGGGATTGAGGAACGGCGGAGCGGAAACACGCATATGAATTTCCTTTGCTCCGGCATTTCTGAGCAATTTAACGATTCTCGCACAGGTCGTGCCTCTGACGATTGAATCGTCAATCATAACCACCCTTTTGCCCTTTATTACATTGGTTATCGGGTTCAGCTTTATACGCACCTGGTTGGTGCGGCTCTTCTGACCCGGAGAAATAAAGGTTCTGCCGATGTATTTATTTTTTATAAATCCTATTTCATACGGGATTCCCGACTGCTTGGCAAAACCGAGAGCGGCGTCAAGACCCGAATCCGGAACACCGATTACAACATCCGCCTGAACGGGATGTTCAAGTGCAAGAAATGCACCTGCACGGATTCTTGCCTCGTGCACGCTCGCTCCGTCGATTACGGAATCGGGGCGTGCAAAATAGATGTATTCAAAAACGCAGGTGTGAGGCTTTTCCTTGCCGCAGTGATCCTTGATACTGCGAACCGTCTTGCCGTCAAAAACGACGATTTCGCCCGGTTCGACATCACGGACAAATTCTGCGCCGACTGCGTCAAGCGCACAGCTCTCCGAGGCTACGACATATCCGCCGTCCTCGGGAAGTTTGCCGATGCAAAGCGGACGGAATCCCATTTCGTCACGAACGGCAATCATCTTTGTCGGCGACATTACAACAAGGGAATAAGCGCCCTTGATGCGGTTCACCGCACGGTTGACCGCCTCCTCAATTGACGGAGCGGTGAGCCTCTCCTCGGTTATGATATATGAAATAACCTCGGTATCGGATGTTGTGTGGAAAATCGAGCCTTTCAGCTCAAGCGCACTGCGAAGCTCATAGGAATTTGTAAGATTACCGTTATGAGCGAGCGCCACACGTCCGTTTATATGGTTTACAACTATCGGCTGAGCGTTGTCTCGCGCCGAGCCGCCGGTTGTACCGTAACGGACATGACCTATTGCAATGTTGCCCTGACCGAACTGATTGAGATGATCGGGAGTAAAGACATCATTGACAAGACCCGTGTCCTTATATGTTGTGAAAAGTCCGTCGTCGTTAACAACGATTCCGCAGGATTCCTGGCCCCTGTGCTGGAGGGCGTAAAGACCGTAATAAACGGTACTTGCAATATCATAGGATTCCTTTGCGTAAACGCCGAAAACGCCGCATTCTTCATGAATATTCGACATAGCTATCTCCGTTTCTTATTTGAAAACTCTCTTCATCATTTCTGCATAGGCGTCCTCGACGCCGCCGAGATCACGGCGGAAACGATCCTTGTCGAGCTTTTCATTTGTCTCGCTGTCCCAAAAGCGGCAGGTGTCGGGAGAAATCTCATCGGCAAGAACGATTGTTCCGTCGGAGAGCTTGCCGAACTCAAGCTTGAAATCAACCAAAGTTACGTTGAGGCTCTTGAAATACTCCTTGAGAACGGAATTGACCTTGAACGCCATCGACTTGATGTTCTCGATCTCCTCCTTGGTAGCAAGACCGAGAGCAAGCGCGTGATACGAGTTGAGAAGAGGATCGTGAAGATCGTCGTTTTTGTAGGAAAATTCGATTGTCGGCTCGGCAAAAACAATGCCCTCTTCAACGCCGTAGCGCTTTGCGAAAGAGCCTGCCGAGATATTTCTGATGATTACCTCGAGCGGAACGATTGAAACCTTGCGAACCACCGTCTCACGGTCTGAAAGCTCCTCGACATAGTGAGTCGGAACACCGTGCTTTTCAAGAATCTGCATAAGGTAGTTTGACATCTTGTTGTTTACAACGCCCTTGCCCGCAATTGTACCTTTTTTGAGCCCGTCGAATGCCGTTGCATCATCCTTGTAGGAAACGATTACATACTCGGGATCCTCCGTTGCAAAGACTTTCTTTGCCTTGCCCTCATAAAGTTGTTCACATTTTTTCATAATTGACCATTCCTTTCGATTTATTGTTATTGTTTTGTTTTCGTTTTTTCAAAATTAAACTTGCATCACGGAAAAAGATCCGCGCCTGCATATTGACGAGAGATTTTTTCGTTAGGCGGATTTTATTTCTCGACGGCAATATTCTTATATGCCGAGAGGAATAGAATTTGCATCACGGAAAAAGATCCGTCAAGAATTTTTGAGCTTGTCCATAACGGACTTATCCTTTTCAAGAACTGCTTTGCTGTCGCTTTTGCGCCTTTCGAGAATCTTATCGGCAAGCTCGGGATCCGAGATTGCAAGCATCTGAAGACACAAAAAAGCGGCATTGGCAGCACCGTTTACGGCTACGGTAGCAACAGGAATACCCGTTGGCATCTGAACCGTTGATAAAAGTGCGTCAATACCGCCCAATCCGCCCGAAGAAATCGGAATACCGACAACGGGAAGTGTGGTGTTTGCAGCAATAGCCCCTGCAAGATGAGCCGCCATACCTGCGGCGGCAATTATCGCTCCGAAGCCGTTCTCACGTGCGGTGCGGCTGAACTCGGCAGCCTCATCAGGAGTTCGGTGAGCTGAGAAGATATGTACCTCATAGGGCGCATTGAATTCCTCGAGAACATTAACTGCTTTTTTAACTACGGGAAGATCGCTGTCGCTTCCCATAATAACGGCGATTTTTTTCATAAATATCCCTCCGTAAAAAATAAGGGCGCACTTATACAGATCAAAGGTATAAGTGTGCCCAGACGGTCGGCTTGTATTGTTCCTTGCTCCCCTGTGGTGACCCACAATTCCGTCAGTCACAAAGAACCTTTCTTATGTGCTTTTATTCTAACATAGAGCAGTATCAAAGTCAACGGAACAAAAAGGAAATTATTTTTAATTTAATTTGAATAATTTGTTTAAATTGACATCACTTTATGAGGCTTTGAGATAGTCCTCCACTCCTTCGGCGGTTTCGGTCATATTCTGCGCAAAGATTCCGTAGCCCTCGGTCGGATCGTCGACAAATACGTGAGTTACCGCACCGACAAGCATTCCGTTCTGAATTATCGGGCTTCCACTCATTCCCTGAACGATTCCGCCCGTTTTCTCAAGCAGCTTAGGATCTGTCACTCTTAGAACGAGGTTGCGCCGGTTATCCTTGCCGTCGAAAATTTTCTCGATTTCGATGTCGTAATATGCCGAGCCTGTGTCGTCGATTGTGCATATAATTTGGGCAGCGCCGGTCTTTACCTCCTGCCTGAGCGCAACAGGAACAACCTTATCGTTCTCATCAAAGCTGTCCATTATCCCGTAAACACCCGTTTCACCGTTGATATAGAGACTGCCGATCGTTCCCGAGGAAAACACACCGCACAGTTCTCCAGCGCTGCCGCTTGTGCCCTTATAACAGCCCTTTATCTTGGCTTCGACCGCATCTCCGCCCGAAAGTGGCATTATTTCTCCCGTATCGACGTCGCAAACCGCATGACCGAGACCTGCAAAAATTCCGTTTGTCCTGTCATGCCAGGTTATTGTTCCTATCCCTGCCGTGCTGTCTCTTATCCAGAGACCGCCCTTATAGGTCGCATCCTCCGAGCAAAGTGCGGGAGTGAACTCGATCTCCCTGCTTTTTGAATCACGCTCGATTCTGAGCTTCAGCTTTTTTCCGCCGCTCGACGCAAACATTGCCGAAAGCTCACGGTTACGGTAAATCTCGACCCCGTCGACAGAGATTATCATATCCCCTTCTTTCAGTCCGGCGGCCTTGCCGGGACTTACATTACCCGCCGCAGTCGTTACTGCGTCAATGCGGATAATCATCACGCCTTTCGTATACAGGCGTATTCCGAAAGCGTCTCCACCGGGGACAACGTACTTTCGGCGTGAGACTTTTACCTTTGCCGATTTTATGGGAAAAACGTTAAAGAGCTTGACGGAGGTTGAATATTCGGTCTCGACGGGAGAAACGTCGTCAGGGCTGTAATTCACGAGAGCCTGACACACGTATGTTTTTCCGACGTTCATTTCATCGTATTCGCTGATTGTCATTTCATCGGGTATGCGAACATAGCCGACAATGACAAGCATCATAATGACGCCCGCAGCGAAAAAACAGATAATACTTATAACACGAATACACCGCTTCAAGAAAAAGCACCTCCGAGTTTAATTTGCCTCGGAGATGCCCGTTTATTCTGTTTTTTTAAATTTTTATCAATCGGTTATAGGCTGATTTTCAATCATTTTTATCATACCCATATAGAAATTAAGTAATGAATCCTCATCGACTCCGATTCCGATTGCATTGCCGTGGTCGCCCGTGCTCAGCGGCATAACATTCCAGACGCCTGTCGGGATATCATCGGGATCATAATCCTTATGCGGATCGCCGAACGGATATTTTGCGGCAACGACATTGACAAGTCCGTCGTTTTCAACCCACGATTCATCAATCGGATACGGTGCGTTCGGATTTGATGTATAAACTCCCATCATTTCCGAGAACGGACGGAGTATAAACAGCGTGCTCGGCAAAGCAATCTGGAGCTTGCCCGTAACAGGGCTGTCCGCCGTTGTTCTGAAAGCATAGGAATAATAGTAAACGTTGTCGTCAAGAGCTACCCTGTCGTTGAGAGCCTTTGCTCCCTCACAAGAAAGGTCAAAAGCAACGTTATCATATTTCTGCTTCATCATCGTACTGATAGCCTTATGGACGTGTGCAACTGTTGTTTTCTCTCCGGGAACAAAAGTCAGCCCGAACTGCTCAAGGTGGAAATCCACATATCCGTTAAGCGGTGACCGTCCTAAGACCGCAGCGTAAAGGAATAATGCCAGCTCTCCGATTTCAATAAGATTGAGATCGTCCGCAATATACGCAAGTGTCGTTCCGTTATTCGGAGTGCAGATTGTCGTGACGGAATTCACATAATTCGGCTTACCTCCGGTAAATAGCGGAGAAATGTCATCGGGATCGGTTGCGGCAACTTCCGCAGAATCGCCCTTTGAAAGAAGCCCCTGCAAAAGTCGAATCGTATTTCCGCCGAAAGAATGACCGATAAGGTTTACCTTGTTAACCAATCCGTTTTCGTCCTTTTCCCCCCAGTTATCTACAATCGGCTCGGTATATGTTCTGCCGTAACGAAGATGGTTGTGCTTTTCCGAATGAGCCTTGCCGTAGTCCACCTTTGTTCCGGTGAGCTGGGCGTAAAGCTCACATGCTCTGTCCCAATTGCTTGAGAACGGACCAACGGACGCATCACGGCACTCAACCCCGTTTTCCCTGAGCTTCTGCATCAGGTAACATGAAGTTGCTCCCCAATATGAAAAGTCCTGGTTTATTCCTTCCTCTTCTCCCCAGCCGAGAAATCCGTGGACGAAGATGTAAGGATAACTTTTATCGTTTGCCGTCGACTTATCCTCGGGCACAACAAACCCCGGCACAAAGCTGACGAACGCCATAACAAGGGCAACCCAAACTGCGACTAAAGGCTTAAACATAAATACACCACGCTCTCTTCTATTTTATTTAATAATAAAATATTTTCGAATTTTTGTCAAGAAACAATTGAAAAACTGTCTAAATTGCTCAAATATTGAAAATATTTATTCCCGTAACAGGATCGACACGGCGCTCCATCTCTTTTTCGATGATATTGACAAATATTTCCGCCGTAACTCCGATTATTGCTTCGGTAAGATGTCCGCCGACGACATTGCAGTCCTCGCCCGAAAACGATGCGTGCAGATGAAGATACGGCTTGCCGTCCTTTCTCGTCATATTGCCGAGGAGCGATACAATCTCCATCGGCTCGTCAAAGGTTTTCGGCATATATTTTCCCTGCGCAAGATTATAAAATCCGACAGTTGCTCTGCTGACCGCACCGATACCGTTAACCTCGGCAAAACCGATATTCTCCTTTTTGCAGAGTTCAAGTAATGAAGCAATGATATCTTCGCCGACATTCAGTCTCACACTTATTGTATTACCGTCTTTTCTGTAATTCATAACAACCGCCCTTTCACGACATTTTTCGTCAAATGAAAGTTGACAAATTTTCAATTAAATAATAATATATTCTTATAATAAACGCAAGTATTTTTTGAAAGGAAGTCTTATATGACAAAATTTATCTCAATAGTTACTGCAATTATTATGTTCATTTTTCCTATGCTCAATATTCCTCACGCCGAGGTTGACAGAGACAGCTTTAAGAACGAATACTCGAACGTCTTTGTCCACGGCTTTTCGGGATGGGGCGAATATGATGATACATACAAGGTCTTTCCTTACTGGGGAGTCAGGAACGGCGACCTTATGAAATATCTCAATGCCCGTGGCTTTGACTGCCACGCCGCAAGCGTAGCCCCGAGAGGAAGCGCCTGGGACAGAGCGTGCGAGCTTTACGCTCAGCTTATGGGCACAGTCACTGATTACGGCGAAAATCACAGTAAAAAATGCGGTCACGAACGATTCGGCAAGGACTATTCCGACTGCCGCCTTATCGGCGATTGGAGCGCAGAGAAAAAGGTTAATCTCTTCGGTCATTCTTTCGGCGGAGCAACGGTCAGACTGCTTGCCGAGCTGATGGCAAACGGTGACGAGTCCGAAAAAGGTACGTCTGGCATATCGCCTCTTTTTACGGGCGGCAAGGCGGACTGGATCTACTGCATTGTTACTCTCTCCGCTCCGCATAACGGAACAACGGCATACTGCGTTGATCACAATGCCGTGACATCAATAGTCAACGGCTTCAACTCAGCCGCATCAGTTATCCCGAAATTTGCCGACAATGCGCTTTACGATATGATGATAGACAACGCTATGGCGCTCAACGAAAAAATCTCAACGATTGACAGTATTTATTATTTCTCCTACGCCTGCGACGGAACATACAAGGACAAAAACGGAGCTTATCATCCGGACAGCAAGCTGATCGCCTCACAGTATACGGAGACCTCAAAAATTCTCTGTTCATTTACGGGCACAACTCCGGCAGGCTATGTCGTTGACGAAAAATGGCTGCCGAACGACGGTCTTGTCAACACCTACTCCGCTCTTGCCCCGATCGGTGCACCGTCGGTCAGCTATGACAGCTCAAATGTCAAGCCCGGAATTTGGAATGTTATGGAGATCGTCAAGGGCGATCACACAACGCTCCAGGGCGCACAGAGGGATAACTTCAACGGCAGAATATTCTGGGTAGATCTGCTTTCGATGATAAACTCTCTTTAAGGGCAAAGGATTGACAAAACCGCAAATAAATTATATTATAAACATACCGAGTAACCACTGATTAAATATTATTGGAGGGTAATATTATGACCAATGAAACAGGAAAGCAGCTTATTAAATCTGCGGCAGCACTGCTTTGTGTTGCGAGTATTTGCGTGTCTGCGATTATTTCCACAAACAAAATTGCAACGATGATAAAGGATACCGCTGTTCCGGCTTCCGTTCAGACCGGTGATGCTTCGCAGGATGACGGTGTTCCGTCAGACGGCATTATCGACGGCGGCACAGGCTCCGAAGTCGTAACCGACGCAAACGGAACCGAGCAGACCGAGGCGTCTCAGGACGGAGACAATCAGGCACCGAGCGCCGACACAGGCTCCTCTCAGAACAGCTCAACAGGATCAAGCTCTAAGAGCACAACAAAGAAAACAGCTAATTCGGCTATGTCAAAGGCTGAGATCATCAGCTACTGCAACACAGCTCTCAACAAAGCAAAGGCGGCTAAGGTCGGCTACAACAAGAAGATGGTTCGAGAGGTAAAGGGAAGCACAGACGGCATTTCTCCCAGCCTCATAAAACTCGTTGCGGCAAACAAGAGCACAACCATGAAAAAGGGCAGTGCCGACATCAAGGATGATTTTCCGGCGGCAGGCTATGACTGGTCAAGCAAGCTCAGAGAACAGGACGTTGCCTCCGCAACTCTCAAAAAGAACGGCAAGTATTATGAAATCAGACTGACTCTCGGCAGAGAGCAGAACCCCGCCAAGGGAGAAGCCAGCAGTTACGGCAGAGTTATGTCGGTTATCGATGCCGCCGAGGCAGGCAATATGGTTCCCGGAATCAAGTCAATCAATATGAACTATCACGACGGTTATGTCTACGCCAAGGTTGATTCGACAACAGGAAAGCTCGTCAGTGCGGAGTTTTCCGCAGCCGCCGACATTCAGGCAAAGATCTCCATTTTCGGCGACGTATCGGTCAAGGACGTAGTCAGCACAGAGACGTTTACAAACATCGTTTGGTAATCCTAAACTTCATAAAAAATTATCAGCCTCCCAAAGCAGGAGGCTGATAATTTTTTTGCATTGCGCCGTTATTTTTACAGCTTGTTTCTGATAATTTTTCCGCTCGTTGTTTTCGGAAGCTCGTCCTTGAACACAACGATTCTCGGATATTTATATGGTGCGGTGTGCTCCTTAACATATGTCTGGATCTCTTTCTTGAGTTCCTCTGTCGGCTCGGTTCCCTTTGTGAGGACGATCGAAGCCTTAACTACCTGACCTCTTACCTCGTCCGGTGCGGCGGAAACTCCGCACTCAAGAACATACGGGAGCTCCATAATAACGTTCTCAATCTCGAACGGTCCGATACGGTAGCCCGACGATTTGATAACATCGTCGATACGTCCGACATACCAGTAGAAGCCGTCCTCATCCCGCCATGCAACGTCGCCAGTGTGGTAAAGTCCGTCGTGCCAGCATTCGGAGGTTTTTTCTTCATCGCCGTAGTAGCCGACAAAGAGTCCGCACGGAACCTTGTCACGCTCCGCCTTGATAACAATTTCGCCCTCCTGACCTACGCCGACGCTCTTGCCGTCGGGATCAACGATATCAACGTCAAAGGTCGGAACAGGCTTGCCCATTGAGCCGAGCTTATGATCCGATCCGAAAAGATTGCCGACAACGAGAGTTGTCTCGCTCTGTCCGAAGCCCTCCATAACCTTGAGACCCGTAAGCTTGTTGAGCTGACGGAATACCTCCGGATTGAGAGCCTCTCCGGCGATCGTTGCGTGCTCGATTGAGCTGAGGTCGTACTTGGTGAGATCTTCCTTAATCATCATTCTGTACATCGTCGGCGGTGCGCAGAATGTTGTGATGTTGTACTTCTTGAACATCGGAAGAATGTCGGAAGCGTGGAAACGGTCAAAATCATAAACGAATATGCCTGCCTCGCAGAGCCACTGACCGTAGAGCTTGCCCCAAAGTGCCTTTGCCCAGCCTGTGTCGGAAATTGTCAGATGAAGTCCGTTGGGATTTACACAATGCCAGTAGTTCGCCGTTACGAAATGGCCGAGCGGATATTTAAAGCTATGAGTTGCGATTTTCGGATATCCTGTTGTGCCCGAGGTGAAGAACATAAGCATCTTGTCGTTACCGCAGGCGCTGTCCTCTGTACGCTCAAACTCTTTGCTGAAAAGCTTAACCTCGTCGTTGAAGTCATGCCAGCCCTCTCTCGGCTCGCCAACGATAATCTTCGTTTTGAGCGTCGGAGAGTTTTTCGCCGCAAGGTCAACCTGATGCGCCGTGTCATCGTCAGAGGTGCAGAGGATTGCGCTTACCCCTGCCGCATTGAATCGGTAGTCAAGGTCGTGCTCCTGAAGAAGATGAGTTGCGGGAATTGCAATTGCGCCTATCTTGTGAAGCGCCAAAATGGAGAACCAGAACTGATAATGACGTTTAAGAACGATCATAACCCTGTCGCCCTTTTTGATACCGAGCGACTTGAAATAGTTCGCCGTCTGAGCGGAGTATTCCATCATATCCTTGAATGTAAATCTGCGCTCGTTCTTGTGCTTGTCAATATGAAGCATCGCCAGCTTATCGGGGAGCTTTCTGCCGAGCCCGTCAACAATATCAAAGGCAAAATTGAACTTATCCTCGTTCTCATACGAAAGCGAAAGAATCTTGCCGTTTTCATCCTCCTTAGGATGAATGAAATTGTGATAAATTCTCTTGCCCGTGCCCGATCTCTTGGGTGACTCGTCATTGATCGTGTTCTTCGGAGTTACAACCTCGCCTGCCGGATTGAAAACAAGAGCGTAGAAAGTCGTTTCTTCCTTATCAACGGCAATCATACCGTGCGGCGTTGAGCTGTCGAAATAGATTGTGTCGCCGGGATGAAGAATTTCTACGTGGTTGCCTACCTGAACCCTCAGAGTACCGCTGACAACGATGTCAAGCTCCTGACCGTCGTGGGTTGTGAGGGCAATATCGTCGCTGCCCTCATTCGGGTCACATCTGACGAAAAGAGGTTCACAGATTTTATTTTTAAACGCTGCCGCAAGATTATAGTATTCCATTCCGTGGGCGTGGTCGATTTCAAGACCCTCGCCGCTCCTTGTGACCGTGTATGAAGCAAGAACCGGGCTTTTGCCCTCGATAATATCGTTGACATCAACATTGAAAGCGATTGCGCATCTGTATAAGAATGCGAAGGTTAGATCCTTTTCGCCGCGCTCGCAGGAGATGTACTCTTCGATCGTTGTGTCGGTCTTTTCCGCCATTTCGGCAGGAGTAAATCCCACGATCTCACGCAGCTCCTTGATACGCTGAGCCATTTCGTTGATCTTGAAATTCAAGCCTGTCATTTCTTTCATTTGTGACCATTCCTTTCGTTGTTTTATAGATTTTCAGACAATAAAAGTATGTTTATATTGATTAAAACTTTGGGCTGTATAATAGGAAAAGAAACCTAAAATCGGTTTGCGAGAAAATTGTTCACAGTGGATTTTGCAGTTTGGGAGCTGTACATAGGTACTGCATGCGCTGTTGCAATTTTTTCCGATTACATCTTGACGAGAGATTTTTTCGTTAGACAGTTCAAAGGTCTCGAAGGCTATATTCTTATATGCCGAGGGAGCTTTGGGCTGTATAACGGAAAAAGATCCGTCAAGAAAAAGAAAAACCCGTCTCGAGGCTTCTTTGCCTTGAGACGAGTTGTAATTACTGATTTACTACCCGCGGTACCACTCAAATTGCGTTCGCAGAACGCCACTTCAGACTCCAACAAGTCCTATGCTTTTACGCAGCCTTACGGGAGGGGTCTACTTGATAATCTTTCTTCCCTCCGGCTCAGAAGCTACAAACCGAAAACTTACCTGTCGGCTCTCACCTGCCGCCGACTCTCTGAAAGGCTGCCCGTTTAAGGTCCTCTTCGTCATTGCCTTTGAATATTTTATTTGTACGAATTTTAACACGACTTTGCGGTCTTGTCAACCCTTTAAGATAATTTTTTCAAAAAAATCAGTCACCGTTGCGCTGTGCAATCTTTTTGAGATTCTCCCAGCTTATGCGTGCCGAGTCAAAAACGTCAAGCGGAGTCGAATCCTGTTCTATAATTATATATTCGATTCCCGTGTCACGGCAGGCTCTGTAGCACTCGTCAAGGTCAAGATTTCCCGTTCCGATCTCGGCAAAATCACGCACATAATTTCCTTCGCCATCCTTGACAATGCGATAATCCTTGAAGTGACACACGCTGATACGCTTGCCGAGCTTTCTGATATATGATGCCGGGTCAACACCGCCGGTCTGCGCCCAATGTATGTCAAAAATGAAGCTTATCAGCTCGGGGTCAAGCTCTGTGAGCATCTGATATCCCGTTTTACCGTTGGGATATCTCATAAACTCAAACTGATGGTTATGATAAGCAAATTTCATACCTGCCGCCCTGAGCTTCTCAACCGCAGGTGTAAGCTCCTCAACGAACTCCTTGACGCCGTCCTCGCCACGGTATTTTTCTTCGATCCAGCCGATTCCGACATTCTTGCAGCCGAGAGCCTTATGCTCCTCGATAACCGCATCGGTATCGTTGACGATTCTGTCGAACGAAAGGTGGGTTAAGCAAACCTCCATGCCGTGCTTTTTGCAAAGTTTCGCAACGTCATAATTATTGAGGAAGCCTATGCCCGATACCTGAATCGTGTCAACGCCCATCTCCTCGAGCTTTGCAAGCACATTGTCAAGATCCTCAAGAGAGTCTATTACCGAGTGAAAATTATAAAGAGTAAATCCGAGCTTCATAATCATTCTCCAATCACAAATTCATTGTCGCCGTAAATAACTGTAATCTTTATCTTTTTATCTGATTTAACTGTTATATTCGGTTTCTCGTTTGCATCGCTTCTTGCTTCGCAAATGAGGTCAGCGTATGCGTCTCTGCCGACGGGAATATGCTTTATTCCGTGGCGCTCAAGATTGTTTACATACCATATTATTTCATTTTTCTCGGCATGAACCTGAATTCCGAGAACATATTCAATAAGAACGGTTATCGGAATAATTCCTGCCCAACCGACGAAATCGCCCTTCGCCGGGTTGCCGGGGTTAGCCGACTCGGGGGCATAGTTTTCAAAGAATGTGCCCGTTTTGCGATAAACCTCCATCATGTTTTCATAGTGATTGAGGGCGATTTCGTGAGCGAGCTTTTCCCTGCCGCACTCGGAAAGACCCCTTATTATCATATAGTTTGTCGGTGCCCAAACGCCGCCGTTCCAGTATGCGCCGTCGTCCGAATAATCGGGGTGATCTGCCGAAAGGGACGGTACACGGTGCGGACGCCTGAATTCCTTTTCATTTTCAAGATGAGCTATGAAATCGGCTTTTCTCTCCTCGGGAACACCGTCGGCGAGCAAACCCCAGTAGCTTGCAATACTCTTGACCTTGAGCAGCTCACCGTTGCCTCTGCGGTCAAAATAGTATTTATCTTCCTCCGACCACATCTTTTCGTTGATGAATATTGTAAGGTATTCAACCTCTTTTTGAAGCTCGTCAACGCCGTCTGTTATGTCAAGCTCCCTTGCCATTTTCAGAAGCTCCTTGCAGCTTAGAAGAGCCTGGAAGTTTGCGTCGATCCAGGACATAAAACCGTGATGGAAGGTTTCAACCTGCCAATCCTCAACTCCGGGAACGGCTTCAAGGTCGGTTCTCGGCTGATTGTCCATTCCGCAGCCCCAACCGCTCGACCAATAAGAACCGTCCTGCCAGCGATGATAATTGCGCATCCATCTGTGATAGCAGAGAAGCGGATAATAAACATCGGCAAGGCGCTTTTTGTCGCCGTAGTTCTGATAGTACTGCCACTCGCACCACGCAAGAATTTCCGGACCTGTACTTACGGGGTCAAGGCGGTGAAATTTTGAATAGCCGTTTGTTTCATGGTACTGTCGGCCGATGAATCCGTCGGATTCCTGCTTGCAATAGAAATCATCGAGCGTGCCTTGGAATTTGAACACGCTGTCGCCGTATTTGCCGAACATCAGCATGAAGCAACTGTCCCAAAGAAAGATGTCGCCGTTAAATGCGGCGTCAATGTACGGGGAAACAAAGCCGTTCTCCTCGGTCGGCTTGCCGAGATTCGAGAATGCGATTTTCCACGCCTTGTAGTAGGCTTCGGTTGAATCGGCGTGACCGTCCCAGACAGGCTCGGGGAGCTTCTCCTTGTTGCTCTCAAAGTCAGGCAAATCATCCATGTTCGGCTTGCGGCCGATAAAGGAATTGTGCTTTTCAACGTCATCAAGATTCAAGAAATAATCTTTATATTCCGGCATAGTATCATCCTTTTGTTTTGTTGACGACTGTTTTATTCCTCAACCATTCCCTGCAGTTCGTCCCAGAGGGAATATTTGTCAAGCAATTCATCGTTCTTTAAATTGAGCAGGTCGGTGAATTCGAGCAGCTTTTCATAGTCGGTCTGAATTTCTTCCGTATTCAGCTTTTCCTGAATATCCTCAATTTCTTTTTCAAGCGATGCAATGTCATTTTCCGTTCTTGTCAACTGAGTCTTGAGCTTGCGCTGTTGCGAAGCCTGTTCCTTTTTCAGCTTGTAATCATTGACCTTTTCAACCTTTTTCGCCGTGTCCGTATTTACTGCGGCAGGCTGACGTGCAGCTTTCTTTTCAATATAGTAATCGTAATTGCCGAGGTATTCCGTAAATCCGTTCTCATTAAGCTCGAGGATTCGTGAGCTGAGCTTGTTTATAAAATATCGGTCATGGGAAACTATCAGCATCGTGCCGTCATAGTCAAGCAGGGTGTTTTCAAGCTCCTCGCGGGAGAATGCGTCAAGGTGGTTCGTCGGCTCGTCCAAAAGCAGAAGATTGTAACCGCCGAGCATAAGATTGAGAAGTGCGATCCTTGCTCTTTCTCCGCCGCTCAGCTCGGAAATCTTTTTGAAGACATCGTCCCCTTTGAAAAGGAACGCCGCCAATGCACTGCGAACCTGAGTCTGCGTCATTTTCGGATAATGTGACCAAATCTCCTCAATCGCTGTTTTATTGAGATCAAGTCCTGCCTGAACCTGGTCGAAATAGCCCTTGAAAAGATTTTCGCCGAATATGAATGTTCCCTCGTCCGGAGAATACTGCCCCATCAGCGTTTTGAGAAATGTTGTCTTGCCGCAGCCGTTGTCACCGAGAATGAACACTCTTTCGCCCCTCGTTATGTGCAACGATGCGTTGCGGAATACTGTCTTATTGCCGAACCTTTTAGCCAGCCCGTCGGCGATAATAACGTCGTTGCCGCTGACGCATTTCGGCTCAAAGCGAAATCGGATTCGCTCAACCTTGCTGTCGGGAACAACAAGCTGTTCTCTGATTCTCTCAATCTGTTTTAGCTTGCTCTCGGCAGTCTTGATGTTCTTCTCCCTGTTCCATTGCCTTTGCTGAGCCACAACGCCTTCGAGCCGCTGTATCTCTTTCATATCCGTTTCGTATTTATCCTCAATCGCCTTTTGCTCGGCCTTCTTTTTGACCAGGAATTCGGAATAATTTCCCCTGAAGCATCGCACCTTGCGATTTTCAAGCTCCACGGTTTTGTCCGTTATTTTATCGAGAAAATAACGGTCATGCGATATTACAAGTATTGCGCCGTTGTAATTTTTCAAGAAGTTTTCGAGCCACTCAACCGATTTGATGTCGAGGTGGTTAGTCGGCTCGTCAAGAAGCAGAAGATTGCTCTTTGAAAGCAGGAGCTTCGCCAGCGCAACCTTGGAACGCTGACCGCCCGATAGCTTGTCCGTGGTCAGCTTGAAATCGTCCTCTGTGAATCCGAGGCCGAGGAGCGCACTTCTTGTGCGGCTTCTGAATGTCAGACCGCCCTCGTTATTGAATTTAGTCGTCAGCTCGTCCTGAAGCTGTAAGTCTTTCTCCATGTCGCCGAGGTTATGCTCAAGGCGGTAATTGACCTGATTTATCTCAATTTCAAGGTTCATCAGGTCGTCAAAAACGCTGATAAGCTCATCGTAAAGGGTCATGCCCTTCTTTGAGCAGGTGTGCTGCTCCATATAGCCGAGCCTTGCGTCCTTGCCGATAACGACCGTACCCTCCGTCGGCTCCAGTTCGCCTCTGATGAGTTTAAGAATCGTAGTCTTGCCCACACCGTTAGAGCCGATAAAGCCAACCTTTTCTTTATCGTTTATTTCAAAATTCACATTTCTGAAAAGCTCACGTTCTCCGAACGAGAACGCAAGATTCTGAAAACTTAATACTGTCATAATTCTCTCCGAAATTTGATAATGACATTTTACAACATCAAAGAAAATAAAACAAGAGTTTAGAAGAAAAAAGCGAGTAACGGTATTTCATTTCTTGTCAAAAGTACCACACACAAAACGACAGCCCAAGTCGGACTGTCGTTTTGCTTTTATTTTATATAAGTCTGAAGGTCTTAACCTCGTGCGGTTTCATGGTGAATT
>OQVL01000096.1_pt1 | contig 34633 bp, 53 predicted proteins | sample 1691501 | NCBI WGS metagenome assembly OQVL01 (sample SAMN03418253, study PRJEB22391) | human gut metagenome | biome: human-gut; feature: organic feature; material: feces | host: Homo sapiens | place: Tanzania | collected 2013-01 | reverse complement strand
TGAGTTTCTTGATAGCGGCAAGAGCCTTTTGGTCGAACTTATCCCCTTTCACAGAGATGGATGCACCTGTCGGCAATTTGACTTGGAAGCCTGTAATCTCGAACTTAGCCTGCACCAAGCCATCGGCACCATAGGATGCGATGATGCGGTTGGCGGGATTAATCATCTGAGAGCGAGGTATTTTGGTTTCCTCTGTAGGTACGCCATTGATTTCGAAGTAAGCATCCGGACGTGGCAGGTTCTTGACACGATAGACATGCGAGCCCATGAGTGCAGCCTTGCCATTGAAGTCGGCATAGACTTCGATAGTCATCTTGTCGGGAGTGCTTGCGCCCGGCTTGATAATCCAACGTCCGTCTTTCTGCGTGATAGTGGCACCCGCACACTGTACTTTGAGTTTGTTGCTGCTGACACCGGGTACCGAGATAGAGAAGGGGTTGTCATAGCCACGGTACATAATGTTGAGGTCTGTGTTGGAGATAGTGGCACTGGGCTCACCTACCGTATATTCGCGCTCGAAAGGCAGGTACTGCATGACACCCTGCTGGTCCATATATCACATCTTGCCCCGGATGTCAATACAGGAGGTACACATGAACGAAAACCGCAAAACCACCGCGAAAGAGCGCTATGACAAGGCAAAAACCAAAATGTATACAATTAAAGTTTTCGTGAACACCGAAGCAGATATCATGGAAAAGCTGGACAGTGTGCCGAACAAGGCCGGTTATATAAAAAGCCTTATTCGTGCCGATATTGCACGGAAATAACCGTTCAGGGGTGTCATTTTAAGTGACACCCTTTCTTATCTCCGAAATATTTTTTGAAAAATGATAAAAAAGGGGTTGACTTTTCGTGTACACGGTAATATAATAAATGTGTACACAGAAAGGGGGTGATGATATGTCGCCTCGTACAGGCAGGCCGAAGGTTGCTGACCCGAAGAATATACAGCTAAAAATCAGAGCCGACAGTCAAACTTTGCGTGATCTTGACTTTTGCTGCGAGAAACTGGTTAAAAACAGAAGCGAAATCGTTCGCATGGGTATTCAGAAGGTAAAGGCCGAGGCGGAACAAAAATAGAAACAACTCCGCCAATTACCACACCAACGGAGCTGTTTCGAGAACACACCAGAGGTTACCCACTGGGTAAATCTATTATATCATAATGGGTAACCTCAATCAACAATTTTTTTGATGAGGTTTTTATTATGATTACTACAAAGCAACAAGCTATGGACGCAGTAAGAAACGCATTTAACACCCTTAACGATGCAGGAAAAGCAACCGTACTGAACAAGGCAAGAGAATTGTTGTACGAACAAATTCAGGATACCCTGCGGATATTCGACTACAATGGGAAAAGCATTCGCACGATGGAATTCAATGGGCAGCCGTGGTTCGTGGCTATCGATGTGTGCAATGTGCTTGAGATTGCCAACAGCCGTGATGCCGTTGCGCGGTTGGACGAGGACGAAAAGAATACCGTCGGTTTAACCGACGGAAATAAGCGCGGTAACCCCAATACGGCCATCGTCTCCGAATCCGGCCTTTACTCCCTTATCCTTGGCAGCCGGAAGCCCGAAGCGAAACAGTTTAAGCGCTGGATAACGCATGAAGTCATTCCCAGTATCCGCAAAACAGGCGGGTACATAGCCGGACAGGAAACGCTTTCGCCGGAGGAACTGATGGCAAAGGCGCTGCTGGTGGCAAAACAGACCCTTGCGGAGCGCGATGCACGCATAAACGAGTTAAGCTGCGCCAATTCGGAGCTGACGGTGCAGAATCAGATATTACTCCCCCGCGCACAGTATTTTGACGAGCTTGTAGACCGCAATCTGTTGACCAACTTCCGCGAAACGGCAAAGGAGCTCGGCATAGCCCCGAAACGGTTTGTAAACTGGCTGGTGGAGCAGAAATACCTTTACCGTGATAAAAAGGGCAAATTGCTGCCGTATGAGGGCAAGAACACGGGCTTATTCGAGATAAAGGAACAGTACAATCCCAAAACCGAGTGGAGCGGCGTTCAAACCCTCGTAACCCCGAAAGGACGGGAAACCTTCCGGCTGCTGTGCATGGGGATGTAATGCAGAGGGTGTGTCGCAAAAGATAGGAGCGGTTTATGCCGCTCCTTTTTCTTGTCAGGTGGGTATTCTTACTAACCAACTGAAAATGCATAATTATACATCGTTCAGAATCCGTCTTGCCTGTTCGACCGCGCTCATGACTTCATCATACGCGACTTGCAGTTTCACAAGCTCGGCTTCGGTGCGCTCAAGCTCGCGCTTGGTCTGCGTGTACAAAGCCTCATAATCGGTGCCGGGCTGCTCCTCCTGCTTCCACACAAGGTGCAGCGCCTCAATCTCCGCCTTGCCCGCAATGCCCGTTTCGGGGCGTTTAAGGCTCTTTTGCAGCGCACATACACTCTTGTGCGTCTCATCCCCGAAAGAGCCGTCCGCGCCGTATTTCGGCATGGCAAAGCCGTGCAGGATAAGCTGGTGCTGAAGCGCCTTCACATCCTCGCCCTTATCGCCCTTTTTAAGTTCGCGGGTGACGGTGTAGCCCTCTATTTCGTAGCGGAACAGCTCAGGCCGTCCGAACCAGTTCCACGGGCGCAGGGAAACGCTGGTTTTCACTACGCCGTAATCCCGCCCCCGGCATTCTATTGCCGTGTCGGAATCCAGCGCAAAGCCTATATGTGTTGCCCGTCCGCCGCTGTTCACCACGAATACCCAGTCCCCGCGGCGCACCTTGTCCCGCGCTATTTTTGCGCACTTGCCCTTCATGCCGTTGGCGTTCAGATCGCCGGGGTACAGCTTTTTCACATTTTGCAGCCAGTACATACCCAGCCCGGAGCAGTCAAACGCGCCTATGTCGGAAAGCTTGTATCCTTCCTTCACCCGCTTTTCCAGCAGCGCCTTGTCCCTGTTTATGTTGGTTTCGTCTCCGTGCTCGCGCTCCTTTAACCACGCCTCGGAAAAGGGCGCACGCTGTCCCTGCGCCCCCAGAACATAAATACTGCCGCGAGCCGTTTCGTCCTCAAGATAGGCTATAAATTCCTCAAGCATTGCCTTCACCGTCCTGCGGCTCGTCATCTTCTTTTATTTCCGCCGCCTTACCTTTGCTTGCCTGCTTGTATATCTGGTTCACGCCGGTTGCCGCAAAGCCGGATACAATGCCCACCGCCGCAGCCGTCAGCCAGTTTTCGGCGGGGATAAATCCGGGCAGCGTGAAATAGCACACAATGCCCAGTATAAGCCCCAAAACCCCGCACAGCGCGGGCAGCATCCGATTGACGGTCTCGCCCGGAATAAGCTTTATGAAATAGGCTGCAAGATACACCAGCACCACTATTGCCGGCACTGCTACAAAGTCTGAAAATTCCATATCAAAACCTCCTGAATTGTGTTTATTTTTTATGTTCGTGCTCCTGATGCTCAAGATGCTCCAGGTCTTCTATCCGGTGATTGATAACCTTTATCTGCTCCTCCACCACCGGCATGCGGCGGGCAAAATTGTTGTGCTGCCGCACCTCATCCTCCAATTGTTTAAGACGGTAGTTTATGAGCTTGTTGCTTGTAAGAATGCCTCCGAAGGTACCCAACGCCGTTCCCAAAAGGGCTATAAGGGCGGTTATTATGTCCGTGTTCATAATACTCCCCCTCAGTTCGGCCAGTAGTTAAATCGAATTGCAAGGTAATAGCACTGTGTGTCTGTTCCCGTTGAGCCGCCCAGCGTGGCGTAAAATCCCGTTTTGTCTATGCTTGCCACCTTCGGAGCGGCCACACCGGCAACGCCTGTTTTCGGCGTTAAAAGGACGATTTGCGGCGCATTGCTCATCTCGCTCATGAATGTGGTTTTTACGCCCGACCCCGAATTATCCAGCTTGTTTGTGGTGCCGTAACGGATTTCCAGCATGCCTGTTGTGAGCAGATAGCCGATATAGGTCTGATCCGCGCCGCTGAGCCTGCGCTGCATCGAAAAGGTAATGCCGCGCTCACGCCCCATTATTCCGTCCGTTGCCAGGTTTGCAAGCGCCATTTTAACGCCTAATGTTGCGCCCGCCTCTGCCGGGTGCGTTTTCGTTGTATCAATTACGGTTGTTCCGTCCGCCTGCATGTCAAGGGTGTTGCCTGCGTTGTCATTAAGGAGCAACTGTGTCATATCGGGGGTAGCATCCGCGAATCCGTTCGCAATGCGGCTTTCCAGATCGTTCATGTTCGCCGCCGAAAATGCGTCCCCTGCTTCCGTTACGCTGTCCGGCGTATTCGTCAGCTCCAAGGTATTGCCGGAAACGCTGTCCTTGTACTTGTTCAAGCCTGTCCCGGCTCTGTTTTTCCATGTTTTAGCTTGATATGCCATAACATACCCTCCTTATGCGTTTGTAGCTTTATCGGTCAAATACAGGTTATCTCCTGCCCAGAGCGCCACGGGCGCGAACGGTTTCACAACACGGGCTTTTCCGTAAAGGCGCACGCCACCGTCATACTTAATTCGCACATCCAGCAGGCGGCAGATATAGGATAGCCGGGAAGTGCGGATAATCACGAAATCGCCCGCTTCAAGGGAAATATCGCACAGTGCCGTGAAACTGATAGTGTCATTGTTCGTCACAAGCGCGTTGAGTTCCGTCTTGCTCGGCATGCCGTACTTATTGTTGAAGGTGATACCGCCTATCGTTGACAGTTCGCCCGTATTCACGCTCCACATGTCAGTGAGCTGCTGCGCTTGTACCTTGCTCATGAACTGCACGGTGATTGTGCCGGTTATTTCGGCGGGGTTATCCGTATCTCCCGCTGAACACCAAAGGTAAACTCCATAAGGAGAAGAAAGCGCTTCGCCCTGATTGCCGCGAACCGTAATATTGGCCGTGCTGCCGGTGACTGTCACTGCCGATATCTGCGCAAAGGCGTATTCGGGTGTGTTGTCGGCATCGGCGAAAGGAACCCATATTCGGTATACTTGTGCTGTTCCAAGCGTTCCAGCCGCACCCCACGGGTCATTCACCGCCGTTGCGCCCGCGAAACTGAAATTAAAGGTCTTCGTCTCTTCGGGGGTCGGGAATCCACTTGTAAAGTCATAGGCGGTGTACTTTGAATAGTTCGTTGCGATATAGGAGTATTTCTTGCCTTTTGCATACTCCGGCTGTTCCATCATGTCCCGGTCTGTAAGCATTACGGAAGGCACGACACCATTGTAAACCTTAGTGTCGCGGACAACGAAAGCGTCATCAAAAAGCTGATCGCCGCTGCGATTCGACAGCAATTCCATGTTATTTGCAAAGATTAGCCTTTGCAATTCTTCGTCCGGGCGTCCATAGGCAATCAGAGCCCCTGTAAGACCTCCTTGGTCTTGTGTCTGATCTGCAATTGCGGTTGCGCCTATTCCGTTCGTGAACGCCAGTAGGTCTTCCGTTTTTAAGCCCCAGCCCCACCACTGCGGCGCACTGAACGGCGTTGCGTCCGTGGTGAAATGGATATTGTCCGTACCGCTCATAACCTCTGTTGTGGCCGTTATTGTGGCTGTTGTGCCGCTTCGGTTGATAACCGGGTTGTAAAAGCACATCGGGTGCATTTTATCCGTATCGTTGAAGTAGAACCGGCATTCAATGCCGCCCTCGCCGAAGGTATCGTCCGTGAACGGCGATTCGTCAAAGTATCCGTCCGAATTGTCATATGTTAATACGACTTCATTTCTGGGCAGCTCATAGCACATTTCCGAAAAGGTTTGCTGCAATTCGACCCGGCGCAGATACTTGTCATCAATCGTCATTGAGCCGCTGCGCTCGCTTATTGCCCAGTCTACAAAGAAAAGAGAGGTCTGACAGTGCAGCGCAGGAATAACATCGGATTGCCAGTTTGCCGCCCAATTCCCGTAAGTTTCTACTGCCATATCACACCTCCACAAGACTGAGTGCGCAGTCCGTCCAGCCGGTCACATAGCCGGTATTTGCGTCAACCTTCCAACCGCCCGCTGTTCTGTCCGAAATGTACATGTCACGGGTCACGAAATCGCCCGCCACTTGGTCGAAAAAACGCACTTTGTTATAAAAATTGCCACCATATGCCGCCGTGAACAGCTTCAGAATTTCCGACCACTGCGCGGCGGTGAGATACCGCCATTTCAAGGCTCCCTTGGCTATATTGTCCCGAATAACCATGCCACGAACATAGCCGGATACATTTCGTGCGCTGTCCACCACTGCCGCCGTGGTCATATCGTAATAGGACGGGTACGGAAGGGGGTGTTCCGTGCCGTTCTTGTCAATTATCGTCACAAGCGCGACCATCAGTACAAGCCTCCTTCCGCGAACTGTACACCGCGATTATATGCGGCGCGTTCCGTTGTTCTTAAAAGCTCCCGCCCGTCCAGCGTTACATTGCCTTCCTTTTGCAGGATAGCCAGCAACAATTCATTCTGACGGCGCAGCAGTTCATTCTGCTCGGCGTTCGCGTCTGCTACACCACGCGCGATACCGGCTACAATCTGCTGATTATTGGCAACTGTTGTCTTATTGCCCATGCTGCCCACCAATTCCGGGCCAGCCTCGTTAGCTATGAACAGCTGCCCGGTTGTCGGGAATCCGCCTGTGGCAAAGGTTCCGTAGGTAAGTCCCTGAAGCGAATTGATTTTATTCCAAATATCAGCAAGGCTGCGACCATCGGAAAGTTTGAAAGTGTACAGGTACTTTTTAAGATACGAAACATCCCGCAATTTCGACTTCACTTCCGAGATAAATTCCTGCGGCTTCAGCCTCATCGCCAAGCCTTTCATGTATTCTTCAGAGTTAATATTGCCCTTGGCGGAACTCATCATCGCTCTACCGATATTGTTTACTACATCGTTATTTACGCTGTTTATTGCCGCTTCCTGTACTGCGTCCAGCAGCTGTTGTTTCACTTTTCCGCTTTCAATACTTACTTCTTCAAGCTGACTGTAATACGACTTCGTTATGCTATCCTTGAATGACTGTATTTCTTTGTCGGTCAGATTTATGCCCAGCGCATTTGCCTGACCGCGCAGAATATCAACGGATAGCAGTGCTTCTTCGTATGCCGACTGGATGCCGCTCCTTTGGCTATTATAAGTGTTTTGCAGATTGCCGAATTGAGTATCGAAATCGGACAGTGAGCTGCCCAGCGAAATGCTGGATAAAACGCCCTTTTTAGCCTTTTCGGCAGCGGCATTGTCCCTCACCGTCTGTTCGGCATTGCGCACCTGCGTAAGCTGGTTTAGCTGCTGCGTGAGCAGCGTTTTGAGCAGCCCGCGCTTGCCGGGGTCTTTTTCTTTGCTCAGGAGGGAAAGAGTATTGTCTATATCGCTGCCCAGACTGGAAACCTTCTGCCCGACCTGTGCTTGCAACTGCGCCAGTTCCGTGCGGGTTGACTGAATCGCTTTCAGTGCGTCCCCGCTCAGATAACTCTTGATCGCCCCGTTCAGGGAGGCGAAAATCTTGCTGAAATTGACATCCGCAAGCCCCTGTGCCGCCTTGACCATACTCCTGATGGAGTTTGTCATATCGTCAAATTGCGTGGAATCCAGCTCGCCGGTGTCTTTCCATGCGGTCATATAGTTCTCCACTTTGGCCGCCGCTTCGTCAAAGGCTGTGCGCTGCGTGTTCAGTTCATCGTTGAGCTTGCTGTTCGTTTCAAGGTAATCGTCAATCGCCTTGGTGTTGCGCTTATAATCGTCCGTGAGTTCATTTATGGACTTGCCTACGCCGTTAAAAATGCTTTCCGTGAGCATTTTACGGCGCAATTCGTCCTGAGCCTTAGCTGCGCCTATACCGGCAGAGGCAAGCGCCAGCAGACCGCCCACAAGTGCGCCTACGGGGCCGCCGATAGCAGCGCCGCCCAGAGCACCGGCAGCCACACCGCCCACAAGGGAAACTATGCTGCCCGTAAGAGAGGTGCGGTCATTGGAGGATAGGGCTTTGGACAGGTTTTTTGCCCCCGAATAGGCAAACCCCATGCCGGCAATAACGCCGGTTGCGCCGAACAGCGCCTTTGACAGCTTTTGTGACCCGGTAGCGGCTGACCACGAGGTCTTATACAGCGTTTTGAATGATGTGCCGGTTGCGCCGAGCAGCTGTTTCAGATTGCTCCACCCGGTAAGAGCCTTTTTACCTATGAGATATGTTGCGATCGCAATGCCGGTAGACTTGATGAGACCGCCCCATTCTTCGAAGAAAGCACGCATTTGTTCCTTTATGCTGTTGGTCTGATCGGAGAGCCCCGCAAGGAAATCATAACTCGGCAGGTCAATGTTCAGGTCATAGCCGGAGCCATTTTCGCCCGCGCCAGAGCTGCTTCCCGTGTTGGGGGATATAACATTCAGCTCATCAATTCCGAGCGCCGCATTGAGCTCCTTTGCGGCCTTTGTAGCCCCGTCAAGAGAGGTCTGTACATCGTCCGCTATCGTGGCTGTATTTTTCAGCCCCGAATAGTCAAAATCGGGCATTTCATAGCCAACCAGGGCGGAAAGCCATTCGGTGAGCAGCTGTACCCCCGCACTTAAATAGGGGATAATCTTTTGCAGGATAGGCAGCAATCCCATACCCAATTCACGCTTGAGCTGCGTGAACTGCTGATTCAGTATACGGACAGCGTTCTCCGGCGAAGTGACGGTTCGAGCCATATCGCCCATAACATTCTTTGACTGCTCAAGAATAGCAATGTAACGCAGCTGTGACTTTTGTGCCTGCGTCATGGTGTTATACGATTGCTTCACACCGTGCGCATAAGCTACCTGTTGCAGGGTGGCCGCATCCAGGGCATAGCCCAAATTACGCAGCGGCTCAAGTTCGCCGGTAAAGCCGGAACGAACCTTGTTCATTGCTTCTGTTATGTCGATATTGAAGAATGAAGATATGTCATAGCCTATCTGCGTAAGGTTCTGTGCCATCAGCTCAGCTTTTGAATCGATAACGCCGAAACCGGCTCCGATTTGCCGGAAAGTGCCCAGATTCCGTATCCATTCCGAAACATCAATACCCAGCGCCTTATTGACTTTCTGTGCATATTCAAGGGCTGATTTTGCCGATTTGCCCATAGTCACATAGAACAGATTCAGATTCTCCACATAGGCGCTGCTTTCCTGAAATGCCGCCTGCCCAAACCGCGCGATTTTATTTAATCCTGCCGTTATTGTTCCGACTTTCAGCACTTTCCACGCCTGCGCAAAGGAAGATGTTTCCTTTTTCGCTTCCTTGCCGGATTTTGAAGCTTCTTTCAGCGCTTGAGAAATATCTTTTATTTCCTGGGCTTTCGAACCATCGATAGAGTGCAGCGCAGTGCTGAACTCGTTTACCCGTTTAGCCAATTCGGCAAGCCCCGCTCCTGCCTTTGTGGCACTCTCGAGAGATTCTATTTTCTTTTTAAGTTTGCCGAGCGCAGAAACGGCAGCTTTTGTTTCTGCCGTTACCTGTAATTGGAGACCGCCTATATCGATATTGTTTTCATTCATTAAGTGCGCCTCCTTTGTTTGCGGCTTTGTCGGGCTTCATCAGCCCGTTCAGCCACTTAATAACCTTTTTGCGCTCCTCTTCCGCTTTTTGCGCCTTTTCTTCTTCGGTTAAAGGCGTTATGCGGAGGGGTTCCAGCGGATAATTCTCTGCCGGTGCGCCTTGCTTGCGGAAAGCGTTGCGGATAGCAATACTGACCGCTGCGTGTATGTAAATACCCTGCCACCACATCTCTTGGTTGCGCCGTTCGGCGTTGTATCGGTTTGCTTCCCGGTACGCCGCCGCCAGTCTCGGGTCATCTTCCCAAAACTGGACGGCAGACATTCCGAGAGAGAGGTAGTAAGGTAGCACCTCGTAAAATAATTGCGTTGCGGTTTTCGCCGCGCCGGGCTGCGGTATCAGAGCACCACAGCCATTCTCCCGTTTTTTCTTGTGTCTTCGTCCGCAAACAGAGCCTCGGAAGGCAGATGGTAAAGATCAACCAGCCTTGCGAGTTCTTCGGTGGTCAGGCCGCCCAGCTTGTCGAACAGCTTTTCCGCTTTTGAAAGGGGAATATTCGCATGATTTTTACGAAAAGCATAAAAGAACAGAGCCGGAATATTCGTTTCGGGGTATCGGGTCAGTTCCTCGATGCAGAATCCGCGCTGCTCGGCAAAGCGGACGCTGTCACGGGAAAATTCAAGGGTGTAGGTTTCGCCGGTTTCGTTGTCGGTGATAACCATAGGTTTGATATCTGTGTTTTTCATAAGATGCTACCTCCGTTTATTTATCAGCCGCCCGTTGTGGGCTTGGTGTCCCATCCGCCAATCTTGTGCGGGGTAATGTAGGGCTGGATTTCGAGAACAGCGTCAACCTCGATCGCGCTCAGTCCGAGGTCGGACGGCTTGCCGCTGAAATAGAAGCTCTTGGTCAGACCGGGAATGACCACGGCGAACCAAACTTCTTTGTCAGCAGCTATCGCAGTATTGTACGCCTCGACAAGCGTTGTCCACGCCGTCTGAAACTCTTCGGTGTTATTGGCGGTGAACTGAATTGCCCCGCCCGGGTCTTTAAGTCCCTGAATGTAGGTCTTCCACTCTTCGGCTTCAAGAGTGGTGGTATCCAGCCCGGAAGGCTCAGGGTTAAGGTCGGGAATTGCCTTGATTCCGGGAATTTTGGTGTAGCCGGTTGTGGGTTTCGTACCGGCAGTAGTTTCCGCCGCATACTGTACGGTAACGCCCGCAGTGCTAAGGTCAATAGCCATAGTAAAACCTCCTGTTATTTTCTGTAAATTCTTAATTCTTCGCTTATAACAGCACGGTATCGCGCTGTCATGCGGTATATTTTTGTGTCTGCATTCTTTGTTTGGTGACAGAATGTGCGGGTAAAGCCCATTGCAAGCAATTCATTGTCCACAAGGGTGATAATATCTTTGCATTGCTGCTTCGCCCCGGACGCAAGATTGCTGTACGCATTCAATTCGTACATCAGCCACGAATCGTGTTCTGTCATTTCGGCATCCAGCGAGCCGGTATAGGTGGCGTTGTCGGCTTCGACAAGGGACATGCACGGGAAGGAAGCGGGTGCGTCAATCGGTTCGCTGACGCGCGTTCCGTTCGGATAGGCAATATCAAATTTTTCTGCCACGCGATTAAAAACGGCAGCTTCAACATCAATCATCCGAACACCTCTTTCGCAATGCGGGCAATAGCCTCATACATAGTGCGCTGCGCCCCGTACATAGGCATAGCAGCCGGATTTCCTCGTGTTACGACTACTTGTCCGCCCTCGTCATAAAAACCCCATGCGCGGCGTTTTCCGCGCCCCTGTCCGTATTCGCCGATTTTGGATATTCCGCTCGGGCGCTTGACCGGGTACGGTTCGTCACCGTTGTAATACACGCCTGCGCCGAACTCGATAAAGCAAACCGCCTGTCCCTCGGCTAAAATCGCATATCCTTTGGGTATACGCCGAACCGTCACGGAAACATCGTTATCGCCGTCATACTGCGCCCCGGCGAAGGTCACTTGTGCGTCCTGCATGCCGATATCGGCAAGTTTTTGGGTAAGCAGCTCCGTTTTTTTTACCACCCATTGGATATATGCCTCAATTTGCTTTATTGCGTCCGCAATGGAACTGTCGGAAAGGGTCATGCGAATTGTTTTAATCACTGACCTGCACCTTCTTAATTGCGTAGGCTATGCTGTTTCGCCACGGTGCCCGCTTGGTCACGATAAAGTTATAAGGCTTATCCGTGGAGGCACCGTCCAGCCACAGCACACTTTCTTCGTTTATAGGGCAGTTAATATCGGCGGTTATCATTACACGGTCATACGGCTCGACCGAACCGAACATTTCGCTTTCCGCTTCGCCTTTATTCGGCGAAACAAACATCTGCGCCGTCTGAAAATCGCCGTATTGCGGTGCCCAGCTGCCGGTTTTGTTGCCGTTTGCGTCAATTATTTCGATTCGCCCCTGATACTGCTTATAAATAACCGTGGAGCTGTTGCGTGCAAGGTTAAACATTCGCGCCCACCTTTACGAACGGAGTAATACGGTTCAGAATGTCCTCATCGTTTACGGTGCCGTAAGAACGGTTTATGCCGTTCTCGTTATGAGCTATTTCGCCCTCACCGCCGCGCCGAGCAATCATCCGAACCGCCAATTCACATTGCGTTGTTTCGTACTCTGCCGGAACCGTTGCTTCGTTTTTTACCCCGAAAGGATACAGGCGAACAAGGATTCTTTGAGACGCTATGAGGAGGTAAGACAGTATCTGTTCATCCGTCACATTGACATCGTTTATAAGTTTTTTACAAAGGGATAGCTTCTCGGCCTCCGTCATAGCGATACCTCACTTCTTCTGTGTTTTGCCCTGCGGCTTCGGCTTTTCGGGTTTCGGTTCGGGTTTCGGTTTTTCGGGCTGAACCGGTTTTTCCGGCTCAACCCTTAATCCAATAAATTCACAAGCCATATTCTCACCCGTTAGCTGTTTGCGGTGGCCGCCCGGCTAAGGTAGATACCCTTCGTCTTGTTCGCATAAGCGAAAATGTCGTGGTAAACACGATAGTCAAACTTCCATGCGTCCGCTTCCTGGTTGACCTCCGGCGAAAAGATGCGCGGTACAAGGTGCTTGGTGATCTGCACCAGCGCAGAAGGATGTACGATCAGGAAGTTAATGGGGAAGGAAGTGGTCTTGGGTATAGAGTAGCCGAATGCGGTCGTGCCGTCATTGAGCGTAATACCGGTATTGAAACGAGATGCGGGAACACGGACGATCTCCATGTCGTTGTAGCGCTCCACATTACGGTTTACGCCGTTTTCGTTGGCAAGGTAACGGGTGACATTGCCCTTGATTGCCTGATAAGCAAGCTCGGAGACGAAGCAGATACGACCCTCGCGGGGCACCTCTGCGTCACCCATCTGCTTCTCGGCATCGTCAATCATGTTCAGCACATTGGTTGTGCCTACGGTGATATCCGCTGCGGTGCCGGTCAGAATGCCGGTAAAGCCTGCCATGCTGGCGAAACGGTATGCATCCAGCTCGGGGACAACCTGAGTGCGGATAAACTCACCGGCAAGGGTTCCAAACGCCATGCCAAGGGTTTCTTCGTTGTCCATAACATCAACGGAGAAAGAAGTGCCCCTGTCCTTACCGAGCTCCATCGTCTCCCAAGAACCGCTGACACTGCCCTTCACGAACCCGGTGTTTCGTCCGTAATTCGCAAGGCCGTCCATTGAGGTCTTGTAAATCTGCACGGTTTTTGCGCCGATAAACCGCACTCTGTCGCTGGTAGCGTCAAAGCGGGCGGTCAGACTTTCTCTCTTGTAAACTTCATCAAGCAGCGGGAGATATCGCTGCGCAAGTGCAATAGTATTAGCCATTTTTCATTTTCCTTTCTTAGAGCCCGAAGTATCTCCGCAGTTCGTCATCCTTGGCCTTTTCCATGTCTTTGGCCGTTACGGTATTGCCCGCAGTAAGCCCCGGCTGTCGGCTTATGAATGCGGCTTCAGCTTCTTTTTTGATTTGTTCGATGTGCTTTTTGTGGTTGGTGAATACCGTCTTGAAATCGCCGTCAAACAGGGCTTTTGCGTTCTCTGCGGCGGTCTGTTCGTCATAGCCCAGCGCCATATATGCCGACTTGTGGCCGGATATTGCGTCTTTCTTGCGAAACTCTTCCAGCTGCTGCAAAATGCGCTCTTTTTCTTCCTGTTCGGAAGCTTGGCGGGCTTCATCATCACTCTGCTTTGCTCTGAGCTGTCTTTTGTACTCTGCCGCCTCCGAATTTGACTTCGTAAGCGCAGCTTTGAGCCGTTCCAGCTCATCTGTTGCGGGCTTTGTCTCTTTAGGCGGCTCGTACTGTTCAAGTGCGGCAATTTTCTGTTCCGGGGTCATTGTTTCGTACCCCTCAATTTTGGTGGTATCCATCGTCCACGCTCCTTTGCATTTTTTTCGGTGTTCCTTCACCGTTGGCGATACTTGTATAGCGGCTTCCCTGCCGCTCATAACGGCTTGCGCCGATATTTACGGTGTAGTGGCGGCGTTATCTTCGGTCACGGTTTCGTCTATGATCTCCGTGTTGTCCGCCTTGCCCCATTTCGCTTCGATGTACTGTTTGCTGTTGGCAACATCGGCCACGGGGTCATTGGAAACGCCCGAGCGCTGGAAGGCGATCTCCGGGGCAAAGCCCAGTTCGCGCATATTCATAGCGGCCTGCGTTTTCACAAGGATGTTTGCGGTTTCGTTTCGGGTGAATTGAATTTCAAAATCGGAAATATTGATATCCAGCAGCCCTTTTGCCTTCAAAATGCGGGTGATTATGCGGTCAAAACGCCTGTTTGCCGCCTTGAACAGATCTGCCGTGTTCCGGGCGAAGGTATCCGCCTGATACCAGCCGTCACGGTAGAGGACGGCTTGCCCCGTGTCGCTTGTCGAAGTGCCGCCCTTTGTATTTGTGGGCATGCCGCAAATGCTCAGGGCGCGTTCGTACAGGTAGTCAATCAACACCTGTACTTCGGTCTGGTTAAGCTGTTCGGATAGGATTTTCAGGTCGGCTTTGTCCTGCCCGGTCGAACGGAGAAACAACATGCCGTTTTGACGGATATAATTTGCGTCAATCGGCTTTCCGTTTTCGTCCGTGCCGAGCTGGCAGTTATAAAACACCATAAGGCTCTGAATAAACTGCTCTATGCCGTCCACACGGTTCGACTGAATCTTGTTTATTTCATCCAGCAGGGGAATAACACTTTCAAACGCGCTCATGCGGTTGTTTTCGTACTGATACTCGATAATCGGTATCTCGCCCAGCGTGTTGACCTCTTCGGAAATAACACTGATTGCCGTGCCGTTTATCGGCGTGCCGGTGACAATGCGCCCGGTTATGCCGCCCAGCACGCGGAACACCCGGTCACGCGTGAAAACATCAAAAATCGCCTGCGTGGTGTTGTTTTCGCCCTTTTCGCCTGTGAGTACGACATTTACGCCCATTACCGGTGCGCCGCCCGGTCTGCGACTGTACACCACAAACGCGCTGCGCGGGTCAAGCGCATAAGCCCGGAAGGGCTGCTGATTATCGTTTGACGGCTCTACATAGCACACACCTATACCTACGGTGTGAAACCAGTCCACAATGGCGTTATCTGCGTCTTGCTTGCCGCTTAGGTACAAATACTCATTGAGCTTGTTTACCTTGTCTGTGACCTTCGTATCGTCACGGCGCGACACATAAAAGGCAGGCTGTGTGAGGAAATAGCCGTTCTTGAAAGCGACTATTTCGGAGGCGTGATTCTCCACGACTTTGTTGTTTATCTCTGGGCGCACTTCCTTGACGCGCTCAAGGATGGGCTGCAAACCCCGTCTGTACCAGTACAGATATTCCTCGGCGTACATGTTCTCAATGTGGACTGAGAGCAGTTCGTTGAGAAGCGGAACAAGGTTGTCCGCCGTTATTTCGTCAACCGTGGTATATATGCGCCGTCTGCCGAACAGATCGGGGGTTTCCGTGCTGTTCGTGTTCGTGGTGTTCTCGCTCATAGCCGCCTCCAAAACAAAAAATGCCGACAAACCTTAAAGGTTCATCGGCACTTGGCAATTTGCACTTGGCACTATTTGAGTATTATCTTTTTATTCGCTTTGCACCCCTTGCAATAGGGATAAATCGTTCCGTGCGCGTCCGGCGCAACATACATAAGCAGCCGGGGCGGCAATTTCGCCTTCGCACAATCCGGGCAGTAGATAGGTATTCGGTCTTTATCGCTCTGTTCCACGCCTTAAACACGCCCCTTTGCATAAATATACATTTCCTGTGCATAATTATACACTACGGACGCATTTATCGCAAATCAAAAGTATCTGCGTTTCACCTCGACGGTGTTGCACATATTCCGTATCTCATTTTCAAGCATGGACAGGCCGTCCGGCGCGTCATCATGGGCAACCTTGCCGCTTCGGACATAGGTTGTCAGCTCCTTCATCATCTGTCCATACTCGCTGTTCGGGGTATAAAGGGACGGGTCAAGAAAATAAAAATTTTTCAGAATGTTATCCGAAGCGACTTCAATCCTGGTTTTCTTGTTCGATATTGATCTTTTTGTCTTTATCCCGGTTTTTCCGCCGCGCTCCCGAATGATTTTTTCCACATCGCGGGCATAATACGCACCCGCACTGTTCGATTCAAAGGTGACATTTGCCACTTTGTGCTTCATAAGCACTTCGGCGCACTCTTTTTTGGTCACTTCGGGCACATCATTGCTGAACACGCAGTCCACTATGTACACATCGTCACCGTACAGATAGGCAATGGGCAGCATAACACTGTCCCCTCCGCCCTCTGCTGTGTCGCAGGCGGCAATTATTCCGTCCGGGTCAATATCTGCCGGAAGTGACATATACCGATTCAGCCGGTCGGCAGGGAAGAGCAGCCCACGCGCTTCATACGGCTCCTGCTGAAACTGGCTCGCCCACTGTACCGGGCTTACAAGTTCCCGCTCCTTGCGGTAATAAGCCGTTGTGAACATGGGTTTTCCGTTCAGAACAATGGAAAAATTGCTTTCATCCGTCTTCGGGTCAAGTGCCGGTATTGCCAATATCTTTGTCCGCCAGCCCATTGTGGGCGCTATATCCTGCAATCTTCCGATAGGGTCATAAAGGGAATATCTTGTTCCCTGCGCTACGATAGGGCAGCCTTCAAGCCGTCTGCCCAGCAAATCACCGCGCACCTTGTCCCAGAGGGTGTCAAGGCGGTTTCGGTTGTTTGCCTCCACATCGTCCGACACCAAATCGTCCAGATATAACATTCCGTCCGGGGTCGCTTCGGTGGAGCCGGTCAGTGCGCCGTCAATGCTTCGGCAAGTGACGGTTGCAAAGCGCTTTCGGGTCAGTAAATGGATTGTTTTTTCGTCCGCATTCGTAGCTTCAAGGGTGGCTTGGGGGAAAATTTCGTAAAAAGTGTATTCGTCCGGCTTCGTCAGCACATCCAGTATGCCTGTGTAAAACGATTTCACAAGGTCATTGCCTGCGCCGCAGAAGATTGACGAACCGAGAGGGGATTGCCCCGACCGAAACAGGCCGAACCATTCGCCCAGCGTGCTTTTTCCTGTTCGTTTCGGCTGTGATACGGTCAAAAGGTCAATTTTGCCGTCATTTACATCCTGAAACGCCTGCACAACCGGGCGCAGAACATTTCGGCGAGGCTGATAAAACCGTTTATCCGGGTTGCGCTTCCATTCCATATACAGCATAAAACTGTCAAAATCGTACTTTGCGGCAAATAACAGGCTGCGCCGGTACATTTCAAGCATGCTCCGGGAATTCATGTCCCGCGCATACACCGCAGCTTTGTTCTTGATGTTGGCATTGTGCCTTTTCGCTTCGGCACGGTCAACATCCCACAGCAGCCGTACCGCCTCAAAATAGTCAGACAGCGCACTCGGGTCACGGAGATTGCGCATGCTGGCTGCTTCGGTCATCTTTAGGATATCAATTGACATAAAAAATGCCCCCTTATCGTTTGATAAAGAGGCACTTGGCACTATGGCACTTGGCACGAAATGTTATTTATTTGCTATGTTGTATAAAATTGACTTTCAGGGCGGCCACTCACTTCACATACAGGCTGACATGTGTGTTTTCGCCCACTTCAAAGCCGAGAGAACTGTACAGGCCGTCAAGTTCAGTGTTATGAAACACGGTTACGCTCCCGGCTGCACGGTTCAGGTATGCGCTGAACATTTTCCGCATTACACCACGGTTCCTATACGGCTTGAGCACTTCGGCTGCGTACAGGATATTTCCGTACAGTGCCGTGTTCTCGCCGCAGATAATCCCGATCGGTTCGGTTCCGTTCAGGCACAGCAGGAATATCGTGTTCGGTGCTGTCAGGGCTGTGCCGCAGTGGCTCAGCGCGTTTGTCCAGTATTCAAATGCGCCGAGCTGCCCTGCGTCTGTTGGTGTGTAGGGGCGGAGGGTCATGTGGGATGTTTTGTCACTCACTTTGGCTATCCCTCTTCGGAAGTATTGCCTCATGTATGCCCTGCACCCAGTTCATTTCCTTTCCGTATTTGTACATGCCCTCATACAGCGGTCTGTTGCTGACTATGCTGCGAACGCTGGTGTTTTGAAACTTTGTTCCTTTCCGTGTGCGGTAGCCAAGGTCATTCAGCTCATCCGCAATTGTCAACATCGGGGCGCTTTCGTCAATCCGCTTGAACACATACTCCACAATCGGTCGTTCTTCGTCATTTATGACCAGTCTGCCATTTTCAACCCGGTATCCATAGGGACACCGGCCACCCGAATAGCCTCCACACTGTGCTTTCATGCTCCTGCCCTTGCTTGTTCGTAATGCAATGTTTTTTCTTTCCTGTTCAGCAACGAATTGAAGGAGCGCGCGATAAATGTTCACAAAATCGTTTCCTTCGGTAAATTCCTCTTTCACGCTGAGCAGCTTAATGTTCTTCTTTTCAAGTGTATAGAGATAATAAAAGTACAGTTTTGTTTCACGAGCAAGACGGTCATTCTTGAAAACTATTACCGCCTCAAACGGCGGGTTAGTGACATTATCACCGTACAATATCCCGTTCAGCGCAGGTCTGTCATCCTTCGCGCCGCTCATTTCATCAATTGCCCATTCAACGATATTATAGCCGTTCTCGTTAGCATACAACAGAATGGCCTGTTTCTGAACCTCGATTCCGTATTTGTCGTCCTTTGCCTGCTGCTCCGTTGACACCCGGATATAACCTATTGCATTTTTGAATGTTTGCATATCTCCGTACCCCTTTCCTTTTGTCCTTGCTGAGTATAACATGGGTATTAAAAAAAGTCAAGCGGTTTATGCAAAATATTTTTGCGATTTTATATAAATAGCCGATAATTGCCCGGTGCGGAACAAGGTCTTTTTATTTTTTCTTTTTTATTTTTTTCGGTGGGGGAGGGGATTACTCCGCCCCGCAGGGCTTCCAGCTATCCCCCACAGGGGGGCACGGTGCAGGCCGTCACCGGGCAGCCGGGAACGGGTGAAAAATCAATAATTTGCATATAATCATGAAAAAATGTTGTATTTACGCTTGACAAGTAAATGCAAGGGTGTTATACTATGCCCGCAGAACAAAAAAGCAGCCCCGGCAGCACCGGGGAGAAAGTGAGGACAAGATGAAAATAAACAAGCACGGCCTGAAGATACACGGACTGAAAAGCGCATCAGGTGACACCAAGAACTACGGCAGGAACTGTTATATCCAGATCAGCTACAACACCCGCACCGGCGAAGTGTTGACGGATCTCCATTGCAGCATCGGCGGGAACAGCTGGACAGAGTACTGGGACAGCGATATTACTACAATATGCAATACCCGCCGCCACATGACCATGCAGGAAATAGCGGATGCAATAGCGGATGAGCTCGACTGGATGCAGCAGTGCGCCGCCGAAACGGCATAAAAAACGCCCTGCACAGTGCAAATATGCAGGGCAATCACAAAACCAACCAGACACAAGGAACGCCCGGCAGCCCTTGCATTATAGCCTAACAGCCGGAGAAAATCAAGGAGAATTTACTATGAAAAACAATGTACTGTATTTAGAATGCCGGGGCTGCTACTTCCCCGATGGTGATCAAATCAATAATTTTTCTGATGTCGGTAATTATCGGGTAGGCGCATACGCCCACAGAATCCAAGCAAAAAATGGGAAAAAATATATTTTAGAGTTTACTCGCTACGACCGCAAGGAAATGCGATACACCTCATTGCGGACGGGCAAACCCCTAAAACATCCCAAATGCGAAACAGTTTTAGCAAACGCCCTACACATTGACACAGAATTTGAGAAGCAAGAGAAAGACGGCTATTTTTCATCATGGAGAGACTGCAAACTTGAAAAAGAACTACACGACAAAAAAACATATCTATTCACAAAACCCGACATATTAAGAGCGGTAAACGATATTAGCGTAAAGCAGTATAACAAAATCGTATTGTTATCAAATGAAAAACTTGTTGACCGTCTGCCAATGATTTACAAGTTGGGCAGCTACCGTGAAAGAATGATACTTGATAATCTAAGCGAGGTAAAAACGAAGCAATATACAAAAGAATATCAGGTATATACTTTCATTTCTGAAAATGGCGATGCGTTCGACTATGAAGCAATTAGCAACAGAATTACAGGTTAAACAATAAGGAGAAAAAACTATGTTCAAGACGAATTTTTACATCGTGATTATCACAACCCGCGACAAATTCGACCGGCCAATCAAAAAGCAATGTTTTCGGCAGGTCAGCGGCTGGGGCGAACTTTTCGAAGCCCCGGACGGTTCGCCCGTCTCCCTGCGCTTTGACCGCCGCACGCCAAAGGCCTGGCGAATTACGGAAGAGAGCACCGGGTACGCCGTAAACGGTGACTATTACAGCACCCGCGCCGAAGCCGTGCGGAGCATTACCCCGGAATTTTTGCAGAAAATCGCCGATCGGTTGAAATATTCGGAAATGCTGCGGGCTGCGGAAACTTTGGCCGCCTTTATCCTTGCGCAAAAATCGCCTATTGACAAGGCCGCCGCAGGACAGTATAATAATGCAAAGGAGTGATTTTATGATAGTGTTGTATGCTCTGCTTTTAATTGCGTTTTTGCCGGTCTGGATAATTTTGAAGTGTATAAAATGGTGACGGGGGGCGCGGAAAATGAATATTATGCACGCAAAGCACGGGTTCCGGCTTTACTGGTGGGGCGGTCTTTCCCGCCTCTTGTACGATGGGGACGAAAAAATTATGTTATGCGATTTAATAGACGAATGGCGATGCCGCGAACTGTTAAAAACAAATAACTACAAGGTTTGCGGGGCTTTCGTGACGGTTTCGGGGAATAAAATTGTTTATATACGCAATATTGAAAATGGCTATAATTTTATATGCAGTTTAACGGGAAATAAAAAGCGCGAATTATTTTAAGGCAAAAACAAATCCGGGCGCGGCCTTCGGGCTGCGTCTTTTTTTTCGTCCTGCACGGTGCAGCCGGTGACGGCCTGCGCCTTTTATTTTTGCCCGCCGCCGAAAAAGGCATTTTTAGCCATTCTGCGGCGTTTTTATTTTATACCCGAACATTTACCCGCCCACGGCATAAAAAGGCTGCGGCAGGCTTTATTTTGCCGTTTATGTTGATTTTGCGGGCTTGCGTCCACTGGGCGCGGCGGTTTTGGTGTGTTTTCCCGCCTCAATGCCGGGCGGCGTGGGGTTGAGGCGGCACCCTTGCCCGGCTGCGTCCCGCTCGGGTTCGGGGGGGGTGCTGCCGCCCCGCCCTGCCTACCTTGCCCGAACCGTCCGCGATAGTCGCTCGGTAGTCGCTTGCGATAGTCGCTCGGAAAAAGAAAAAAGCGGCTGATAGTCGCTTGATAGTCGCTAACAGTCGCTTGATTTTTGCCTGATAGTCGCTTAATAGTCGCTCGATAGTCGCTGGCCGTCCCGAAATAGTCGTTCGGGATAGTCGCTCGATAGTCGTTAGTCGCTGGTATTTTCTGCTAATGCTTCATCAATTCCGAGCAGTGCGGGAGTATCTACCACATCAGCAGCTATCCGAGCTGCAAGGTCGGCTTCGCTCAATTCGGCACCGAGCGGGTTCGCAACCGTGATAACCGTCTCCTGCTTGTTCGACATGCCATAATAGTTCTTTGAACGGAAAATATAAGTTACCTGTGGAATCTTCCCGGTGGACACAAATTCAGCGTCCAAAGCGGCCATAACTTGGCGGGACTTTTGCACCATCGCCGTCCTTTCGGGGCTGCATCCCTGCCCATGCAACCACTGCGAGCCGGTTGAGGTGTCCACGCCCAGAGCCAAATAAAGCTTCTCCATTGTGGGCAATTCTCCTGTTTCGGTGCAGTGTGCAAAAAATTCGTTCAGCCGTTCCGCAACCTGTTCATCAGAGGTCGGGGGTTCTAATCTCCACCAGTGCAGACTGTTCAGGATAATCCGCCGTATTTCATCTCGGGAGGCATCAATTTTATCCTCCACGCAACAGTTTGTCTTTGCGTTCTTGCGGTGCTTGCCCTCAATGCGCTTAACCGTTCTGTCTATTGCGTCCTGCAACCGCGCTTCGGATATGGTCTGTGGGGTAATTTCTTCCGCTTCAACCACCTCCACCTTCTGTGTCTTGCATGTTTCTTTACGCTTGCCCCGCCTGTTTGGTGTGCCGTCCTTGTTCAGCAGCGGTGTGCCGTCCGTATCAAACTTGGGTGCAGCCTGTCCCGTCCGTTTCTTCTTGTTCGTAGTCGGTGCAGCTTTCTTTTTCTGCCCCGTCTGTTCTGTTTTCGCCTTGCCGCTCTGTTTGTCCTGTGCGGTCTGTCTGTTCGGTTCAACCTGTCTGCCCTGTTCCGTTTTATCTATTGCCATATGTTCAGCCTCCTTTTAGCCGTCTTGAATTGGTAAATTGTACCACATTACCGTGATTACAATAAATTACACGCCCCCTCAAAAAGCGGAAATCATCAAAAAGCCCTTAGCACGGCGGTTTTGAGTATATTATATATATGATTACCAAGATTACATATAAATAAATATCCTATATATACATATTGGCTTGCAATTTTTTATTTTATATATAGGGTATATTTTTTTGCTCAAATTTCAGTAATATGATTTTCTGCATTCATATCATAAATCCCCAAAACCGCCTTGTAGAGGGACTTTCCGCTCTTATCGCACTTTTCGCGCAATTCCTTGTTCGCCACGCCTTCCAACGCGAGACACCGCATTGTTTGTCTTGTTCCGGGCAGTGTTTTGGTTATATATGGATATTTTGGGCGAGATGTTTGTGTTTTTATCAGCCCATGCCTTATCGCCCATGCGGCGAACGAATCCAGATTGAACCCGTTTTCCGTGAGAACTTTTTCCAAAATTGAGCGGTTTATGTAGGTATAGCCCACTTCGTCCGTCATACCCCACACTTCACCGTTGCTGAATTCGGACGGCCTGAACCGTGCCGGATTAGCTGCGATCCAGTCGTTCAGCCAGTCATAGCACCGTTCGTTCTGATCTATTTCGTCCGCGCCGGTCAGGTACGGGAAAATATCGTCAACGGTTATCGGCTCAACCTCGCCGGGCGCGAACAGGGTATCCGCAACAATCTGTCCGGCAGTCAAAATAATGCCTGCTGCATCAGCCTGTTTCGATGTAATTCCGCGCAACCTCAGCTGCCGCGAATAGTCCTCATGCAGCGCTCTAACCATATCTTCACTGTCTTCTTCGGTCAAAACCTCAACCAATCTGCGCCCTGCGTGGCCGAAGTTTGCCGATATAATCGCCACCGTTTCCTTGAAGTCGGTAAAGAGCGCCTCATCGCCGCACGGAATCTCGATTATTCGGTTCACGGCACCACCGGCAGATCGTCCGTTGGAAATCGGAGTTTCGCCGTTGGTTATAATGCAGTTTTTCCATGTCTGATTTGCTTGAATGCCGCCTGATTTTGCGCCTCGTCCGCGCCCGACACCCTCTGTCAGCATGTAAACATCACGGTCAAAACTTGCCCGGCTGTCTGCGCTTTCCACTTGGAACTCGTCCATAATCAGCGGCAGCGAATTGCAGAAACCGGCCAGCATTTCACGGGCAACCTTAGTCGAATTGAAAGATACCACATAATCGCCCATGCCCGGATATGCCCATACAGAAGCGCACAGCATAAGCAGGACGGATTTTCCCGCGCCGGTGCCGCCCCAGATATGCACGATAAACGGGAGGGAGTGGCAAATATTGACCATTACGGACGAAAACGAAGCTGCCAGCAGCAGTGCATTGGTTTTTTTATAGTTCCACGCCTTTTTAGCGCAGTTCAACCACGCCTTAAAGTCTCCCTCCTGCCGAACACACTCAAAAGCATTCCTGAAATTGGCGTTCCCGTCAAAAACAAGGTTGTCACTATACGGCGAAAATCCGATTTTGGGAATCCAGCCGAGCCGTCCCGTGCTGTTCTGCTGCGGAATGCGTTCAAAATTCAGCGCTTCAAGGTCGGAAAGATAGGGCACTATAAGGTTTGAGTTTTCGCTGGTCACTCCGAGCCCGTATCGTGCCAAAGAAACGATTTTTGTGCGGGACATGAGTATTTCTCTTTCCACCACTAAAGAACGCCAAATTGAGCCCCTGCAAAACGCCAGAGAGAACCGCACTTCGCCCGTCTCCACATTCACGAAGCGTTTTTCCAGTGTGAGCGGATGAGAGCACACCTGAACCGTAAAGCCGTTTCTGTCTATGAGCGAAACGCCGTCATCGGTGCAGGAATAGTTGCCGCAGTCCAGCTCAACCGGCTGTCCTGTGAATTGGGTCATGTTCCGTTCCGGCTGCATTGCGGCGGGCTGAACAGCACGAAGATATTCATTCCACATCTTCACAAAACTGGTCACACCTATTTCACGCGCCCGCGCCCGGAGCCGTTCCTTTGTCTGCGTCAGTGCGAATTTGTCGTTGATAAAACTGTATAAATATTCATACGGCGCAGTGCTTTCAAGGAAATCGGAACGACCCCAGCTGTTTATCAGGTCGCGCGAATTAACACTTTGTTCCATTATTCACAATTCCTTTCGTAATATTTTCAATAATCCATATTGTCAATCTGATGCCGCAGATAGGGCAGCGCGTGAATCGCTTTGCAAATCTCGTCCGGGATATCGTCTGCATTTTTGATGTTTAGCCCTGCAAGGCTTTTAACGGCGTTTTCAGCCCTTATCAGTTCAAAGCTGATATCTAAGTAGTGTTCATAGGAAAAATCCGCCCTTGCCTGCTTTATGCGCCGCACGGTGGCTTCTATGCGCCTTCGCTCTGCAAGTTCAGCCATTGCACGCTTGTCCACCCGCCCGGAAAGGGGTAGCCCGAGCCGAAAATCCGTGTTAAGCCTCATCAGGGCTTGCTTGAAATTGATGTTGAACAGCGCCATCGTCAGACTGATAACATCTCCGTGCGCACCGCAGACGAAACAGTGATAAACCGTATCCGTATATGCGAAGTTCGGGTTCGTGCCGCCGTGGATAGGGCAGGGGCAGCGGTTCTTGCTGCGCCGCCCCGTCCCGATCAGCCCGTATCTGTCCAACACCTCCGGCACCGTCACGGCCTGCCGGATAGCGTCTGCCGCGTCAATCATTTGTCCTTCTTCCCGCTCAGATGCACTATCAGCCACGCCGAAAGGAAGGCCACAAGAACGAAAATTACGGCATAAATCCATAACGGCGAAAGTACCCAGTACCACGCCCAATCTATCACATTCGTAAGGCGTAAAACAACAAATGCAACAGTGAGCAGACAAGCAGTTATGCGCAACAGTGGCGCAGTAGAGGATTCGTTCTTATTCATTGTCAACCTCCGATAGATTATCTGCATTTATTGTGAAATAGTTTAATCCCAGTATCACGAACCCGCCCACGCACGACATTATGTCATTCGGATTCAGCATATATGTGACCTTTACCAGCTGCGACCGCCCGGTGTATTTCTCGCCGTCCCACTCATTCAGCGCAAGATAATCCCCGACCCTGAAATCTCTATCATTCTTGCGCAGTTCAAAGGTTTTATAGCCCTTCCGTACCGCCTCAAAGTATTCCGGCAAGGTTTTTAATGCGTGTATCATCCTTTTATTCCCTCCCAGTCTAAAGCCTGCCCGCATTTGTCACAATATTTCTGCCTGCGTCCGGCCACCCAGCCACCGTTGATATTGGAAATTATTCGCTTTTTGCAGGATGGGCACAGAAAGTTATCATAATTCTCATAGTAAGATTTGCCTTTTAATTCTGAATAATCGAACGGCCTTTTCAACGGTTTCTGCGGCATCTGCTTTTCGATTGCCGCAACGGCAATTTTCACGGCTTCGCAAAATTCCGTTGCTTTTGGCGAAAGCGTGGCATTGACCTTTAATATCTTGATTGCTTCTTCATTCATCATCATTGCTTTCTCCTTCTGTTTTTTTTTCGGGAATAACGCCTCCTGCAATTCTTCCTTGTAGCACCAGTGGCTAACTTCGATGGCCATTTCAATGGCTTCCCTTTGTGGCTCGAAGTCCAAGGCATTAAACAGCTTATGCTTTGCCGAATAATTCAAAGTAGCACAATAATCCGAACTGGGAATCCACACTACCACTTGACAGCTCTCCTTCGGCAGCTCCTCCGCTGCATTACGCCATTTAATCGTTGTTGTTATTGTTTTCATTTTTCCTCCTCCTCAAATTCTGCAAATATTCCGTCTCCGTCAGGTATATAAATCGGCACCAAAATCGCCTTGCGGAAAGCCCTCTCGGCCACCTCGTTGAGATACAGGGTAAGCCTGTCCTCTTTTTGCGTATTTTCTTCGTACTGCTGCTTTGTGCAGTGGCCGTTTTCCCATGTAAAAATGTTAATGCCAGGGTCATAGCCGAATTTCGCCCAAAGCGCCTCATCGTTGTATTCGTAGTACGCCTCGGCGAAATCGCTGCGCTCGCAGAAAAAACGCTCTTTATACAGGACATATTCGCCCACTACCGGCTTGCCGAAATCTCCCAAATACCAGCCGTATTCCCCGGTGCAGATTTCCCCGTCCACTTGCGGGAGTATTGGCAGTTCCGGGTATTCTGCCGCCAATTTTAACAGTTCCTGCGTGGCTTCGCTTCTCGTCATTTTTCTTCCTCCTCTTTGACTGGCTGCCGTTGCATTGCTTTTTTCAGCAGCTCCACCTTGCGCAATACATCTGCGGCTTCATTGATGTCAATTTTCATTGCCCGCCTCCTCACAGTGTGTAATAAGTTTTAAGTTCGCGCCCGATCTCCACCATCAGTGATGCAGCTATAATGCGGGCGTGATTGTATTTCGCCTTTGCTCCTTCGTAATAATTGCCTTCCCACCCGTGCTTGTTCCGTTCGGCAATATTCTCTTCGTTGTGCTCAATCATTTCCTGCTGATACAGCGTCAGCAGCCTTGCAAGTTCCTGTTTGTCAGTTAGTGTCATTTACTTTCCCTCCCCATTGCTCCGCCATAGCTTTTGCTATGCCGGGAAATGTACGGCTTCTGAGCTTTGCCAGTTCCGGGCCCCAGCGCAGCCATTTACCGTTATCATCTCTGCCGTCCGCATGCGCGCCGATTGAATAGTTACCCATCATTTCGCCGCGGTCAACGATGTTTGTAGGTTCCAGTTTCGGCAGCCCCTTTAGCCACAGGCAGGTCTTTTTCTGCGCGTGATCGCCGAATTGATACGGCTGTATGATCTGCGTGGGCTTTTTGTAGAGCGTACTCATCCGCCCTACGGGGTTTTCTACGGCTATTTTCGGGCAATCTGCCCTGATAAATTGCATAAAAAACCATATTGCTTCCTGCTGTTTTTGCCGCCTTCTCATGATGCGCTCCTCGCCCCATTTAGGGGAAAAGTAGGCTGCGCCGGCATTGGAAAGATAAGTGCACGGCGGGTGCGCAATCAGCAAGTCCCACTTGCCTATATAGTGCGCTTTGCCGTCCATTGTGATGATCTCGCCGCCCTCAATCGCCCTGAGCGCATCACCGAGTATGTGCCATTCGGGGTGTCCGCCGCTGGGTTCCTGGATATCGCAGCTGTAAGCCTCGTGCCCCAGCTCGCGGAACGCACAGCACACCCTTTGCGATTCTTCGCAGGCTATAAGTACCTTCATTTCGCAGGCACCTCCTTCAGCTCAAACCCCTTGCTCTTGTCGTAGTACTTATCCAGCTCCGGGGCTCGCTCGGCATAGATGTCGTTACAATCGCAATAGCGTCCGGCATCAGTCAGCGTGGCAGATAGTTTGGCCTGCGTTTTGTCCGTGGCAAACACCACCGTGCGCGGCGAATCCGCGCTTTTGCCAGTTATTATGCGATAGGCTTTAATGGTTTTCATAAGTAGATTCTCCTTTTTTAGTCGGTTTTTCTTTGATTAAATTTGTTGCGCAAATCCGTCCTGCGGGGTCGCGTTCGTCCTCGTCAAACAACGGACATTTCTGCACGCATACGCTGTGAAAACTCAATTGTTCATAATTTCGGGCGCATTGGATAAGTGACGGTTTAGCCGTCCACCCGGGCACGGGGGTGAAATCTCGCGCCCAGGGGCAGGCGTTCCCGTTAGTGGAGTTCTTGCAGTGCCAGCACAAAGTAGGTACGGGTTTGCCTTTTCCGCGACCGCGACCGGCTAACCCGAACCGAGTAAGCAGTCTGGATACCGCACTCGGTGTTATTCCGATGATTTTGGCAGCTTCAGCAGTTGTGTTATATGCAACGATATCGCGCAGTTCGTCTTCCGAAAGGCTGTTAATGCTGTTATCATCCATTCCGTAAAATCCTCACAATCTCTTTGCCCGTGCACCGTTTATCGCAAAAAACATAGTCTATATTGTACCGTTTACCCATAGTCAGCAGGACGGCATAGAGCCGTTCGCCGGACATAGCAAGGGGCGATATTGCGCTGCGTGGATTTTTCCATTTTCGCACATCCTCAAGGGATTTTATCTGTCCGCCATGTTCGCACAGGATAACCAGTTTTATTTCGCAATCCTGCGCTGTTTGCAGTTCCCGTTTGAATCGCGCGTGCTGCTGGCAGACATTTCCGCACAGTTCCGAAAGGTTCTGCTTGCGGTCAATCACCAGCCGGGCATTATCTAACGACATATAATCGCCAACCGGCAGCTTTGACGAAAGCACACGGATATTTTCTTTTTCGAAGTGGCGAAGAATGCCGGTAATGGCACGCGCCTTTTCGCGGGTATCCACCTGTATAACCATGCTTACCTCCCGTCAGAACGGCAAATCTTCTTCGGGCGCAACCGGCTCCGCTCCTGCCGTATAATCGGTGCTGCCGGTGCTTTGTCCTTTGCCTATTGGGAACTCGATATTATCCACCATCAAGTCCCATGCCATACGGTTATTGCCGTCTTTGTCCTGATACTTACGGCTTTCCATGCGGCCTTCCAGCACTATGCCGTCTCCTTTGTGGAAATATTGGCTGATAAAGGCTGCGCTTTTGCTCCACGCCGTACAGTTAAAAAAATCGCACTGCTTTTCTTCGCCTTTTTTGTATCGTCTGTCCACCGCAACGCTGAAATTGCACACTTCCGTGCCGGTTGCCGTGGTTTTGAGCTCGGGGTCATGGGTCAGCCTGCCTGTTATGATGATTTTATTCATTTTCATCCACCGTCCTTACTTTGTTTAATATTGCAATTGCCGTTTCGAGGGCCTGTACATCCTGCCGCCACTGCGGGATAAGTTCGTATTCTTCGCTTTCGTCCGCAATCATTGATTTGATATGCGCTCGTATTCCGGCAAGGCGGTCTTTTGTTTCCCGAATAGTCATATCGTCCTCCTAAATTATGTCGTATTCGCCGAGCGGGACGGGCTCTGTCATCTGTTCCGTTGCCCGGCAATATGCACAGTGTTCACATCTTCGCGCGGGGATAATGCCTTGCTTCATAGCGTCCAGTTCCGGCAGCACCTCCGCAAGGTATTTAAGCTGCGCTTCCCTGCGGTAATCCTCAATATTTATCAGTTTCAGCGCCGGTGGGTCTTGCTTAGTGATGATCGCAAGGTCTGTTTCAAGCCCGTGACCTTCCAGCGCATAATAGATTGCCATTTGCAAGTCCCACCGCCAGTATTCGGCAGGGTGCAGCCGCCCGCGCTCCACATCGTATAGCGGCTCAAAGTCTTTTGTCGTTTTCAGGTCAACGATTCTTTGACCGGGAAGGTATACATCCAGTTTTGCCTTGAACGGATACCCCTCTATATACCCGGTCAGAATGACCTGTTTTTCGCCCTGCATATATTCCATAAACACGGGGTCTTGCTCTGCGCGAGCTATCATCTGGTTCGCTTTGAGATATTCCGCTTTCGGTGTACCGTCTTTCTTGAGTATTTCGGGGTGCTCGGCTTTGAAATCGGCAAGAGTGCCTTCAAAGTGTGCGTCCACATAACTCCCTACAAGCAGGGAAATACTCGGCGCACGGTGCCACTCGCCCCTCAGTTCAGCCAATGCCGCAGCCGGGCAGGACAGCATGTTTTTCACAAGCGAAGCCGACCAAAATTCCTCGTTCGCCTCTGTGGAATAATAATTATCAGCCGTCAGATTCATTCACAGTACCCTCCACAGGGCTTTCAGGGGCTGTTTGCGCCGTTTTTGCTTTTTCCTCGGACAATTGCTTACCGCAAGCCAAACAAGCCTTTTTACCCACCTTTCTGTCCGAATATGCGGCTATCTGCTGCGCCGTCATTCCATTTGACGGCTGAATGACCTTGCCGCACACTTCGCACTTGATAACCTCCACCTTGGGGATTGCGTTTCTGATTCGTATGCCGTCACGCAGACCGCCCGTTTCGGGGTCGCGCACTCTGGGGTCTATGTAGAGCTGGATTTTTTTGCCCTGCAAGGTGTCAGCGTCTACACTTTTGTACATTTTGCGCAGGGTCTGTCGGTTCGTGGCGTTGATTATCAGGGGGCGCACATTCTTAATGCCGGGAACGGTGTTTTCAACAAAGGAAATCACATCTTTGTTTTCCTTGCCCCGTTGGAGGGTCACGGAGCCATTCCATATACCCTCGATCGTCAGTATCGGTTCTGTACCGGGGTCAATATCCTCTGCGCCCAGATACTCCGATTCCCTGTTCTGCCCCAACCGTTCCTTGCCGTTCAGGCGTGTCAATTTGTCACCTGTGTTGATTCCTGCCATTTTCTTTGGCCTCCTTAATATGATTTTTAATGAGTTCGTATGTCTGTTCGCGCTCCCGAACGCGATTCTGAGCCGCCCGCATTTGTAAGACGAATAAGGTTTGCATTAAACTGTGGGTCTGTGTTATAATGGGGGTGTAAAGGTTGTTTCTCATATTGTTTCTTTACATTTATCTCCTTTCTCCATACGCCCTGCCGTTCGTTCTGCGGCAGGGTATTTTTTTTCAAATAATAATGTCATCTCCGTCATCCTGCGCTTGTAAAAGTATCTTGTTCAGGTGTTCGATGTCCTCCATCGAAAAGGCGTGGCGCAGCACCCCGCGTGCGTTTTTTATAAGCTGCGCCGAACAGTCCGGGCAAAGATATTCGTCCACAGTCAGTGCTGTCGTATCGGTCGGAACAGGTTGTCCGCACCGGGCGCAGTCCTCGTATTCGTCATATTCGCCCTGCCCGCACCGTGGGCAAACTTCATAATCAGGTTCAAGCCGTTCGCCGCCGATATGTACGGTTTTCGGGGCTGTGAACCGTGCGCCGCAGGCACATATGTAATAACTCATCTCCATATTCTCCTTCCGTTCTTTTCGCTTATAGTCTGCAAGTGCAAGGCTCGGCGCTGCATTTGCCGTTCTTCGCGCTCCTGCAAACGCCCCTCGTGCACGCCGAGGTAGTAAAAGGTACAAACCGTTCCTGCCCACACGATTATTCCGCAGATGATTGTCCAAAACAGCCAAGTATTTTCCATGTTATTTGCTCCTTTCCAGCAATGCTTCCGGCGTTGTATTCAAAACCTTTGCAATGCAGCTTAAATCGTTAATCGTAATGTTTTTCGGGTTGCGCAACCGGGCGTTGAAACCTTGTGCTGTGCTGTATCCACATCGGCGAAAGATGTCCTTGCCGGTCAGCTTCAGCTGCGCCATTCTTCCGCGGATATTGCGTTCAACAGTCTCGTAAAGTGTCATGCTTACTCCTCCTTCGCCGTTCCGTAAATGTATATCTCGCCGTCTACGATAAGGTTGTCCGGTAGTGCAGTGATCTGCGTGTCGTCAATGTAGAGCGAGCCGTGCACGGTGAGGTTATTTGGCAGCGAGGTAATCCCTGTGCCTCGGAGGTCGAGATTTCCGCGCACGATGAGGTTGTCCGGCAATCTGACGAACAGCGTGTTTCCGGTGTCGAGCCAGCTATAACGCGATTCCATCGTTTCGATTAGTTCTTCAAGGGTTTGATTGTGTTCCATATTGCTCATTTGCTTACACTCCCTTTCAATCACAGTACGGTTCACAAATAGTGAAGCGATATCCGTATTCCGTTTTGTCCAGTTTGTAATAGCCGCGGAAGTAATAGTCGGGATAGTACCCGCCCTTCCGTGTCTTTGCCGAAAACTCCGCCGCTTCCGGCAACGGCTGTTCGTTCTTGAAAAAATGCGCCAGTATCTCGTCTGGGGAAGCATCGGGATCATTTATATCCCACACCCTGTAAAAATCCCCGTAACGCCGATACTGCCCGCTGTGCACATGCACTATCTTGTCTTTTAGTTTGTTGCTCATTGTGTTCTCCTTTCAAAATTTGTTAATTCATTTCGTTGTCATAAAACGCCCGGAAATTCCGGCACGCCTGTTCCGCACGGATAATCACTCTATCGCGATTGCCGCCCGGAATATTGCCGCTCAGATAGCGCGAAAAGGTTGATGGGCACATGTTCGGGAATCCGTTATGCCGCAGGATTGCGAAAAGTGTTGTGTACGGAAAGCCTATTTCATTCGTTTCTGAAATGTACCGCACCATTTCCCGCCGTTCCTCTTCGGTAAGCAACTGTTTTCTCTTTGCCATTTTTAACCGCCTCCTCTCTCCGTATCGGTAAATTGTTCTTTACATTATTCCCTTGTGATGATATAATGGGTAATGAAAGGGAAACAACCTTTTACACGGGGAATTATACTCCCTATAAAGGGTGTTGTCAAGGGAAAATTCAATTTTAATAGAAAATATTTTTCAATCGGGGAGTGGAGGAGAAAATGACATTTATCGACAGGGTAACTGAATTACGAAAAGCGCGGAATTTGACGGAAACACAAGTCATGAAAGAATGCAGTCTGGGAAAGAACTCCTTCTATAATTGGAGAAACGGAATGTATCCGAATCGAGCCACACTTGCAGTTTTAGCACAATATTTCAATGTTTCAGTTGACTATTTGGAGGGAAAAGAGGACAGCGAAAAAACCCCCACAACCAATATGGAGGGCATGGGGGGGCTGCTAAGGGTGTTCGGAATCCTCACTCCTGAGAATCAGCAGAAGGTGAAGGATCTGATTCTTGAGTGCGTAAAAGATCAGATGCTAAAGTAAGCACCTTTTCCTTATTCTCCGGCGTGAGATAAAGAAAAAGTTCGAGAGTTTTCTTCGTGTCCTCAGTTATGCGGTTTTGTTTCTTCATAACATATTCCTTTCTTTTGCGGCTGCATTTTTTAGCATATTTTGTATCTAAAGGAATTTTAACATCAGCACAGTGCGAATAGCAATACCCAAAAACGGATATTCCCCGGTTGTTTTCGGCTACTTTATAGCTGTAAATGATTTCCGATAAATCGAAAAAGGATATATCGCGGCGAAAGGTGGTAAAAATTTACCGGGAGTATGGTAAAATAATAACAGAGGGGTGACAAAATATGGAAAGTGACATTTTACTGCACTGTCTGGTGCAGCAAAAAGAAGCACTGGGGTACACTAACGCCATGATAGCCGAGATGTCCGGTGTGCCTGAATCCACCGTGACAAAGGTGCTCAACGGCGCTAACCGCAGCCCCGGTTTTGAGACAATTTCGCCGATAGCCCGTGTGCTGGGTGTATCGCTGGACGAGCTGTCGGTAAAGGAGACGGCACCGCCGGATACTACGCCGCCTGCGGTAGGCTTAACCCACCTGATAAGCAGCTATGAGCGCAGGCTCAGGGAGAAAAACCGCTGGATAAACATACTGGCCGTTGCTGTGGCCGCGCTTATAGCGCTGCTGATCTTCTTTTTGATCTACGATATAACGCACCCGTCCCTCGGCTGGGTGCAGTACACGGCGGTGCCGGGGAACTTCGTAAGAGGGGCGCATTTGTAATGGCAACACCAAAAAAACTGCCGTCCGGTCGTTGGCGGTGCCTTATTTATGTTGGGAAAGATGAAAACGGCAAAAGAAAATACCGTTCAGTCACAGCGGATACGAAAAAGGAAGCGGTGGAACGGGCAGCACAGATTGAAAACCGTCCGCAAAACGCCAGCAAAATGACGGTGGGGGAAGCCGTGCGGCATTATATTGATATACGCGAAAATGTCCTCTCTCCGGCTACGGTTCGGGGGTATGAAAAGATATTTGCAGTGAAAAATTTTCGCAAGCTACGTAAAAAAGTCGGTTTGCGCGCCGCGATTGCCGAGCGGAAAAGGCGTTTGTAAACAAAATGTCTTTTGTGCGACGTCATATACGAAAATTTTTGACTGCAAATAAAAGTTGATGGCTGTTTAAGCCGGCACCGATAGTAACCGATAGTCTTTGAAATGCACTTTGTCTTTCTTTCCGCGGACGTTCGGTTGGTGTGCATTACCTGAAAAAGGAGCAAATAGTTATGTGGAAATACATACTAAAAAGAGTTGGTCTGATGCTGTTGACCTTTTTTATCATCATGTTTATTTGCTTTGTGATGATAAGATTGTTGCCCGACACGGCGCAGGCCCCGCAAAAAGAATCGGAAAAACAAGCCTGGCTTGCACGCAGAGAAGCTCTCGGTTACAACAAACCGATAATGGTGCAATGGGGCATTTATCTTAAAAATGTTTTCACCAAATGGGACTTCGGCACATCGTGGAAGATAGATTACTTCACCCCCGCGTGGAACGTAATCGCCGAGCGTTTGTTGCCGACGGTGCTTGTCAACGTTTACTCGCTGCTTATTTCCATTCCCATCGGTCTTGGGCTGGGTATACTTGCCGCAGTCAAAAAGAACAAGTGGCAGGACCACACGATAAGTAAGATCGGAAGAGCACACGTCTGTACTTATCGT
>OQVL01000095.1_pt1 | contig 34689 bp, 24 predicted proteins | sample 1691501 | NCBI WGS metagenome assembly OQVL01 (sample SAMN03418253, study PRJEB22391) | human gut metagenome | biome: human-gut; feature: organic feature; material: feces | host: Homo sapiens | place: Tanzania | collected 2013-01 | reverse complement strand
TCAACACATGGTATGGTGGTGAGATGAAGAAGGGTATGTTCTCTATGATGAACTACTATCTTCCACTCAAGGGCATCGCTTCAATGCACTGCTCTGCAAATACAGATATGAACGGTGAGAATACCGCTATCTTCTTCGGACTTTCCGGAACAGGTAAGACAACTCTTTCTACCGACCCTAAGCGTCTGCTTATCGGTGATGACGAGCACGGTTGGGATGATGAGGGTGTATTCAACTTCGAAGGTGGTTGCTACGCCAAGGTTATCAAGCTTGACAAGGAGTCAGAGCCGGATATCTACAACGCTATCCGTCGTGACGCACTTCTCGAGAACGTAACTGTAGACAAGAACGGAGTAATCGATTTCAACGACAAGAGCGTTACCGAGAATACCCGTGTATCTTACCCTATCTACCATATCAACAAGATTGTACGTCCGTTCTCACAGGGCCCTGCAGCAAAGCAGGTAATCTTCCTTTCTGCTGACGCATTCGGAGTACTTCCTCCGGTTTCCATCCTTACTCCTGAGCAGACCAAGTACTACTTCCTTTCAGGATTTACTGCTAAGCTCGCCGGTACAGAGCGTGGAATCACCGAGCCTACTCCAACATTCTCCGCTTGCTTCGGACAGGCATTCCTCGAGCTTCACCCTACCAAGTATGCTGAGGAACTCGTGAAGAGAATGGAGAAGAGCGGTGCAAAGGCATATCTTGTAAATACCGGTTGGAACGGAACAGGAAAGCGTATCTCTATCCGCGATACCCGTGGAATCATTGACGCTATCCTTGACGGTTCTATCGACAAGGCTCCTACCAAGACCATTCCTTACTTTGACTTCCAGGTTCCTACAGAGCTCAAGGGAGTTGATACCGGAATCCTCGATCCTCGCGACACATACGCAAATGCTGCCGAGTGGGATGAGAAGGCAAAGGATCTTGCAGGACGCTTCATCAAGAACTTCCACAAGTATGAGAACAATGAGGCCGGTAAGGCTCTCGTAGAGGCTGGCCCGAAGCTCTAATAGTCTTTCGTACAGCTGAATATAAGCTTTTTGGGTGGTTCCCCGACCGTTGTGGCGGGGAACCACTCTTTTTGATTTCTCGTTACTAATAATTATATTTGGAGAAATAAACTTGTATTGAATTATGACAATCATCATTATTGTCGCGATTATCGCGATTGTGGCTCTTTGGTTTATGGGTATCCAGAGGAAGCTGGTTTCATCCGACGAATTGTGCCAGAATTCCATGAGCCAGATCGGCGTACAGCAGCAGAGCCGTTGGGATGCTGTCTCCGCACTTGTAAAACTGACGAAATCATATAACGAGCACGAGTATGACACCCTTGTCGATGTTATAAAGCAGCGTAAGGACATTACGCGTACCAGTGCAGCTGCCGATGCCAATGCTCAGGAGGATATTCTTGTCGCAGCTGCCGCCAAGATAAGATTTGTAGCGGAGCAGTATCCTGAATTGAAGGCTGATGCTACATACGCCAAGACGATGGACAGCCTCAATAATTATGAGAACCAGGTGCGTATGAGCAGAATGGTGTTCAATGACTCAGTGACGAAGTACAACCGAATCGTACGTCAGTTCCCTGACTCCATTGTGGCAAGTATCTTGAAATTCCCTCTGAGAGAGTACTTGAAGGAAGTGGAATCCAAAAGAGAACTGCCCGAGATTAATATTTAAGCTTGATGCGTCGATTTCTCGCATTTATCGTAGCGGCAATGGCGACAACCTTTGCCGCTACGGCATTTGAGCCGGCCATAAGGGATATTGATATTCTGGTCAGTCTTACTCGGGATGGCAGTGCCGAGATAACCGAGCGCTGGGACGTATGCGTGGCGGATGGGACCGAATGGTATCTGGTCAGATACAATCTTGGAGATATCAGGATAGAAGATTTCTCTGTCAGTGATGAAACAGGGCTTCAGTACGAGAATACGGAGAAATGGGATGTGGACTGGAGCCTGAAGCAGAAGACCGGAAAATGTGGTATTGTGCATACCGGAAAAGGAGATGAACTCTGCTGGGGAGTAGGCTCTTATGGCGATCATGTCTTTACGGTCAGATACAGGATGACCAATGCCGTCAAAAGTCTTGAAGACTATGACATGATTCATCTGCAACTGGTCTCTCCGAAACTTAGCGCCCGGCCGGAAAATGTCAGGGTCGAGATTTGTGCCGAATCTGTCAGCCTGGATACGGACAATACAAGGGCATGGGGGTTCGGGTTTGTCGGAAATTGCGAATTCGAGGACGGAAAAGTTGTATATCAAAGCGGCGAGCGCTTTCGCTCCAACAGTTCTGTCATAGCGTTGGTACGGTTTGACAAAGGAATTTTCGATTCCGGGAGCTATCAGAGCCGCACTTTTGAGGATGTCTTTGCCGAAGCTGAGGAAGGCTCTGATTATGAAGATGATGACGATGATGAATTTGCCTTTGTACTGGGCCTTTTCGTATCTTTTGTGCTGGGGGCGGTAATCATCGGGCGTGTGTCAAAAAGAAAACGCAGGCTCAAAATACTTGGCTGCAAGGATGAAGACATAACATGGTGCCGGGATGTTCCCTATGGAGGAGATATTATAGAGTCTGATTTCGTTCTCGGGCGACTTGGAGAAAATGTGAAAGGTGGGTCTTTGGCTTCCGCGCTTATTCTCAGGATGATATATAAAGGGAATCTGTCCGTGAGCAAGGATGTCAAAGGAAAGGTGGAGATAATGTTTTCCGAAAAAGCGACGGACGGACTTGACGAGGCGTCTTTGGAACTTTACAACATGATGCTTGAAGCAAGCGGGGCGGACAAGGTGCTTCAGGACAAAGAATTCTCCAAATGGTCAGGATCTCACGAAAAGCGGGTTCATGACTGGATTAGACTGTGTGACAGACAGGCTCGTGCCCGACTCGCGGCAAATCATTTCGGCCGTCCGGACACATATACAAAGGCGGGACAGCAGCAGGCGCGTAATCTTGTCGGATTTAAAAAGTTTCTTACGGACTTCACTCTCATCGCTGAACGGGAGACACCTGAGGTGACACTTTGGCAGGAGTATATGGTCTATGGTGCCCTTTATGGAATAGCCGAGAAAGTGGCGTCCCAGCTCAAAGACATTAACCCTAAGTTCCTTGAACAGGTGAACGGGTATGACAATGATACTCTTGGAGATGTGATTCTTCGCACGCGCATGCTTTCGAATGCCATCACCCGCAGTGACGCTTCCTACGCGGCAGCTCAGGCTGCAAGAAGAAGCGGCATGGGCGGAGGAACGTCATTCGGCGGAGGCGGCGGTTTCAGCGGAGGCGGCGCCGGCGGAGGAAGCAGATAGACACGATAATACTAACGATACGATGACTGCCGGCGATACCAATATTCAGTATCTCAGTGGAGTTGGCCCCAAGAGAGCGGCTCTGCTGAAAAGTGAATTGGGTATAGAGACCGTGGAGGACCTTATCAATCTCTATCCTTTCCGCTATGTGGACCGCAACGGCATTACGCCCATCGGAGACATTACGCCGGGTCCGGTGCAGGTGCAGATAAAGGCACGGGTCGTAAGCAGAACCCTCTACGCTCAGGGAGGCGCTCCGATAGAGCAGGTGGAGAGTTCTCTCAAGACAGGCAAATGCAAGCGTCTGAGTGTCATCGTGGAAGACAACAGCGGACGCATGGAGATGGTGTTCTTCAAAGGTATAAGGTGGAACTGGCAGCGTCTGTCCCCGGGCAGTGTGTTCATATTCTTCGGCAAGCCTCAGACATTCGGGAACCGCTTGAATATGGTGCATCCGGAGGTGGATTTGCCTTCAGATTCCGTGAGCGGACAGGTCGATATCACGGGCGTATATCCGAGTACGGAGAAACTCAAGACCTCGGGAATTACCGGAAAGGTCATGTGCCACCTGATGGCAAACGCGCTCAATGAATATCTGCACGGGTTTGAAGAGACGCTTCCGGAATATGTTATGAAGGACAATAATCTGGTGTCCAGGCAATTTGCCCTGCTCAACATACACTTCCCGAAGAGCAATGAGGCTCTTGTCAGAGCCCAGACAAGGTTGAAATTCGAGGAGTTGTTCCTGCTGCAGTTGTCGCTTCTGAAACAGAAATATATCAAGTCACGCGCCTCCAAAGGGTTTATGATGTCACGGGTGGGGGCGGATTTCCATTCTTGCTACAATTCGCTTCCATATTCGCTCACAGGAGCGCAGCAGCGGGTGATAAAGGAAATACGCTCCGATCTGATGAGCGGACGCCAGATGAACCGTCTGCTTCAGGGGGATGTGGGTTCCGGCAAGACCATGGTAGCGGTGCTCAGCTGTCTGCTTGCCATCGGAAACGGGTTCCAGGCTTGTATTATGGCTCCTACAGAGGTGCTTGCAAGGCAGCATTTTGCCAATGTGAGCAAGTATCTTGCACCTACGGACGTCAGATGTGCCATTCTTACCGGCAACAGTACGGGACGTGAACGCAGGGACATTCATCAGGGACTTGAAGACGGCAGTATAAATATTATTGTCGGGACTCATGCCCTGCTCGAAGACAATGTCGTCTTCAAGAATCTTGGCCTCGCAGTGATAGATGAGCAGCACCGTTTTGGTGTGGAGCAGAGGGCGAAACTATGGGGCAAGAATTCGATACCTCCGCATATTCTGGTGATGACGGCGACTCCTATCCCGCGAACACTGGCGATGACATTGTATGGGGATCTGGATGTGTCTGTGATAGATGAGATGCCTCCAGGCCGAAAGCCGGTGAGGACCATGTGTATAGGACAGAGCCGAAAGCGTGCCCTGTTTAAATTCATGAAAGAGGAAATCGCAAAGGGAAGACAGGTTTTTGTGGTCTATCCTCTGATTTTCGAGAGCGAGAAAATGGACCTTAGAAATCTGGAAACGGGATATGAGGAAATAGTGAACGCTTTCCCTCTTCCGGATTACAAGGTGGCGATAGTACATGGGCAGCAGACCCCTGAAGAGAAGAATTTCAACATGGCGGCGTTTGTGGCCGGACGGGCCAATATTCTCGTTTCTACAACGGTGATAGAAGTCGGGGTAGATGTGCCAAATGCCTCTGTGATGGTGATTGAGAGCGCACAGCGGTTCGGTCTTAGCCAGCTTCATCAGTTGAGAGGACGTGTGGGGCGTGGCTCCGATGCGGCGTATTGTATCCTGGTAAAGGATGACAAGACGGGGAAAGATGCGCAGGCAAGGCTGGATCTGATGTGTTCTACAGAGGATGGATTTGAACTCTCCGAGCAGGATATGAGAATGCGGGGCCCGGGAGATCTTGAAGGTACGCAGCAGAGCGGACTGCCGATAACATTGAATATAGCTTCTCTTTCAAAAGACGGTATGCTCCTTTCGCAGGCGCGGGATTACGCGCTCAGAGTTCTGGAAAAGAATCCCGAATTGACTTCTGCGGAAAATGTGCGTCTGGAAAGGGAATTGCGAAAAGACAAGCGGCAGATAAAGGACTTCAGTAAGATCAGCTGAGTCCTTCGCTGCATCTGCATAATTAATGAAGGGCGTCCCTTGTGGAGCGCCCTTCCAAATACACAATATTATCTAAAAAATATTCAAACAGTAAGTATAGGCTCTACTTTGTAGGGTAGCCAGGATTCTGGTATGCCTCTTTGGCGGCATCATCCATCTTCATGTTGTCCAGTTGACTCTTAGGAATCGGACGGAGATAATGATACTTCTCAATCTCGCGGGTGTGGGTTACAGGCGTATGGTCTGACTTGTTCGTTCCGCAGACGGTATATTTTCCTGCCCTCTTGTCCCAAGTCTGGGTACGAACCAGATCGAACCAGCGGAAACCGTCACCGTAGTACTCGCGCATGCGCTCGTCCAGAATATAGTCGATGGTGATGGTAGATGGCGTGGCGGCTGTAAGTTCGTTACTGTAGTCGGCATTCACCTGCTTGTTCCAGTTCACACTGTAGTTCCACTTGCCGGCACGTGCTCGCAGTACGTTGATGAGTTCGCGTGCGGATTTGCTTCCCGTTGCACCCTTGACGGCAGCTTCGGCGGCGATGAAGTAGAATTCGGAGAATTTGGCTATGTTGAAAGGACGGGCATGGCTGGCGTTCGGCTGTCCGGTGCCGGTGGTATTGGTACGGTATGGGCCGAGTTTCCAGATCTTCGGATACATAAGACGGCTTGAGCCGGTCGGGTTCACCACGAAATAGTCGTAGTTAGGACTTTGGCCGAGCATTGAAATGCCTGAGTCGTAATTGTACTCTACTGACGGGTCTTCCTCGGTGAGGAATACCAGGAAAGCCTCGTTCTTGCCGATATGGGCACCGTTTGCACCCACTACATATTCGGCTTTGTTGCCACCGCGCTCCCAGTTGGTAAGGAATACGTATACGAACGTTCCATCGTAGCGGGAGTCTTTATTCTTGTCTGTGAAAGTGGCAATGGCTTCATGGGTAGGTGCCATACGTGACCAAGGGCGACCGCAGGTCTGCTGGTCTGTACGGAGAACAGGGTTCATGCTGTTGCCATTGTTGTCTTTTGCTGCCATGCCCGGATAGTTCCAATTGAGCATCCAGCCTGCGAAGTTGTCCGCTCCGCCACCGCTTCCGTAAGTAAGGCTTGCACCGTTGTACTGCTCGGAATTCTCGGTATGGTCGGCGTAGAGCATAATTTCCTTGTTGCGGTCATGTGCACCGTCGCTGATCTCCCAGAAGTGCTCCATAAGTCCGTAAGGACCAGGATTCTCAATGCCAAGCAGAGAGAGGTCGTAAGCCTGCTGGAAATACCATTTGGCGTCGTGTCCGTCAGGATCCGTGCGAGGGCACTCCGGATAAGTGGCGATACCGTTCGGATTCTCCAGCCACCATGCGTATGTAAGATATGCCTTGGCCAGGAACAATCTGGCAACGTTCTTGGTCAGGGTTCCTGTCAGACGAGGTACGTCCGGAAGGTCATTCATCGCGGTCTTGAGATCCGGGAAAATAGCCCTTGTGTACACCTCTGGCACTGTGTTGCGCACTGATTCGCGGATAGCCTTGTTGTTGAAGGCAAGTTCTCCGGCACCAAGGTCGAGCGGAACGCCTCCGAAGGTCTGTACCAATTGGAAGTAGTCGAAAGCGCGGAAGAATCTGGCTTCGGCAATCATTGACTTGTCAAGTCCTACGTTCTCGGCATTTTCGATAATGCCGCTGGCAGTATTGATATAGGTGAATGCCTGACCCCAAAGGTTCTGGCTGTTGGCATTGTTAGGAAGCAGGGCTTCCGCTCCAGACAGGTCTGCTGACTTGAAGTTGCCGTCGGCACTCGCTCCGTAGGTCGCTTCGTCAGTACCCGTAGTCAGGATATTGTAATAGTATGCGTTGCCATAAAGGTATCGGAGTTGTGCATACAGAGCCGTAAGACCGCCTTCTACACCCATTTGTGTGGTGAAGAAGTCAGGTGTGTATATTGTCTTTGGCTGCTCGTCAAGCACCTTGCTGCAGGAACTGGCCAGGACGGCGATACCGACGATTCCCAATGCTATTTTTGCTATTTTTTTCATGTTCGAATCCGATTAGAAGGTTAAATTTACACCAAACAGGAAGTTACGCGTATTCGGCGTATTGAATCCCACGTATGAGAGACGTCCCGGACCAGGGCGGCCGGTGGCGGTAGAGCCACCGTTGGCATTGGCTTCCGGGTCAAGACCTGTCTCCCGGGTGAAGTCGGAGAAGAGCACGAGGCCAGGATTCTGCAGGGTGGCATAGACACGAAGATTGTCGATACCGGCGCGGCGCAGGGCTGGAAGCTTGTGGAAGCGGTAGCCGAGCGTAATCGTGCGAATCTTGAAATATGAGCCGTCGTACTGTGCAAGTACGGATGCATACTTAGGGCAGTCGTTGCTGATCTTGGAACCAGGTCTCGGATAGCGGGCACCGGTATTTGTAGGTGTCCAGTAATCCACGTCAATCTGACCGCGACGTCCGGTGAGCATGTTCAGGTAGGAGTTGCTGCTGTGCAGGGATGACAGCAGAATACCTCCGGCCTGGAAGGAACCGATCACGGAGAGTTCCAGATTCTTCCATGTGACATTGGTATTGAAACCTCCCTGGAAAGTGGCTTCAGCGTTGATAGGCACGCGATCGCTGCTGCTTATTGCCCGCTTAGGAGTGCCGTCTTCATTGTATTCACCGTGGTATTTGACCTTGATGCCGCCGATAGTCTCTTTCATGCCGTTGATGACCTTGCTTGGCTCAAGGATATCCATATAAGGGTCACCTTCCTGCCAGAGTCCGTCATACTCGTAGTCATAGATACAGTTCAGTGGATAGCCTACAAACCATGCCTGACCTTCATTACGCTGCGTTCCGTCTGCGAGAGCGACGAGCTTGTTGCGGTTGGCATATATGTTCAGGCCTGCCGTCCATGTCCAGTCTCCTCTTTCAAGGATGGTTCCGTTGAGGGAGAGTTCCAGACCACGGTTCTGCGTGGCTCCGATATTGGCTGTGTAGGAGCTTACTCCGGAGGTGCTAGGAAGACCGAGACTCAAGAGAATATCCTTGGTATCCACCATATAATACTCAATGGTACCGCGGAGACGACCCTGCCAGAATCCGAAGTCGAGACCGAAGTTCCATGTCTGGGAGTATTCCCATCCAAGGTCTTCGTTAGGCAGAGTGGATACATAGTATCCGGTAGCGTATTTTTCGTCGCCAAAGTTGTATGGCATCGTGCTGAGACGACCCAGAGTAGCGTATGCGGCGATAGCCTGATTGGAGGTCTCACCGTAGCCGACGCGGAGTTTCAACTCGTCAAGCCAGCTCTTGGTGCTCTCCATGAAGCTTTCGTTGTGGATGTTCCAACCGGCGGAGATAGCAGGATAGGTGTGCCATTTGTGGCCCGGAGCCAGACGGGATGATGCATCGGAACGGATGGCTGCCGAGAGCATATAGCGGTCATCGTATGTGTACATGAGACGGCCCATGTAAGAGAGGAGTCCGGTACGAGTGTAGCTGCCGCCGTTGACGGTGATGTCGGAAGCCACGGCGCTGCCGATGTTGTAGTATTGGAAGAGCTCGTTCGGGATGTTCTTTCCTGACAGGCTCTGGCCGGTGCTGGTGGTCTGCTCTGCAGAGTAAAGCGCTACTGCATTGACGCGATGTTTGCCGAAGGTGCGATCATAAGTGAGCAGGTTCTCGACGGTCCAGTTGAAAGTGTCGTTGAAGTACCATGAAGCACTGTTCGGACTGGTAGCGGAGCCGTTTACACCTACGCCTGTGAATGAACCGCCCTTGGAGTTGCGGTAGTTCAGACCCGCGCTGGCCTTGAAGTTGAGGCCCTCAATCCATGGGAAATAGAACTGGACGTATCCGGTGTTGTAGGTAGCGATGGACTTGGATTCGTTCACATACAGTCCTTGTGCGGTCAAATCCTCTACACGCTCGCGGGTGAAAACATATTGATCGACATCAAGCGGCATGTTGACACGGGTCTTGAGATTGCCCTGCTCATCGTAAGGAACTACGAGCGGAGATTTGGACAGAACCGCATACATATCCACCTGATTACCTGCGTTGGAGGTATGGCTGGTGTTGGTGGTGAAGCCGACTTTGAACCATTTGCCAATCTTCTGATCGACACTGCCGTTCAGCGCGATACGATTGTATCCCTGGGTCGGAACAACAGCCTCGTCGTTGTAATAGGTGACACCGAAGCGATAATTGCCTTTTCGTGTGCCTCCGGTGACATTGAGGTCGTAATTCTGAGTGTATCCTGTGCGGTAGAACAAATCCTGCCAATCGGTAAACTGGTCGTCTGACTCATCAAGCGTGTTCTGGAACATGCCTGCCATCTGACGCATCTGGATGTATTTCTCGCGCGGCATCATAGGATATTTGACAGCTTTCTTCAGGGTGGCGTAGCTGTTGAAAGAGATTTTCGGCTCCTGACCCTCTATACCTTTATATGTGGTGATGATAATGACACCGTTGGCACCGCGGGAACCGTAGATGGCTGTGGAAGCGGCGTCTTTCAGGATATCCATGCTCTTGATATCGCTTGGCGATATGTCTGACAGGGAGCCCATAAAAGGCATGCCGTCCAGAACGATGAGAGGATCGTTGGATGCGGAAAGGGAACGCTGTCCACGGATGCGAATCTGCATTGATGCGCCCGGTTTGGAGTTGGTCTGAGTCATCTCTACACCAGCCACGCGTCCTTCAAGAGCGCGGGTTACGTCTCCTGCAGGTACGGCGCGGAGATTGTCTCCGCCCACTGATGTGATGGAACCGGTAATGTCCTGGCGGCGGGCCGTACCGTAACCGATAACTACAGTGCCTTCCAGCTGCTCGGTATCTTCTTCGAGGACGATATCGACTTTAGCCCGGCCCTGAACGGCGACGCGCTGCGGTTTGTAGCCGATACATGATACTTCAAAAATGGCTGTGGGACTTGCCTGGATGGAATAAGTTCCGTCCACACTGGTAACAGCACCTTGATTGGTGCCTGAAATCATCACGGCTGCGCCGATGACGGTCTCTCCGTTTTGGTCTGTGACCGTGCCGCTGACGGTGATGTTCTGTGCGATTGCAAACAGCGGCATAACAAGGCTTGCGGCCATGACCAGAAGTGTTTTCTTAAGGTTTAATTGCATAATAAGTGTTGTTTATGTGTTTGGACTGTTATCAGTGACCATGTTGCAAAAGTATCATATTTTAATTACGAGCCTGTCAAAGTTGATGCGGATTCTGTCAATTCTGTAACATTTGTTTGCTTAACGTGCTGAAAATTATATTTTTGTACCAAATGAAACAAAAATGAAAAAAGTATTCGCGATAATTCTTTTCGCTCTTGTCCTGCTGGGAGGTCTTGTTATAGTGCTGTTGCGAGTCTTCCGGGAGCGCAGGCGCCGCGAAGAGCGGAAAAAGGATGCTGAGATGAAAGAACTGCGCCTTGGACTGTTTACCAACCTTGCTCATGAAATACGTACTCCTCTTACCCTTGTGATGGGTCCGCTGCGTACTCTGCGCGAGGCTGAACAGGATCCCGCACAGAAGGATACTTTCAATCTAATGTATCGCAACTGTCTGCGTATCAACCGTCTGGTGAATCAGCTCATGGATATTCGCAAGATTGACGCCGGACAGATGCAGATGCACTTCCGTAAGACGGATCTCGTCTATTTCGTCAAGGATATTATGCAGTCTTTCCTCCCTTTGGCGGAGAGCAAGCATATCCGTTATGGCATTGACGCCGCGCACGATGAAGAATTTGTCTGGATTGATCAGGGCAATTTTGACAAGATTGTCTATAACATCCTCTCCAATGCTTTCAAGCATACTCCGGATGGTGGCAGCATCCGTCTCGAAATTACGGCACCAAAGCCCAATCGGGGGGGGGAATTCGGCCCGGATATAAGAGGTTTTCTTGAACTCAGCATTTTCAACTCCGGCAGCCGTATCGAGGAGGCCTATATCAGCCGCATTTTTGAAAGATTTATACAGGTGGATCCGCATGACGCCAATACCGGTTCCGGAGTGGGGCTGAATCTTACAAAGATGCTGGTGGAGTTGCATCACGGGCGGATAGGTGTCAGAAATGAGGTTGACGGGGTAGTCTTCAGCGTGCTTGTTCCGGTAGGGAAAGAGCATCTGAGTGCGGAAGAACTCTCTGCTACTACGCATCATAAGGACTTGTATGTCAGGGGGAAAGATATAAACTTCGATAGTCACGAGGATGAAACCTTTGCCAAAGGGACATCGGAGAAAGAAAAGATTGTAAGGGTCAGGAAAACGGTTTTTGTGATTGAGGATGATGCTGAAACCCGCGACTATTTTTCTTCTGTGCTTGGCTTGTACTACAATGTGGTGGCCTGTGCATCGGCCCAGGAGGCTCTTCCGCGTATTACTGTGATTGTGCCTGACCTGGTGCTTACTGATCTCGTGATGCCGGGCATGACCGGCTCGCAGTTGTGCGCCGAAATACGCAGCAATCCGGCTATCAAACACATACCTGTGATTATCCTTACCGGGCAGGATGGGGAACAGGAGGCTCAGGCTGCCAGTGACAGCGGAGCGGATAAATTCCTGTCCAAACCGATTTCTGTAGAACTGCTCCTGAGCAGCATCTCGCAGACCCTTTCTGCGCGCGAGGCAGTCAGAGATAAGTTTGGGGTTGCGATGAATATTGACTGCTCCGGCATTAAGATCGGCTCGACCGACGAAAAACTGATTAGTCGGGTGACTGAATATATTCAGGCTCATCTGGACGACCCGGACTTTGATGTGACCGCCCTTTGCGCGTACGTGGGTATAAGCCGCGTGCATCTCAACCGCAAGCTTAAAGAATTCGGACTGGAGCCGCCAAGCGTTCTTATCCGCAAGTGCAGGATGAAACAGGCTGCCCGGCTGCTCGCCGACAATAAGGTAAATGTGTCCGAAGTAGCCTACAGGATCGGATTCTCATCGCATTCACACTTCTCCAGTTCTTTCCGGGAGTTTTTCGGTCTCTCTCCGAAGGAATTTGTGACCAGGCTTCAGGAGAATCCGGACGACGAGAGTCTGCGAAAATTATTTGAATAGGGGGAGGGCTCCGGTACAAAAAAAGACTCATCGGCATCTGCTGATGAGTCTTAAGAAGTGCTCCCTTAGGGATTCGAACCCTAGACACCCTGATTAAGAGTCAGGTGCTCTACCAACTGAGCTAAGGAAGCAGTAAGTCAATTTTGTGACCCGTTCGGGGCTCGAACCCGAGACCCCCACATTAAAAGTGTGATGCTCTACCAACTGAGCTAACGAGTCCTCCGTTTTGGGATTGCAAAGGTATGAGTATTTTTTCAGTTATCCAAATTTTTTACAATTTTTTTGAAAATATTTTTGTGCGTATTTTCAAGGATAATGTGTAAGTTTGTCAGATTTTATTTTTACTGAGATTTATGCAAGGAATTTGGACTGTTTTACTGCTGATTGTATCCAATGTTTTCATGACGTTTGCATGGTACGGACATCTGAAACTTCAGGAAATGAAGATTTCAGAGGGTTGGCCACTGATTCTTGTGATTCTGTTCTCGTGGGGCGTGGCCTTCTTTGAGTATTGCGCGCAGGTCCCGGCCAACAGAATAGGCTCGAATATCAATGGAGGACCGTTCAGTCTGGTTCAGCTGAAGGTTATTCAGGAGGTAGTGTCCCTGACCGTATTTACAATTATAATCAATCTGCTTTTCAAAGGGCAAGGATTGCAGTGGAACCACATTGCGGCCTTTGCGTGTCTGGTAGCCGCCGTGTTCTTTGTGTTTATTAAATAATCACGATCTCTGGACAGAGGCGCTGCACAGGGTATGTCCGCCCGCTTTGGCGATGAACAGATATTCGTCGCTGTGATTCTGCTTGAGACCTATGGACAGGTTTTCTCCGCGCCGTATTTCTTTCTTGAAGTTGAGGTCCAGTCTGAACCGGGAGGAGCTGTCCACGATATTTTCCGGCAGCATATCGAAAATCATCTCCACATAACGGTTATTGTTGAGATGTCCGTTGAAGTCGCATTCGCTGTACCCTACTTTTCTGCTGTCGGTCATATCTGGCGCGAAATCCTGTATTCTTCTGGGGCCTTCACACGGGAGCGAGAAGTGTCTTCCGCAGACATCCAAGTCATCTCCCGGGTATATCGGGCGTCTTGATGCGATGTCAATCATACACCATTCGGTAGTCCCTCGCCCGAGCTCTTTTCCGTTCTCATCAGTGATCCTGATGCACCGGTAGAACGATATGCCTCCTTTGGATACCGGCCATACTGAGACGAACAGCGGAGAATAAAGTGCCGGCCTTTGGTCGATTTCGAAGGCCGAGCGTATGAGAATCCAGCTTCTGTTCTCCTTTGCCATCACATCGATTCCGAAGCCTTCCTTGCGGATGTTCTGTCCTATGGCGTTGATGATATGTCCGCAGAGTGACGGTACTGTAATCCGGCCCTTGAAGTCTATTTCTTCAGGAACCACCGAGTATGCATATATGTTCATAAACTCTTTCATTTTTGGTTTTCTGGTGCAAAGTTAGGCTGAGATAGCCTTCGGATGAAGAGATTGGCATTAGAAAGCCTTTTTAGTGATAAAAATGATTGATTTTCGGATTTTTATGCCTATTTTTGGGACGAATAAGGTGTTTTATAAATTTCGTCCCGGTACTGTTTGGGATAAAAATCTTAAGTATGAACTCGATTTTCCGCTTTCCTAAAAGCTATGCCGCGCACTTGGTGTACGTGTTTCTTCTGCCGCTTTTCTTTATCTCTTTCTGTTTTCTGTACAATCCGTTCGGAATACAGGAGTTCTATCATCTGGCGGGAGGAAAGTCTTTTGCCTTCCATATAGTCCTGCTTACCTGCATACTGATGGGAACTCTCGCCTTGTCGCGACTCGGTCTTTTCCTTCTTTTGCGCAAGCACACCATATTATGGTGGCACTACGCCGTGTGGTGTGTGTCCGAAGTGCTGATCGCAGCTTGTTTCATGGCGTTGTACACGACCCTGTTTTTCGGGACGAAGCTCCCGTTCTTCCCCGCTCTTTTCTACTGCGAGGAGTATTCATATCTTGTGCTTATATACCCATATCTGATATTTGTCCTTATCCGCATCGCCATCAATCTTTCCTCTGACCTTTCATCGAGAGGCGCGGTCAAGGAAGATGAGCTCGTGAAGTTTTATGACGACCACAAGAAACTTCGCATAACCATCGATCCGGAAGCGATATTGTATATAAGTGCGGAGGCCAACTATCTTAAGATTCATTATCTCAACAACGGCGGGGTGAAGGAGTTTCTTTTGCGCAACTCCATGAAAAGCGTCGAGGCCAACAATTCGGCGCATTCTTTAGTGAGATGCCACAGGTCATACTTCATAAACCCTCACCAGGTGAGCGTGCTCAGCCGCAGCAAGGACGGGTTTATCTTCGCCGAGTTGAAATTGAAGTCGCTGGGGCCGATTCCGGTGAGCAAGCAGTATTATGACAAACTGTCGGACATGCTTTAGGGTATATGTCTGAAATGACGCAGGGTAGTGGTTTTCGATTTTGATAGTACGACAATTATGATTATATTTGCGAGATTGTAAAAATTTGAATAAATGTCATTTGCTTCAATAATCAGAAAGATGTTCGGGTCCAAGGCTGACCGCGATTACAAGGCGGTGAAGCCTATTCTTGACAAGGTGCTTGCTGTTTATCCTGAGATAGACAGTCTCAGTGACGATGATCTCCGTGCGCATTCGGCTGCACTGAGGCAGAAGGTGAGGGATGTGGAGGCGCCTTTCGAGAAGAGGATTGCAGAGATTAAGGATGAGTTGAACAAGGATATTCCGGTGGAGCAGAAAGAGGCTCTTGCCGGAGAGTCTGACAAACTCGTCAAAGAAGAGGATGAAGCTATCGAGAAGTGTCTTGACGAGATTCTTCCGGAGGCCTTTGCGATTGTCAAGTCCACTGCAAGGAGATTTAAGGAGAATAAGGAGATAGTAGTTACTGCTACGGATTTTGACAAGGATTTGTCCGTGTCGCACGATTTTGTGAAAATCGACGGGGACAAGGCCGTGTACTCCAATCATTGGACCGCAGGCGGTAATGAAGTCGTGTGGGATATGGTGCACTACGACGTGCAGATTATCGGTGGTATCGCACTTCATCAGGGGAAAATTGCCGAGATGGCGACAGGTGAAGGAAAGACCCTTGTGGCCACACTTCCTGTGTTCCTGAATGCACTTGCCGGAAAGGGCGTGCATGTGGTTACCGTCAATGATTACCTGTCCAAGCGTGATTCCGAGTGGATGGGGCCTCTGTATATGTTCCATGGTCTTTCCGTGGACTGCATAGACAAGCATGAGCCTAACTCCAAGTCAAGACGCAAGGCATACGAGTGCGACATCACTTTCGGTACCAACAACGAATTCGGTTTCGACTACCTCAGGGACAATATGGTGGTAAGCGAGGAGGACCTCGTGCAGCGCAAGCACCACTATGCTATCGTCGATGAGGTGGACTCCGTGCTTATTGACGACGCTCGTACCCCTCTCATTATTTCCGGACCGGTGCCGCGCAACAAGACCGATGAGGCCCAGTTCCTTGAGTACAAGCCTTATGTAGAGAAGCTTTATCAGGCGCAGAGAGCCTTTGTCAACCAGACCCTCAATGATGCCAAGAAAGCCATTGCTGCGGGAGATGAGGCAGAAGGCGGCAAATTACTCCTTCGTGCCCACAAGGGACTTCCTAAATACTCCCCGCTTATCAAGTATCTCTCGGAGCCGGGTATAAAGACTCTTCTCCAGAAAGCGGAGAACTATTACATGCAGGACAATGAGCGCGAGATGCCGGTTGTCACTGATCCGTTGTTCTTCGTAATCAACGAGCAGCTCAATACCGTGGATATGACCGACAAGGGTCACGATGTGCTGGCTCAGGCCGTGGGTAACGACGATTTCTTCGTCCTTCCTGATGTAGGAAGCCAGACTGCCGAGATTGAGCACTCCGACCTTAGTCCGGAAGAGAAACTGCAGAAGAAGGATGAGTTGAGAATGGACTTCTCCACCAAGAGCGAGCGTGTCCACACCGTCATCCAGCTTCTCAAGGCATATACGATGTTCGAGAAGGATGTCGATTATGTGATAATGGACGGCAAGGTGAAGATTGTGGATGAGTCCACAGGCCGTATCATGGAGGGAAGACGCTGGAGTGACGGACTTCATCAGGCTGTCGAGGCGAAGGAAAATGTGAAGGTGGAAGGCATTACCCAGACATTCGCCACCATCACACTCCAGAATTATTTCAGAATGTATCATAAGCTTGCCGGAATGACCGGAACGGCTGAGACTGAAGCCGGAGAGTTCTGGAGCATATACAAGCTTGACGTGATGGTAATCCCGACCAACCGTCCGGTAATAAGGGATGACCAGCCTGATAGAATCTACAAAACCAAGAAAGCCAAGTTTGCAGCGGTTATCGACAGGATAGAAGAAATTACCAAGGCCGGAAGACCGGTGCTTGTGGGTACTTCCGACGTGGAGACGTCAGAGCTCCTGAGCCGAATGCTGCGCATGCGCGGAATCAAGCACAATGTCCTCAATGCCAAGGAGCACGCCAGGGAAGCGGACATCGTAGCCCAGGCCGGACAGTCATCCACCGTGACCATCGCCACCAACATGGCGGGACGTGGTACCGATATCAAGCTTTCCAAGGAAGTGAAGGATGCCGGCGGACTTGCCATTCTCGGTACAGAGCGTCACGACTCGCGCCGTGTGGACCGTCAGCTCAGAGGTCGTGCCGGCCGTCAGGGAGACCCGGGTTCTTCCACCTTCTATCTTTCGCTCGAGGATGACCTTATGCGTATGTTCGGTGCGGACAACATAGCCAAGATGGTGGACAGGCTCGGCATGGGAGAGAATGATGTTCTCGAGGCCAATATGTTGACCAAAGCTGTGGAGAACGCCCAGAAGAAGAAAGAGGAAATCAACTTCGGCTCGCGTAAGCACCTTCTCGAATATGACGATGTCATGAACTATCAGCGTGAGGCCATCTATTCACGCAGAAAGAACGCCATCAGCGGAGACAAGATTGAGATAGACCTTAGAAATATGATGATTGACAGCGCTTCCATTTTCGTGGATGCGCACAAGAATCTCAACTTCGAGGATTTCAATACCGAACTTATCGCTGAATTCTCCATTGACTGCGGATTCGATGAGGATTTCTACAGCAAGGCCAAGCCTGAAGCCATTCAGGACAAGCTCTGCGAGCAGATGGAAGCCGAATATCGCCGTAGGATGGAGGCTCTTGTCACCAAACTCAATCCTATCATCAAAGAAGTGTACGAGAAGCAGGGCAAGATGTATCAGAACATCGCCATCCCTGTCTCTGACGGCATCAAGCAGATGACACTCTCCGTCAATCTGGAGAAAGCCTATAACTCCGACGGAAGGGAGATTGCCAAGACCCTTACCAAGAATATTATCCTGTTCCAGATAGACGAGCATTGGAAGTCCCATCTTCGCGACATGGATGATCTCAAACAGAGCGTACAGACTGCTTCCTATGAGCAGAAAGACCCTGTAGTCGTATATAAACTCGAAGGCTATAACCTCTTCGCATCCATGCTTGAGGACTTGAACAGGGACGTCCTTTCGTTCCTTCTGAAAGTGTTCGTTCCGCTTTCTGACCGTCCTCAGCAGCCGCAGAGACCTCAGCAGCCCGATATGAGCCAGATGCGCGCAAGCCGCAATGAGCTGAGTACCAACGGTGCGCAGAACGCCAGGACTCCGGTGAAGGCGGACAAGCAGGTCGGCCGTAACGACCCTTGCCCTTGCGGCAGCGGCAAGAAGTACAAGAACTGCCACGGAAAAGGATTGGTATAATGACATTGAAGTACAAGAATATGCAGAAAACATCAGAACAAGGCGCCGGTATAAATGACGTGACACGCATTTCCAAAGGCGCAACCATCAACGGAGACCTCATATCTTCCTCAGATATAAGGGTGGACGGTGTCATAAATGGAAAAGTATTGTCTGACGGCAAGATTGTAGTAGGGGAGCAGGCCGGTCTTTCCGGCAGTCTGTTCTGCACCAATCTCGATTTCTGGGGAAAGATGGAAGGCGATATCTATGTGAAGGATACGCTCTGCATCAAGAGCACCGCGACTGTCAATGGCAATATCCATGTCAATAAGCTTCAGGTGGAGATGGGTGCACAGATTAACGGCACCTGCAAGATGATTTCGGAGCAGGAGTACGAAGATCTCGCCTCCAAGGTAAACGTGAAGCGGGTTCAGGCTAAAGAACTTTAATCATGCTTGCACCCAATGTGAACTTTTCCGGTAAGACGGTCCTTGTGACAGGGGCGGCCGGGTTTATCGGTAGCAATCTTGTAAAGCGTCTTCTCAGCGACATCAGCGACATTACGGTAATCGGGATAGACTCGATTACTGACTATTATGATGTCAATATCAAATATGGCCGGCTCTCCGAAATTGAAGAGTGCTCCCGGAAGACCGGAGGCAAATGGTCTTTTATAAAGGCTTCCATAGCGGACAAGGACGTTATCGACGCTATTTTTGAGAGTCACCGAATAAGTGCCGTTGTCAATCTGGCGGCTCAGGCCGGCGTCCGGTACAGCATCACCAATCCGGATGCCTATATCGAAAGCAATATCATAGGCTTTTTCAACATACTCGAAGCGTGCCGTCATCATGAAGTGGAGCATTTGGTATATGCTTCATCCTCTTCCGTGTACGGAAGCAACAAGAAAGTGCCTTACAGCACCGATGACAAGGTGGACAATCCGGTCAGCCTGTATGCTGCCACCAAGAAAAGCAATGAGCTTATGGCGCACGCATACAGCAAGTTGTACAATATCCCTTCCACCGGTCTGCGATTCTTTACGGTGTACGGGCCTGCGGGTCGTCCGGATATGGCATATTTCGGGTTCACGGATAAGCTCCGCGCCGGTGAAACCATCAAAATATTCAATTACGGGCACTGCAAACGGGATTTTACCTATATTGACGATATCGTGGAAGGCGTAGTGCGGGTAATGGGCCATGCTCCGGAAAAACAAAATGGAGAAGACGGTCTGCCGATTCCTCCTTATAGGGTATATAATATAGGTAACAGTTCTCCGGAGAATCTTTTGAACTTCGTGACAATCCTTCAGGAAGAGTTGATTGCAGCAGGTGTCCTTCCTGCTGAATATGATTTCGACGCCCATAAGGAACTGGTCCCGATGCAGCCGGGGGATGTCCCTGTGACGTATGCGGATACCGCTCCGCTCGAAAGGGATTTCGGATTCAGACCATCCACACCGTTGCGTGACGGACTGAGATCTTTTGCCAGGTGGTATGCTTCCTACTATGGAACATATTCTAAATAAAACCTCCTAAGTATCTGACATATTATTATATAAAGCATCTCTCAGGTTAAATTTCCGTCTGAAAGTGGATTTTTGACCTGATTTTGGTGTGTTACATTGTCAGACAACAAAGTAACATCCGGATTCGGTTCGAGACTGTACTTTTAGTATATTTGCGTCCGTTACCATAGATTTTGACACAAACCAATTTTTACAAAATGAAGAAAATACTATTTCCGATCCTTGCTGTCGCTGTGACTCTTGTGTCCTGCGGCAAATCAAGTTCAGATCAGGCGCTTACCCTGAATGATCTTGAGTATTTCGAGAGGCCTGGAGTAAACGTATTCGTCTATAACAACCTCTTCACCGGAGGTTTCAATGACGAGAAGAACTCCGGTATCGAAATCATTCATCATGGAGTACGTACCGTTCAGGGCGGAGCCATCAGGCTTTCGAATACTCCGGAGCAGTGGGACCTTGTACCTAGTACCCCGTCCCGTGTTGTCAACAGAGATGCCAATTCTATCGATGTTACACTTCGTTATGACGAGTATGACTTCGATACACGACTGGTAGTGACCGGTGAGGGTAAGGCATTCCGTATTGACGTATATCTTGACAAGCCGGTTCCTGCTGTGCTTGAAGGCGAGGCCGGATTCAACCTTGAGTTCCTTCCTTCACAGTATTGGAACAAGGCTTATCTGGTGGACGGCAGACCTGAAAGATTCCCGCGCTATGCTGTAAGCGAGACAGTGGCTCGTCCTAACAGTCAGAAAGTAAAGCAGTTCAAGGGCTATCGCACATACGATGACCGTGGCACTGGAGAATTTGTGGATCCGCTTCCTATGAGCACAGGTCACGAGATGCTCTTTGCACCGGAAGACCCTTCCCGTACCATTAAGATTACCGCAGACGGCGCTGACCTTAATCTCTACGACGGAAGAATGATTGCACAGAACGGCTGGTTCGTTCTCCGAAGCATACTTCCTGCCGGCAAGACCGGAAAGGTCTTCAGCTGGCGCGTAGAGCCTAACGCCATTGACGGTTGGGTAAGAGAGCCGAATGTGGGATTCTCCCAGGTAGGATACCTTCCTTCTCAGCCTAAGATTGCTGTTGTCGAGCTCGACAAGCGCGACAAGATGTGTTCAAACGCAAGCGTATATAAGGTAAACGCTGACGGCAGCTCTTCCAAGGCATTCACCGGAAAGGTGTCCATGTGGGGACCTTACTACAAATACAACTATGCCAAGTTTGATTTCTCTGACCTCAGGGAGCCTGGCGTATATTACATCCAGTACGGTGATGTGAAGACCAACAACTTCATCATCGACACCACTGTCTATGACAAGATTACTGACGCTACCACCGATGTGTGGATTCCTATTCACATGAATCACATGCATGTGAAAGAGGGATATCGTGTATGGCATGGCGAGCCTTTCAAGGAGGGATATCTCCAGGCACCGACAAATACCGACCACTTCGACCTTCACGGACAGGGACCTACCACCGATACCAAGTACAAGGCTCTTGAACTTATCCCGGGACTCAATGTCGGCGGATATTTCGACGCAGGTGACTTTGATATTGAGACCGGTGCCAACATCGGCGTAGTACAGAACTTCGTATCTATCTGGGAGCTCTTCAAGCCTATGAGGGATATGACCTTCGTAAGCGAGTCCCAGCGTTATGTGGATCTTCATCGTCCGGACGGAACTCCTGATATTCTTCAGTACATCGAGCACGGAACCCTGAATATCGTAGCACAGGCTGAGCAGATTGGTCACATGTCACAGTGCCTGTCCAACTCTGTACTCTACAACTACCACCATCTCGGAGATGCTGCTTCCCTTACTGACGGATATCACTACGATCCTTCTCTGAAGCCATACCAGGTATCTGCAGACGGCAAGCGCAGCGGAACCCCGGATGATATGTGGGCATTTACCAGCCGCAACCCTCAGCTTGACCTGCGTGCTTCCACAATGCTTGCTGCAGCAAGCCACGCTCTCAGGGGATACAATGATGACCTTGCAGCCCGTGCACTCAAGCAGTCCAAGAGACTCTTCAAGGAAGCCAACGAACTTATGGCCAAGAATCCTCGTCCTCAGAGAAGAGGCGGTATGGGCGGCAGCAATGCTGCAACCAACCTTCAGCTCTATGTGGCTACGGGAGAGAAGCATTATATCGAGGACTTTGACGCTCAGATCTGGAGCATGCTCGACATGAACGTCAATTTCGGTATCTCTACAGCACTTGATGCCATTCCTTATATGAATGACGACTACAAGACAAAGCTTCGTCCTTATGTAGAGAAGTACAAGGAATACATCGACAGTCTTGATGAGGACAACCCTTACGGTGTTCCTATCGGACTTGGCAACTGGGCCGGCAGCGGCAACGTTGTATCTTTCGGTACCACCGTCAGCTTCGCCAGCCAGTATTTCCCTGATATCATCTCCAAGGATTACGCATACAAGGCGATGAACTATCTCTTCGGATGTCATCCATACCACAACTATTCTCTCGTGGCTACCGTAGGTGCTACCAGACCGAAGGCTGTGTTCTATGGCAACAACCGTGCTGACTTCTCGTTCATTCCTGGCAACGTGGCTCCTGGACTTCTCTTCCGTCATCCGGATCACTTCGAGAACTACGATGATTGGCCGTTCCTCTGGGGACAGAACGAGGGAACAATCGCAGGAAATACAAGTTATGTCATCTTCGGTTCCGCATTCAAGAACCTTGTAAGAGAATAAGGTATTTGTACTTCGATTTTAAGTCAACGAAGGCTGCCAGTACTATGGCAGCCTTCGTTGTATAATTTTCCTTTGAAGAGTTCATTTTTTCGGGTAGAAAGTTCTTTTTTCCGGACATAATGTGTATATTTGCAAGTTGTATTTGAATGCGACAGGCGCAAAACCCTGCCTAAAATAAAGAGACGAGAATATGAATGAAAAACTCTCTAATATTTTAAGGGGGGGGGTAAGATTTAGACTTCTAATAGCCATGGTATTGCTCCTTTATGGGGGAGTAGCGCTCAAGTCTCAGAGTTATACCGATACATTATCAGTTTATTTTCACCAAGGAAGTGCAACATTCGACTCCAGTTACAGAGGTAACGGAAAGAGGGCGGATTCATTTGTGCGTTATATCCACGATGTGCTTGTCGGTCACGAGGATGCAACGGTCAAGGGAATCCGTTTCGAGGTAAGTTGCTCTCCGGAAGGAAGCCGAAAGGTCAACGAGCGTCTTGTCGCTGCGCGGGCTGAAGGCATCATGAAATGGATGCGCGGAAGACTGCCCCTTGAGAGAATTCCATACACGATAGATACCACCCTTGAGCCATGGACAGAGCTTTTGCCGATGGTAGAATCTGACGAGAATGTACCGTATCGCGAGGAAGTCATAGAGCTGATAAAAGGACTCATTGAAGGGAGGTCACAGAAGGAAGACCTTGAAGCCCTGCGAGGTGGCGAGCCGTGGCGCTATATGCTTAATAAGCAGTTTCCGAGCCTTAGACGATTCGAGATGAGCGTAGAGGTGGAAGTGCATCTGCCCGAGCTGGAGATAGACGAGGAAGTGCTGCGAAAGGAATGCGAACGGACCCAGATCCCGATGACAGTGCCCCTTGAGAGTATGCCGATATTTGATACTGGACTTGTTTCTGTAAGTCCGCTGACGTATAAAGCACCAAAAGACATCTCAGTGTATGTGAAGACCAACGGTATAGCTTTGGGAATGCTGGTCGGGAACGTGTGCGTGGAAGTCAGGCTGCCAGATAGCCCGTGGAGTGTCAATGTGCCGGTGTATTATTCCGGACTTAACTGGTTCCGGGCTACCACCAAGTTCAGAATGGCGGCATTTCTGCCAGAATTGAGATATAATTTTGCTGGAGTGGAAGGGTTGTACGCTGGTGTTCATGGCGGCGTGGCGTGGTATAACTTCGCGTTTTCCAGAGATTGGCGAATACAAGATGCCGGAGGTAAAAGTCCGGCCCTTGGAGGAGGAGTGAGTCTGGGTTATCGTATTACACCGTTCAAGAGAGTTCCTGCGCTTGGAGTGGAGTTCAATGCCGGGCTTGGTGTGTACTCGGTAAAATATGATAAGTTCTACAATGAGCCGAACGGCCCGGCAGCCGAGAAAGGCGTCAGCGCGGTGAAATGCATCCCTGATGCACTCGGCGTCTCGCTATATTACCGTTTTGACAATGTGAAAGGAGGCACGCGGCGATGAGAGAGAAAATCTTTAAAGTGAGCGTTCTGATGAGCGTGGCCCTGCTCTTGTGTGGAATGGTAAGTTCGTGCGTGCACGAATGGCCGGATGAGTTGACTCCGGCTGATGTGGACGTGAATCTTGAGTTCAATACAGAGTTCCTGCCGTTCAAGGATGTGGAATATACGAAGAAGACCAAGGCAGACCCATCGGAATATAATATCAGGTACAAGATAGGTGCATACCGGGCCCTGAAGAGTGGCGGGTATGACGTGGTTCCGCTGCGCGAATATACGTTCACGAAGCTGGAAGTCAGCGAACCTGACTACCGAGTACGCATTGCGCTTCCGGAGGGAGAATATATGCTGCGGGCTTGGACGGACTATGTGCTTGACGGCACGCAAGATGACTTGTATTACCTGACTGACGACTTCTCAGCGGTGCAGGTACGTGAGCCTTATGAAGGAGACACTGACTTCAAGGATGCCTTCGTGGGCGAATCCCCGGTAAAATCGGTACGAGTGGGTACGGAAGCCCCTAAAGTGAGCGCGACGATAGAGATGGAGCGTCCTCTGGCGAAGTTCCAGTTCGTAGCAGAAGACTTGTATGACCTTGTGACCAAGGCCATGGAAGAGAACATGAGTGCAAGCGAGTATGCTGACTATAAGAATAGCAGACGCCCTCTTGACGGAGAAGGCGCAGGGGCGACGCGCCCGAGTTCTGCGGACTATGACTTCAGCGTAGGCATGACCGATGCCCTGGATGGCGGCACTAAAGCGCCATGGGACCCGACGAAGGCACCAGGCTTCGATCCGGACAGTTATAAAGTGGTGTTCTACTATACCTCATTCCTGCCTACGATGTACAATGTTCTCACACAGAAGCCGATAGATGCCAAGACCGGAATGACTTTCACATCGACCCTGAGCCCGCTTAATGAAGAGGAAGCGCTGATAGGATTTGACTATGTGCTGGTCAACGGGACAGAGTCAAGTGTGAGCGTGCAGGTGGGTCTGTATGACCCGGAGGGAACGATGCTTTCCCTGAGCAATCCTGTGACGGTGCCGATAGTTCGTGGGAAAGTGACGACAGTTCGAGGCAAGTTCCTGACTCTGGCTACGGGGAGCGGCATAGGAGTGAGCCCGGGCTTTGATGGAGAATACAATATAGAGTTGTAATGATATTAACAATATTAACAATAAATAGATATGAAACGTTATTTTAAGACTATCACAGCCGTCGTGCTGGCAGCATTGACGACCGCGGCGTGTCAGAAGGAAAACTTCGGAGACGCAACACCTGCAGGACAGGAAGTGGATGTCACGCTTGACCTGCTCGCACCACAGATAGGCACTAAGTCCTATGGAGACGGAACCACAGCCAAGACTGTGTATGTCCATGTATACCAGCAGAATGCTAATGGCGTCTTGACTTATATTCAGCCTGCGGCAAAGGATGCAAGCCTCAAGACTCCGTCACAGTCATTGACTCTTAATGGCCTGAAGGCGACATACAACACCCGTCTTGTGACAGGCCAGACCTACACATTTGTGTTCTGGGCACAGGCCGATAACGCGCCTTATACTTACGATGCTGATGCAAAGACCGTTACCGTGAATTATACGAGAGCAGCAGGAAACGATGAGAGCCGTGATGCTTTCTATAATGTACTTCCGAACGTGAAGATAGAGGGGGCCTATACGGCCAGCGTCCAGCTTAGCCGTCCGTTTGCACAGCTTAACTTCGGCGCAGCAGACTACGAGGAGGCTAAAACTGCCGGACTCACCGTGACAGATGCTACGGTTACACTCACCCACGCTGCCACAAGCCTCAACCTTCTTAAAGGCACCACTGCAGGAGATGAGCCAGTGACCTTTGCCAGCGCAGCGCTGCCTGCAGGTCCAAATGACATCCTTAAAGCAGGAGGAAAGGACTACAAGTACGTGGCTATGGACTATGTGCTTGTGGGCAAGAGCGCAAAGACTCTGTCAGAGGTTACACTTACTCTCACTGCCAACGGTACTCAGAGCGCAACTCCTGAGTTCACTTACAGCAACGTGCCTCTCCAGGCCAACTACCGTACCAACATTGTCGGCAATCTCTTCACCAGCCCGGCAGAGGTGAACATTACTGTCGATCCTGCATTCGATACCCCTGCTCACAATGTGTATCCGGAACTTCTTGCGGTTGCTGCCAATGGCGGTTCCATTACCCTCAGTGAAGATGTTGAACTTAGCGAACCGCTTGTTATTGCGGCAGGCAAGGACGCTGTTATCAATCTTAATGGGAAGACAATCAATTTCAAGGGTGGCAAAGATGATGCACATTGTTCTGCTTTCAGGGTCAAAGGGTCTCTGACTATTGAAGGTAACGGAACCATTGATGGCGGTGACGATGTTCATACTGAGCGTAACATTGTATGGGCTAATGGTGCAGACGCCAAAGTCACCATCAAAGGAGGAACCTTCAAGATGGGCAAGAATACCAACGGAACAAAAAGTTGGTATGATTGCATTTATGCAAATGACGGTGCTAAGGTGGAGATTTATGGCGGCACTTTCCAGAATGACTGTGAAGGGCGTCCTCAGAGCCTTAATATCCAGAATAGTGGCAATAAAGCTTCGATTTTGGTATATGGCGGAAATTTCGTCAATTATGACCCGTCTACAGGGGACGATTCCCTTGGTGGAAACTTTGTGGCGGAGGGGTATGCGTCAGTAACCGCAAGTGCTAATCCTTTCACTTATAAGGTTGTGAAGGCTACAAAGGCGGAGGATGCCGCCTCGATTGATGAGCGACTAAACAAGAGGGAGACTGTCGTTGTGTCCAAGAGTTTTGAACTTAACCATGAGACGAAAGTGTCAGCGTATAAATCCGCGACCCTTAAGTTGGAAGGAGGGGTTATAACGACGGATAATTTCCCGGGTAAGAACATAACTGATGCTATTTCTGTTGCGCAAAGCGCCGTTTTGAATATCGAAGGGAATGGGACAATCAATGGACCTGTCAAGAGTGGTAGATCAACTTCTGCATTAGCCGTTAGAGGTAGAGCCAAGTTGAATATATATGGGAATTTGGTGATAGATGGTGGCAGCAGCAGCGCTGGCAATAATGCTATTAAACTTGTTCAAGGTACAGCAAACATTTACGGAGGCTATTTCCATTCAGGAAATGATGCAGATGGCAAAGCTAGTGAAGTGATTTACCTTGAGTGCGGGGCATATACAACATACAAGTCGACACTGAACATATATGGAGGTGTGTTTGAATGTGATGGTGATGCATCTCATTTGATTAATTGTTATGATGCTGCCTATAGAGTAGGTAATGCTAAGGTGAATATTTGTGGCGGTACTTTCGTAGGCTTTAATCCTGCGGACAATACTGCCGAAGGGGATCACACGAACTTCGTTGCTCCGGGCTACAAGTCCGTTGAGACCACCTATAATGGTAAACAGGCCTGGACTGTGGTAGCTGAATAAGCATTGGCGTATGAGGAAGCTTTTGTTGTCGTTATGGATGGGCATAGTGGTTCTTGCTGCGGGTTGTGGCAGGAACTTGGATCCAACGTGCGGCCAAAAGGAGGTGGACGTCTCGTTTGATATGGACGCTACTCAGTCTATGACAAAAGCCTATGGGGACGGTATGACTGTCAATACCTTGCACGTGTATGCTTATTTGGTGGATCCCGATACCGGTAGCTTGGCTTATATTGATCCTGATTCTCACGGTGAGAATTGCCCGTCGCAGACTCTTGGTATGACCGGCGGGAAAGCTTCTTACAGCACGCGGCTCGTTACGGGGCAGAAGTATGTCATTGTATTCTGGGCTGATTACCGGTCTGACGATTATGATTCGCCATATATTTATGACAATGAGACGCATACAATTTCAGTAAAAGACCATAACTATCAAGTCTATGCAGTCCCTGCGAATGATGAGTGGCGCGATGCTTTCTACGCAGTAGAGACCATTGAGGTGAGTGGAGCCATCGGAGGTAGGACGGTGCATCTGAAGCGTCCGTTTGCTCAGGTCAATATAGGCGTGACAGACCAGGTAATGTCTAAGGCTGCATCCAAAGGGATAACTTTTAAGGGCTTGTCGGTGACATTTTCAAATGTGGCATCGAAGATTGATCTTGTGACAGGCGAGGTGTATAGGGTTATTTCCGGTGATGACCATGCCGACTATATTCCTTTTAAGGCAAGTTTTCTGCCGGATCAGAAATTCATGGTCGGAGGAGTCGAGTATAATCTTATATCCATGAATTATGTGCTCGTGGATCAGAATGAAGAAGGGACGGTCGCCAGGAATATCAGCCTGCTCAGTGATGGCGGTACATTCAAGCGTCAGTTTAGCAATGTTATCCTTCGTGCGAACCATAAGACGAATATAGTCGGAGATATTATTGGTGGAGAATAAAATAATTAAAACGTCATAATATGAAAAGAATTCTTAAACTTGCAGCTCTGGCAGTGCTCGGAGTACTGACCGCATCATGCAGCAAGAACGCTGCTCCGGAGGAAGGAGTGCCGGTAAGCATCAGCGTACAGGCGCCTGAGATTGGTACGAAGTCAATTTCAGATGGTAAGAGCGTGAATCAGGTACGCTGTATCGTGTTCCGCGATGGTAAGCTCATTCAGCACAGTGATGTCACCAAGATCATTCCGATGGTTGGCGGTACAGCCACTTATGCGACGCGCCTCATTTCAGGCCAGACCTATAAGATAGTCTTCTGGGCCGAGGTGAAGGACAATGCCTACTATAGTGTGGACTATCAGAATGCGACCGTGACAGTGACCTATGGAGCAGGTAATGAAGAGAAGCGAGATGCATTCTACAATGTAATCGAGTACACCGTAACAGATGGACAGGCAGCGAAGACAGTGACGCTGAAGCGTCCGTTTGCCCAGCTCAACTATGGACTCAGTGCCGCAGACAAGGCTCTTGCAGATGCAGTAAGCCCTATCGCAAAGTCGTCTGTGAAACTTGATGATGTGGTGTACACGAAGCTCAACCTCTTCGATGGGAGTGTGTCAGCGCCGCTGTCAAGCGTGACATTCACTTCAGCGCCTATTCTTACTGAGCCTCTTACTGTAAAGGCTGAAGGAGCGAGTGCGCCAGTGGAATACACCTATCTGTCCATGAACTATATCCTTGTCAATCAGGATGTTGTTCCGAATACTACTCTGACATTGTATGGTGCTGATGATGCTGTAGTGGCAACGGTTCCAGTGAGCCAGGTGCCGCTGAAGAGGAACTATCGCACCAATATCGTGGGTAATCTTATCTCGTCCCCGGCTACCATCAACATCGTGGTGGATCCTGCGTACGAGGTCCCGGAGAACAACATCAGCAAGTAACGAAGATAGAACAGTACCTCGCAGAAGACAGCAGAGGAACTTATATATCGGCGCTATGAAGCGGGGGTGGCTGAAAAGTCTTGATAGACTTAGAGGTCACCCTCTTTTTATGTCTGCTTACCTCCGAGCGGGGGCCGTTTCGCGCACTGAAGATGCGTCCGGTGCGGCAAGTGCTGCTTTTGGCACGGCACGCTTCCGAAAATGCGTCGCGTACCAGAGAAGGCTGTTTTGGGCACCGAATATCTCTTCCGTACCGTAGAAGCCTATTTTTTACACCGAATGCTTCCGAAAATGCGTCGCGTACCGCAGGAAGCCTTTTTGCGCACGGCACGCATATTCCGTACCGTAGAAGCCTGTTTCCGGTACCGAATGCCAACCACCCAACCACCTAGCCACCACAGCACACCCAGCACTCCGGTACCGAATGCCAGACACAGAGGCAGGTTGCCGCCGCAGCGGAGCCTGGCGTACATTTTAGTCGACCTCTTTGTTATGTGGGGAATTTTCAATAAATTTGCACAAATCAACAGGGGTCTTGCGATGCAAGATTCCACAAGACGTGGATTTCATTTGTATGAAACGCTTTTTGATAATTAATATGGCCTTGTTGATCTGGCTCTCGGCTTCCGCCCAGACTATGGCAGATGACACGAAGACATGGGCCGACGGGTGGAAATACGCTTTTTCGGCAGAAGGCCGCAAGGCATGGAAACCGGAGTTTACAGCACGCCTTTATGCAGGGTTCGTTACGGAAGGCCCTGCCGTTACCGCAGGCGTAAGGATTGATGACAAACGCACGATGGGCCTTATGGTCTGGCAGGGTAACACCTACATAGATGCTGCCCCGGCTGACATCTACTCCGTATCGGCCGGACTGTACATGCGCCGATACTTCCACATTGGTAAGAAAGGTATCGTGGCCTTGTACAGCGATTTTGCCGTGGGGGCAGGCTATATCTATAAAGTTGACGGCAAATACTGGGTTAACACAGAAACCGGAGAAAAGACAAAGCGGGTCGATGAAACCCCAGGCGACGTGGAATTTGCCGCCACCTGGCAGCCCGGCATCCGCTTCCGCTTCTGGCGGAATGTCCATCTGTTCCTTGGCCCCACCATTTCTACCAATACGGTAGGGCTCCATCTTGGGGTGGGATTTTTGTGATACCGTTGAATTCTAATTTATCGGCATAAAACATTCCCCGACATTCCTTCCGGAGTGCCGGGGATTTACTGTGATGGGTGTGCGAGGCGCGGCATCTGCCACACTCGCCGTTCCCCGTGAAGGAAATCAGGCCATCGCAGGAGAATGGTAAGAGAATAACGGGGAAATTACTATATTTGTGTCCATCAATGACACGTTGCCTATATAATTCCACAATATCCGAGTTTCTCGAGAGTTCGCCGCAGGCGCTGCTCGGGCTCTTCGTGCAAAGCTATCACGGCATCACCCAGACAAACACCAGTGAAGCCTGGATGAGCGAAATCCATATAATGCAGGAAACGCTCATACCGTGGAAACACGAAAATGGGCAAATCATCTTCGAATATGACATCCCCAGACTAGGGAAAAGAATTGATGTTGTCGTCTTGCTCCAAGGTCTGATATTCTGCCTCGAATTCAAAATTGGAGAGAAAGATATTCTTCAGTCCAACATTGAGCAGGTGCTGGACTATGCGCTTGATCTCAAGAACTTCCATCTGCTAAGTCAAGACAGGACGATTGTCCCTATACTCGTTCCCTCCAAACTCAAGAGCTCAAGTATGGAATTCATGCCTTCAGTCTATGATGATTCCATCTACAACCCCCTTATAACGGGTGCCGATGGGCTACAGGAACTGATTGCCTGCGTGTTGAGACATTCTAATGCCCAAGCGGACGACACGCTTAATGCAAACTGGATTATCAGTCCATACTCCCCTACACCGACCATTATAGAGGCGGCAAGAACACTCTATGAAAATCATAGTGTAGAAGATATTACCAGACACGAAGCAGACAAGGTATCAACAGATGCCACTATCAACTACATCCTTGACGTCATCAGACATAGCAAAGCCGACGGAGAGAAAAGTATTTGTTTCGTAACAGGAGTGCCGGGAGCCGGGAAAACTCTTGTCGGCCTGGATGTGGCAGTCAAACAATCCTATCAGAACGGCGACAAACTTGTGGAAGATGAAGGCGCTGTGTATCTTTCCGGAAACGGCCCTTTAGTAGCGGTACTTACGGAAGCGCTCGCAATTGACGATAATAATAAATGCAAGTTGCGAGGCGAAAAGAAGAACATGTCCGACTCCCGGCGCGAGGTAGGCAAGTTCATACAAATAATCCACCGCTACCGTGACAACATGCTTGCCAAAATCAAGAATCCGGTTGAAAACAACACACTTGAAATAGATCCGGACAAAGCGCTTAAAAGGAAAAACGCCGGTTACGGTGAGGTTGAACATGTAGCGATATTCGATGAGGCCCAGCGCTCATGGACACATAAGAGACTGTCCGACTATTTGAAGCGAGGCGGTACTTATGGCAACAAGCTGAAAGTTCCCAACTTTCCATATTCCGAGGCCGCTTTCCTAATATGGTCTCTTGACCAGCGCGAAGATTGGGCCACAATCGTATGCCTTGTCGGCGGAGGTCAGGAAATCAATACCGGAGAAGCAGGAATATCGGAATGGATAAAGGCCCTGAACGAGCATTTTCCGCATTGGAAAGTTTATATTTCGGACAAACTGACCGAGCCGGAATATGCAGAAGGTCGCGTTAACGAACTTCTCGCAGATAACGCCAACGTGACATTCTCAAATCATTTACACCTGGGAGTCAGCCTGCGCTCTTTTAGGGCGGAGAAGCTGTCAGAATTCGTGCATTCTCTACTTTTATTCAATCCAAACGCAGCAAATATCTACGAAAGCATACGCGAACGCTATCCGATTGTCCTGACCCGCAATATGGATAACGCCCGTGCATGGCTGCGCCGACATGCCCGTGGCACGCAACGTACCGGAATACTTGTAACAAAAGCAGCCGCACGTTTCAAACCTCTTGCCGTCGATGTTCTCAAGCAAGAAGTCGAAAATGCCGTACATTGGTTCCTGGAAGACAAGCAAGACATACGCTCATCAAACTACCTTGAAGATGCAGCAACAGAAATACAGGTACAAGGCCTTGAACTCGATTACGCCTGTGTGCTATGGGATGCCGACATGAGGTATGAGAAGGGCAAATGGAGATATTACAATTTCAATGGCAAGACAGCATGGCGGGAAGAAGCCGGCTTGACCGAAAACAGCTTAGAGCGTCAAAAGTATATGCTCAACGCCTATCGAGTCCTTCTTACTCGCGCCCGAATAGGTATGGTTATATGCGTTCCTGCAGGAAATGCCAACAAAACCGCAGGCGGTTTTCCAGAAGATGCCACCCGTCTTCCGGAATTCTACAACGGCACATATAAATATCTGAAATCATTAGGATTAGAAGAAATATAGCCAGATGAAAACAATCGAAGTAGTTGCCGCCATCATCCGTAAAGGAGATCGCGTTTTCGCCACCCAGCGTGGCTACGGCGAGAGGAAGGACTGGTGGGAATTTCCCGGCGGAAAGATGGAGGCCGGAGAAACTCCTAAGGAGGCTCTGGTCCGCGAAATAAAGGAAGAACTGGATGCGGACATTTCGATTGGGCGGCTGCTTGACACCATTGAATGGGATTATCCCGCCTTCCACCTGACCATGCACTGCTACATGTGCTCGCTGCTCAAAGACGCCCTGCACCTGAATGAGCACGAAGCGGCACGCTGGCTCCCCGCCAATGAACTACGCAGTGTAAACTGGCTCCCCGCCGATAAGCAGCTTCTGCCCCTTATTGAACGGGAATTGCTTACGGCTTCAGAAGATTGACAGGTGCTACATGGACGCCGTCCTCTCGCTTGTAAGCGCCGATCACTCCCGTCTTTCAGGAGTGTCTCAGATACACTGAGACATGATAAGCCATAGAGATGCGGCAATCATGACGCCGGCAACAATCTTCTGATAGAGTTTCTTGTTGACATTGCGGATGCAGCGCATTGCAATAAAATTACCCAACATCATCGCGCAGCCAATCATGAGTCCGCTGAGAAATATGTTTCCACTCATCAGGTTGAGCTTTCCATAAACTATCGCCTTGACAATGTGCATAACCGCCGCAGCGGTTGCTTCAGATGCAATATAGCTGACCGGCGCCAGATCAAGCGTAAGGAAAACAGCACTGCTCAGAGGACCGGAAATACCCAGAAGCCCGTTTATAAAACCTGTCACTCCGCCACCGGCAATCATTGTCATCGGCTTGTGCGGGAGCTGCATCTTGCCCATGATCTTCATCACAGCGAAGACTATCAGAAACGAGCTTAGCACAATGGTCATCGGACCTTTGGGGAGCTTGGCAAATCCAAATGCGCCCAGTGCTGTAAACGGAACGGCAAGAATAAGAAAGCGCCCCACAGCCTTCCAGTTAATCTCCCTCCAGCCCATTCCGACCTTGGACAGATTGCTCAGCATCTGTGCTATGGTAGATACGGGCACGGCCACTTCAATCCCATAGAAATACGTAATCGTCGGCAGCAGAATCATTCCGCCGCCGAAACCCACCGAACCTGACAGAAATCCGGCAACAAAGCCTACAAGTATGAGAATACGGTACATCATCATGAACCTCCGGGGTCAACGCCCGTCACGATCCTACAGCGAAGGAGGAATGACCTTCCACCTGACACGCCATATTCCATCATTGAAATCATGGCTGAGAATCTTGAACTCCCCTATTTCCGAAGTATTGGACACATGGGCTCCAATGCAGGCACAGTCATCATAGTCACCGATACTCACCAGGCGAAGGGTCTCGGACGCATCTCCGGGAAGCTTGCTCAAATCTACAATCCCAGCAGCCTCTTCCCTTGATACAAAGCGCACGCTCACCGGCACAGCAGCTGCGATGACTTCGTTGACCTTGGCCTCAATTGCAGCCACCTGCTCATCCGTAGGGCAGGAGTCAAGAATATAGTCACATTTGCTTTTCTTCCGCTCAACATGCGCATTGCGCGAACGCGGACACCCGAACATATTGACCATGGTCCGGTTTAAAATATGTTCCGCTGAGTGAGCCGGCGGAAACTCTTCCTTGTTGTGAGTGTTAAGTACTGGTCCTTCCATAACGAATTTATTCTCTTACGCGCAAATATACAAAAAGAGGTCGTATAAAAAGAACACCGTAACCCCATATTGGAATCACGGTGCAAATCTAAAAGACT
>OQVL01000093.1_pt1 | contig 34862 bp, 29 predicted proteins | sample 1691501 | NCBI WGS metagenome assembly OQVL01 (sample SAMN03418253, study PRJEB22391) | human gut metagenome | biome: human-gut; feature: organic feature; material: feces | host: Homo sapiens | place: Tanzania | collected 2013-01 | reverse complement strand
TCAGCACCACTACTAATAATTCAATTAATGTAAAACCTGTTTTTTTCATAAAATCCCCTTAATAAATAATATACGCATTTCCACAATGGGTAAAATCAAACCGTTCCCGCCCTATTACTTTGCAGAATTTTTCTTCCCCACAACAATAAATCACGTCTGTACGGTCCGTTGCCGCCACCGGGCGGAATTTACCACTGCCCGCAATATAAAAATTCTTGTTTTTATTTTTATACGCATAGCGCCCGGAACCAATGGAGTCTGTTTCCAAGGCGTAATCTTTCAAATCGGCCGATACGGCTACATCCAGTTTATCCAAAGAGTCCGCATACTCCCCATTGGCTAAATGATACACTTCCTGCGCATCTTTCAGCGCTTTAATAGTGGTGACGGCCTCCATAGCGCGCGCCTTTTCCACCGCTTTTTCATACTGCGGCAGAGCCACGCCCGCCAAAATGCCGATAATCAGCACCACTACTAATAATTCAATTAATGTAAAACCTGTTTTTTTCATAAAATCTCCTAATATAAAAAGGATAGCAATTTAAGAGGGGAAATACTATTCCTAAAAATTATTATAAAAGCCCCGCTTTTTGCAAAAGCAGGTTCACCAGGCGGGATACCGGGTACCGAAACACCTGCGCGCCGGGCACGCGCACAAAGCCGGGCGGCACCGGGGCGCTTGCCGGCAACGCCACTTTATACAGTTGGGCCCAAATCTTCCGGTGCGATAAAATATGCTTTACCGGGGCCGCCGCCAATACAAATGCCGCATTTTTGGGGAACACTCCCTCAAAAAACTGCCCCGCGGCCTTTTTTACTGCCGCCGCGGAAAGCACCGCCTGCGGAGTTTCTAATAAAAAAGGCTCATATAACCCCTGCCACACATCACCCGCCGGGCGCTTTTTAAGCCAAGTATATCCGCCCTGTTCTACATATATATAGGTAAAGTAGCGCTCTTTGACTTGTGTTTTTAATGCTTTTACAGGCAGTTGCTCCACCCGGTTGGCCGCATACGCCTTGCACCGTTTGGCAAATGGACAGCGGGCGCAATCCGGCCCGGCAGGCACACACTGCAACGCGCCGAACTCCATAATCGCTTGGTTGAACAGGTCCGGGCGGGTTTTATCCAATAATTTTTGGGCCATGGCGGCAAATTCTTTCTTCCCGGCCGAGCTATCCACCGGGGTACTAATCCCATACACGCGAGAAAGCACGCGGTAGACGTTTCCGTCCACCACCGCATACGGCATACGGTACGCAAACGAGCAAATAGCCGCCGCCGTATATTCGCCCACCCCTTTTAAGGCCAAAACGCCTGCGTAAGTAGAGGGGAATGTGCCGCCCATGCTTTTGGCGGCCGCGTGCAAGTTGCGGGCGCGGGAATAATACCCCAACCCCTGCCAGAGCTTTAGCACGTCGTCTTCCGGCGCGGCGGCCAAGGCGGCAACCGTGGGGAAGCGTTGCACAAAACGCAGGTAATAATCCAACCCCTGCGCCACGCGCGTTTGTTGGAGGATGATTTCGGAAATCCAAATCAAATACGGGTCCTGCGTGTTGCGCCAGGGTAAATCCCGCTTGTTTGCCTGATACCACTGAATTAAGACGGAAGAAAAGGTTTCCACGGTGCCCCCAAACATTTTATTGTTTTATTGTAGCAATTTATGGGCCTTAACCACTAGCGCCCCAAAGTGGTATCTTGCATACAAGTAAATGCGCGCGCCATTTTTCCAACAGACAGGTGGGCCGCCCAGTAAAAAAGCACCTGTATACAAGTAAACGCGCGCGCCATTTTTGCCCCGCCTACTACTAGCGCCCTAAAGTTCCACCGCGCCTACTTTCAGCGCCCCAAATTGCAAAAGGGGGGTATCTATATACCCCGCAAATCAAATTTGGGCGGATTTTGAATAACTCCCGATTTTGCCGCTTGTATGGCGTGTTTTTGCGCCGCCGGCATGGCGCATTTTTGCAAATTGCCCCGACTACCGCCCCGCCGCCAGTGCCCACTGTCTTTTTTTCTGCAAATGGCCCCGATTGGCCCGCCAATGCTCCGCCCGCTGTCTTTTTTCTGCAAATGGCCCGGATTGGCCCGCCGCCGCGCCCGCTATCAAAAGCCGGCCTTTACCGCTTTTTGCCCAGTCAGCAAATCGCACCCGTTTTTTGCACCTTGCAGTTTTTCAGCACAAATCAGCTGCTTTGCAAAATCACACCCATTTTTGCGTTTTTCATTTACTCGCAAAAATCAGCACTTTTTACGCGCACCGCAATTTTAAGGGTGTTTTTGGCTTTTTTTATTTTCGCGCCCATTTTTCAAAAACAGGAGTTTTTTTGCGCGCGCCAAAAATCAGGCTTCATTTTAACCAAACAAAAAGAGGGGGGATTTTTCATTTTAAGCCGCCAAAACAGCACCTTAAATTAAGATTTATTTTCTTAAAATCCACACAAAACTTGTGGAAAGGTTTTTGGGAAAATCTAACAATGTGTCATATATTGCCCCATTTTGCCGGAAAGCAGTGGGCATTTTTTAATTAAACGGCTTATATTTGGGGGGATTTTGGGGCGTTTTCTCGTCGTAGAACGTGGGTTATAAACAGGTTTTGGCATATATTGGCATTAAATGCCATATATTGACATAAGACAAGTTTTTTTTATATTATATGCCTAACAGGTTGCATAACCCCGGTGGATAACTTAACAAAGGAGGGGTTTTCCATGGAAAACACAGAAAACGAAAAACTTAAAATCCGGTTCAAATTTTCCTCCGGCGAGGAGTTTGAAGCTGAGGGGCCGCGCGAGTTTATAGAGCAACAGCGGGCGTTTTTTTTAAGTTTAACCGGGCGCAAACCGCAAGTTATCCACAACGTGCCGCCCACGCCGCACCCGCGCCCCACCTATCCGCTAAATCCGCCCGCAAACACGTTTACCCCTGCACCCACCCAGGCCCAAACGCCACAACCCGCGGTTCCGCCACAGCCTGCCGCCCCGCTTGCAACCCTTTGGGAACGGCTGTTCAAGCAGGAAGACGGCGTGTTAGTGTTCCGCCGCAAGAGCCGCTTGCTAACCGCCCCCACGGCGGCCCTGGTTTTGTTGGCGGCCGCCAAAATTTTGCGTAAAGAAGACGAATTTAGCGCCCTGCACCTATCCAAGGCGTTGCGCAAATCCGGCTATGCCGAGGGGCGTTTGGACCGCCTGTTGCTATCCGAAATGCGCGCCGGGAGCTTAACATCCGTTGGCAGTAAGCGCGGGCGGGCCTATAAATTATCGGGCGAAGGTTTTGCAAGGGCCGCCGTTCTGGCCGAAAAAATCGCCCAAGACCTATAATTTTTAATTGCTTTTTGAAAAAGAGCCCCTGCGGCCCCAAAAAAGCCCCACCGCGCCCCATTGTTTTACGCACCAACTCCGCCACTGATTTTTTGCACCCTTTGAAAAAAGCCCTGCGTACGCTAAAACGCACTGCCGCGCAAGCCCCGCAAAATTCTTATGCGTGCCTATAATTTGATTATTTTTTGATTAGAATTATTCCCAGACAGCCACCGCCCACAAACGCTGCTCCAATTTACCCGCCAAAATAGATAGAATTGCCCCGCCGCGCGGCATAATTACGCACGCACTCAACAAAGGGGGAAAATCTGCTCCAGCACGCCTCTTAATTACTAAATTAGAATTGTACCGCCACGCAACACCATTTCAATAATAAGGGAAAATATGCAACCCCAAACCCTCCACCTAATTACTAAATTAGAGTTGTTCCCTAGCAATCCCCGCACGCCTGTAATTTGCTTATTTTTTGATTAGAATTGTTCCCTGACAGCCACCGCCCGCACACTCCGCCCAAATGCCCCGCTGAAACAGATAGAATTGCCCCGCCTAGTCTATTTGCCCGCCTGCCCTAACCATCAAATTATGCGCCCCCACACTGGAGCGAGGGAAACAGTCACAGGATTAATTCTTGCCCACCCACAAATCGCCCAACTACTATCAGAATTGTTCCCTAACAACCCTCACGCCCATGGCACCTGACAAAAAATAACCCTTTTTTATGCCTCATACGCTACAAATGGCTTATATTATCGGCAAAAATACTTTTGATAAAATTTAAGTATGTCCCCTAAACACTTTCTTTTAACAGGCGTAATTTGTTGCGCCTGTTTTTTGTGGGCAGGCGCACACGCCGAAGTTTATCGTCCGGCCGAATACAAAGCCGCCGCCGACGCCTCCTGGCACCGTCCGCAAGAGCGCCGCGTGGAAGTTTCCGCCGGGGCCGTTTATCATGCGGCCGCCCTTAAAACAGCAAGTGGCTCCCGCCTGGGGAAAGACACCATTATAGGGGCCCTATCCGGCGGGGTTTGGCTGAACGAATGGCTGATGTTGGGCGCGGAAGCGTCCCGCTGGACGGACCGCGGCAACTGGCTGTTTGGGGATATTTCCCAGCAGGAAACCGGGGTTTTAGTCAAAATAAACTTAACGCCGCAAACCATTCCGCAACAATACATTTTTGCAGGCTACGGCCGCCGGGATTGGAAATACGATATGCAAATGCTGGGCCACCAAAAGGGCAATAGCGCGTATTACCGCGCCGGGCTGGGGGTGGAATGGGCGCCCGTGCAGCATTTGCTACTGGGGTTTGAGTGGCGCATTACTCACCTGGCCGAAACCCAAATGGGGCACTATCTAAAAACCCGCTCTTGGGAAAACGCCGCCCTCATCCGTGCCGGCATTATATTTTAAGGGGAAATTCTGCCTTGCTCCGCGACGGCATTGTATTTTAAGGGGGAAATGCCGCCTTTCTCTGCGCCGACATTGTATTTTAAGGGGAAAATTCTACCCTTCTCCGCCCTGGTATTATATTTTAAGGGGGAATGCCGCCCTTCTCTGCGCCGACATTGTATTTTAAGGGGAAAATGCCGCCTTTCTCTGCGCCGGTATTATAATTTGTGGGAAGAGGGGATAAAGGCAAATTTTCCCAGAGAGCCCATGCCACAGCCCGAGGTGTTCCCTACTTCACGCCCGCGCAACAGCAGTACCTCCATTGGGAGCCTATGCCATTTTCCGGGGGGAGCCCATAGCCAAACACATCAAATCTTGTAGCCCCTACTGCCCGCGCACCCCAAACATCAGCCCTACCGCATAAAGCATTGTACCCTCAAATAAGAGGTTTCGGCACGCTCCGGGGAAAGGGGGAAAATGCGGTTAAAATTAAACAAGGGGGAACTATCCACATTATATAACAAACAGGAAAACCCGAAGCCGATAACACGCCCAGCAGTAGGGGTACCCGGCCGTACACAGAATAGACCACGCAAGAGGGCCTGGCCACGCATAGAGCAACAGGGCTTAGCCACGCATAGAGCAACAGGGCTTAGCCACACACAGAATACGCAACCGCAATAGGAGCCCGGCCGCACGAAGAATATGCCACGGCCACTGAGCCCGACCTCACACTAAAAACGCCCATGCAACAGGCCCGAACATTCACAGAACACGCCAACGCCACTGCGACCAAACACCCACAGAACCCGCGCTCCACAGCAGGCCCTCAGGCCCGACAGCACGCAGAATGTGCCACAGCAGAACCAGGGAACACACAGAACACCTCACGCCACAGCCCCCAGCCGTAAACGGAACAGGCCCCGGCCTACCCAAGGCCCGGCAATCCGGTTATCAGGCCGCAAAACATTACTAACCCGGAGCGGCCCCCTTTATTTAAGCCAGCCTGATGTTCTGTTTTTTGTGCCATTTTTTTTTGCAAAAAGAAACTTTATTAAATGGGGGGGAAAGCCAATTTGCAGAAACATTTACAAAATAAAAGTTAATCTTGTAAATTTTGCAAGATAATAAAAATGGAAAATATAAAAATTGTAAAAAATCAAAATCAGCTCGTTTTTTGCAAAAAAAGCTCTAATTTTGCACATATTCAAAAAACGTACAATTTAATAAAAACTAGAGCAAAAATTATTTTTACTCATTTTTAAGTCCACCATTTAGCAGGTTATCCACAGAATTCCACAAAAATTATTTTTCTGCCACCAACGCTTTGCTTTTGGAAAATCTGATAATAATTATTAAATTTTATTTTTTGCATTTCCAGGCTAATTTTGTGGCTAAACACATCTTTTAAGATAGCTTTTAATACCTGTGGATAAAAACAACAAAAATGCACCATCCGGCTCAACCATTTTTGCGTGGCAGGGGGTTATTTGTCACGTTTATCTTACTAACGATAATTTTTATTATGTAAACTAAAAGCCTAAAATTTGCTTAAAAATAATAGCTATACTATTTATTAAATAAAACATAATTATATAGTAAATATAATTGTTTTTCTTATTAAACTAATAAATATTTTAGATTTTTATTTTTGGCAGGTTTCTAGTCTAAAAACGCCCACAAAAAGAGGGCCCAAATTGTCCGTTTACAGTGCATTTTAGGCGCTTTTTTTGTGCCTTTCAAGGCTTGTTTTTAGGGCATTTTGGATGGCTTTTTTGAACCCCAAAAAGGTGATTTTTTGGAATTTTATTCATGTAGCTAAAGCCCCCATTTTTCACACATCACCGCAAAAAGAGCGTTCAAAATGCAAAATATTTTTTTAATTTTTATCCCCCTGCATTTTTGAAAAAAACCTTTTTAATTGCTCCACACCCGCCCAAAACGTTATTTTGCAAACTCAAAAACGGCCCATTTCAAACCCCGGCGCCCCAATAAATGCAATTTTATATATAAAAAAAATAAATACTTATATTTTAAGCATTTTTTATTTTATATACCTGTAAAATCGGGCAAAAATCAAAAATCGGCCCGTACAGGCGTTTTTAGCAAATCAGGGTACTAGGATATACCCAAAAAGCGTTTTAGGGCAGGTAAAATTTTATGTTTTTGGAAAAATAAAGTTAATAATCCAAAAACAGCTAGTAAGTATTGCTAATATTAAATTTACTAATACCGGGCATGGGGTGAGTTCTTTGAAAAGCAAAAAAATTGATGAATAATTTTTTTTGAGTATACCCCACCCAAAAGCCAACCAGCCAAAAGGTACTGCTCCGGCCCGCGTTTGTTTTGCGGCGTTCCGGCAGGATAGTGGTGCCGGCCACGGCTACTTTTATGCTGGAAACCGAATCTCCCTACAAGAGCAAAACGGGCGGCGAGGGTTGAGTCTGGCCCCTTAAAAGAAATGGGGAAAAGCGCTGCCGGATAAGTTAAGCCGGGCCGGGGGGATAAATGGCCATGGCCCGCCGCTTTTGGGGCGCGAAATTAACAGGGGATGAAGGAGCAGATTTACCCTACAATTCTCTATATGGATGAGAAAAGTGGGAGAGTTGGCAAGGTTTAAACGGGGATCGTTGCGGTACAATTCTAATTTTTTGTGTTTGGAGTATGAGGGGATAGATAATGTGGGGTTTATCCCCCCTACAATTCTAATCACACTACACGGCTAGAGCGAGTGTGTGGGGGTACAATTCTGACACGGTACGCGGATTATTTGGTGGCGCAGATTTGATATAGTAATAGAAAGAGGCACCTTCACGGTACAATTCTAAATCGGGGTACAATTTTAGCTTTTTCATGTTTGGAGCATGAGGGGGTAGATAATGTGGGGTTTCTTCCCCTCTACAATTCTACATAGAAAGGCGGACACTAGTAGGTCTACAATTCTAAATTGGTGTACAATTCTATTTTTTCGTTTTTGGAATACGTGGGGCGGGTAATGTGGGAGTGCTACAATTCTAGCCACGCTACGCGGGGGCTGGGGTGGAATGGGAGCCATCGCGGTACAATTCTAAATTATGGGCGGGAGTTAAGTGGGATGTGTGCGGGGAGCCGTTGTGGTAAATTCTAAATTAGGGTACAATTCCGGCTTTTTCGTATTTGAAGTGCGTGGGGGCAGGTAATATGGATATTGGTTCCCCTACAATTTCTCGCTGGACTATTTGGGCTACAATTCTTATATGGGGTACTACAATTCTGTTTTTCTGCGTTTTTGGAGTGTGTAAGGGCAGGAATGTTGTGGATTGTCCCCCTGTGAGGGATTATCCGGGGTACAATTCTAAATTGTAGGCGGGAATTAACCGGGGTGGAGTGTTTTTTGACGAGGTACAATTCCAAATATAACTGGTGTTTTCCCCGCCGGGGCACCTACAATTTTAATAACTCTACGCGATTTATTTGAGGGTGCAGGAGAGCTACAATTCCAAGCACGCTACGCGGGTAATGTGGGGGTTGTTCCCCTCCAATTCTGCGCGGGATTATCCGGGCTATAATTCTAAATTTTGGGGGCTACAATTCTATTTTTTTCGTTTTTTGAGTGTGCGTGAGGGTGGTAATATTGGGGTTTTCCCTCTACAACTCTGCCTAGAAAGGTGGCCGCTACAAGGGGCTACAATTCTAAATTAGGGTTCTACAATTCTAATTTTTTCATTTTTGGAATATGTGAGGGCGGATAGGATAATGTGGGGGCGTTTTTCCCCCACGTCCCGGCACCTCCGCCCAATAAATCAATAGAATACAATAACCTTTTTCCGTGCATAAAAAGCCTTTCCCCGCCCCGCATAAACACACATTTTTTCCCTAAACACATACTCCCCCGCACAAACACACTTTTTTCCCACACACACTCCCCGCACAAACACACATTTTCCCCCATACCCACAAAACCCCTCACCAAACAACAGGGGATAAATGAGAGTTGTTCCCCTACAATTCTAAATTAGGGGCGGGGGAATTAACCGGTTTTCCCCCTAGTGCGCAAACGAAGGACATACCGCAAAGTCCTCGCGGGATTATTTGGGCTACAATTCTAAACTAGGGTACAATTCTATTTTTTTCGTTTTTTGAGTGTGCGTGAGGGTGGGTAATGTGTGGGTTGCCCCCTACAACTCTGTGAGGGATTATCCGGGGTACAATTCTAAATTGGGGGCCACAATTCTATTTTGTTCGTTTTGAAAGCGTGTGAGAATGGGTAATGTTGGGGTTGTCCCCCCCACACACAAAAACCCCGCTCCTAAAAGCGGGGTTGTAAAACAAGTGTCAGTTCAGTAAGGGTTAGAACTTAATCAACATACCCAACTGGCCGATGGTGTTGTCTTTAGCAGCATCTTTCAAAGCACCACCGTATTTACCATAGCCTACGCCGGCAAAGAGCTGGACGTATTCGTTATGGTTATATTTTACGTTCAGGTCAGCTTCCAAGGTGGCAGCTTCCTGCGCGGTGCGGTCTTGGAAGGAGTAGCCGTCCAAGGAGAGTACCCATTTTTCATAGGTGTAGTCCGCACCCACGTTAAAGAGTCTTAAACCGTCGTTGGAATAGCTAGACAAAGCCTTACCATTACCAGCTAACAAATGACCAATCAACAAGCTGGGATAGTAGTTCCCCATACCAAAGCTATCGCCTTTGGCGTAATAGAAAGTAGCTCTGGGGGTGAACGCGGCCAAATTCAAAGAGGCATCCACTTTTACCAAGTAGGGGATGTCTTTGGGTTCTTTGACCAGTCTGTGGCCTTGGAAGGCGCGCGCATATTCCGCGCTCAAAGCAAAGGCTTCGGGAGCGAAGGTAGCTTTAGCACCATAAAAACCAGTGTGTTTTTCGTCATAGTGAATGGTGCTGTCTTCGCCGGCTTTCAAATCATAACCATACGCTTGCAATTTTAAGGTATCGGTTAAGTTTAATCTCACATCCGCCCCATAAATGGTCTGATTGTCAGTGGCATTTACCAATTTACCGGCTAACAAGGTGACGGATTTGAAATCGTCGCTGTAAGTCAGTTTAGCCGCATCCAAGGAGGGCGCGCGGTTCATATTAAATACATAGTGGTTCGGCCCCACATACATTACGGCGCTGTCTTCGTCGCCATAAAATTGGCGGCCGACCGTGGCTTCAAAGCAATCAAACAAGTTGGAAAGCACCACATTGGCTTCGGCCAAGGTGACATTATCCCAATAATTTTGAACCGTATTGCCCGCATAATTGCTCAACCAAGCATCATTATATTGGAACAACACATTGGCTCTTACGTCTTCCACCAAATCGGCAGATAAACCAGCCAGTACGCGGAAGTTGGTGCCGGAATTATAAACTCTGTCACCGCCGGTTCTCACGTCAGAGGCGATAGTCTGTACTTCGCCTTTGAGTTCTACATTATTCAGTACATCAGCGCTTGCAGGCATAGCCACCAAAGCGGCTACTAACAAGCCCAGTAGTTTCTTCATGCAATAACTCCTCCATTGTTAGTTTTAACTACCCTACCCCTTTATTAAAGTTAATTTTTTTTATGTTTGCAAATTTATTTTTTCTTTTGCTTGACACCTAAAAAAAATACTGCTATCCTATCTGCCCCCCGTTTTATAACCCGCTTATTTTTGGTGGATTTTAACTTGTTTACCGTCGGAGAGCAAAATTTAGCCGCCACTAACAAAAAAACAAAGGACAAGCATTTTTTGCTTATCCTTTGTGTGTGGAACAGATTTTTTTGTTGAACCGTCTTTCCGGCTTACGCCCACAAAGACAGTTTGGTCACTTTATCCGTGCGGCGCACTTTCGGTTCGCCTACTAATTCTTGAATGTACGCTTCGCACACATAAATTTTAGTACCGGGGAACAGGTGCCCGCCAATCACGTTATAATCTTTACCCGTCAGCATAGCGTGCGCGTGGACTTGCGGGCGGTTATCCTGAATACTGATATTGCCCGTTAAACTTAGCAGTTCCATTTGCGCATTAATGACGGTTTTTTCATAGCGTTTTTTGCTTTGGTCGTACCAGCCCAAGGTGGCGTTCTCCACCGAGCCTATTACCGTCACGACCCCGCACTTTACCTGGTTATCGTGGCAGAAATCCGCCAGCGATTCCAACAAATCTTTTCCTTTCGGCAGCCGGAAGATATAGGTTCTGCCGGTTAAATAAGGTTTTTCTTCAGCCATTGTATTATTCTCCTTTATACACCCAACGCTATGCGTTAGGCCAATCCGTTCACATACGCGCGCAAGGCCGCTAAAATGCCTGCGGCGTCCATGCCGGCTTCTTTATAAATATTCGCGGCACTGGCACTACCCAAATAGCCGCCTTTCTTTTGCGGGTAGAGCGTGTGTTGGCGGCCGTAGTCGCTCAGCAGCCAAGTATCCATGGTGGGCATGGTAAAATCCGTCAGCCCCATGGCACGGCGGCGCAATTCTTGCGGCACCAACGCTTCCTGCTCCGCTTCCGGCAGGAGTTCAAACAACTCCCGGCTGGAAACGTAAATAAAATTAAGGTCTAATCCTTCTTCTTGCAAGCGGGGTAAAATTTGGTCCACCACGATTTTACCTACGCCCGCACCTTGCACAAACACCGCCCCCGCCGACGGATTTTTGGCCCGGTGCAAATAATACACCCCTTTTAAGCAGGCCGAGGCGTCGTCCATCCCCAAGGCTTTGCGGTCCGCCAATTTTTGGGACGGCCGCACCACAAACGGCGCAAACACCGCCGGGCGCAAGGAAAGGGCCTTGGTCACCAACGGCCAAATTTCGTCCACTTCTAACGGGGTAGCCGTAATGCACGCCCCTTTGGGGAAGTTATCCTGCACCAACTGCAAAGATTGCGGGTCCCCATGGGTCGGGCCGTCTTCGCCCGTCGGCAAACTGGCGTGGCCGTTAAACAGCACCAACGTATTGGGGGTGGCGCCAATCTCGTGCGCGGCCTGATAGCCGATAGCGTGCAAGCGCGCGGCAACGTGTTCAAACGCTAAAAACGCCCCATAGGTGGAAGACACCGCCACTTGTTTACCAAAGGCGGAAATCCCACTACAAACGGCGGCCATGCCGTCTTCGCAAATGCCGCCTGCCGCCAAACGGCGGGAGGCCGGGTTCGTCACCGCGTTAAAGTTTCCGGCGGGGAAATCCTTGGCAATCGCGGCGGCCCCGGTGGAGCCGTACAAATCGGCCGAGGCGGTAAAAATAGCGCCGTGGCTTTCTTTATTTAAGTACGCAAGCACATCCCCCAATACGCCGCGGGTGGTGTGGGAATCTCCGGCGGTAAACTTGAAAGCGGCCGGCGCGTTTTGGCTGTCCTGGCCGGTAAAAAGTACCGCGCTATCCCCCACGCCGGGGCGTTCCTGGCGCCCGGCCGCGCTTAACGCTTTTTGGCGGGCGGTCAAATCCGCCGCAATTTTACTGCACAGCGTCGGGTGCGCTTGCAACGCTTGGCGGAAGGTTTCCAAGAAGGCCCAGTAGTGTTTTTCCACATTTTCGGGCGTTTTATCCCCCTCAAAGGCGGGGAATTTTACGCCGAATTTCTGTTCAAATTCCGCCAAACTGGCATAAAACTCCGGCGAGCAGAATTTATGGCCGGAGCCGTGCGAGGCTTTGCCCTCTAAACCGTACTTCCACCCTTTTACGGTGCGGTACACAATAGCCGTAGGCTGGTGGTTATCCAAATGTTTGGCCAGTTCGTGCGCGGCGTGTACTTGGGCAAAATCCATACCGTCGGGCACAAAAATCACGTTAATATCGTGGATATAAAACATTTCGGCCGGAGTCCACTGCACATAATCCCCGGGGTTTTTACCGTCGGACGTGACGCGGTTGCTTTCAATGGAGGCTTCGTTCCAATCCAAATGGAAAACCACATTTTTAAGTTGCGCGGTGGAGGCCATTGCTAATGCCTCGCTCACGCGCCCGGCGGTCATACCGCCTTCGCCCTCTACAATATGCACGCGGGGGCAGTTTTCCCCGTAAGTATCACACGCGGCAAACGCCAACCCTACGGATGAGCCAATCCCCACCCCGCTGGCCCCGGTGGAAAGGCGCACAAACGGCGTGGACGGTTCCGGGTGGCCGCCCAAGGCTTTGGAATGAAATTTGGTAAACAGCGGCGTGCCTTGTACTTTATTGTGGCGGAAGCCGAGCAAATCTTCCAACCGCAGGCGGAGTTTTTCGTCTTGTGGCAGTAAGCACGGTGCGGCAATGCGGGCACATTCATCGCGCAGGGCCCACATGGCATATAACCCCAGTGCCTTATGCCCCGCGGCGTAAGAGATAATATCCGCATCTAACCGCAAGGGATTGGAAAAATCGTAAGCCATTTCTTTATATATTAGGTGGCTGACAAAATGCCCGCTGGAAACACTCCCCCCCACATGGCCGGAAGACGGAACAAAGTTATACAGCACCGCCGCCAAGGCGCGGTAAGCTACGTCCAATGTATCCAGCTCGTCCTGCTCGGCCGCCGGAAGCGGGTATTGCTTCACATAGTCGGTCACATCAAAATAACCTGCTCTTTTTACACCTAACGTAAACGGTTTCATAAGCTCTCCTATATAACCAGTTCTTCTTGAGCAACAGCCAACGCCAGTGCCAAGGTTTGTTCTAAATCGGATTTACATTGTACTTCCGTATTGGAATGAATGTAGCGCGTGGGGATGGATAACGCACAGCACGGTACCCCGGTTTTGGATTGGTGAATGGCCCCGGCATCGTTCCCGCCGCGCGGCGCCACACGCACCTGGTAGCGGATGTTTTTTGCCAAACACAACCGCTTGAGGGCATTAAACAACCCCTCGTGCGTAATGGTGCGGGCATCTATGGCCGTCACGCCCACGCCGGCCCCCAACGCGGTAATATAATTTTGCGGGGCACTGCCCGGTATATCCGCCGCGCCGGTGGTATCTAGGGCCAAGGCCAAATGGGCCTCTATGCCATAAGCCGCCGTGCCCGCCCCGCGCAAGCCTACTTCTTCCTGCACGGTAAACACGGCATATACATTATAAAAGGGGTTTTTAAGCGCTTTTAACAGTTCCAACAGCACAAACACGCCGGAGCGGTTATCCAACGCTTTAGCCGTCAAACGGCCGGAGCCAAATTCTTCGTACGGGCGGCGCAGAGTGGCAAAATCGCCCGGTTGAATACGCGCGGCCGCTTCCGCCCCCGTCAGCCCCACGTCAATAAATAAATCCCCGATAGGCACCGCCTTACCGCGTTCGGCCTCCGTAGTGACGTGGGCCGGGCGGGTGCCGATAACGCCCAGCAAAGCCTCCCCGCCGGACGTATGCACCGTCACGCGCTGGGCAAGCAAGGTGCGCGGGTCAATCCCGCCCACGGGCACAAAACGCAAAAAACCGTCCGGGCCAATGTAGTGAATCATCAGGCCCACTTCGTCCATGTGCGCGGCTAAAAGCAGGTTTTTATCCGAGGTACCCTTTTTGAGTACAATTAAGTTGCCCAGCGCGTCCGTTTTTACATCGTCGGCATACGGGGCAACCTGTTGGCTGATAAACCGGCGGACGGCACTTTCCCGCCCGGAAACGCCCGGCAGTTGGGTTAATTGTTGTAAAGTAGAAAAATCCATTTTTATCCTTATTAATAGACAGTAAAGGTATTTACATTATACTCACAACGCACCTTTTTTGCAAGTAAAACCCGTTTTAGGCCGTTTTCAGCCCCTTTTTTTGCATTAGCGGCCCCACTCTTGCGCAAAAAATAGTAAAATGTTTGGGAAGATATTTATTTTAGGAGGCTGTGTAATGACCGTTTCTTATAAAGAACTGGGTTTGGTAAACACCAAACAAATGTTCAAAGATGCAATGGCCGGCGGGTATGCCATCCCGGCTTATAACTTTAACAACATGGAACAGTTGCAAGCTATTGTGACCGCTTGCGTGCAAACCGGCTCCCCGGTAATTTTGCAAGTTTCCAAAGGTGCGCGCCAATATGCCAACTCCACGCTTTTGCGTTGGATGGCCCGCGGTGCGGTGGAAATGATGAACGAAATCGGCAAACCGGTGCCGCTGTGCCTGCACTTGGACCACGGTGATTCCTTTGAACTGTGCAAAGACTGCGTTGACAATGGTTTCTCCTCTGTGATGATTGACGGCTCCCACTTGCCGTACGAAGAAAACGTGGCTTTGACCAAAAAAGTAGTGGAATATGCCCACGCGCACGACGTGACGGTAGAAGGTGAATTGGGCGTTTTGGCCGGTATTGAAGACGAAGTTTCCGCCGAACACCACACCTATACGGACCCTGCCCAAGTGGAAGACTTTGTAAAACGCACCGGGGTAGATTCCTTGGCTATTTCCATCGGCACCTCTCACGGCGCTTACAAATTCAAAGTGAAACCCGGCGAAGCCTTGCCCGAACTGCGCTTTGATATTTTGGAAGAAGTTTCCAAACGCTTGCCCGGTTTCCCGATTGTGCTGCACGGTTCTTCCAGCGTACCGCAATGGGCCGTTAAACAAATTAACGAATACGGCGGCAAATTGGAAAACACCGCCGGCGTGCCCGAAGAACAACTGCGCAAAGCCGCCAAAATGGCTGTATGCAAAATCAACGTGGACTCCGACGGCCGCTTGGTAATGACCGCCACCATCCGCAAGATTTTTGCCACCAAACCCAGCGAATTTGACCCGCGCAAATACTTGGGCCCGGCCCGCGAAGAACTGATTAAAATGTATGCCGAAAAGAACCAAAACGTATTCGGTTCCGCCGGCCGCGTTAAATAAGTTTTACCGCACGATAAAAGAACCCCGCCGACGCGGGGTTCTTTTTTGTTGTCTGTGATTATAATTTTGTGAGGGATTTTCCGTCGCCACGGTTTGCTAGTTGTTGCGGCTCTTTTTTGCCCTTATTTATAATTGTTTGAGGGTTTGCGCGATAAACTCGGCGGACGACATCGGGTCCGGAATGTTTAATTTGGAATAATTTTCCGTCATTTGGCGCAACACGCCGCTATTTTGTCCGCCCAGCACTTTGGTCAGCGTTTGGTAAATTTCCTGCTCCAAATTATCCCCTTCCAGGGCCATTTGCGCACAACCAACGGATTGCAGCACTTTGGCATTATAATATTGGTGGTTGGCCGCCGCATACGGGAACGGCACCAACAATGCCGGTTTTTTGCAATAAATCAGCTCCGCCAACGTGCTGGCCCCGGCGCGGCAAATAACAAACTGGCTGATTTGCATTAAATCGTAAATTTCGTTGGAATACGGCAACACGCGCACTTGCAACGTGCGGCCGTACTGGTTTTTAATGTTTTGGTACCAGCGTTCCCCGGTAATGTGGATAAAATGCACCTCTTTATTTTCCGCCACAATGCGCTTTACGGCGCGGATAACGGCCGCATTTAACCCTTTGGCCCCCTGGCTTCCGCCAAAAACCAACACCGTTTTTTGGGTGGGGTCCAAATCCAAATCCGTCAGAATTTTGCGCCGGTTGGTTTTTTCGGCAAATTCCTCGCGGATGGGCGTACTGGTTAAAAGGGCATTTTTGATTTTTTCCGTCGTCGGTAATCCCAGCATAAACAAATCGGCAAATTTGCCGCACACGCGGTTAGCCAAACCGATTTTTGTATTGGAATCATGCACGGCGGTTTTTATGCCCATAAAATGCGCCATAAAAATAAGCGGGAACGAAATATACCCCCCCGTACCGATACACACATCCGGCCCAAACGCTTTGATAATTCCCCGTGTTTGACCCAGCGCGCGCACCAATTTATACATAAATTTAATATATGCCAACGGATTAAAGCTGCGGGGCATACCCATAAAATCCACTTCTTTATATTTCAGTTTATGGGTTTGTAAAACTTGGGCGGCCGGGTCCCCCGTGCGCACCACAAACAAAACGCTCATGCCTTGTTTGTTGAGCAATTTACCCAGCGCAAAACCCGGATAAAAATGCCCGCCGGTTCCGCCGGAAGCTATAATAAAACGTGTATTTTTCATCTATCTGTTCCTTGTCTTAAATTGGGTGTAGTCCGGCCCGCTCTGCGTTTTGGGGGCAGAGTCGGAAGCGGTCATATTCATAATAATACCCATCATGGCTAATGTCATAATTACCGAGGAACCGCCGTACGAAAAGAACGGCATGGCAATCCCTTTGGTGGGCAACAGGCCGATAGCCATAGCCATATTAAAAAATGCCTGCCCGGAAATGGTCAGCGTAAGGCCGAAAATCAGCAAGCTGTTAAAATTGTTGCGGGCCACCCGCGCCAAACTAATCCCGCGCGTAAGCAGGGCGCAAAAGAACACCACCACCAGCGTTGCGCCGATAAGGCCGATTTCTTCGCAGATAATGGAAAAAATAAAGTCCGTATGCGCGGCCGGGAGATACTCCAGTTTCAGTTCACTGTTTCCCAAACCTTTCCCCAGCCAACCGCCGGAGCCTACCGCCGTAAAAGAGCGTATCAGCTGATAGCCGTTGTTGCCGGGGTCACTTTCCGGGTGCAGAAAGGATAAAATGCGGTCCCGGCGGTATTTTACAAAAAACAACTGGTGTAAAACTATCGGCAACACCGCCAGACACACCGCCCCCAACTGTTTCAGCCGCGCGCCGGACACAAACAGCATGGCCCCTACCACGCACGCCATTAAAAAGGGCGTTCCGATATCTTTAGCCACCAAAATAAGCCCCAACGTCACCCCGGTCACAAACAGCGGGCGAACCAAAAGCCCCCAGTTTTTGGAAAGTTTCCCCTGTACGGTGCTTAAATAATCGGCCACATAAATAAGCAGGGTCACTTTGGCAATTTCGGACGGCTGTAAATTAAAAAACCCCAAATCAATCCAACGGTGTACGTTGGCAATCGGCTTGGTAAACAATACAATAACCAACAAAACCCAGGTGCCGTAAATAAGATAAATGGGGCGAAAGAGCTTTATTTTTTGCAAACGGTCGTAAAACTGCCACAAAACAAACGCCGCAATCAGACCGATAATATCAAACACCAACTGCCGCTTAAAAAACGAGGTAGAATCAAACGCGCTGGAAGAATAAGTAAACACCAGCCCGAATACCACAAAAGAGGCCGTAATAATAGCCAATGTTTTATCCAGCGGCAAAAAGCGCCACGCACCGCGCTTGCCGGGTTCGGCAAAGCGGGACGTATTTTTCGGCCGGATAAAATTATTGCGCCTGGCCGGGCGGCTGAACAAAGTTCTCATACTTTTACCTTATTTTTAAGGCCGCCAACGCTAGGAGCATAAGCATTGCCCCCACCACCCAAAAGCGCACAATCACTTTCGGCTCCGGGATGCCCATTAACTCAAAATGGTGGTGAATGGGGGTCATTTTGAACAGCCGTTTGCCGTGGGTCAGCTTAAAATACCCCATTTGAAGCATTACGGAAACGGTTTCCAACACAAAAATCCCGCCGGCTATCGGCAATAAAAGCTCCTGCTTTACGCACAGCGCGGCCGTGCCGATAACGCCCCCTAAAAAGAGCGAGCTGGTATCCCCCATAAACACTTGGGCCGGATAGGCGTTAAACCACAAAAACCCTAAACACGCGCCGATTAATGCCCCCATAAACACGGTAATTTCCCCCGCGCCGGGCACATAAATAATTTTTAGATAATCGGCAAATTGCACATTCCCCGCCGTATAGGCAAACACGGCATACGCCGCCGCCGTAAACACCATACATCCGGCGGCCAGACCGTCCAAACCGTCCGTTAAATTGGTGGCGTTGGAGGCCCCCACAATCACCAACATAGAAAACGCAAAATAAAATACCGATAAATCCACAAACATCTTGCTCATATACGGGATAATCAGCGAGGTTGCATATTCCCCGTTAGGCGGGTTGGCGCCCAAATAGCCCACCACCACCAACGCCGTAAACAGTTGGATACAAAACTTAACGGAAGACTTCATGCCCTCCGGGTTCTTTTTGACGAGTTTTGTATAGTCGTCCATAATCCCGGCCCCCGCCAAAGAAACCGTGGTAAACACCAGTAGCCAAATATACGGGGAATCCAACCGCGCCCATAGCGCTACACTGGCCAACAGGCTAAACAAAATCAGCAAGCCCCCCATAGTGGGCGTACCGCTTTTGGATAAGTGCGAGGCCGGGCCGTATTCGCGCTCCACCTGCTGTATTTTATAGGAGCGCAGTTTTGCTACCAGCGCCGGGCCGATAAGGAGCGTCAAAAAGAAAGACGTAAAAATCGCGCCCCCGGTGCGCAGGGTAATGTAGTTAAAAATATTCAGGAAGCTAAATTCTTCCGTAAATAAAGAAAGATAATATAACACTTAAATCTCCTTAAAAATATTTTCAAAATTCATAGAGCGCGACGCTTTAATTAAATAAGTACCGCCCTGTTTTTTAATAAGTGCCTTTAACTGCGCCGTCCACTCCTGCGGGGTTTTGCCGTACACCGCGCGCACGCCGGATTCGGCCCGGTTCAAAACTTCATACGCATAATGCATTTGTTCTCCGGCCAAAAAGGCATAATCCACCTGATTATCCAACAGTTGCCGGGCAATTAAGCGGTGGTAATCTTTAGAGGTTTCCCCCAACTCTTTCATATCCCCCAGTACGGCTACGCGCGGGGTGAACGGCTCGCGCCCTAAAATTTCCAAGGCGTTTTTCATACTGGCCGGGTTGGCGTTGTAGCAATCCAAAATAAAATGCGCGCCGGCTTTTTCCACCCGCTCCATACGCATAGGCATAGGGGTAAAGGAAGACAAACCTTTTTTAATTTCGTCCAAGTGTAGCCCCAGCGCAATAGCGGCGGCGGCCGCGGCGGCGGCGTTTAATTTATCGTGCGCGGGCAGTTTTATATCCACCACGCACGCTTCGCCCTTGTAAGTAAACGCAAATTTATCCTGCGTATCCAAAATGCGCAAAGAGGCAGAGGGCGAAAAGCCGAACGAAATGGCTTTCCCCTTAAACTCCGTCTGCAACCGCGCCAAAAGCGGGTCGTCCACGTTATACACCAGCGTACCGCCAAAGTTTAAGTGCGCGGCAATTTCCGTTTTGGTTTTGTACACATTTTCCAAGGTTTTGAACGATTCCAAATGGGACGGCCCCACATTGGTAATTACCGCCACATCCGGCACGGCAATAGCGGCCAGTTCGTCAATATCGCCGGGGTGGGAGGCGCCCAATTCAAACACGCCGTATTTGTGTTTGGGTTGTATTTCCAATAAGGAAAACGGCGTACCGAACTGGTTATTAAAATTGCCCATATTGGCTACCGTTTCCCCGGCTTGGGAGCAAATAGCCTTTAACATTTGTTTGGTGGTGCTTTTGCCGTTGGAACCCGTAATGGCGGCCACTTTTAAGGTGCTGTTCAAGCGGTGGTACTGCGCCAAAAGTTGCAAGGCTTTTAAGGTATCTTGCACATAAATAACGGATACGGCCCCGTTGGAGATTTGCGGGCAGTGCGCTTTTTGCGCCACTACCAAAACGGCCCCTTGTTTAACGACCTGCGGGATAAATTCGTGCGCGTCGTGTTTTAAGCCTTTTAAGGCAATAAATGCGTCCCCCGCGCCCACCACGCGGCTATCCGTGACAAAAGCGGACACTTTCGCCAAAGGGGTTTTACTTACCAGTTCCCCTTTCATAATTTCCGCAATTTTGCTAAACGTCAGGTTTAATTTCATACAATCTCCTTAATTTATAAAATCCAGTTGGTCCGGCTGAACCCCTTTTAAGGTCAGCAGGTTTTCGGCAATTTGCCTGAACGCAGGCGCGGCCGCCGTACCGCCAAAGGTGTATTTGGAGGGATTATCCAAAATAACCAAAATGGTAAATTGCGGCTTACTGGCCGGCACAAACCCGCAGAAAGACACAATGTGGCTGCGCTTGCCGTAGCCGCCTTCTTTAGTTAATTTTTCGGCCGTGCCGGTTTTGCCCGCCACGGTGTACCCTTTTATTTGGGCGCGTTTACCGCTGCCGTTTTCCACCACGCTTTGCAATACTTTGGTCATAATTTTGGCCGTTTCCGGCTTGATGACCCGGCGGATTTTTACCGGCTTACTCATTTTGCTTACGCGGCCGTCGGCATATTCAATGCGGTCCACCAAATGCGGTTGCATTAAATACCCGCCGTTGGCTATTACGGAATACGCATTGATTAACTGCACCGGGGTAAGCGAAATACCGTATCCGTACCCTTTGGTGGCGGTATCCACCTTCGTCCATTTATTATACGGGGGCACAAAACCTTTGGCTTCCCCGTTAAAATTAATATCCGTTTTGGTGCCGAACCCAAAGGCTTTAATGTAATAAAACAGGTTTTTGGCGCCCAAATCCACCGCTATTTTACCCGCCCCGATGTTGGACGACAACTGCATTACTTCCGGCACGGACAAAAAGTCCTTTTTATGTTGGTTATCCTTAACGGTAAACCCGCGGGCCACTTCCCAACGGCGGCCCTCCATATCAATAGAATCCGTGACGGACACCGTGCCCGCATCCAACGCGGAAGAAATGGCGATGGTTTTGAATGTAGAGCCGGGCTCGTAAGTAAACTGGAACGGCAAAGACTGCCCGTTCTCCACCGGGTAAGAGGCCGCCGCCAAAATCCGCCCGGTGGACGGCTCCTGCACCATGGCCACCCCGTGTTCGGCGCCGTATTCTTCCACCGCTTTATGCAGGGCTTGCTCGGCAAAATACTGGGCCTGTAAATCTATGGTTAAATACAAGCTCCCTACCGATAATTCTTCTTTTAACTTGCGGTCATAAATAATGTCCCCCCGCAAGGCGCGTTTGGCGCGTTTTTTGCTGATGTCCTGGCTGAGTTCCTTATTGAACATCTGCTCTAAGCCGGAAAGCCCTAAATTTTTGGAGTTGGATTCCCCCAACAAATCCAGCGCTAATTTATCGTATGGGCGCATCCGTTTATATTCGGGCGTTAAATCCAACCCCTGCCCCACCGGCTTACGCAACGCCGGGAGCATTTCCATATAAACATCCGGCTTAATGTTTTTTTCCACAAAGAAAAATCGCCCGTTGCGGTTCCATTTTTCCAAAATTCTGGCCGGAGGCAGTTTTAAGGCTTTGGCTAAAAACGCCACCGTGGCTTTTTTGTCTTTTACATACTTGGGGGATATGCCGCACGAATGCGTGCGTACCGATTCCGCCAACACATTTCCGTTTACATCATAAATAGGCCCGCGCAAGCGGTCTTCGGCCAGATAGCTGTAAATGGCGCGGTCCGCCTTATCGGCAAATTTTTCGTGCTGGAACGTTTGTAAATTAAGCAGTTGCAAACAGATTGCCACCGGCGGAATCAACGCCAAAAAGCCGCATAGTTTCATGCGTTTTTTAACGTCATATACAAACGAGATTTTCTTTTTGAACATACGGTTTAATCTTCCAACACAACCACATTACTGGGTTTAGTAAAATCCATTTTTAAGCGTTCGCGCGCCTGGGCGGATACCACGGCGGGGCTTTCCAAGCGGGCAATTTCCAACTGCAAATACTGGTTGCGGGCTTCCTGCACTTCCACCCGGTTTTGGAGTTTGCTGATTTCCCGCCCGGAGCGGCTGATTTCCATACGCACCACCACCAGGCCCAGGGCCAGGCCCCCCAAAATAACTAATGTAATAAATGCTTTCATACTCTTTCTATCACCCGTAATTTGGCACTGCGGGAGCGGCGGTTTTGGCGTACCTCGTTATAGTCCGGCACGATTACTTTTTTATTTACCAGTTTCCAGCCGCCGTCCGCCGCCATTTGCTTAAAACGGTTCTTTACCAAGCGGTCTTCTAACGAGTGGAACGTCAGCACCGCGGCGCGCCCGCCCACCCGCAAAATATGCGGCAGTACCCCCAACATTTTTTCCACCGTACCCAATTCATCATTTACCGCAATACGCAGTGCCTGAAAAGTTTGCGTGGCGGGGTGCGTTTTGCCGCGCCCGCCATACACGCTTTCTACCACGCGCTTGAGGTCTTCGGTTGTTTGCAGAGGGGCTTTACGCCGGGCATTCAAAATAGCTATGGCTATGGGGGCGGCTTTGCGTTCTTCGCCATATTCCGTTAAGATACGGGTAAGGTCGTCCAACCCCCAAGTGTTTACAATGGTTTGTGCCGTCAGCGGGGCGGATAAATCAAACCGCATATCTAACGGCCCATTATTTATTATACTAAAACCGCGGGCAGGGTTATCCAACTGGTAAGAGCTTAACCCCAAATCAAAAAGTGCGCCCGTAGCCAACACGCCCAGTTTTTCCAATTCCTGCGGGGCGCAGGTGTAGCTTTCGTTAAAAGTAAGCAGGCGCGGGTCGTTAATGCGCGTTTGGGCCATTTGGATAGCCTGCGCGTCTTTATCAAACCCCAACAAGCGGGCTTTGGGCGAAAGGCGGCTCAAAAACAGCGCGCTGTGCCCGCCGAGCCCCAACGTGCCGTCCACATATACGCCGTCGGGGTCGGTTAATAACAAATCCGCAATTTGCGGGGCAAGTATCGGAATATGGGTCCATTCGGTCATAGCTTAAAAATCCTCATTTTTTAGGGGCCTTTGTACCGGCCTGTGTTTTGGTACCGGCCGGTGCTTTGGGGGCGGCCTTAGCATTAGCCGCGGGCGCCTTTTTAGCCGGAGCCTTTACATTAGTATTAGCCGGGGGCGGCGGTGTTTTAACCGGGGCCGGGCGCACCCCTGCCGCTTTTTGCACGTCGTGCAACCACACGTTTTGCAATACGGAAACTTTCGTAAACGGCATACCGTACGCCTTATATAACGCCTGGTGGAGCGGGGTTTTCTTTTTCAGTTCATTACAAAATTGGTAAAATTCGTCGCGCGTGCGGGTGTTGAGCAGGTAATCCACCAAACTGTATGCCTGCGTGTACCAAAGTTCCGCCTGCGGGGTGGATAAATCGCTTAAATCTTCCGTAACGGTCATTTGTTCAAGTGGGATAATTTCCCCCCGCAAAATGCGTTTCATAGCCGGGTCCACCCACGAGGGCTTTTGCTTGGCGCCGTTAATTTGCATATAAACCGCCATCCCTTCCGAAAGCCACAACGGGGAAATCACCGGCAAAAAGTAGCCGTCAAAATACAAGTGGGTCAGCTCATGCACGGAAAGCGGATAAAAACTGTTGCCCTCTTGCACATACATCGTATCGGCCTTGAGGTCGGACGACGCGCCGGACCACGGCGGGCGCTTGGTAAAATTCATATAACTGTCTTTATCCCCAAACAGCATAACCAAAATTTTGTTGGGTTTTATTACCAAAGTAAACGGCGTTAAATCCAACATTAAATTACCGTGGATGTTATCCAGCACCGTAGAAATAGACTGCGACACCGGGTGCGTTTGGCGGTAAATTAAATAGTTGAAAGTTTCCGCCGTCATAAACCCGGGCGGGGGCGGCACCCAGCGGGATTTTTGTTGGGAATCCGCCGGGCGGTAGGCTTGGGCCGAAAACCCCGGCAGATAGTTCTGCGGGTTTTTAGGGGCCACAGCGCCGATTTTTTCCAATCCGGCAATCATATCCTTAAATTCTTTTTCGTCGCGGGTGGAATAATCCACCGGGTCCGCGCTTTGGGCGGCATTACGCGGGTTGACGTCCGCAAACAATTTATCCATTTCCCGCGGGTCTATGGAGTTGCGCTCCACTTTTACAGAGGTCTGCGCCGCGGGCGCCTGGGCGTTTGCGGCCGGATATTTTCCGTCAAAGCGGGCGGAAAACTCCGTCAGTTTTTCTTGCAGGTTTTGCAATACGGCGCGCGGCTCGTACCCGTAATGTTTCATTACCGGGCCCGCCGCCAAACAAAAAGCAAACAGCAAGCAGAAAAACTGAATTAGCCGTGTCATCTGTTAATCCTTATCAAATACCGCCAAAAAGCGTTTTTTATCATCCTGCGGGAGTGCATACGGCTGTAAGGCCCGCGCCCGAACCCCGCATTTAGCCAGCAGGGCAGGGGTCATTTCGTCCGGGTGTTCCCCCTGGAACGCAATAAACTTTCCCCCCGCCTTTACCGCCGCCGCGCAAAGGGGCAAAATATCCGTCAGTTTGCCCATGGCGCGCTCCGTTAAATAGTCTAGTGAAAAGGCGGTTTTTTCGCCCAATCGGCAATTTACCACCCGCGCGTTTTTTAGGCCCAGCGTTAAAATGGCCCAATTCATAAAAGAACTGCGCCGCTGTAAACTTTCTATTAAAGTAATGCGGCTTTGCGGCAGGGCCACCGCGCACACAAGCCCGATATATCCGGCCCCTGCGCCCGCGTCGCCCACTTCAACGCCGTTAGCGCCTTGGCTTTCTTTATAAATAAAAGCCGCGGCGGTGAGGCCGTCGCAAATGTGGCGGGCGTAAATTTCCTGCACGTCTGCCGCGCTGGTTAAATTCAAAAAATCCTTTTTTTGCCACACGAGCCCCGCGTAGCGCTCCAATAATTCCACCTGCCCGGCCGAAAGCGGCAACCCGATATGTTGGGCAAACGTGCTAATTGTCTGATTCACGGTGTAGTCTCCGGTAGCGTTCAATATGTACGGCCAAAAGTTGTATATCCGCCGGAGTGATACCGGGGATACGCGACGCCTGCCCCAACGTGAGCGGCTTTACCTCTTTTAACTTTTGGCTGCTTTCTATCAAAATACCGCGCACGGCAGACGGGTCAAACCCCGCCGGGATTTTAATGCTGTCCGCCTGGGCCAGTTTTTCGGCATCTTTTTTATTGCGTTCGTAATAGCCGGCGTATTTTTGGTGGATTTCAACGTGCGTAAGCACTTTTTCTTTCGTCCACGGGTATAAATCCGTTTCGTCCACCGGGCAGCCCGGGTGTTGCAACTGCTTTTCCACTTCTTCGCGGTAGCGCTCAAAGGGGCGGCGGAATTTTTCTTCCAGCGTGCCGTACGCAAACGCATGGGGCATCAGGCGCAAATCCGCATTATCATTACGCAGTAAAATGCGGTATTCCGCGCGGGAAGTAAACATACGGTACGGCTCGTTTACCCCTTTGTTGACTAAATCATCTATCAGTACGCCGATGTACGCCTCGTCGCGCCGCAGGATGAGCGGCTCCTTGCCCTGCACTTTGGCCGCCGCATTTAAGCCCGCCACTAACCCCTGACCGCCGGCTTCTTCGTACCCGGTGGTGCCGTTAATCTGCCCGGCGCAGAACAGGCCGGGAATCAGCTTGCTTTCCAACGTGGCGTATAAGTCGCGCGGGTCCGAAAAATCGTACTCCACGGCATAGCCGGCCCGCGTAAGCGGCGCATTTTCCAACCCGGGCACCGAGGCCACCAGCGCCCGCTGTACGTCTTCCGGCATACTGGTTGAAAACCCCTGAATATAATATTCTTCCGTATCAAAGCCTTCCGGCTCCAAAAACAGCGGGTGGCTGGTAATTTCCGGAAATTTTTTAATTTTATCTTCTACCGACGGACAATACCGCGGCCCCATGCCGTGTATATGGCCGCTGTACATGGCGGAGCGGTGCGCATTGGCCCGCAGGATTTTATCCGTTTCCAAATTGGTGCGGGTGATGTAGCACTGTAAAAAATGCCGTTTGGATTGCTCTTTTTGGTCCGTAAAGTGGGAAATTGGTTGCAAAGGGTCGTCGGACGGTTGCAGGCGGAATTTGGAAACGTCCATTTTCCGCGCGTTAATGCGCATGGGGGTTCCCGTCTTAAAACGCAACGTATGCAGGCCGATTTCCTTTAGGTTTTTAGCCAGTAAATTGCTGGGCATATCGTTATACCGCCCGCCGGGGTAGTTGACCTCGCCAATGTGAATAGTACCCGCTAAAAAAGTGCCGGTAGTCAACACCACGGTTTTGGCCTTATAAAAGGTATCACGCAAAGTTAAAACGCCGGTAATTTTATTGTCGTCCGTAGCCAGTTTGACGGCCTCGTCTTGCATAATATCCAAATTATCCTGACATTCCAAAAAATGCTTAAAAGTAAACTGGTAGCGCTTTTTATCACACTGTACGCGCGGGGAGTGTACCGCCGGTCCTTTACCCGTATTTAACAAATGGTAATGCAGGGCGGCAGCGTCCGTCACTTTGCCCATGGCCCCGCCCAGCGCATCAATTTCCCGCACGATTTGCCCCTTGGCAATCCCGCCGATAGACGGATTGCAGGACATTTGCGCCACCGTATCCAAACTTTGGGTAAGCAGGAGCGTTTTGGCCCCGGTTTTGGCGGCAATCAGGGCGGCCTCGCACCCGGCGTGCCCGCCCCCTACCACTACTACATCATACTGCGTATCACAAATAAACATTTATTTCCCCATGCAAAAAGTGGAGAAAATAACGTCTAATACGTCGTCCGGCGTCACTTCTCCGATTAAATCTTTCAGCCCGTTTAAGGCCGCGCGGATATGCTCCGCATAAATTTCGCCCCCGGCTTGCGCCGTTAAGCGCCGCTGGGCCATTTCCAGTTCCGTTTGAGCCCGCAAAACGGCCTCGTATTGGCGCAAGTTGGAAATCATTACGCCGTCCTCGGCCATAGCCGTTGTGAGCCCTTGGGTTAAGGCTTGTTTTAATTCGTCCACGCCTTGCCCGGTTTTGCAGGATAATTTTACCGTTGTAAAATCTCCGGTGCCCGGGTTCCATGCGCCCGCGTTGTTGCTTTCCAAAAGGGCATCTTGTTTGTTCAATACTAAAACGGTTTTTTTGTGTTCTTCCAACACGTCCGCCCACAAGGCTTTTTCCTGCGGGGTGGGAGCGCGGGAGGAATCCGCCACCATAATTACCGCATCCGCCGCGCGCATGGCTTTTACACTGCGTTTCATGCCCTCTTGTTCGGCGGGGTCTAAAGCGTGGTCCCGTATGCCGGCGGTATCGGTTAAAATAATTTTGCGGCCGTTGATATCCAAGGTTTCTTCTATGGTGTCGCGCGTGGTGCCGCTCTGGGCCGATACAATGGCCCTGTCAAACCCCACCAGTGCATTAAGCAGGCTGGATTTGCCCGCATTGGGCGCGCCTACAATGGCCACTTTTAAGCCCTCTTTAATAAACTTCCCGACGGAAAAGGTATCCGCCAACCGCGCCAACGCCGCCACGCATTGGGCCAGTTCCCCCTGCACATAGGTATCGTCTAAAGGGGTCATTTCTTCGTCCACGTCGTCTAAGCGGACTTCTATTTGCGCCAACAAATTGGTTAATGTTTTTTTGACGTTTTCCAACCGTTTGGATAGCCGCCCGTCCAGGGAACTCATAGCCATCGCGTGCGCTTCTTTATTGCCGGAGGATATTAAATCACAAAGGCCCTGGGCTTCCAACAAATCCATTTTGCCGTTCAAAAATGCCCGGTAGGAGTATTCCCCCCGCCGCGCAGGCACCGCCCCGGCCCGGCATAAAAGTTCTAACACCCGCCCGCGGATATAGGGCGAGCCGTGCAACGCAAACTCTACTACGTCTTCCCCGGTAAAACTGTGCGGCGCCTTAAAATAAGTGACCAGCGCACTATCCAACACGGTTTCTCCGTCCATAATGCGGCACAAGTTTTGGCGGCGCGGTTGCCAATCTTGGCACGCCGGGCACAAAACTCGGGTAATAGCTAACGCCTGCGGACCCGATAAACGGACCACCGCTACGGCGCTTTTTCCTTCCCCGGTCACGGGGGCACAAATAGTAGTTTGCATAGACATATATATTTTACCTTTTTTTGCCCCGTTTTGAAGGGTTTTTATATAGGGAAATTTACCCGTGTGTAAACTTTCCAAAAAAGCTATACTTTTTATATGAAAAAAATTTATTTGCTAGCCGGCATTTTTTGCCTGGCAGGTGTGCTGAATGCCGCCCCTGCCGCCACCCGCGCGAAAGCTAAAAAAGTTTCCGCCGCCGCCCAAAAACGGGCCAAAGCTACGGCCAAGGTAAAACAGAAACCCGCCGCCGCTACCGTTCAATTTGCCCTGCCCACCGTGCGCCGCGGGGATACCTGGACCACCGCCGATTATACGGGAACGCCGCTTTTGGTGGCGGTAGTCAGCTCCGGCTGCCCGCACTGCCAAAAAACGCTCCCGCAGTTGGAAGAAGCGCGCAAAGCCCTGCGTAATGTGCAATTTGTTGCGGTATTTACGGACAGCGAACCCCAAAAGCCGCTGGCCCTATTAAGAAAAGACAACTTGCGCTTTGACGCCGTATACAACGGCCAAGGCGTTGCCAACCAATTTAAGGTAGACGGCGTGCCTATGCTGTTTTTGTTTGATGCCAAGCACCAACTGATTAAAACCTTTGAAGGCTATGCCGAAGACCGCGTGAAAGAATTAAAATCCGCCGCCGGGAATTTGGAAAAAGAAGTTTCTATGGTTTCTTTGGAGCGCAAATGAAAAAAGTATTAGTCCTTACCGGCAGCCCGCGCCAACTGGGCAATACGGCCATATTGGCAGATGCGCTTATCCAGGGGGCCAAAGCCGCCGGGCACCAGGCGGATGTGTTTGATTCCCCCTTTCACCCGGTGTTGCCCTGCAAAGCCTGCAACCAATGTTGGAGCCAGGGCGAGCCGTGCGTATTTGACGACGGCTTCAAATTATTGGCGCCCAAACTGGAAGAAGCGGACGTGCTTGTTTTCTGCACGCCGCTCTACTGGTTCAATATGAGCGCGCAATTAAAAGCGGTGGTGGATAAACTGTATGCGTATATGTCCGCCAACGCCAAACGCAAGCTGAAAGTAAAAGAAGCCGTTTTGCTGGCCTGCGGCGAAGGCACAGAAAAAGACGGCGATTTTGACGGCCTAAAAGCCACCTATAAAAGCATTTGCGATTATTTGGGTTGGCAAGACCGCGGCATGGTGCTAGCCGGAGCCTGTCATGAAAAAGGCGCCGTGATTAATACGCCGTACCTCAAGCAAGCGCAAGCCTTGGGTAAAACCCTATAACAAAGATTGTTTTGTAAAAAAGCCCGGGGGGTTGCCCTCGGGTTTTTTTATGCTTTTTGTGAGCTTGCGCGGGGCCGCCTAAAATGTGCGATACCCACCCGGCAAGTTTTTTATGAGTTTGCGCGGGGCTGCCCCCGCTCATTGGTTTATTGATAAAGATTTTTTACCGTAGCGCGCTCGTGCGACAGCAACCATTCTTTTATTGTTAATCCCCCCGCGTACCCGGTCAAATTTCCGCCTGACCCTATGACCCGGTGGCACGGCACCAAAATACAAATGGGGTTTTTATTATTGGCCATACCCACCGCCCGGCACGCCCGGGGCCTGTTAATAGCCGCCGCAATTTGCCCGTAAGAACGGGTCTGCCCGTAAGGAATATCCAGTAAAGCCCGCCAAACCGCCTGTTGAAAGGGGGTTCCCGCCAAAGCAAGCGGAACGCTAAACCGGGTGAGCGTACCCGCAAAATACGCTTGCAACTGCCGGGCCGCCAACCGCGCAATGGGAGAATTGGGCGCACTCGCCGCAGTACCCGCGGGCGCAAACCGAACCGCCGTTAAACACGCGCCGTCATCTTGAATTTCAAGCACCCCCACCGGGGAAGAAACAAAACAAATGTTGTTCATCATACACCTAAAAAATTGTAGCATTTCCGCCCCGCACGCGCGCCAAAAATCCTATAATACTCCTATGCCTATTTGTTTCCCGCCCGTAGTGGACGAACGCACCGTTTTTATGGTTATTGGCAGTATGCCGGGCGCGGCCAGCCTGGCCGCCCAAGCGTATTACGCCCACAACCGCAACTTGTTTTGGCCGTGCGTGTTTGCCGCTTTTTCCAACGGAAGAACCCCTAAAAATTATGCGGATAAACTTTCCGTGCTGTTAGCCAACGGCGGCGGGCTTTGGGATGCGCTGTCCTCGTGCGAGCGCGCCGGCAGTTTGGACGCGCACATCCGCCAAGCCGTTCCGAACGATTTTCCCGCCCTTTTTGCCAGCTATCCGGCCATAAAAACGCTCCTTTTTAACGGTACCGCCGCCCACCAATACTTTGTGCGCGCGTTCGGGCAGTTGCCCGGCAAAACGTATCTTTTACTGCCGTCCACCAGCCCCGCTAACGCCGCCCTTTCCCCCCAACAAAAAAGCGCGCTGTGGGTCAGCGCGCTACGCAAAGCAGCACAAGGGCTTAATTAACGGTACATAATGGCGCGGAATTCCGCCGTTTTGTTAATATCCTTAAACATCCACCCTTTTTGGTCTTCGTCATATAACGCATCAAAATTGCGGAAGTTGTGCTTAATGGCTTTTTCCAAATACTGGTAGGTGTTCTTTTTATCCCGCTTGCTGAGCCAATACACGCCCGCCAAATTGACATAGGGCGTAGGGGCGGATTCGTCCAACTTAATGGCGTTTTCCAAATCCTGCCGGGCCTCGTTCCACTTTTTTAAGTTCAGGTACGCATACCCGCGGTTATTGTAGGGAATGGACCATTTGGGATTAATTTCTATGGCTTTGTTATAATCGGCCACGGCATTTTCAAAATCTTTCATTTCTTCATACACTAGTCCCCGGCGGTTGTAATAGGCGGCCTCTTTGGTTTCCAGGGCTAGTAGCGCGGTGTAATCTTCCAACGCGGCGGGCAAATCTTTCATTTCCTTAAACGTGTCCCCCCTTCTCAGCCACGCGGGCGCATACGCAGGGTTGCGGTTGATGGATTTACTGTAATAAGAAACAGCCTCGTCCAAGGCGCCGCGCAGTTGTTGGATGCGCCCCAACATAAAATAAACTTCCGGGTCGTCCGGCGTGCGGGCGGCCAGGGAGAGCAGTTCCTTGCGGGCGTTATCGTATTTATAAGCGCCCATATAGGCTTTGGCCAACGCCAAGGAGCCGGCCGCCGTCGGCTTGCGCTTGCCCCAGTATTTTTTATAATCGGCAATGGCCGCGTTGTATTTGGAAAGTTTCATTTCGGTCCGGGCGCGGTAAAGGTAAAAATCACGGTAGGATTTATTTAAGCTAATGGCGCGGCTTAAATCCGCCTCGGCCGACGGCCAACGCCCCATATCCATATAAACCAGTGCGCGCGCATAGTAAGAAAACGCCCAATTAGGGCTTAATTTGATGGTTTGGGTATAGTCCTCCACCGCCTGTTTATAGCGGCCCAACGCGCGGTAAGCATCCCCCCGCAAATGGTACGCCTTGCGGGTTTTGGGCGATTTTTTGATAAACGCATTTAATAATTTGATTTGTTTGGCAGGGTCTTTTTCCGCCTGAATGTGTGTTAAAGCGGGCGACGCCGCCTGACACACCCCCGCCAAAAACAATAAAAATCCCAACAAAACTACACGCATACTACCTCCCCATACACAAAGCCAGTAAATTGAGCCCCGTAAACGCGGCTCCGCACAAATACAAAATCCACAATAAAACGGAACAAATCAACCGTAAATTTAAGAAAATCGCCCCCACCAACGTTGCCCGGCTGGCAAAAACGGCGCTTAAACTTACCGTAGCGCCGGAAAACTGCATGAGCCGCGCCACCAAGACGGAGCGCGCGGCGAACGTCAGCAAACTTAAAAAAACCGCCGCCAACGCGCCGGGCACGGAGCGCAATTTATACGTTTTGAGTAGGGCAGCCACTTCCGATATACTGTTTTTCATCAGCACGCGGGCTTGGTCTTTGGCGAGGCCTTCGTCCATATTTTCAATTTTTTGGGCTAAATTTTCTTTCACCGCCGCAAAAAACGCATATAATAAATCTTCCACCTTGGCACATACCGCCCGCATGGCAAAAACGCCCGCCGTGCAAAACGTATAGACAAGCGCCGCCAAGCCGTACCAAAACAGGAGCCAGATTCCCCACGCGGCCAGTAGCCAAGGGGCGTTTTCAAACGGGCCGGAAGTAAAGCGGAAAACGGCCAATCCCCCCACCATAAAAACGGCGCTCCCCCACAACAAATGCGGCAAAAAAACCTCCCGCAGCGCCCTCATCAAAAATTGGAGAACGCCGGAAAACGCTTTTTGGACGGGGGCGTTAATCGTCATGATGGCAATGGCCGCAGCACCCATGGCAGACGTGCCCGCCCTTCCCCTTTTGCACCGACGGCACATTGGAGGAAATTTTTACCATTTTACCCGTTTTTTTATCAAAAACATAAGTTCCGGTATTATTTTCTTTCATACCAGTATTATAGCAGTTTGCTTGAACTACTGCCGCCGAAAAATGCTATAATAAATATGTTCTAAATATTTTGCGGTGTTAAAAATAAAAAAAACTTGAAACACAAAGCAAAAAATGTTAGAATAAAAGAGTAGTGATTAATCCGCGAAGTTAAAAATCCGATTTAAGCGCCCATAGCTCAATGGATAGAGTGTCAGCCTGCGGAGCTGAAGATACAAGTTCGATTCCTGTTGGGCGCACCATTTAAAAGGTTCTTAATGGAGTTTAATAAAGTTAAATCTCCGACGATAAAAGAGCCAAAACAATCTACAAGGTCTCCAAATTTATTTGGAGGCCTTTTTGAATGTCTATTAACCGAAATTAGCACTTTTTAATACCATTTGGACACTTTTTGGACACTTTGATTAAAACCTCGTTCTAATGTTCTTCTTGTTCTCAAGAAATAATATAATACTACTATATTAGGGCATTTTTAAGGAGATCAATTTTGCTTGGTATTACATATGAAATCTGGCATTCTATATGTCAGATGTATTCAAAAATTGAGAAAAAATATTATAAGGCATATATCCAATGGTTTCCTTTTAGTCTCTTTAATGAAACAGATTGGAGTCTATTATCTAGTCAAGAATTTTTTGAAACTTACATTCAAAATGGGGCTTTTGTATTTTTTCCACAACTAATGCATCAGTCTGAGAACTATCTATCAAAGTCTGATGGCAGTTTTCGTGATGCTTCTTTAATATCTCCTTTACTTTATTTAGTATTACAATGTATCGGAAAACAAATTTCTGATCATTACATTTCTCAACGTCCATCTGAAATTTCGGTTTATTATGCTGGAAATTATCAAAATAACAGGCCATACTATAAAAAAGATTATGATGATTTTTATAAAGAAATTAATGCGGCCCGTGAAGACTATCAATATTTTATTAAAACGGATATTACAGATTTTTTTGCCAATATCAACGTAGATATTTTAATAGGGCGCATTAATGATAGATGTAATAGTAAAGATGTGGTCTTTTCTCAAACACAACTTCTTATATATAAAGAATTTTTAGCCTATTGTGGCAATGGCAGATTCCCCTTAATAGAAAATAGCATAGCCTCTTCTTATTTATCTACCATTGTTTATTTAGACAGCATAGATTGTCAAATTTATCAATATATATCCGAAAAAATCAATTGTTTTTCTTGTTTTAAAATGTTTCGTTATGTTGATGATTTATATATATTATTTTCTAGTGATAAATCTCAACAACAAATTCTATCCACAGTAAATGAAATTCGTAATGAATATTCTTCAATTTTGAAAGAATTTAGACTCTCTCTAAACTCAAAGAAATTTTGCTTTAAACCAACAAGCAATATTAATGAAGAATTAAAAACAGAACAAACAGTAAAGGAACATAGTGAAAATGTTGCGATGTTAGCAGAAGAATATGCTGTTGAAAGATTTAAGAAGATAGCACCCGCAGGATATGTACCAAACAGCAATCTTGCAGCTATCCAGTATGTTTACTCTCTGTTAAAAAAGTCCCACCGGAATGAGTTCTTTTTTAAGAACACGATTTTTAATCACTTTGTAACAGACGACAAAATTAAGAACGCCCCATATATCCGAGCCCGACCAATCTCCATCGTTCTTTGTCTGCTTATAAACAGAATGAAGAGTGTTTGAGAACAAGCTGTCAATCGTTTGTAATCTGCGTTTCAGCAATCCTTTTTCTTTTCTCGGCACTTCCATATTTATTTCGAGTGTTCCGATAACGGAATTGATGTCCTCGAGTTTCGGGTTCGGATAAAACAAAACCTTGAACTTGTCTTTACCGGTGAACTTTTCCTTTTGAGCCTTATCTTTCAAAGAATCGGCAATATTGCCCTATATGTAATATCTTCCAAGTTGCCAATTGGTGTTGCAACCATATATAAAGTACTCATTCTATTACTCTACCTTTTTTCGCTTCGATTATTAAGCCTATTCTGGTATTTACGATATATACCTCTAAATTGATCGTAACTTAGACCAAGACTCTCTGCCGCCTTTTTTTGATTATTATCATTCTCTATAAGAGAACGACGAATAAAACTAAGGTCCAAATCTTCACGAGCTTTTTCAAATTCATCTAAGCTGTATGAACTAAAAAGATCATCTTCGCAGTC
>OQVL01000090.1_pt1 | contig 34927 bp, 26 predicted proteins | sample 1691501 | NCBI WGS metagenome assembly OQVL01 (sample SAMN03418253, study PRJEB22391) | human gut metagenome | biome: human-gut; feature: organic feature; material: feces | host: Homo sapiens | place: Tanzania | collected 2013-01 | reverse complement strand
AACTTATACCAGTAATAATCTATAAACCCGAGTCAACCTAAATCAGGAAAGTACATAGAAGCCTATTTTGAGCACCGAGTTCCTCTGAAAACGCCTTCCGTGCAGAAAAAGGGGGTTTTCATGCACCGAATATCTCATCCGTACCGTAGAAGCCTGTTTTTTACACCGAATGCCTCTGAAAACGCATCGCGTACCTCAGGAAGCCTTTTTAAGCACGGCACGCATATTCCGTACCATAGGTGGCCCTCTCCGGTACCGAATGCCAGACAGAGGCAAGTTGCTGCCGCAGCGGAGCAGGCTGCCATATCTCAGGCGAGATAATCAAGTAATATAACTTAATAGAGGTGCGTTCCTTTCGGGGCGCACCTTTTTTGTGAAGTTGCCGATTGATTTTTTTACTATATTTGCGTAAAACCAATCGTAAATATGCCAAGGATAATAACTTTCGGAGAGGTCATGCTCAGACTTTCCACTCCGGGATACCTGAGATTCGGGCAGGCCGGACAGTATGATGCCACTTTCGGTGGCGGTGAAGCCAATGTGGCGGTGTCGCTTGCCAATTATGGAATGGATGCAAAGTTTATCACAAGGCTTCCGGACAATGATATTGCCAGAGCATGCGTGAAGGACTTGCGTTCTTATGGAGTGGATACTTCCGGAATCATTTATGGCGGAGACCGTTTGGGAATTTATTTCCTTGAGACCGGAGCGGTGTCAAGACCAAGCAAAGTCGTATATGACCGGGCAGGCTCCTCTATCGCCACCATCCAAAAAGGGATGATAGACTGGAAAGAAGTCTTGAAGGGGGCGGATTGGTTCCACTGGACAGGTATCACGCCTGCTATCAGCCAGGGTGCCGCAGACGTCTGCCTTGAAGCCGTGAAAGCGGCAAACGAGCTCGGCATTACGGTATCCTGTGATCTCAACTATAGGAAGAATCTTTGGAAATATGGAAAGAAGGCCTCCGAGGTCATGCCGGCGCTGGTGGAATGCTGCGATATAATTCTTGGCAACGAAGAAGATGCTGAGAAAGTGTTCGGTATCAAGCCGGAAGGGTTCGATGTGAACTCCACCGGAGGTGCTATCGATCAAAGCCGCTTCAAGAGTGTGGGTGAGCAGCTTATGAAGAAGTTCCCGCGCGCCCGCAAGGTAATCATCACGCTGCGCGGTTCCATAAACGCCAACCACAACACCTGGGGCGGGGTTCTTTGGGACGGACATACATTGTACGAGTCGCGAAGATATGACATCACCCATATAGTGGACAGGGTAGGCGGTGGAGATTCCTTTATGGGCGGTCTCATTTACGGCCTTCTCACATATACCGGTGATGACCGCAAGGCCCTTGACTTCGCTGTGGCAGCGTCTTGCCTCAAGCATACCATCTTCGGAGATTTCAATCAGGTGACCGTGGAGGAAGTGGAGAAGCTTATGGGCGGAGACGGTTCGGGACGAGTTTCAAGATAAGACTATAATATGGCACAATACGACAAACTTCAAGTACTTCTCACATTCAAGGAGACCGGAATGGTACCTGTATTCTATCATTCTGACGTGGATGTGGCGAAGAATGTGCTGCGCGCCTGCTATGAAGGGGGCGTGAGGGCTTTTGAATTTACCAACAGGGGAGATTTTGCGCACGAGGTTTTCGGCGAACTTGTCAAATATGCGGCTTCCGAGCTGCCGGGGATGATACTCGGCGTCGGGTCTGTCGTTGATCCGGCCACAGCGGCACTGTATATTCAGCTTGGTGCCAACTTTGTGGTGGGACCGATATTCAACCCTTCCGTGGCACCGGTATGCAACCGGAGGCTGATTCCTTATTGCCCGGGATGCGGCACGGTAAGTGAGGTCAATGCCGCCCAGGAAGCCGGGTGCGATCTGTGCAAGGTGTTTCCGGGAGACGTGCTGGGACCGGCGTTCGTAAAGGGTCTCAGAGGACCTATGCCGTGGAGCCGTATTATGGTGACAGGCGGTGTGAAGCCGGAAAAGGCCAACCTCGAAGCCTGGTTCAAGGCCGGAGTCACCTGCGTCGGGATGGGATCCAACCTCTTCCCGAAAGACGTGCTTGCAAACGGTGACTGGGGGCGCATAACAGCCCTTTGCCGAGAGGCGCTTGATATTATAAAGAACTGCAGATAACCTTTTTCAACCACATAATGGACACACAAAAGAAACTGATGACCAATTGGCGTTGGTGGATGGTCGTATTGATGTTCCTTGCCACCACGATCAACTATATGGACAGGCAGGTGCTGTCGCTTACCTGGAAGGACTTTATCGCGCCGGAGTTTCATTGGACAGATGATGATTACGGTACGATTACAGCGCTTTTCTCCATCATATATGCAGTATGTATGCTGTTCGCCGGCAAATTCGTGGACTGGATAGGTACGAAGAAAGGATATTTGTGGGCGATAGGAATCTGGTCGGTGGGAGCCTGCCTGCATGCCGTATGCGGGTGGATGACATGTAAGATTGAGGGGTTTGCGGATGTGGCTGCAATGCAGACTATAGAGACAGGTTCCGCTGCCGCGCTTGCCATAGCTTCTACAAGTGTGTGGCTGTTTGTTGCGGCAAGGGCGGTGCTGGCGATAGGTGAGTCAGGCAATTTTCCGGCTGCCATCAAGACCACGGCTGAGTATTTCCCTAAGAAAGACAGGGCGTTTGCGACATCCATATTCAATGCCGGCGCTTCGATAGGTGCTCTGATCGCGCCTGCGACCATTCCTCTCCTTGCACAGTTCTTCAGGGAAAGAGGCATCGGAGGAGGCTGGGAGATGGCGTTCGTTGTCATAGGAGCGTTGGGATTTATCTGGATGGGCTTCTGGGTGTTCATGTATGACAAGCCGGAGAAGAGCAGGCACGTCAATGCTGCGGAGCTGGAATACATACACCAGGACGATGAGAGCGAGGCCTGCCATAAGAAAGAGTCTTCCAAAGAAGAGAGCGTTTCTCTTTGGAAATGCTTTAAATACAGGCAGACATGGGCATTCATCACCGGCAAGTTCCTTACTGACGGAGTGTGGTGGTTCTTCCTTTTCTGGGCGCCTGCATATTTCTCTGATCAGTTCGGATATTACTCCTACACCAAGGAAGGCATCCTTCTTATCACCGTGCTGTATGCTATCGTGACGGTAATCTCCATATATGGAGGGTATCTTCCGAAGCTTTTCGTGGACAAGAAGGGTATGAACCCATATTCGGGCCGCATGCTGGCTATGCTTATTTTTGCATTTTTCCCTCTTGCGGCGCTGTTTGCCCAGCCTTTGGGCGCACATTCGGCATGGTGGCCCGCAGTGCTTATCGGACTTGCAGGAGCAGGGCATCAGGCGTGGTCTGCGAATCTTTTCAGCACCATCGGAGATATGTTCCCTAAGAAAGCCGTCGCCACCATCACCGGAATTGGCGGCATGGCGGGAGGTATCGGAGCCTTCATCGTGCAGAAAACGGCCGGAATCCTTTTCACGAAGACCGGAGAGATGGGAGCCGCTTTCACGTTCCTTGGCTTCGAAGGCAAGCAGGGCGGGTACTTCATCATGTTCTGCTGCTGCGGTGTCGCATATATTTTAGCATGGACGATAATGAAGCTCCTCGTGCCGAAGTATAAGCCGGTGGAGATGTAATAGCCCTATTCTACACATACATCACGGACGCAGCGTGCAGTAGAGAACTTTGCCGCTGCATAGAGTGAAATGTTTTTATCGCTTATACAGAATCCGTATTTGTTGCCGCCGTCTTTTCCGCTGCCACCCAAAGCCTCCACTCCAAAGGACCAGAAAGTTCTACTTGGATACGTTCCGGTCAGGTTCATGTAGTATCTCATTACAGCAAGTTCTGTCTGGCTTGGAAGCCTGTATCCGTCAGGGCAATACCCTGCATATACGGAAGAACCATATTTGCTGACTTCATCATTGAGGGTTTTGAACAATACCGCTCCTGATGTCCAGCTTTGGTCCGCGGGTGCGGTCTCGAATTTCTTGTAAAGGCAGTTTGCGGTGGCGCGCTCATCCTCATAGTCAAGCTCTCTTGAAGAGTAGTACCTCAGGGCGCTTTCATTGATGTGGGTACATTCGAAAGTATATGAGCCGTCCGCATTCTGCGAGGCCTGGATATAGTCGTCAGGTGTCTTATATATAGGAGCATCGTTTGCCATACCAAGATTCCTTACACATCTTACGGTGAAATTTGTAATATTTCCATCGCTGATGGAGCCACTGATATTTCCGGTGGAGATACCCTCCTCTCCCCAGATGACAGTAGGCTCAGAGCCGCTTGGATACTTGGTGCTGGAGATGACATGCTGCCTCCAGCGCGCAGGATCATCCGAATTGCGGTCAGCGGTGGATCTGTTGTATATACGTACCGAGCTCTCCAGTACGCCATCTCCCACATACATGCCTATCAGCTGTCTTACGGATGCAAGATACCATCTTATCTCATCGCGGTCTATGATGCCGTTTCCGTTGTTGTCCCTGTTGCGGGACATACATATATATCTTAGAGATTCATATCCGTCCTTAAGCTGAGGAAGTTCGTTTCCCACCTCAAATGAGAGATATTTGTCCCATCTGACGTCGGGCTTTATGGTGGTGATGTTGCTCACTGTGGTTCCGTTTGGCGCAAGTCCCCATTCGAAGACACTGTTGGCCAGGCCATTGTATCCGCTCGTATTCCCGCCCAAGCCGTTTAGAGACCCGTCTTGATTGTAGGTAAACACCTTGTCTGCATGTTCGTCCACGGATTCGAGTCCCCATGCATTTTGGAGCCTGGTGTAACTTTCATCCGTATTGTATATGCTCTTTATTGGCTTTTGCTGTATGGTGATGACGGAGCCGGTGGCGCGCGATTCAAGGTCCTTGCTGGTATTGGAGTTGCACAATATGTGCATGGCGCGCTCTTCCTTATTGACAAATCGCTTCCAAAGTGTAGGGGAAGACCCGCCGAAGATAGGATCCTTATCGTAGTAATACTCGTCCACGAACACAGTTACGCATATCTTGGCGTCATTGAGATTCTCGCTGTCGAAGTCGCATTTGTAGTCCGCATAATTACCGCCGTTCTCAAGCCATGACGCGTATCTTTTCACTTGAGTTTTGATGTATTTCACCATATCGATGATATCCATCACGCCGTCATTGTGGTAGCCCTCAAGGCCGGGGTCGTTGCTTCCGTCAGACTCCTTGTTGTCGGCGGCGCTTCTGAAAGTGGATGACTCGGCGAAGACGCGGTTTGTGTACCTGCGTCGTATGTCTTTATAGAACTTGGTGGATGCATCCTTTTTGTTGAGTCTGAAGTGAACCCATTTGTAGTCCAGTCCGGCCGGGATGTCCTCTCCGTCATGTCCTATGGATGGAGAGCCTTCCCCGAAAGGTGTCTTTACCCGCCATGTCAGGTCATCGGCCGTAGCGGTTGTCCCCTCGAAGAAATTCTTCGCACTGAAGGTCATGGTCTTGGCCTCGTAGTGGGCATCGCAAATGGCGATTTCCTCTTTGGCTATAGTTATCTGCCCTGAAGCACCGGGCTGGTTCTCGATATTTTCCCCGTCCGAGGTCTCGACTTCGATTCGTATATTGTTGACCGAATTGACGGTGACGGTATAGTTGTAACTTGTGTTCCTTCGGGTCTGGAAATTGGCTACATTACTGTATTCGTCATCATTCCAGTGCTCTGAACTTCCGTTGTGAATGGTGCTGTTCCAGTCCCCCAGATGGATAAGATACAGCACGTCACCGCCCAAAGTCTGTCCTGCCTCGCTGCCTGTCAGTTTCATGATGACCTTGGCGGATACCAGGACATAAGTTGAGAAGTCGTTTGCATTTTGGAAGATGCGCATGGACTTGGTGCTTGTCTTTCCGGAAAGGCTGGTGTATTCCACAGCCTGTACTTCATTGAGTCCGGTGGCGGTTTTTTTCTGCCTGCTTCTGTCCTGATAGTTTGTGAATGAGGAGTTTTTCGGCGTCTGCCTGTTCTCAAGCATGTAGAAAGAGAAAGACGAGGTGTTCTGGTCCGGGAATTCTTCGAAATTTGCCCATTCGCTGTCGAAGAATAAAGAGGCGTACTGTGAGTAGTCTTTGGTCGGAGTATCCGGCTTAACGCTGCATGCGTCTTCATTTCCCTCCATCAGAAAGGCCGTCTTAGGGATGTTGAATACTCTCCAGCCTTTCGGCTCGAAAGACTGGATGACCTGGCCGTTCTCGTCAGGTCTTGTGCCTGCTTGGAACGTGAACTTTATCTTGGCATCCATTCTTCGGAGCTTAAGGCTCTCTGAGCCTTCTATGGTGATACCCTTATCCTTATCAACCGTAACTCCGGATATGCTTCCGGACATAGGGAAGTATCCGTTTCTGGATGTTGTCTCCTGATTGATATATACCTGGAAATCATTTATGTCGTCCTCGGTATTTATGTTGTGAGACAGCATCTCGGAAGATATTTTCACCATATCTCCGTCAATGTTCGCAAACACATAGATTTTGAATCCTGACCCGGAAGGGGATTTGATCTTGATGACTCCGGTGCTTGGCTGGTCTGCCTGCGAACTGTTCTCACTGTACCATCCTTCTTCGATGACATCCAGTTCTCCTACGCTGTTCGTGCGGTCAAGTTCGCTGTACCACTTGCTGTGAATCTTGTGTCCGGCATTGTCGAAGACGAACACATAAAGGTTCATTATCCTGTTCTCACTTTCAGCTTTGAGGGTAGCCTTGGTGCTTACCTCCACATTCGGAGCCGAGCCGAATGTCAGGTAGAGGTAGCCCTCTCCGCCGGTAAGGCCGCCCGGAGCAAACTGCTCCCTGACGCAGGAAGTCATCATAAGCAGGAATATCGCTGCGAATATGGTGGAAAAGTATCTTTTCTTCATGATGGTAATCTAATCAAAAGTGGTTTCATTATCGACCTTTGTCCAAATCTCTGTCTTGAAATCCAGTTTCCCGGTATTCTTGTTGAAAAAGATATTGACTCTTATGTCGATACTCTCGTTGCGCTTGATGCTCTGTAGAGGGACAGCTACACCAAGATCCGGGTCTATATGGTTCAGATCGTCGTCGGCGTAGTTTATAAGGGCTTCCGCACCGGCAAATACTTCTTCCGTGGTGCTGACTGAAGTTACTTTATAGAAGTACCATTGATTCTGCGGGGACTTGCCTTTGTTGTTGAAGTCAAGGGTCCTGGCATTGTTCCATATATAATTGCTGCCGGAACTGATTGTGTATCCGTCGGTTGTATTTCCGTTGAAAGTGAAGTTGTCTATACTTGTGCCAAGGTCAAGCTTGCCGGAGGAGTTTCTCAGGTATTTGTCCTGTCCGATGTTTTTAAGATCGTAGTAATATCCCCACACCAATTTCCTCTCGTAAGTCCAGAGATAGTCTTCAATGTCACTGCTGGCAAGCAGGTGGTTCTTCGGACCGTCTCCGCTTGCGAGAAAGACGATACCCACAGAGCCGCTCTGGTGTCCTTTCAGCAGATATCTCATGCTTTTGTTCATTACTAGATACCGATTGTTGCCTGTACTCAGGCTTTCGCTCGTCTCTTCGAATGAGTATGATGAGATGGTCTGGGTGGTGACATCCGGGACACTTGTCTGAGCGCCGTCAAATACACCCCCGCGAATTTTTATTCCCGGAGCTTTGTCGGTCTCGAAAAGGTACACGGCAGGACAAGTCATTTCCGTGTTTGGCTCAAGACCTATTGCGGTGGTCATTTTCTCCAATTCCTCGTATACGGCTCCCGGAAAGAAGCTGTCTTGCTCGAAAAGATAGGTCTTGTCCGGGTGGATGTCATTGAGGCTTATGTCCTTGATCCAAATCATTTTGTCAAGGGTGCTGTTCCGGACAGTTACATGTATCTTGGCGCATATTCTGACAAGAGAAGCGCTGATCATATTCTTGCCCGGGACTACATGGATTTCTTTCACGACGCTCAGCGGCATTCCGTTTATACCGTACTCATAGTCGATGGTCGCCTTCTTGAAAGCATCATCAATTGTGGCTCCCGCAAGATACGAAGACAGCGCGTCGCTGTTGGCTACGAAATAGAGCGTGTATGAGGCGCGTTCCACATTGACAAACTGTGCCGATGCTGTTCCCACTCCTGTCATGGTGATGCCGTCCTCTCCCGTGGCCGGACTTCCGGCATCACTTGTAATGACTCTTACTATCTTACCGTTCTTGTCCACGAGCCAGATACGCAGAGACTTTATCTCATCCCCGCTCCTGGCTGATTTGGTAGAAGGAAGAGTTATGGATATCTCGATATTCCCGCTTCCGCTTTCCGTGGCGTGCGGGTTCTTGCTGCATCCTATCAGAGAAATGAAGAATATTAACAATAGAAACCTCTTCATGGCGTACTACAGATAAATGTCCACAGGGACTTGTTTGGTGAGCCAAGGCTCGATGGTGACGGATACCTCGATGTCGGATTTATTGACAAGAAGCGTGTAAGTGTAGATTTTGCCGGCTTCCCATTTGAGCCGCGGCAGTTTGACGGTATGGTCGATTTCGTTGTCTCCTCCGCTTTTCCGGGTGAACAGGTGGATGGATGTCGGACCGTTTGCCGGGTCACTGCACGTTTGCGGAATGGCGAAAAAGTATTCGGTGCTTTCCAATATATCCGTAGGCTGCTTCTGCCCCTTGACTCCGAATGTCTTGTTTCCGGTCCATTCGTAAAGCTTGTCATGGCTGTTGAATGTTCCTGACCAGTTGAACGCTTCGTCTGCGCCGAATCCGGTGTGGTTAAGATGCCCGTAGGCGTTTAATCCCTTGATGTAGAAATGGATTATATTGTCCGTGTAATCGGAGGGAGTGACCGTCTCCTTGAATGCTATTTTGAATTTCAGTGCGCACAGAGCGTGATGGAACTCCATCTGCACTCTGCCGTAGCCGTCATTTGCCGGATATCGCTTTGCCGAAGCCATCAGAAGGTCATAACTGTCATCCAGAACGCGGTATTCTATGTCGATACCGTCTGCGGATGAGCTGGATTGCAGAATGGTGGCATCGTACGGGTGAAAGGCCCTGAACCGGTAATACATGTTCCTTTTCCAGTTCTTCTTGTCGGAATACTGCGACCCGCTGAACGTATATGTCCAGTTGGTTTCGTTGCTGATGACGTCTGTTGTATAACGCACCTCCACCGGAGAAGAAAAGTCGAATACATTGGTGCCTTTTCCACCGTCGGTGACTGAATACATTCCATATACTCCGAATGGTTTGTTCTTAAGGGTTGCGGTCGTGGTTGATTCGCCGGTATGGTTTGACTTGGTGCCTTCAACCTGCGAAACGGTGCTTGTGCTGAACCCGATAGCCGTCCCGTGCTCCTCACTTTGGGGTTTGGTGCATGAGCCGAGCAATACTGCCGCAGATACGAATAATGCTGTTCTTATCCTGTGCATGTCTCTATCCTCCGATTACAATGTCAGTATTTCCATAGTCGGTCCAGTCGGAAACGCTTCCTCCGAAATCGATAGGATGGTCAGAAGTTCCGAATATAATCTGATATTCAGTGTATTTCCCTCTTTCCCAGGCCGCGCCGTGCTTGTTGAGAGATATGATCACATGTTCGTCTTTGCTGGTTCCGTTGTCATTGATGGTGTAGTAGATCTCCATCTCAACGTTCCCCCTCGTGGGGCCGATGGCCGAAAGGCTCTGAGGTATCAGAAGCATTGTCTCGATGATATGTGTCTTATCGATACCTAACTTTATAGGCGGGGTCAGCGTGTTGTCAACATTGTGGACATTACCTCTGTTGGTCCATTCCGCGCCGTTGAAATCCGCCTTGCCGTAGACATTACGGAAAATTATTTCGTTCAGGTAAATCTCTTTCCCGGATTCTTCCTTTTCGATGAATGCCGTCACAGCTACTTTGGAAAGAATATGCCTGAATACGATAGGTACGCCGACCATGCCGTATGAAGTCCCGCTGGCGGACTTGTTCTTTACCATGTCTGCCACCATAAGATCGATTCTCTTGTCGCTCCCGTTTGTCTCCCAGCCTGTAATCTTCACGCCATTGTCCTTGGTAATCTGTATTTTGGCGGATTTCGGGGAATAGGCCATAAATGTGAGAGACCCCTTCTTGGGCCAATAATACGGCGTCGCTGCCTTGAAGACGTTTGTGGCGGGGTCGTAACTTATGACAGCGGAGGAGATGTACAGTTGGGCGTCCGCCTTGTTGGCGTCCCACTTCTTCCCCTGTGGCAGATACCATGCAGAAGAGACGAACGGGACCGTTGTCGGGTACGCTTCCAAGGGTGCCTTTGTCCTGTTGCTTATCACCTGATAGCTGATTTCGGTATTATCCATAGGACCGCTCTGCTGCACTATTTTCGTGCAGCAGCCAAGTGTTAGGACCAATACGGCCGATATAATCAGTCTCTTGAGCATTTCTTGCGTTTTGATTTGTGCCTGAAAGGGCGGTCAGGCCCTTTCAGACTGTGATGAAGATGCGCGGGTTTAAAGTGCCGCGCATCATAGAAGTGTCTTAGAACTGGATGTCGGTAACGGCACCATTTTCTTCCCAACCCTCAACTGAAGGATCCCAGTAAATCTCGTTAAGACCAAGAGTGATTTTGAGAACATAATTCTTCTTGCTCTTCCAGTTGTCCGTATATATTGCATTGAGAGCTTTGGTCTCTGTAACTGTCTCTGTGAATGATGTGCTGGTGGTGATGATATCGTAAACGATGGTAAGAGTAGAGGTGGCATCGAAGTTCTGTGGCAGAACAATAAAATAATCTGTTGCACCAGGGGTTGTATTAGGCTGCAAGATGTTAAATTCTGCAATAGGTGTCGAATCGGCTGTTTTGGTAACTTCCTCGTCACCTGTGAATACAGAGAGTTTGTCAGGTGCAGTCTGAGCACTCCATCCCCAGCTTTCGGCAGGGGAGCCCTGAGTGAAGGTACCCTTTGTGGATACTTTATTCAGAGTGATGCTCTTGACTCTGAACTTTACATTAGGATAGTTTGTCTTTTTGTTGACCTTGAATTCTACTTTAGCGAGTGCGTGGCGGAAAACGGTCGGAACGCCATTAGTCCAATCACGACCGGTGCCGGTGACATTTTCATTCTGTGTCTTGTCCTTGGCAATCTCCGCTACAAGGATATCCTTATTTGGATTGTCCATAACCGAGTAGTTTTCAATCTTGATACCTGTGTCAGGCGCACAACTTACTTTTACGTCCGGTTTCGTACCAACGCTCGGAGCGGCAGTGTCGTCTGTCCAGGCAAAGAATGTCAGAGAACCCTGCTTTGGCCAGTAATAAGTATCGGCTGCTGCCCAGTAACGTGAGGTGGTGTGGTAATATATATTGGCATTGTTGATATATGCTTTCGCATCGGTAAGAAGATTGGCGGTATCCCAGTGTTTTCCTCCCTCAAGGAAATATGCATAGGAGATGAAATGATTGCCCTTGTTAAAGGCTGTGACTGCCTTGGTGCTGACCGTCTGGAAAGTGATTTCCTGATCAGGAGCATTCACTCTGACTTCGTTTTTGACGCAGGAGGCGAGTGCTGCACAAGCCGCTGCGATGTAAAAAATGTGTTTGTTCATAATGCGTGTGTGTTGATTTTTAAATTTCTATTTCATGGTGTTCTTCATCCCAGTCTCCAACGCTCGGGTCGAATCCGCCTCCTGTGCCGGGCTCCGGCTTTTCCGGCGGCGGAATGACTACGGTCTCGTTCACGAGAATCCAATGGCGTTTTATGCAGTCTTCCGTCTTGAAGATGTCGGAGATGTCAAATTTCTTTTCTATGTTCCGACCGTCCGTTGTCCAGAAGTTGAACGTTACGAACAGATTTGTAGTCATGTCCGGGATGTGGCCGAAGGTGTTGAATATGCTGCACACTACAGGCGTCCCGTTGTCGTCGCTTTTCTGAAGATGCGTATATATGGCGCACGGGCTGCTGAAATCTTTTTCCCGGGTGGATATGTTGGCCTGCCCGGCCATGGATGTAATCACTGCTTTGGCTGAGCTCACATGCTCCAGTCCGTCCACCTTTACCTGCAGATAATACGATTCCGCTATGGATGACGCTTCCGTGTTGATGGTATATACGCCCTTGTGGTAAGGGATGTTCTCGTAGTCGCTGCTTGCCACAAGCATGTGGTCCGGCTGGTAATGTATGGACCATCCGTCGAATTTGGTGTCTGCCGCCGGCGAGGAAGAGGAGAGCAACTTCAGCTCCGTAAGCTCCTTTTTGGAAATGGCTTCGGTATAGACGAAGGCGCTTCCATATTCCGCCTCATTGCGTATGATGTTGAAGTCGGATCCGAACTGATACAGCATCATGGAGTACTCTCCCGGCAGTATGTTCAGCCGTCCCTTTATGACTTTCTGTCCGTCCTTGTCGGAAATGTCGGAGATGAACGACTCCGCCACCAGTTCGTGACTGTGGATGTCGTAGAACAGGACCTTCATGACCTCCGGGTCAATGACCGGAACAGGTATCTTGTCATTATATATGTCGCATGTCACATTGGAAATGGTGTTGAGGTTGATGCGAACCTCAATCTGAGTGCTGAATTCCGGCTCCTCCAGCGCTCTTCGCTCGCAAGACATCAGTACCATGAGTCCGAGCAGCATCAATAGATTCCTGTACTTTCTCATTTGGCTCTGACGGTTAATGTGGTATGATGCTGTTTGCGGACGGACAGCGGCAGGATAAGTGATACTTTGGCCCTGGTGAGTCCGAAATATGATATGGTGCCTGCCTTGAAAGGATCCTTGTACAGGTGCTCGTAGTCCGGAGTCGGCTGATAATGTCTGTAATCCGACCGGAGATATCCTATGGACGCGGAGAACTCAAACCTCAGCCGTCTTCCGACCGGCATTACATATCCCGCGCTTGCTCCCAGACTCCAATATTCGCCCTGGGTGCAGATCTTTTTGTCCCACTGCAGATCGTATATGGCCGAGCTCAGATATGGTCCCACGAACCAGCCGGTCATCCTGGAGTCGTTGAAGCATCCGAATTCGGATTGTCTGGTGGCAGTCGGGTAATAGCGCGGCTCTATTCCCAACTCCCATATCTGAAATGCGTACTTGTGCCCGTTCGGGCCGGCGGTCCACCACGGGAACAGGTCCGATACGGCGACGGAGAACTTCTCTCCTATCGGAATCTCCACCTCGACGTTCAGCGCGGTGACGACATCATACAGAAGGTTGGTCTTGAGGGCTACGAGCGTTTTGGGGCTGCTTCCCGTCAGTTGTACCATGCCCCCCCCCTTGCCCTGCGGGGCCTCAAGGGTAAACGGTATCTGCGCCTCTGAGAGCATTTCTCCCGGATCGTGTCTTAGGGAACTTGTCCATTCGAGCGTGATGAAAGAGCGCCGCATATCCACGAAATACTCCTTTATCATGCGCCTGTACAGCGCGGCATCGTATGTTTTCAGAAGGGTCTTCTTCTTGTCTGCAGGGAGGTCGGTATCGATGATTTCCAGAAGATGCTCTCTTTGGCCCTCGCTCAGAACTTTGTCTGAGAGGACCTTGTCCCTGAACATGTGCCATGACTCTCCGTCAGCTTCGATATATATCCGGTCGGACAGACTGCCGTATTCCGAACTGAGGAATCTGAGCATTGCGCCTGCGCGCCTGCGGGCGAGCCGTGCATTGTACTCGTATGCTCCTTCCGGAGAAGAGTATGACTTGACTGAAAGTCTTTCGATGTTGTTGATGACTCTGGAAGAGTCCTGCTGCAGAGAATGGATAGTGTCGGAAAGGGCTTTGAGCTGGGAATGATTGTCCAGATATTCTTTTTGGAGCACGGCTTTATCCCACCGGAAATCCACATGGAACCCTGCTTTCCTGAGGGTTGTGGTGTCCGATGGAGCTTGTGCATAGATAAGTTCTCCGCAAGTTAAAACAAATACGAAGTTTATCAATGTCAAGAATCGTTTAATCATTCTCAAAATCCTATAACTTTCATTCTGCGCTGCAAAGATAGGAAAATATCGAAAAAATAAACATTTTTTTATTTGAAAATTCATTGTTTTTGCTTTAATTTGTGATAGTTACGGTGCATTTTCCGCCCCCCCCCTCCGAATGTTGAAAAGTGCCGTTTTTCGGCACAGGGCATTATTCTTGTGGGAGGGCCTGAGAGTAAATAAAAATTCTGATGAAGTATGAAATTTCCCATTTTGCAGACTCCTGTAATTACTGAAGAAGACATAGTCAGCAAGGCGGATTCCGCCAAGGTCACCATAGAGCAGTTTGCCAGCAATCTTGCCACGGATCCCAATACCACCCTTCACAACCTGTTGAATGATGCCATTCATTTCGGTATCAAGGTGTTGGTGGCAATTCTCATATATGTGGTAGGGGCATGGTTCATCAAGCATATCAGAAAAATTCTCAGCAAATGGTTTCTCAGGCGCTCCACCGACAAGACATTGTCAAGCTTTGTACTGAGCCTCGTGTCCATCACCCTTACCACCATTCTTATCATCGTCACGATAAGTACGCTTGGTGTGAATACGACTTCGCTTGCGGCTCTGCTTGCTGCCGGCGGTATGGCCATCGGTATGGCGATGAGCGGGACGGTACAGAATTTCGCCGGAGGAATAATGATTCTGGCGTTCAAGCCGTTCAAGGCCGGAGATTTCATTGAGGCACAGGGGTATTCCGGTACCGTGTCTTCAGTATCGATAGTGAGTACAAGTCTTGTCACTCCGGACAACAAATCGGTCATCATCCCTAACGGAGCTCTGTTCAACGGCAATATAAACAACTATTCCCGTAATCCTATCCGACGGGTCGAATGGCTTGTGTCGGTGGAATATGGCACGGATGCCGCAAAATGCTCCTCCCGTCTTATGGAGTTGATGCGTGCGGACTCGCGTGTGCTGGATTCTTCCACGAAAGGTGCTGCCGACCCGGTGGTGGTACTTTCTCAGCTTGCGGACAGCGCCGTGATATTTTCCGCCCGCGCATGGGTCAAGACTGAAGATTTCTGGGATGTGTATTTCAAGTTGAATTCCGAGATATACACCGAACTGCCGAAGGCCGGCATACAGTTCCCTTATCCTCAGCTTGACGTGCATGTGCACGATGATAAATCTGTCGAATAATGAGTGAGTGGGCCATAGTGGCACTTGTCTGCCTGATGTCTTTTGTGGCGAGTTTTATCCAGAGGACATCCGGCTTCGGCTTCGGCATAGTGGTGATGGCGGTTTTTCCGCATCTGCTTGCTTCTTATGGTGAAGCTACGGCCTTGTCCGGAGTGCTTGCGGCGCTGACTTCCGTGGTGACGGCGATAAAGATGCGCAAGATGGTCTCATGGAAAAAACTCCTGCCGATACTGCTCACTTTTCTTGTATTTTCGTATTTTGCCACCGGGTTTATGGCACATGTCTCCGGGGGAGAGATGAAGCATATCCTTGGGGCGGTGCTTATAGTGGTCAGCCTGTATTTTTTCTTCCTTGCCGACCGGATACATCTTCGTCCGGGCCTTCCGCTTCAGGTCGGAATGGGGACGCTGTCCGGTGTGATGGGCGGCTTGTTTGCCATGCAGGGCCCTCCGGCGGTAATCTATTTCATATCATCTTCCGATACCACGGAAGAGTATATCGCCATGACCCAGTGGTACTTCTTCGTGGGCAACGCCATGATGACTGTTTACCGTTCAGTGGATGGTCTTGTCACCGGGTCGGTCCTGAGTCACGCCGCGTTTGCCGTGCCAGCCGTCGCCTTAGGTATCATATTAGGCGACAAGGCGTCGGGGCATATAAAACTTTCGTTGCTCCGACGCCTTGTCTATGCGTTTCTTGCCGTATCCGGCGTTATTACTTTGCTGGTGTGACAGGGATGCTGATGCCTATCTCAGGGAAACTCATCTTGGCATTTTCCTCACGGACGTCATCCTTTGAGTAGGTGATGGTCCAGGTGTCCATTGTCATAAGTGAATACAACTTGTCCTCTGTCATAGGTGCCGTGTACCTTATGCGGATGCAAGGCTTCAGGTCGTCGTTGAGGGTCAGATATGTGCCCAGAACGCCATCGTGACGGGAGAGGTGGTTGCTCAGATATGGCATGCTTCTCAGAATTATAGGCTTCTCGTAGTTGTGGTCTGCGATTTCGTAATAGAACTGAGCGGCACCGGATGGAACTTCCTTTTTGTACTCCGCCTTGAAGGAGTCGAACATCTTGAGAAGGTATTCTCTCTCGGAGATGTTGGTACTTCCTTCCTCCATGCGGATAAACTTGAATCCGAGGTTGATGACATTAACGCCACCTCCGTGAACCGGCATTTCCAGAGTCTTCTTCTCCACGATATCTTTGAACCATTTGGCGTCAAGCTGCTCGTCCGGAGCCATATATACCTTCACTACGAGCGGGCAGTCATACATGGATTCGAGACCGTAGATCTTCTTCTGGGAGAACCTCATCTGCATGCCGAGGTAGTTGAGATCGAGCTTGTCGAACATCTTCTCGGTCCTGATAGTTACGCATTTAAGAGAATCATAGGTGCCCGGCTCCAGACTGTTGACCCTGAATTTGGAAGGGACGAATATCTGGGCCTGAATCTTGTCGGCGTCAGTGGCATTGGCGTCGAACGTGACTACAACGGTGTGGCTTCCTACATACGTCTTGACTCCGTGTACGCCCGGAACCTTCTCCATTTTGGCCTTGAATGCCTTGGAACTGCTGAAGCATTTCACCGACTTGAGTCCTTCGACCTTGAGGGTTTCAAGCTTCATCTCCGGAGTTATTCCCCACTGCTCGTCAATGGTAGGCACTTCGAATTTCCCGCCCACAATATATGCCACGATGACAAATACTACCGTCAGGACGGCCGGTATGAACTTGGTGAACCTGCTGCACTTGCTTTCCACTTCCGGCTTGACTCCGAAAGACAGGGCGTTCACAGGGCAGGAAGCCACGCACTCTCCGCACAGGGTGCAATCTACTGCATTGACCTTGCCGCCATAGGAAGGAACGTCGATATTGTATGGGCAGTTCTTCTGGCAGATGCGGCAGCTGCGGGTACATTTGCTCTTGTTGACGACCACGCCGAACAGCTGAGGTCTCTGCCTGCCGCAGAGGATTTCCAGAAGGTAGCCCAGAAGGCACATTGCGCCAAGCAGCCATATCCATGCGATGTGTACGCCGAGCAGGTTGAGTCCCCACCATATACCGACAAGCACGACCAGCCATACCCAGAATTTGAGCGAATTGGAGATGGCTCCGAGAGGGCAGATATACTTGCACCAGAACCTGTCCACGAGAAGTCCCGGGATCACTACGAGAGAAACCGTGATGATGGACATCCAGAGCGTGATTTCTCCCTTGAACCCGGTGGCGGTGGCGTAGTACGGATCAAAATTCTTGCAGAACAGCTCGCTTGCCGTCATCGTCATGTAGAAGGTGAAGAACAGGAGCACATATTTGACTATGCGGAGCACTTTGTCGGCAATGCTGGTGCTCTTGATGTTGAAAGCCTTGAATCCGATGGCATGTCTTAGTTTCTTGAGCAGGTCTTCCACAGTGCCGACAGGGCAAAGGTATCCACAGAAGAGTTTGCCGACAACTATGACCACAGCGGCCAGCGCCAGGCCCATCACTATCTGCATGCTTGTCATGGAGCAAGGAAGTGAATCGTTGGCGAGATAGGTTCCTAATGCCTCCAGTCCGCCGAAAGGACAGTACTTTTCAGGGTCCGGAGCACTCATTTTAGGGAAAATGAGCGAAGCGAGTCCGCTCAGGAAGAAAATCAGCAGGGCAAGCACTCCCCATTGGAGGAGAAACTTGGGCCAATTGGTCTTTACAGTTGATTTCTTTGCCATAATGTTATTTGTTTGACGTTATTCCTAATTTTTTGAGAAGGGCTTCCGGCTGCGGATCGTGTCCGCGGAAGTTGCGGTAAAGCACGGCTTCGTCGTCCGTACTGCCTTTGGTAAGCACGTTCTCGAGGAACGCTCCGGCTACCTCACTGTTGAAGATGCCCTTCTCCTCGAATGCCGAGAATGCATCGGCCTCGAGCACCTCCGCCCATTTGTATGAATAATATCCCGCAGCGTACCCGCCGGAGAAAATATGCGAGAACGCGGTGGATATGCATGTGCCCTCCACGAAAGGAAGGGTCTTGTATCCGGACAGGGCCTTCATCTCCAAATCATGTATGTCTTCTTCTACCGGGACGGTGCGGTCATACCATGCGAGGTCGAGATACCCGAAGTGCAGCTGGCGCACCTGAAGATAGGCGGAAAGATAGTTCTTGGATTCCACGATACGGGTGATGTACTGCTCCGGAATAACCTCTCCGGTGGAGTAGTGTCTTGCAAATGTTTCCAAATACTCCGGCTCGTATCCCCAATTCTCCATAATCTGGGATGGAAGTTCCACGAAATCGCGCGCTACGTTGGTACCTGTCAGAGACGGGTATCTTCCCTGTGCGACCATGCCGTGTATGGAGTGCCCGAACTCGTGCAGGAATGTAGTGAGTTCGTAATGTGTCAGAAGGGACGGTGCGGTAGCCGTAGGCTTGCTGAAATTGGTGACTATGCTTACAAACGGTCTGTATTCCACTCCGCCAATGATGCTCTGCTCGCGGAATGTGGTCATCCATGCTCCGCCGCGTTTGGAGGCGCGAGGGAAGAAGTCCGCATAGAAAAGGGAAATATGCTTGCCGTCAGCATCGCATACGTCATATACCTTGACACCCTTGTTGTAGCCCGGAATGTCAGGACGAGGGGTGAACTGGAGTCCGTATAGTCTGGTAGCAAGTCCGAAAACTGCATCTATGCAGGAGTCAAGCTGGAAATATGGCTTGAGGAGTTCGTCGCTCAGGTCATATTTTGATGACTTGTATTTCTCTGACCAGTAGGAGAAGTCCCAAGGCTGAAGCTCTGTCTCGGTGTATCCGTTGGACCTTGCGTACGAAAGTATCTGTGCGAGCTCCTGCCGTGCTGCAGGAAGCGAAGGCTCCATGAGTTCGTCCAGAAGGCTTCTTACGGCATTTACGTTTTTGGCCATTCTCTCCTTGAGGGCATATTCGGCATAACTGCTGAATCCCAACAGATTGGCTATCTTGAGCCTGGTGTTGGCTATCTGCCGGCACACTTCGCTGTTGTCGTTTTCCCCGCCGTATGCCCTGGAGTTGTATGCCAGGTAGCACTGTTTGCGCAGGTCCGGGCGGTCGCTGAACTGCATGAACGCAGAGTAGCTCGGATATGAAAGATCAAATACCCATCCTTGTTTTCCCAGTTCGGCGGCTGTCGCGGCGCCCATGTCTTTCACGTAGTCCGGAAGTCCCGAAAGGTCCGAGCTGTCGGTGAGTTCAAGCTTCCACGCGTTGGTGGCGGCAAGGGCGTTTTTGCCGAATTTCAGAGAGAGAAGAGAAAGCTGCTCTTCGTATTCGCTGTATAATTTCTTGTCTTCCGCGCTGAGGTTGGCTCCGCTCAACTCGAATTCCCTGTATGTCTTCTCAAGCAGCCTTAGCTGATCCTTTTCCAGGTTCAGGCTCTCTCGCTGCTCCCATACGGACTTTATTCTGGCGAACAGGGTTTCATTCAGAGACACATACATGGAGTACTGTGTCATCAGAGGTGAGACTTTCTCTGCGATGGCCTGCATCTTCTCATCGGCGTCCGCTTCGAGAAGGTTGTAGAAGATGGCACTTACCGAAGATAGCCGCTGCCCCGAAAACTCGAGCGCTTCAATGGTGTTGGCAAATGTCGGCGCTTCCGGATTGGAAGTGATGGCATCTATCTCGCCGCGAGCTTCTGCGATGGCCTGTTTGAAGGCAGGGAGATAGTGCTCCGTGCGAATCTTGTCAAATTGCGGTGCGCCGTATGGAAGAGGCGATTCTGTCAACAACGGATTTTCCATTTTGCATGAAATTGTAACTGCGGCCAGTGTCGTGACGGCCAGGGTGATGAGTGCGTGTTTCATTATTTTTGTCCTATTTCAGCGAGAATATTGTCGCAGTGGGCGTAGTTTTCAAGTGTCCAGAGCACGAATCGGATATCCACGTTGACGCATTTGTTGTATCCAGGAGTCCAATATACATCAGATGCGAGGGATTCCTTGTTGCCGTCGAAGGCAAGTCCGACGATTTCGCCCCGGGCATTGAGCACCGGACTTCCCGAGTTTCCGCCTGTGATGTCATTGTCCGTGAGGAAATTGACCGGAAGGTCAAGCCCTTTGTCCTGTGCTTCTTCGAGAAGATTCTTCCATTCCGGAAGGAGGTGGAAATCATAGGAATCTGGATTCTCCTTGGCAAGTATTTCTGAAGAGAAAGTCTGCCACGGGAGCATTTTCCCGTCCCTTTTGAACGAACTTACCTTTCCGTAGGTGAGTCTCATCGTGGAGTTGGCGTCCGGGTACTGCTCGATGTGGCGGCGTTTGCGTGCGCGGTACTTGGCCTGGGTGTACTCTTTGTCAAGGGCAGTGAGGCTGCGCTCTCCCATGATTGAGTCAATGTCTTTGTTGAAATCACTTACGTTGACGTCGGCGAAGAATTTGTAGATGCCGTCATCCTTGGTCATGTGCCTGTCTATCCAAAGCGCGTTGAACATGGCGTCGTAGTCTTTGCCGAACCTGCTCAGAAGTTCTTTCTGATACTCTCCGAAATACTTCGGGTCCACGTTGTCGAAGTAAGACTGCAGGCAGTAGCGGAAAAGATCCTTTTCCACTCTGAGGTCAAGCTTGGAATACTCCTTGTCCATGTCGAGAGGCCTGCGGGCCGTACGCAGTCTTGTGGCTACGAGTCCGAGTCCGGTGCCTCTTATCATCGTCTCCCTGTAATATGTGAGACTCTTCTGCGCATCACTTACTTCGGCGTATTTCTCTTCGAGTTCTTTGAGCAGAGCCTTTTCGTCACGCAGCATCCTGCGCTCTTCACGTCTTATATGCTTGGATGCTCCGAAGCGGCCGACGTTCTGCACGAAGCCCTCGTCATTCTCCTGTACGTTGCTGAGCGAGAAATACTTGTCCGAGTACTTGAGTCTGATGTCCGGGTCTTTGTCCATCCATCCTTTGATGATGGCCATCTGGTCAGCCCTGACCTTATTGCTTACCGGAAGCGTGACGTGGCTGCGGTAATTGACTTTGGCTGAGGATGAGTACCTTGCCGTCCTTCCAGGGTATCCCATAATCATTGTGAAATCCCCCGGTTTTACGCCTTGGGTGCTTATGGTAAGGTGACGCAGCGGCTTCATCGGGACATTGGCGTCCGAATGAGGTGCCGGCTTCCCGTCAGGGCCGGAATAGATGCGGTACATCGCGAAGTCACACTTCTGCTGCGGCCATTCCCAGTTGTCTATGTCTCCGCCGAATGCGGCGATGCTTACCGGAGGTGCGGCTACCAGTCGTATGTCGGTATATACTTCATAAAGGGCAAGATAGTACTTGGAGCCGGACCACATGCTGCTTAACGAAGCCTCGTATCCGGTAATCTTGGAATATTTCTTCTCCAGCAGGGAAGATACCCTTCTGCTGCCGTGCGGCTGTCCCGATGCTTTGAGGGATTCCACCGTTTCTTCCACCTCATCCGTCACATCAAGCACTTTCTTGAGGAAATAGGCGCTCTTGCCGGGAATATATATTTCCCCGTCACGCGAATTGGCGAAGAATCCGGTCTCCAGGTAATTGTGCTCCGGAGTGCTGAGCGAGTGTACGTCCGAATACGCGCAGTGATGGTTGGTGATAAGCAGACCCTCTTCCGATATCATGCTTCCCGTGCAGCCGAAGTCAAGAGACACGATAGCATCCTTGAGGGACACTTTGCTTTCGTCGTAAATCTCTCCCGGGGCCAATTCGAGCCCGGTTTTCTGCATCTTTTGCACCAAAGCTTCGGACAGCGCATTCACCATCCACATGCCTTCGTCGGCTGATGCTGCCAATGGACGCAGAACCAGAACAAGTGCGACAACAATAAGGTATTTTTTCATTTCCAAACCAGTTAAAGCTTCTGAAGAACTTATATGTAAACATCCAAAGTTGGGGATAATCTTACAAAAAAACAATAGATTAAAAACATTAGGCGTCTCTATTTGATTTGTTGATATTATTTATATTTTTGCAATAGGAAACGTGTGTCAACGTTGATGCACAGCAATATGGTTAGTGGTATATGAGAAAGCCAATTGTCGCAGTATTATTGTTTCTGATGCTTCCGGTTCTGCTTATGGCCGCTCCTCAGCACTTTAAGGTGTCAGGTACTGTCACCGATGCCGCCACCGGGGAGCCCCTTATAGGCGCGGTGGTCAATGTGGATGAGCTTTGGGCCGTCACGGATGCGAACGGAGCCTTCACCATAGACAAGGTGCAGCAGGGAAAGTATGACATCAAAGTCAGCATTCTCGGCTATGTTGACTATAAGTTGTCGATAGATGTCAAGCGGGACATTTCCAACATATCGTTCCGGCTCAAGGAGAGCAGTCTGGCTCTTGACGAGGTGGTTGTTACGGCCAAGCGTCCAAAGGACGGCACGGGAACCTCTCACGACATCGGCCGCGATGCGCTCAATCATTTGCAGCTCAGCAACATGACTGATATGGCGGCTCTTCTTCCGGGCGGGCGCACCACTAATCCGGACCTTACATCCTCATCTACTTTTTCCGTGCGTTCTTCCGGCTCGACGGCGGGTAATGCCGCTTTCTCCACGGCGGTGGAAGTTGACGGGGTGCGTATGGGCAACAATGCCGCCTTTTCCGAACTCGGCGGTGTGGATACCAGGAGTATATCAGTGGACAATGTCGAGTCGGTTGAGGTGATCTCCGGTGTGCCGTCTGCTGAATACGGGGACCTGGGCAGCGGAATGGTGAAGATTCATACCAAGCGGGGCCGTTCGCCGCTCAACGTGACGTTCTCCGTGAACCCGAGGACTTATCAGACCTCCCTTTCCAAAGGTATCGATATGGGAATTGACGCCGGTGTGCTGAACCTGAGTGCAGAGTGGGCCAATGCCACCAAGAAGCTCACTTCCCCGTATGAGTCTTATACCAGAAGAAGCCTGGGTGCTGTGTGGAGCAACACTTTTGCCAGAGTGCTCAGATTTGAAATAGGGGTTAACGGCAACCTTGGAGGTATGAACAGCAAGGATGACCCGGATGCTTTCAAGGGCCAGTATTCCAAGGTCAGGGACAATGCCCTCCGTGCCAACACATCCCTGACGTGGCAGATTAACGAGCCGTGGGCAACAAACCTGAAGCTCGATGCCTATGTCAATTATGCGGACAACCTTTCCCATCTCCACAAATACAATTCTGCGGCATCCCGTCTTCCGGCGGTGCATTTTGAGGCGGAAGGGTACAGTTACGCCACACTGCTCCCCGAGGGAGAATACTATTCCGACAGGATGGAGGATTCCCGGGAACTGGATTCCGGAGCATCGTTGAAATATACCCTCAACTCCCGGTTCAACGGATTCCGGAGCGCTTTTAAGGCCGGTCTCCAGTGGAAGGCTTCCGGTAATGTGGGGCAGGGAGAGTATTATCTTGATCCGGACCTTGCTGCAGACGGATATCGTCCGCGGCCTTATACGGATTATCCTTTCATGCATACCGTTTCTGCCTATGCCGAGGAGGATTTCACATTCCCGTTCGGTCTGCGTCTGACGGCCGGACTCCGCTACGACAGGATTCTTATAGAGGGCAGCCGGTACTCCAATGTGGGGTCTTTCTCGCCGCGTCTCAACGCCAAGTGGGATATAAGCAAGAATGTCTCGCTCAGAGCCGGATGGGGCCTTGCCGAGAAGCTTCCTTCTTTCTACATTCTCTATCCTAAGCAGGAATATCGCGACATTCTTGTCTCCAGCGGATATGATGCTGCGGGAGAGCTTTACTATCGTTACTATACCCAGAGTTGCCCGATAGAATATAATCCGGATCTCAAATGGCAGCGCAACAGCAATGCCGAGGTGGGAATTGATGCTAAGGTATTCGGGATAAACCTCTCTTTGGTAGGATATTACAACCTTACCGAGAATCCTTACAAATTCTCCAACAGTTTCCAGGCGCTCGTGCTGAATCGTGACGGCTACGACGACAAGACATTCGTTTCTGTCAAGCGTCAGGACAACGGCGCTCCAGTGAAGAGAGCCGGAGCGGAACTCACGATGGATTTCCCTCAGATAACCCCTATCCGCACTTCTTTCAGGCTTGACGCTTCGTACGGATGGACCAGGACAGACGATGACGGGCTGTACTACTATTACAATACCGGATGGTCGCATCCGGAGATACCTTCCCGTTCATATCCTTATGTCGGAGTATATGCCAACGGCGGCAATTCTTCACTTATGGTCAGGGGCAAGGTCAGCTCTTCCCTTACCGCCAACCTGACTTCCATAACGCACATTCCGGAAGCAAGACTGGTGATTACCTGCCGGCTTGAAGCCTCCCTTCTCACGCGCTCACGCAATCTTCCGACCGGGGGCGAGGATGTTCTGTATCCTGTCGGATATCTTGACGTCGAGGATGGCGGCACGCAGATGCATCCTTTCTCCGAGCGCAACAAGACCGACAACAAGTTCAAGGATCTTATCATCAGGCCGTCCAACTCATATCTTTTCGCACAGGACGGATATGGTGCATATATGTCTGCCAATCTGAGTGTTACCAAGGAAATTGGAGAGGCTGTGAGTCTTTCGTTCTTTGCCAACAACTTCACCAACTCCCGTCCATACGTCATATCCAAGGCTACCGGAGTGGGAGCTATCTTTACGCCTGCGTTTTATTACGGACTTACCTGCAGAATCAAGTTATGAGACACTTTCATATCATATTTGCGACATTATTGACATCCGCGCTCCTCTTCTCTTGTGTGAGAGTAGGGGATGGAAACCCTTATATGCCGGACTTGCAACGGCTTGAAATCAGTCTTGAGGTTCCGGACGGCGATTCTGCGGACTATAGTCTGGCGGAGATATCCGTCAGGGACATTAACACTGACGCCACCTATCCGGCTCGTTGCGATGCTTCCGGAAAGGCTGTTGTCGATGTCCCGAACGGGGTGTACATGGTGACGGTTTCCATTCTGAACGGGGAGCAGTCATTCAACGGGACCAGAAGCGGAGTGGTTGTAAGCGGGGCTTCTTCAGACTGTGCCATAAAGCTTTCGCGATTGAGACTCTCGGATATTGTCATAAAGGAAATCTATTGCGGCGGGTGCCTGAAATACCCGCAGGAAGGGACATACCAGTCGGACTCATACATTATTCTGCACAATAATTCCGCTTCTACCGTACATCTTGACGGATTGTGCTTCGGAACTCTTGACCCATACAATTCCAACTCCGTTTCCGTCTGGGAAGAAGGAATAGATTTCTCTCCGATTATTCAGGCTGTATGGCAGTTCCCCGGTGGTGGTGAGGATTTCCCTTTGGGCAAGGGAGAAGATGCCATAATCGCGGTGAGAGGCGCCATTGACCATAGCGCGTACTATCCTCAGTCTGTGAATCTTAATAGAGAAGACGTATTCGTGTGCTACAATCCTTTGTATTTTGCGAATCCGATATATCACCCGGCGCCGGGACCGCTTGTGCGCACGGACCATTATATGAATGTGGTGATAAAGACAGGGCAGTCCAATGCCTACACGCTTTCCATCAATTCCCCGGCGGTAGTGATTTTCAGAGCCGAGGGTACCACTATCCAGGAGTTTGTCTCCAAGAGCGAGAACGTCATACAGAAGCCGGGAAGCGACAAGGACAGGATTGTCTGCATACCTAACGAATGGGTGCTTGACGGCGTGGAGGTATTCAACGGCGGATCTTCATCCAACAAGAAACGCATTTCTCCGTCCATTGACGCATCTTATGTGACTCTTTCCAAGACATTTGAGGGGAGGTCACTAATGCGCCGGACGGATGAGAATATGAGTGCCAAGAAGGGTTATGAGGTCCTCGTGGACACCAACAACAGTTCAAAAGATTTTTATGAGCGTGAAACACAATCTCTTCATAAATAGAATCGCTGCGTTGACGGTTCTTCTGTGCCTGCCCGTATGTGTATCGGCGCAGAAATACGATCGGCTTCTCAAACGCAATCTTTGGAATGACGGTTCCAATATGGCGGCGTTGAGGTTGGACAGTCTGGATTTCTCCGAGGCTTCGTTGTCGTTTGCCTATACCGGCGGGAATTTCAGAAATTACAGCCAGTCTTCTTCGGATCTCAGCGGAGGTGTGCTTGCCCGTTCGGTGAATCATCTTGATAAATTCTCGATGACCGGGGCTTTCGGGTTCAGCGATACTGAGGCGCGGGGGATGTGCGGCTCAATGTTCATTGATCCGGGATATTTCCCTGTAGATGTGAGCGAGTTTACTCCGGGCCGGAAGTCTTTTCAGAAGTATCTGGTGTCCGGCGGTATTTCAGTGCCTCTTTCGTCCGGATGGATGATAGGCGCGTCGCTGGATTTCAAGTCAGCCAATGCTGCCAAGCGTAAGGATCTCAGATACACCGGGTATAAACTTGATATGGAGTTCTCTCCGTCCGTTGTATATGCGGCAGAGGGATTTGCCGCCGGACTTTCTCTGAAAGTGGGAAGAAATACGGAAATCATCAATGCCGAGCAGATCGGAACGGCCGATACGGCTCCGATGGCCTTCTTTGATGAAGGTTTGTGGCTTGGGAATTATCAGGCATGGACCGGAAGCGGGGTGCATCTTAAAGAGCCCGGTGTCAACGGTCTGCCTGTATATAAGAATACTCTCGGAGCCGCCGTTCAGTTCGCTGCCGGAGGATTGTTCGCCGAATTTGGCTTTGACTACTTTCGCGGAGAGGTAGGCGAAAGGCAGAACGTGTGGTATCGTTTCCGTGGCCCGGAATATTCCATGAAGCTGGACTACCGCTTCGGGAAGAATACTCTGAGGGGCTATGTTCTATATGAATATGGTACCAATCGCAAGAGCGTTCTGGATAAGGTGACATCCGGAGGTGTGACCCTTGTCAAGGAGTACGGGAGCAACAAAATCCGCGAAACCGGCATCTTAAATGTCGGGGTATCGTATGAATGGACAAACGATGCGATGGTATTTGGTGCCGGAGTTTCGTTCTTGGACAGAAGGGATGTGGTTTCGGTCAGGTATCCGTTCGTGTCCGGCAGGGAGCTGATGAGCGGAGACGTCCGTGCGTATGCGACGCTTCCTTTCGGGAAATGGGAGATAGGAGGCGAGATTGGATTTATGGCAGGGCGGTCCAATGATTCCGAGTGGACCGTTTCGGAGGTCGATTCGGATGTGGAGGCTCCTTTCAGGCACGGGGAACTGTATTCCGTGGCAAGCGAATACGAGACGATTCCGCGCATTGATGCCGGGCTTGGGGTTACTCGATATTTTCGCAAGGGCCTGTTTGCCGCTGTCCGCGGGTCTATGATCAAGGCGTTTTCTCCTGAGGAGATACCAGGGTCATGGAGGTATTGTGCAGGCATAGAATTTGGTTTAACGTTTTAAATATTTCAATTATGAAAAAATCATTGGCTTTTGTATTTGTCCTCGCCGCCATGGTGGCTTGTGATAAAGCGGCTCCGGCTCCAGAGGGAACCATCGAGTCCAAGGAAAGCGTGGTCGTTCCTTTTGACGGCGCTACCATAAAATACAGTCTCACAGCCAACTGTGACTGGAAAGTGACTACTACGACAGTGGATGTCGTGCCTATGAAGGGCACGGCAGGTACCACGGAACTTACCGTTGTCGTTCCGCCTAACCATACCGCAGATGCAGTTAAAGAGTCTTTCACTGTGGCATTTACCAATGCTGACGGCGTGTCCGAGCTGAAAGTTGTGGAGATTGAAGTCCCTGCCCCGTCTTTGGAATACGGCGGATATACATACGGCGTCAAGTACTTTGGCGACGGAAATTATTGGATGACAGAGAATCTTCATTACATTCCTGAAGGTGTGAACGTCTCAGACGACCCTAAGACAGGTACAATGTGGTATCCATATAGCCTTGAGCTTAAGGAAGGTGCCAAATCTCCTACAGTCAAGGATATCCTGAAGGATGACGCCAGCATCGCCAAGTTCGGATATTTCTATTCTCCTGCCCTGGCTTTGGGAGTCGAGAAGATTGATGATTCCAACTACAAAACTCTTGAGAAGACCAGAGGTATCTGCCCTGAAGGATGGCATATTCCTTCAGCCGCTGAGCTTTTCAAACTGTGCGGTGCTTCAGTCAAGATGGACAATGAGGATACCAAGCCTGCGGATGATCCTAATGCCATGTTCTGGGATCCAGAGCTCAAGTATGGTTCTGTGGCAAAGTCTTTCGAGCGGGGATTTAATTTCCAGCCGGCAGGTTCCGTAATGTCCGGCAAGTATATGACTGCGATGATTGATGATACCAAGTGTGATGTCAGTGAATATTTGGGCATGAATGCCATGTCATATCTTCTCGGTTCCACCGGTCACGCCAAAATGAAAGACGGAAAGCAGACTGGATCACAGGTGACAGGAATGATGACAACTTTCACAAAGTCTTACCTGAAAGGCCGTCTGAGCGTAGCGTATCTTGATGTCAATACAGGTGTGTCAGTGCGCTGTGTGAAGGATAAATAGCAGTTTTGCTGAATAAAATATCGAGCCGCTCAAAAACTTGTTTATTTGAGCGGCTTTTTCAGTAATAATGACTAACTTTGCAACCTTGTGTTCAGGAAATATTATTAATTTTTCAGATAAATGTCACAAAACAAAGTTTCTGTAAAGAACATCGTACTCCTGTGCGTAGTGCTTGCGATTACGGTTTTCTTGTGGGCAGTTCCGACATCGTTCTTCGGAATCGAGGGACTCACTGCCGTGCAACAGCGAATGATTGCCATCTTCTTCTTCGCGGCGCTTATGTGGATTGTAGAGGTTGTGCCTAACTGGACCACATCTCTGATTGTCATCGTGGTGATGCTGCTGACAGTTTCTGACAAGGGATTGAAGTTCCTTTGCAATCCGGAAAGCGGTACTCTTGTAGACTACAAGTCCATAATGGCTTCTTTTGCCGATCCTGTAGTAATGCTCTTCATGGGAGGCTTCGTACTTGCCATAGTGGCTTCCAAGTATGGTATGGATGCTGTGATGGCGAAGTTCCTTCTCGGACTTTTCGGAAAGAAGCCTAAAGTTGTTCTTCTCGGATTTCTCATTGTCATCAGCGTGTTCTCCATGTTCATGAGCAACACTGCTACCGCAGCGATGATGCTTGCTTTCCTTGCACCTGTGCTCAAGAGTCTTCCTGATGATGAGACCGGCAAGGTGGGACTTGCACTTTCCATTCCTATTGCCGCCAACCTCGGTGGTATCGGAACCCCTATCGGAACTCCTCCTAATGCTGTGGCTATCGGTGCTCTCGAGAATGCCGGCTACAGTATCGGATTCCTTGACTGGATGCTCAGAATGATACCTTACGTGATAGTCATGATTATTATCGCATGGGTGCTTCTTACAGTTTTCTTCCCGTTCAAGGCCAAATCCATCGTTCTTGACATTCCTGTCAAGGAGTCAAAGAAGGACTGGAGGACTTATGTGGCATGGATTACTTTCTTCCTCACCATTCTCCTTTGGGTGACAGAGCAGGCTACAGGTATCAACTCCAATGTGGTGGCTCTTATTCCTCTTGCAGTATATACCTGCACCGGAGTATTCACCAAGGAAGATATCAAAGAGATTAACTGGAGCGTACTCTGGCTCGTTGCCGGAGGATTTGCCCTTGGAATAGGTCTCAACAAGACAGGACTTGCCGCAACTCTTATCAATGCGATTCCGTTCAGCTCCATGAACGTGGTCATCGTGATGATAGTTGCCGGTCTTATCTGCTACCTCCTTTCCAACTTCATCTCCAACTCCGCTACGGCAGCCCTTCTCGTGCCTATCCTCGTAGTTGTGGGTACTGCTCTTGAGGACCCTGCTGCGGCCAGCCATGCTCAGTTTGAAAGCATGGGCGGAATGTATGCGCTTATTCCTTTCATCGCCATGTGTGCATCCATCGCCATGCTCTTCCCTATATCTACACCTCCGAATGCCATCGCGGCCTCCACGGGTCTGGTTTCTACCAAGGATATGACCAAGGTCGGCATTATTATCGGTGTCATAGGCTTCATTTTGGGATACTTCCTTCTTACGACATTGTTCCCATTCCAGGCTGCATAAAGTTTAACTTATGTGAGGAGACGGTTCTTTTTCTGTCTCCTCATGTTTTGTCCAATTTATATTATGAACTGCAAAAGAATTGTAATTGCCGTTTCGGCATTGTCGCTGCTCGGTACTGCCGCTATGGCACAGGAGAGCAAGCCGCAGCTCAAGTGGTACGGATTTATACGTAACTACGCTGCTGTAGATACTCGCGAGAGTGTTGCAGGTACGGAAGATTTCTTCTACTATCTTCCAAAAGATGAGAAAATCGTTGATGGTGAAGATCTCAACGCCAGAACATCTGCCAAATTTGCCGCCCTTACATCCAGACTCGGTCTTGATGTGACAGGATATGAGTTTAACGGATGGAACATGGGAGCCAAAATCGAGGCTGACTTCTATAACGGAGTGTCCGGAGTGACCGGTACTGCAGTGCTTCGTCTTCGTCAGGCGTATGCCACCATCGTCAAGAATGACCTTTCTTTCAAGGTAGGACAGGCCTGGCATCCTATGGCTGCTGATATGCCGGATGTGATTTCCCTCAACACCGGAGCACCGTTCGGTCCTTTCAGCCGCACCCCGCTCGCTCAGGTGGAGTATAAGTTCTTCCCTGCACTGACATTTACAGCTACCGCTCTTTGGCAGATGCAGTATGTTTCTGCCGGCCCTGGTACCAATGATGCGGGTGTGAGGTATTCTGCTGATTTTATCAAGTATTCATGCACCCCGGAGTTCTATTTCGGACTCACTTTCGCTCAGGACGGATTCCTTGCACGCGCCGGACTTGACATTCTTTCCATCAAGCCAAGGAATGTGGATCAGATAAGCAAGAAAAAGGTCAATGACCGCATCACTACAGTGTCTCCTTTCCTCTATGCCCAGTATAACGAAGGTCTTCTTACCCTTAAGGCAAAGACCATCTTCGCACAGGCAGGTGAGCACTTGAATCTTAACGGCGGTTATGGCGTATCGAAGATTAATTCTGACGGAAGTTGGGAATATACTCCTACCCGCAACCTTTCTTCTTGGTTCTCAGCCAAGTACGGAAAGAAGCTTCAGGGAGTCCTTTTTGCCGGATATGTAAAGAACTTCGGTACTGCAGGTACTATCCTCAGCAAGGATATGCTCTACTTCAGCAAGAACAGCTTTGCCAATATGAACCAGATGTGGAGACTTACTCCTACCGTCATTTACAATTTCGGCAAGCTTGCGCTTGGTCTTGAGTATGAAGTGACTTCTGTGGAATATGGCTCATGGGGAACGAATTTCGCGGAAGGTCTTGCTACCGAGAACCTTCATTGGATAACCAATCACCGTGTACAGGCCATGCTGAAATTCAGCTTCTGATAATCGGCTGACTGATTGTTATAAAAGAAAGGGTGACCAAAAGTCTTGATAGACTTAGAGGTCATCCTTTTTTTATGCCTGCTCACCTTCGAGCGGTGGGCGTTTCGCGCACTGAAGCGGTGGCCGCTGCGGCAGGTGCTGCTTTTGGCACGGCGCGCCTCTGAAAATGCGTCCGGTGCGGTAGGAGGCTGTCCACAGTCTGTGGAGTCGGCTGTTCTGCGGGCCTTTGAAAACGCGTCGCGTACACCAGAAGGCCTTTTTTAGCACCGAATTTCCATTCCGTACAGGAGAAGCCTGTTTTTTGCACCGAGTGCCTTTGAAAACGCCTCGCGTACCCCAGGAAGCCTTTTTGAGCACCGAACGCGTATTCCGTACCGTAGGAGGCTGTTTCCGGTACCGAATTTCTCGAACTGATACGCGTTGCCCAGTTTGACGGTTGCTACATGGGGCACGTTGAGCAATCGGTGGATGCTTTGAAACTGCTGCCGCTGCGGAACTTCGAACTTCACAAAAAAGAGGCCGACCTTTTAGTCGACCTCATTTTTATATGGCTGCTGTCAATTAATGCAGCAGCTGGATGGTGATGTCGCGTTCGCTGGCTGAAATTGGCTACCAGGCATTTGATAAACAACTATTGCGTACTTATGGATTATTTTTTAATTTCGCACCTATGGAAAAGATTCTTGTTGTTCCGGTTGTCTATTGCAGACCTGAGGCAATGCTCAAGGGAGCAGAATCAGAGATAAAACCTTACTGTAAATGCACTTTAGTGGAATCATAGTCGGCGCTGCCGTATTTTTTAGCATCGGTATCTGCCATCCGGCGGTTATCAAGATGGAGTATTATATGGGCAAGAGGAGTTGGTGGATCTGGCTGCTTGTGGGCCTTTTGGTTGCGGCCTCCTCTTTGTTTGTTCCCAATCAGACTGTTTCTACCATTCTCGGAGGCTTCGCCTTCTCCTGCTTCTGGGGCATCCTCGAAATGTATCAGCAGGAAGAGAGAGTTGTCAAAGGGTGGTTCCCGGAGAATCCCAAGCGTCACGAATACTATGAGTCGTTGAGAAAAAAGATGAAAAAATGAACCCTGTACTTGCTGCGTTGATGATTCCGTTCCTGGGAACCGTCCTGGGCTCGGCGTTCGTGTTCTTTATGAAACGGGATATGCCGGTGATGCTGCAGAAAGTGCTCCTGGGGTTCGCTTCCGGGGTGATGGTGGCGGCGTCCGTGTGGTCGCTGATTATTCCGGCCATTGAGATGGGGGAGGGAGCAACTGCAGTCGTACCGCCGACAATTGGCCTGCTGGCCGGATTCGCGTTCCTGCTGCTCATTGATTACATCACCCCGCATATTCACCAGTCCGGCAGCACGGAGGGACCGAAGAGCCGCTTGTCCCGTACGTCGAAACTGGTCATGGCCGTGACGATCCACAACTTCCCGGAAGGTATGGCGGTAGGCGTAGCTATAGCAGGCGCATTGGCTGCAGATTTTAATATTGCCGGAGCTATGGCGCTGTCTTTGGGTATCGCCATTCAGAATGTTCCTGAAGGTGCTATTATTTCGATGCCTCTGAGGGCTGAAGGAAATGGTCGCTGGAGAGCTTTTGGCATTGGAGCATTGAGTGGAATAGTGGAACCCGTTGGTGGTGCTTTGGTCCTTCTTCTGGCTACTTCCATTCTTGGAATTATGCCGTACATGCTGGCTTTCGCTGCCGGTGCAATGCTGTATGTGGTGGTGGAGGAACTGATTCCGGATTATTCCCAGGGAAAGCATTCCAATATTGGCACCATAGGATTTGCCCTCGGATTCGCTCTGATGATGGTGCTTGACGTGGTGCTGGGGTAAAAGGGGCGGAAGGAGTACCGTGCCTTGTGTAGTATCGGAGCTGGCAGTCCGTCAAGCGAGAATATATCTACTCGACCCCGGAGCACTCGAATGAACGCATGTTTTATCTATATTTGCACATAAAAATAAAAGATATTGCAATGTCTAAAACAAGGATTTATATATTCTTTATACTATTCGTTTTACTTCCGGGAGTTAATTCTTTCGGCGAGGTATTCAACACCTCTAAATGTTTTGACTTATTGTGTTCGCCTCAGTATATAGACCATCTCAAAGATGATTCGCGGTTTGCTGAACTATGTGTGGATCCTGACTTTATCGCAAATGTTGCAGAGATTAATTCAAATTGCTCTGCATCTAAACTTTGTAATCTTTATTCTGAAATAGGCGGAGATAAAGATGATATTTCTAAATGCCTTTTCACAATTCAGCATCTGGATAGTTTGGCTTGTGATATTAAGTGGGCAAAAGGCATCCTGTCTGTTCAGCCTCAACTGGCTTATGTCATGCAACGATTAGTCGATAGCGGATACTCGGAGTATTGGAATGAAACAATCTATCCCACATTGAAGTCCCATATTGACAATTATAGTTTGAATCACGATTTGTTGGAAGCAATAAACGACAGTCTTACGCATTTTTTCTTTCCACAAGCTCTACCTGATACGCAATCCAAGATATACGTTTTGGATATTGATAATGCTTTCAATCTTTCTGATGAATCTTTTTGCTGCACTCCGCTAATTCTTGACCCGGAAATCGAAAAGCAGTTGAGATTAAATTTCATGAATATATATATTCACGAGAACCTGCATAATCTTTATCTTTCACCTGAACTGATGGCAAAATTGGGAGAACTTGATAGTGATGCTTTTTATCGCAGCAAAGAATCGGTAGCTCAAAAACACGGGGAAGGTCGAAACGAGGCTTTTGTTGTAGCGGCAGAGGTGTATATCTCCAATCGGTTAGGAATACGTGACCCTCAAAATGTTTATGATGAATTCTCTCAATACGTTGATGGCAGTCTTGTATTGGCTCCAATAATATATACATATTTGACCGGCAGGAATCACGACGAATCATATAATGATTTTCTTTTGCGATTATTTGAGACTGGCATCTTGAAATCTGGAGCTGTCGAAATCAATTATAATGATGCGATGGCATCAATTCAATCTCAAATCAAGAATTAGTTTTTTATCACTGTATAGTTGTACCGTTATTTTATTATATGATTGATTTTCAGTGAGAGTTTGAGGATCTGCTTACATCTCGCCTGTGGGTGGCAATGGAAGGTTGCCGACTGACCGTAAGGGAAGAGAGCAAGTGACGATTTGTCAAAGCAATCAATCCAGCCCTGCAGGCCGTTGAAATGTCTTTTTCAAATAAATGCCAACAACGATGACTGAATCTTCTAGCATTGAAATTCATAGATTGTAACGACTATGAATCTATAAAAGGAAAACATATATCATGGACGAACAGAACAAAGTAATCATATACACTGCCAGTGACGGGCAGACAAAGATAGATGTGAAGCTCGAAGATGAGACACTGTGGCTTACGCAGGCTCAGATGTGCGAACTTTATCAGACAAGCAAATCAAATATAAGTGAGCATATCAGGCACATTTTTGAAGAAGGTGAATTGCAGGAAGATTCAGTTGTTCGGAAATTCCGAACAACTGCCG
>OQVL01000087.1_pt1 | contig 35286 bp, 31 predicted proteins | sample 1691501 | NCBI WGS metagenome assembly OQVL01 (sample SAMN03418253, study PRJEB22391) | human gut metagenome | biome: human-gut; feature: organic feature; material: feces | host: Homo sapiens | place: Tanzania | collected 2013-01 | reverse complement strand
GGTTGGAAAGTGCCGCCGCCTGTTGTTTATGATCCTTCCTGCTCCGGCAGTTCTGTTTTGTCAAACAGTACCCGCAGGTAATCCCTGCGGCCATAGAGAACACGGTCGATAAAAATATTCTCACGCGTAATACGGTAAAACACCATATAGCTTCCGCAAACAAGAAATCTCTCATCACTATTGGCTCCAGAAATCGATGCTAAAGCTGCTCCCATCAACGGATTATCGTTTAGAAGCCGGATCTTTTTTGTGATGCGTTTTATCACTTCCATTGCTGCCTTGGGATTATCCAAATCAACAGCAATATACGATTTTATTTCCAAAAGGTCTTTTTGGGCCGTTCTTGATAACTGCAGCTTATTCATTTGTGATTCCAAGTGATTTCTCCACTTCCTCCACGCTCAGCCAGCCCTCCTCTTCGCCGGAGCGGCGGCCCTTGGCGATCTCGCTCATCAGGCGGATGGTCGCCTGCGCTTTTTCGTAATCACGCAGCTCCACAATGGCGTATTTTCCGCGGCCATTTTTGGTGAGGAACACCGGCGAACCTTCTTCTACATCGCGCAGCACATCGTGCAATTCTGCGGGAAGAAGTTTGACGATACAATTTTTGTTTTCCGGCATGATAAATCCTTGTTTTTAATGGAAATATACTGTTTTATCCTTCTTTTTTCAAACTCAAAGGCGAAAAACGGGCGGATTTCATTTTCCGGAGCTTGCAAAATGACCGTTTACGGCGTATATTTAAAGAATTGCAAAATTGGAAATAACGGAAAAAGGCTGGCGGAAAATGAAAAGACTTTTGAAAAATGTAGCCGAGCCGAATCTCTTCCGGGAAATTTTTTCCTATGACAGGATTCCGGCTTTCAAATTCGTTGAGAAAACCGTAAGCCCGCGTCTGCCGGAACATATCTGGATTACCGATACAACGTTCCGCGACGGACAGCAGGCGCGTCCGCCGTATTCCGTTTCCGAAATAGTCGAACTCTTCAAATTCATGCACCGGATCGGCGGCAAGCACGGTCTCATCCGCCAGAGCGAATTCTTCCTCTACAGCGAACAGGACCGCAAAGCCGTGGAAGCCTGTCAGGAACTCGGATTCGAATTCCCCGAAATCACCGCATGGATCCGCGCTGTAAAAAAAGATTTTGAACTCGTCAAAAGCATGGGACTCAAGGAGACCGGCATTCTGACCTCCTGTTCCGATTATCATATTTTCCTGAAACTGCGCAAGACCCGCCGCCAGGCGCTCGACTCCTACAAGGAAATCGTCGAAGCCGCTCTCGAAAACGACTTTTTTCAGATTCTTGCAACCATAAAAGGCTGAACCCTGAATGATTTTCACCGATGCCGGAATCACGATTTCGCTGATGTCGGTCTCCCTGAGTGCGGCGTTCGATATTTCTGTCAATGTTGACGGCAGTTTGATGGATTTGATCGATTTTCCCCAGAAAATATCACCGCGCATTTCCGTGACAGGGATTCTCTTGCCTTTGTAATTGATATAGTCCGGCATGACGATGTCCTTACCTGCTACAGCGGTGTTCACTGCCTCGGAAGCGAAGGCAAAACCCTTGCTTGCGTGGACTATGTAGATGACGCCGCCGATATCAACGGTTGCTCCGGAAGCGTTCTCGCTTACGATGGTTCCGCTCTGGCTTGATCCGGAGGCTGAGATACTTTGTTTTACCGGCTTCGGATTCCACTTGGTCATAGTCACCTTGGTAGCGTTCTCATATCCGCCATGTTTCTGGAAATACTCCTTTGTCTCATCATTGATGAGTCCTTTGATAGTGAAAAATGGTGATATTGAGCTCTTTATGAGAGTCTTATACTTATCGCCCTCGAGAATGGACGCGATCTTTTCATGCAATCCGTTTATTACCCATTGAGGAGAATCGCTGCCGTACTCGCTCCTGACTTCTGCCATCAATTCTACAAGTTTGTTCAACTCGTTGGCGCGTGCATAGAGTTCGCCTTCCACATTTTCCAATCTGGCATGTGCAGGAGTAAGAGTCTTGAAGTAACCGTTCTTGAAGCAATCCTCGAGCAACAAGTACTCATCCGCCAGACTCTTGTTGTTCAAGTTGAAGATATTCGGCTGTTTTCCGGACCAGTTCACCTGCGCGTCAGGGCTTTGAGGCGGCATGCTTGGTTTTACCGTAAGCGTTCCGTATGCTGCCTCTACGGGATATCCGAGCGGAGCGAAAAGTGCCGTGTGCTCATTTGGAAGTTTTACTGTAGGTGCCTCATCTTCCATTTCAGAAACATTTCCCATCATTGCATCGTACTGTTTCTGAAGAGCTTTGTCCCTGTCGGAAGTCTTGCTGCCGGTTGTTTGTTTCTTGACAGACTGAGCCGTCTTTACGATTTGTTTGCCGATTTTGTCTCCGATGCTCTTGAGGCCTTCTTTAAGTGACTGGGCATCAGCGCTTGGCATACTCACAAGGAGTGCCGTGCATAGGATAAGAATATTTCTGGTTTTCATTTGTAATGATTGTTGATCTTCTAAGATTACCAACGCATCCCCAAATTTACAAAAAAATCGGAACTGCTCGGCAGTTTGACACTTAAAAATCTGAAAAAATTTTGTATGTTTGTGCGGATGTTCAGAAGAAAAATCATGACCCTGGCCTGCGTTCTGGCTTATCTTGTGGTCTTCGCCCATTCGGCGATAGCCCATGAGCATCATCGCATGTGCCGAGGTGGAGCGCAGACATCTGAAAGCAGCGAAACTCATCATGATCCTCATTACGGAAGTTGCGAGACTCTCAACACTTTCCGTCTGGATACAGACTATGCGAACGACCTTGTGGCCGACTGTATCCCGGTGTTCATGCCGGCTGCATCCCTGTCGGAGGTACCGCCGCAGTCGTTTTCAATTCTACCGGTACAGTTTCTTTATCTTGAGATATTTAGGGAACCATTGATCCCTGGAGCCAATTCTCTGAGGGCTCCTCCTGCCATATAATTCCACAGTCAGGGAGCACCAGGGGCGTCTCCCGAAGTGATTATAGCAGTTATATTTCAAGATCCAAAAAATGAAAAAAATATTAGCCATTATGGCAACGGCGGCGCTGGTGTGCACAGGCTGCCACAATCATGGTGAAGAACATCATGAGGATGAACATGCGCACTCTCACAGTTCCGTTCAGGTCGTAACCTGCGCAGAAGGGGTGGAATTATTTGCAGAAAGTGCTGAAATCGAGAAAGGGGAAGAATGCCTGCTTACAGCTTATTTTACTTCCCTTGACACATTCAAGCCATGCTCCGGAACGGAAGCGGAACTGGTATTCGCGGGAATTGACGGTGAAAAAGCCGTCTGTGGCGAGTACGTGCGTCCGGGAGTATTTCATTTTGAGTTCGTTCCCGGTGCTGATAAGGGCGTACTGAAACGCATCGCCTTTGGCGGCAGAGAGTTTGACTGCAGCAATGCATCGCACACTCACTTCCCTACCGCAAATGTCGTAAGCTTCAACAGGGAGCAGAGTTGGATGGTGGATTTCGCCACTCAGAGGGCCACACTTGAAAAGCTCGGAAATGTCATCAACACGGTAGGTCTGGTATCAAGCACCCAGACCGAAGAACGTACCGTTGTGGCAAGGACCGGCGGTGTTGTAGGTTTGGTGGGACGTTATGTGCTTCCGGGAATGCCGGTGAGAAAGGGAGAGGCACTCTTTCACATCAGCACGGACGGAATGTCCGATTCCAATATGGAAGTCCGTTTCGCTACGGCAAAGGCCGAATATGAGCGCACCGAAGATGAATACGAGCGCAAATTGTCCCTTTCAGAAGACAATATTGTCAGCAAGGCAGAACTTGCCCAGGCCAAAAGTGCCTATGATGCAGCCAAAGCTGAATATGACAATCTGGCCAAATACTTCCAAAACGGTGCATTCTCCGCTATTTCAGACATCGATGGCTATATCGATGAAGTCTATGTCTCCAACGGAGATTATGTGGAAGCCGGACAGAAGCTCGCATGCGTGTCGCACTACAGTCGGTATCAGGTGACGGCCAAAGTGCCATCAAAATACGCATCAGAGTTGAATCACATTGAAGATGCGGTGTTTACTGATGCAGCCGGTAATATTTTCAGACTCCGCGACATTGACGGACACCTTATAACAGCGGGACGCAGTGTAAGCATAGAAAATCCGCTTATTCCGGTGACGTTTGAAGTAGGAGGAAAACTCGGTGCCGTTCCGGGAAGTTTCGTAGATATGCGGATTGTTACGAAGTCTGCGGATTCGGTGCTCACGACGGATAGCCGCGCTATTGTCGAAGAGTCCGGGAACTTCTTTGTTTACAAGCAGTTGAATCCGGAATTGTATCAGAAGGTTCAGGTATCCATAGGTGCCACCGACGGACTCAGAACCGTAATAAATTCCGGGCTGCAGGATGGTGATATCATAGTTTCCAAAGGGGCGGTAATACTTAAACTTGCCCAAGCGGCGGGGACCCTTGACGCCCATTCCGGTCACGTTCACTAATAAAACCCGGCACTATGAATTGGTTGAATGATATAATTCATTTCTCCCTTAAGAACCGCTTACTGGTCATTTTGGGAGCAGTTTTGATAATCGCTGGAGGATTGTGGAGCGCCAATCGGATAGATGTGGACGTATTTCCCGACCTCACGGCACCGACCGTCGTGATTATGACTGACGCGAGCGGAATGTCGGCAGAAGAAGTCGAGAGGCTGGTTACGTTCCCGGTGGAGACCGCAGTCAACGGCGCTGCCAATGTAAGACGTGTCCGCTCTTCATCGATGTACGGTTATTCCTTCGTATGGGTGGAATTTGACTGGGGAATGGACGTATTCAGAGCCAGGCAGATTGTATCTGAGAAACTTGTCACCCTTGGAGAGTCCCTTCCGGACAATGTGACTCCGGTACTTGCACCGCAGTCCAGTGTCATGGGCGAAATAATGTTCATAGGACTCCAGTCTGACAGCACTTCCATGATGGACCTTCGCGACATTGCCGACTGGGTCATCAAACCTGCAATTCTTGCTACCGGAGGCGTGTCTCAAGTGACGGTTCTCGGTGGAGACGAAAAGCAGTATCAGATTATAGCGGATCCGCTGAGGATGGAGGCATACGGAGTAACCATGTCTGACCTTGAGGCCGTGGGTAAGTCTCTTAGCACCAATTCCGAGGGAGGAATCATAAGGGACCGGGGCAATGAATATGCCCTGCGAGGCATTTCCCGTACCACAGATCTGGATGAACTTGGCGCCAGCATCGTCAAACTGGGACCAGACGCCCCGATATGCCTTCGGGATGTGGCAGACCTTCGCATTGGTGCGGCCGTAAGGCTTGGCACCGCATCGCAGAACGGCAAGCCGGCAGTCATTATTTCTGTCAGCAAACAGCCGGACATCAATACCCTTAATGTGACGGCAGCCATAGAGAAAAGCGTGAATGAAGCGGCCGCCGCCCTGAGTTCTGACATCAAGGTCGATACTCACATTTTCCAGCAGGCGGACTTCATCAAGGCCTCCGTCGGAAATGTAGGCAGAGCCTTGCTGGAAGGTGCGCTTTTCGTCATAATCATTCTTTTCATCTTCCTTGGCAACTTCAGGACCACGCTGATTTCGGTAATTGCCATACCGGTGTCGCTGCTTGCTACCATAATCGTGCTGCTCGCGCTCGGAATGGATATCAACACAATGACCCTTGGCGGCTTGTGCATTGCCATAGGTTCTCTGGTGGACGATGCCATAATCGATGTGGAGAACGTATATAAACGATTGAGGCAGAACCATCAGAAACCTAAGGAAGAACGTGATAGCGTATTCAACGTAGTGTTTGAGGGATCGCGCGAAATCCGTTCATCGGTCATCAACGCCACCCTTATCATCATGGTTGCATTCACCCCGCTTTTCTTTTTGGACGGGATGGAAGGAAGGCTGCTCAAGCCTCTTGGAATCAGCTTTATAATAGCTCTTTTCATGTCCCTTATAGTAGCCATGACTCTTACTCCCCTGCTCTGCAAGGATATGTTGTCTTCTGACAAATATCTTACACGCAACAGTAAGGAGAGCATTGTAAGCCGGAAACTCTCGCAATGGTATGGTTATGCCCTTGACAAGGCCCTTTCTTACAAATCCGTCATAATAGGGGGCACGATATCACTTCTTGTCGTGGCAGTGATTGCATTTGCCGGAATGGGAAGCAGTTTCCTTCCGGATTTCAATGAAGGCTCGATGACCATCTCCGCCGTTACGGGACAGGGAGCCTCGCTTGAGGTAAGCGACCAGTTGGGTGAACTTATGGAAAAAGAATTGCTCCAGATTCCTGAAGTGGTGAGAACATCCAGAAGAACGGGACGCGGAGACCTGGACGAGCATTCGCAGGCCACGAACGGAGCCGAAATTGACGTGACGTTCAAACTCGGCAAGCGCAGCAAGGATGAGGTGTTCGATGAAGTCAGGGCCAAACTGAATTCCATACCGGGAGTAGCTGTCACCGTAGGACAGCCGCTCGGTCATCGTATAGACCACATGCTCTCCGGAACCAAAGCCGCCATAGCCATCAAGATATTCGGTACGGACCTCAGTGTCCTCCAGATGACCGGAAACAGCATCAAGTCCGCGGTGGCTGGTATAGACGGACTTGTGGATGTCTCTATCGAGCAGCAGGCCTCTACGCCACAGATTCTAGTCAAGGCCAATCGTGAGGCTCTTGCAATGCACGGTATAAGCATAGATGAGTTCAATCGCTTTGTGGAACTTGCATTTGCGGGAGAAAAATTGTCCGACATATACGAGGGACAGCGCCGCTACGATGTGGTCATGAGACTTCCTGATATATACACAAGATCTCTTGACGGCGTTCGCAATGCCCTGATTGACACCGGATACGGAAGCAAAATTCCGCTGGAGGAGGTATCGGAAATCGTATCTTCCACGGGACCGGGAGCAATCAGTCGCGAGAATGTCCAGCGTAAGCTTGTGGTATCGGCCAATGTCAGCGGTCGTGATGTGGGAAGCGTCGTGGAGGATGTAAAATCTGTCATCGGGCAGTCCATATCGCTTCCGGAAGGATACAGAATAGAATACGGAGGACAGTTTGAAAGTGCCGGAAAGGCATCCAGAACTCTTGCCCTTGCCACCATTCTTGCCATTTTTATAATATTCCTGCTTCTCTACGCGGAATTCAAAGATTTGGGACTGTCGCTCATTGTGCTTGCAAGTCTTCCGCTGGCCCTGATTGGCGGCGTATTTGCCGTATGGCTTAGTTCGGGAGTCGTAAGCATTCCTGCCATTATCGGGTTTATAACTCTATTTGGCATCGCCACGCGCAACGGAGTGCTTCTTATCAACCGATACCGACATCTTGAGGGCGGCGGAATGCCTCTGAGACAGTGCGTACATGAAGGTTCGGTGGACAGGCTCAACCCTATTCTGATGACCGCGCTGACATCAGCTCTTGCGCTCATCCCTTTGGTAATCAACGGCGACAAGACCGGTAATGAGATTCAGAGCCCTATGGCTGTCGTTGTGCTTGGAGGCTTGATAACAAGTACGCTTCTCAATATCTTTGTGGTGCCTATAATGTACGAATGGTTTGAAAAAAGGAGGAAAAAATCATGAGGAAACTGACAATTGCCGCAATGCTTATGCTTGCTGCCGTCTATTGCGGGGCCCAGGATTTCAGCAGCATACTATCCGAAATAGAGCGGAACAATATCACGCTCAAATCCCTCAGAAGCAAGGCGGAGGCCGATAAATTGGATTATCGCACCGGACTTACTCCTGATGACCCGGAAGTCGAGATGGGGTATCTGTGGGAGACCAAAGATCCTGAAGGTGGTCATCGAATCGATCTTGGCGTGAGTCAATCCTTCGACTTCCCTACCGTTTACTACTGGAAGAAGAAAATATCGGACGGACAGTGTACGGCTGCGGAAATAGAGTATGCCATCGGTAGGAAAAACGTCCTGCTGGAAGCTCGCCAAACATGCATAGAACTTGTGTTCAACAATGCCGTATGCACGATTTTGGCTGAGAGTAAAGACAATTCTGAGAGAGTTTTTAGAGGAATGGAACAAAGATATGCCCACGGGGATATCGGTATTGTCTCACTCAATGAGGCGCGGCTCAGCATGATGAGCGCTTCAAGAGCATATAGGCACGCTGAAATCGAAAGACAGGCTACACTCGATGCACTGAAGCTTCTCAACGGAGGAAAGAGCGTTTCTTTTGAGTATGACTCATTCCCTATGATGATTCTTCCTGAAGACTTCGAGCAGTGGTATTCCGACGCCTGCCTGTCCAACAGCGAAATCGGTCTCTTGTCCAAGAATCTGGAACTGGCAGAATCCTCCGTGCGTCTGGCGCAGTCAGAATGGCTGCCCAAATTCACTATAGGGTACACTTCTGAACGGGTTCCGGGCAGCACTTTACAAGGTATAAGCGGAGGTATATCCATACCTCTCTGGTCCGGAAAAGGCAAGGTCAAGGCCGCCAAGGCAAGGCAACAGGCTTCAGCCGATATCCTCGAGGCCGACAGGACTTCCTTTATGAATTCCATGAAGTCCAAACACGACAGGCTCCAGTCTCTGTACAAACTCTGCGAAGAGTACAGGACGCTGCTTGAAGATACGGAAAGCGCCGAACTGCTGGTCAAAGCACTTGAAGAAGGAGAAATCAATTTTGAGCAGTACGCTACAAGCATGCAGTTGTGGTACAGTTCGCAGATGGAACTTCTTGAATCGGAACGGGATTGCCACGTGCTTCTATCTGAACTTGAGGCTTTTAAGCAATAAAATCGCAGTATTCTACTATATTATGTCTGTGGGTATAATTAAGTTTATTCAAAACTTTTTTATACTCACAGGCCGTTTTTAAGGGGGTTTTTGCAAAAAATATTAAAAAACTTTAAAAAAAAATTTGCAGAATTGATTTTTTGTAGTACCTTTGTACTCGGGTTGAGTAAGTGACCAGTCTGGCCCATCGACCTATTGGTTATTAGTTTTAGTGTTATTAATTATGTGGTTAGTGTGAGTTGTCGCCGTGAGGGTCACAACTCATTTCTTTTTTATACCCTATTCCGTTCTATGGCTTCCTATCCATCAATTTCAGGACTGGCTTTCGCCCGGTGCCGACTTATCGTAGATATCTTTTATGATAAGACCGGAGAGTGTCATACCGAAAATGCAGGTAATATGCGCAAGGGAGCCTTTCTGCTCTCCCGTCACCTCATCGCCATATACACATTTGAAACTATGCTCGGGAATAGTTCTGCTCCTTCTGAGTTTTTTTCTTAGAGCCGCTCCGAGAGGACAGTCGCGAACCTTCCAGAAATTGCCCACCTTTATGCGTGTCGGGTCTATTTTTCTCGCGGCACCCATGGACGAAAAGAAAGTGGCTGGAGAGGATGTGGCGGCCAGAATAAGCGCAGCCTTGTCTTTGAGAGAATCTATGGCATCCACAATGTAATCGTAGGTCTCAAGCTTAAAATCAGGAGCGGTATCTTCATTGAAGACCTTCTGAATGGCCACAATATCAGCTTCAGGATTGATTTTCAGGAGCTCTTCTTTCATGGCTTCCACCTTTGAGAGTCCTACTGTCAAGGTCGTTGCCATTCTCTGACGGTTGATGTTGCTGACATCCACATTGTCGGAGTCAACTATCGTTATATGTTCAATGCCCGCACGGACAAGTCCTTCTACGCACCAGCTGCCTACCCCACCTACTCCAAACACGATAATGCGCGCGTGCCGCAGGTTTTTCTGCACCTCTTTTCCGAGTACGAGTCCGGCCCTTTGAAATAATTCGTCGTATGAATAAGTTCCCATTCTTATTTTTTGACAAAGTAAATAAAAATACATATCTTGCACAAAATTTTGAACAGTAATGAAAAGAACCATAGCATCACCAAAAGCACCGGCTGCAGTCGGTCCTTATTCACAGGCAGTAGAGTTGAACGGTACCCTGTTTGTATCAGGACAGCTTCCTGCAGATCCCCTTACAGGAGAGTTTCCGGAAGGGATTGAGGCTCAGACTCGCCGCTCACTCGACAATCTCGGATATATTCTTGAAGAGGCCGGTCTTACATTTGACGATGTAGTCAAGACCACCGTTCTTCTGGACGATATCAAGAATTTCGCAGCCATGAACGCCGTGTATGCCGAGTACTTCAAAGGTGACAAGCCGGCAAGAGTCTGCTATGAGGTGGCCGCTCTTCCTAAAGGCGCCAAAGTTGAGATTGATGCCGTAGCCGGCAGATAGTTTTTCTGTATGAAGCGTCTGTTGCTACTGCTGCTGTCCGTTTTCCTGCTTGGCTCATGCCACTGCGGAGACGCTGACAGTAAGCAGGCGTTTCAGAATGCCGCAAAAGAGGTAACAGCTACAATCACCGCCGAGAAGTTGCCGGAGCCCCCTGACTCGTTTATGTCAGTATGCCCCGTAAATTTCGGCGCGTCTCCATCTGAAAGTGCGCCAAGACCTCAGTCAAGGATCAATTTCAGTCTCACAGGCCGTCCGAGGCTGCTCTCATGTATTCGCAAGTCGGAATACGGTCCTTTTTATCTTCATCACCCCGTTCTGTCCGGTATAAATTCCGTACAGAATCATTTCATTTCACTAAGAAGGTTGCGTATTTAGTCGGTTGATTGTTATTTTCTTCCTCGCAGAGGAAAGGTTTAGTCAGTTTAATCAACAATCAATCAACTTAATATGGATAAAAATTTTTCAAGAACACGCAGCACGCGTGATATTATGGTGTCTGCCGGACTCGTGATTGCCGGCATTGCTATCGTGGCTGTTCCTTCAGCCGTATCTGTCAATATTCTCGGTGCCTTCCTATGCTTTGTAGGACTTGTGACATTCTTTATGCTCAAGTCGGCCAGGGTTGACAAGGAGACGGGCATCAAATACAAAAGAATCGTCAAATATTTCCCTTCCGAAAAGAAAGACGATATTATTAATGCTCTTTCTTCCGATCCTCAGAAATTCAACTGGAGCGAGAAGGACGATAGCGAAGGGATAATGGTTGACATATATTACAATCTCAAAGTCAACAAGGTGTACGCTCACTGTTTCAAGTACATTCCGTATGAATATTGTTCATGCTCCGACTGGTACGAGCTGGATGCTGACAAATGTGGCAATATGCTGCTTGATTAGGCAGTGGACCATAGCCCATGAAACAATTCTGGCTGCTTCCTTTAAAAGAAGCAGCCAGTAATCTTTATAGGTGTAACCCGGTTATTTCAGCGAAGCAAGAGATGCTTCCAACGCCTCAATCCTGGCCAGGGCGTCAGACTCCTTCTTGCGCTCGGTCTCTAAGACCGCTGCCGGTGCGTGAGCTACGAACTTGTCATTGGACAACTTTCCACGAACGGAAGCAAGGAACTTGCGCTGATGCTCGAGCTCGGCTTCCAGTTTCGACCTTTCTTCAGAACTGTCAATAAAGCCATCCAGCGGAATGCTCATCTTCACCGTGCCTACGATAAACGAAACGGAAGCACCGGATGCGGCTCCTTCCCTTACCTCACCGATATTTGCGGCTTTGCGTATCACAGGAAGCAGTTCTGAGGCAAAATCACCGTCCACATAAAGCTCAAGGCTCTGTTTCGGAGAAATCTGCTTCTGCGCCCGAATACCTCTGATGGCGATAACGGCCTCTTTTGTCAAATCAAAATTATGGAGAAGTTCCGTATCGTAAGCGCTTGCCTTTGGAGTAGCGGCGAACATAATGGTCTCCCCTTCCTTTCTTGGCTCCATTGCCTGCCAGAGCTCCTCTGTGATGAAAGGCATCACAGGATGAATCAGGCGCAGAAGCTTGTCGAAAAACTCTACGGTAGCCTTATATGTGGCGCCATCGACAGACGCACCGTAAGCAGGCTTGACCATCTCCAGGTACCAGCTGCAATAGTCGTCCCAGAAGAGTTTGTAGATTGCCATCAGGGCGTCTCCGATGCGAAGTTTGGAATAATGGTCTTCCACCGCTTCTATAGTTCGTGACAAAAGGCTGTCGAACCATTTGATGGCCATCGTGCTTTCCTGCGGCTGTGGGGCTGCGTCATCTACCTTCCATCCGCTCACGAGCCTCCATGAATTCCAAATCTTTCCGCAGAAATTTCTTCCCTGCTCAATCTGGGACTCATCATAGAGAATATCGTTGCCGGCAGAAGAGCAGAGCAACATACCCAGACGTACTGCATCGGCGCCGTATTTCTCAATCAGGTCCAGCGGATTCGGACTATTGCCGAGAGTCTTGCTCATTTTGCGGCCAAGCTTGTCGCGCACGATACCCGTGAAATAAACGTTTCTGAACGGAATATCCTTCATGAATTCGTCTCCCGCCATTATCATCCTTGCTACCCAGAAGAAAATAATGTCCGGACCGGTGACCAGATCGCTGGTCGGATAATAGTATGAAAGGTCCGCATTAGGCTTGCGCTCCGGGTGCCCCGGGAACTTAGGGTCAAATACGGAAATAGGCCAGAGCCAGCTTGAGAACCACGTATCCAGTACGTCCTCGTCCTGATGCAGATCCTCCGCCTGCAGAGACGGATTGATTTTCCTCGCTGCTTCAAGAGCTTTCTCTGCTGTCTCTTCCACAACTATCTGCCCGTCAGGAAGATAATATGCAGGGATACGCTGTCCCCACCACAACTGACGGGATATGCACCAGTCGTGGGCGTTTTCCATCCAGTGACGGTAGGTATTGCGGTATTTGTCCGGTACGAACTTGATATTTCCGGATTCCACGCTGTCAAGAGCCATAGCCGCCAATTTATCCATCTTAAGGAACCATTGAGCGGAAAGCTTAGGCTCGATAACGGCATTTGTGCGCTCCGAATAGCCTATAGGAGAGGTATATTCTTCCGTCTTTACGAGATTTCCGGCCTCCTCAAGCAGTTTCACGATTTTCTTGCGGGCGACGAATCTGTCTTCGCCTACAAGAATCTGTGCTTTTTCGTTGAGCCTGCCGTGGTCGTCAATAATCTCAATGACAGGAAGATTGTGCCTGAGACCTATCTGATAGTCATTTACATCGTGAGCAGGAGTCACTTTGAGGCATCCTGTACCGAAATCCATCTCCACATAACTGTCCTCAATTACAGGTATCTCCTTGTTGATGAGAGGAATGAGAACCTTTTTTCCGCGAAGGTGGTGATACCTCTCGTCAGCCGGATTGATGCATATTGCAGCATCGGCCATGATGGTCTCCGGGCGCGTGGTAGCTATGACAAGATACTCATCCGTAGGATTCCCCTGCCCGTCTGATATATAGTAACGAAGATGATAGAAATGACTCTTGGTGTCCTTGTGTACGACCTCATCGTCACTGACAGCGGTAAGCGCCTCCGGATCCCAGTTGACCATACGGACACCCTTGTATATCATTCCCTTCTTGTAGAAATAGCAGAATGTGGCTATCACGGCATCCGTAAGCTCCGGCTCCATGGTAAATCTGGTACGATCCCAGTCGCATGAAGCGCCGAGTTTGCGAAGCTGTTTGAGGATTATCCCTCCGTGCTCCTCTTTCCATTCCCACGCATGCTGCAGGAACTCCTCACGGGTAAGGTCTTCCTTGGAAATGCCCTGCTCCTTGAGTCTCGCCACCACCTTGGATTCCGTGGCAATGCTCGCATGGTCCGTTCCCGGCACCCAACATGCGTTCTTTCCGTCCATTCGTGCCTTTCTTATGAGCACGTCATTGAGTGTGTTGTTGAGAACGTGCCCCATGTGCAGGATTCCAGTCACGTTAGGTGGCGGAATGACTATGGTATAAGGCTCCCGGGCATCCGGCTCAGAATGAAAAAACTTGTGGTCGGTCCAATAGGAGTACCACTTCTCTTCAACCGACGAAGGGTTGTATTTTGCATCTAATTCCATATCAATAAAGCGTCCTATGACGAATTTGCAAAGATAGTCAGATATTTGGATATAACTTCGATGAACCAAGAATATTTTAGCGACTATGCGCATATCTCTGAAAGAATCCGTAAATTTGCAATTCACATCTAAAAACCCAGATATGGACAACGAAAAGAATCCTATAAACAAGCTGGAAGTTCTCCCGGAAGCAGCGGGCGGAACATATTCCAATCTGGCTGTAATCAGCCACTCAAAGACCGAATTCATAATTGATTTTGCCGCCATTTTCCCGGGATTCAGCGGTCCTCAGGTAAGAAGCCGCATCATCATGGCACCGGAGCACTGCAAAAGGCTCCTTGGCGCCCTGGCAGACAATATCTCCAAATATGAAGGCCAGTTCGGAACAATAGGCATCGAAAACGGACAGCCTTCAGCGACTTTCAACCTTTCTGATCTGAATCCAAATGGCACAAAATCTTAATCTTCAGCGCATCAAGGCCATAGTATATGATATTGACGGGGTCCTCACCGACGGGAGCATCTACCTCCTGGATGAGGGGCCGGACAAACTCGTGCGCGTGGTCAACGCCAAGGACTCGTTTGCTTCCAGAGCGGCTGCGTCCAAAGGATTTGTAGTCGGCGTCATTTCCGGAGCAGACACCAGGCCGCTGAGAAATCGCTGCGAACACATGGGCGCGAGACCTGAAAACGTTCACCTCGGAACCAGAGGAAAACTGAAAGTATTCTACAGTTTCTGCGAAGACAACGGTCTCAAGCCAGAAGAGGTGGCTTTTTTCGGGGATGATATTCCTGACACCCAGGTACTAAGGGCCTGCGGACTGGGAATCGCACCCGCCGATGCTGCGCCTGAGGCTCTTGAGGCGGCTGACTACATCTGCAAGGCTCCAGGCGGGAGGGGATGCCTTCGCGAAGGAATCGAGATGATACTCAAATCTCAGGGAAAGTGGCAGTTTGATGAGGACAAGTTCCACCTGATATACTGATATGCTGAATCTTGAAGGAAAAAAGATAATCCTTGGCAGCAACTCTCCGAGAAGAAAGGAACTGCTTGCGGGTCTGGGCGTGGAATTTACCGTAGATACGGGCAATACCTTTGAAGAGACCAAGGAGCCGGACCGCGAACCGGCCATGGTCCCGGTGGATATGAGCCTTGGGAAATCGCATGGCTTTCACAGACAATTGGAAGAAGGAGAAATACTCATCACCGCCGATACCGTGGTGATAGTGAATGGGGAGGTTCTCGGTAAGCCTCACTCGAAGCAGGAAGCGGTGGAGATGCTGCTTAAACTCTCCGGACGAAGCCATCAGGTGGTAACGGCAGTCACTCTTCGCAGCGCCACAAAGGAAAGGACCTTCTCGGTAAGCACGGACGTTGTGTTCGACTCACTCCCGAAAGAGAATATCGAATATTACATCGATACATACAAGCCTTATGACAAGGCCGGGGCTTATGCCATACAGGAGTGGATAGGATATACGGGAATAAGGGAAATCCGAGGCTCCTACTACAATGTGATGGGGCTTCCTGTAAACAGGCTCTGGAAAGAACTCTCCGCATTCACCAAAGACTGATGTCCGAGAGGAAGTTTACATATCCGTTCCGATATACTCCGGCACCGGAGGTCGTCAGGGCGGCAGAGGATATGATAGCGCGAATCGACGCCTCTGCCCGCTTACGGGAACTGTTTGCCGAGGGGAAAATGCTGGGTGTGCTGAAGACCGACAAGGGATTTTTATATGCTTTCAGCGGACTTGCCGGCGGACAGTCCATCGTGGATGGATTTGTCCCTCCGATTTTTGATTATTCAGCTCCCAACGGGTACTTCCGAAAGAGAGAAGCCGAGATTTCCTCCATGGAAGACGGTCCTGCCAAGGGAAAGGCTTCAGCGCAGCTTCAGGACTGGCTGTTCTCTCAATATAAAGTTTTGAATGCCAAGGGAGAGAGCCGTGACATAAAGTCCATTTTCGCAGATATCGGACTCATTGCTCCCGGAGGTACGGGTGAATGCGCCGCCCCCAAATTGCTCCAATATGCCTATGCCCATGGAATGCATCCTGTAGCCATGGGAGAATTCTGGTATGGTCTTCCCAAGGGAGGCCAGGTCCGACAGCAGGGACGGTTCTACCCGGCATGTACGGGGAAATGCGGGCCGCTGCTGACTTTCATGATGCAGGGACTGGATGTGGAGCCGAACCCCCTTGACAGGGATTTTCTTTATTCCGAACCGCGGGTGATATTCAGCGATGATGATATAGTGGTGGCAAGTAAGCCGTCGGGGATGCTTTCCGTCCCGGGGAAAAGCGGGCGAGGTTCCATGACGGACTGGCTCGCAGAGCAGTTCGGCCCCATTTTTTCGTGTCACAGGCTGGATATGGACACCTCCGGAATAATGGTATTTGCACGCACTTTGGAAGCAAAGGCCGATCTTGACAGGCAGTTCGCGTCCGGTGAGGTACAAAAAACATACAGAGCAAGACTTGAAGCAGGCAGGGTTCCATTCAGACACAAGTCAAAAGGTACCATTGCACTGCCTCTTGCGGCAGACTATTACGACAGACCGCGGCAGATTGTTGACAGGGCTCACGGGAAACAGGCTATCACCGAATACGAAGTGCGCTCAATTTTTCCTGACTCGGAAGTGGATATTGTCTTCAGGCCACATACCGGAAGGACACATCAGCTCCGCGTACATGCGGCACATCCGGACGGTCTGGGGCAGCCGATCAAAGGTGACAGACTCTACGGGAGCCGTTTTGGCGGACGGCTTTTTCTTCATGCAGAGACATTGAAATTCAGACATCCATCCACATGGAAGACCATCTGCTTTGAAGATACGGTCGAAATGAAATAGACCGCACCTTTTCAGGCGCGGTCCATCAAACCCAAATGACAATTATTTATTTGGCGAGTTTCTCCATAAGAGAGAGGACTCTGGCTCTGTTTTCTTCAATTTCAGCCGCATCGGTAGTCACTTCTCCGTACTTTCCCTGCTTCTTATAGAAATCGATAAGAGGCTCGGTCTGAGTGTGATAGGTCTTGATTCTATTATTAATAGTCTCATCGGAAGCATCATCGGCACGACCTTCGATAGCCGCTCTGTGCGCAATACGCTTACGAATCAGTTCGTCCGGAATCATTATGGACACCACGGCTGTAACCTGCTCTCCCCTCCTGGACAGAATCTTGTCGAGATCTTCCGCCTGAGGGATGTTGCGAGGGAAGCCGTCCAGAAGAAATCCGTCGAATCCCTTTATTGTGTCAAACGCAGTCTCAATCATGCCTTCCACAACAGAATCCGGCACGAGCGCTCCTGCTTCAATCAAGGATTTGGCCTGCTTTCCAAGCTCCGTTCCCGCAGCAATCTCTGCACGGAGAAGTTCGCCTGTGGAAAGATGCTTGAGATTGTACTTCTCTGCTATTGCAGACGCGTGAGTGCCTTTGCCTGCACCCGGAGGACCGAAAAGAATATAATACTTCATGTCTGATAATATGTGATTATTCATCAATTACATAGATATCTCTGGAATTGCGTCCGAGCTCGTCATAGTCAAGTCCGAATCCCACTATGAATGCATTCGGGATGGCCTTCCCCACATAGTCAAGCTTTTCGTCCTTGTCATATACGTCCGGTTTGAAAAGCATCGTGCAAATCTTGACATCGGCAGCACCCTTGTCAAGGAGCATTTCCTTAAGCGCCACAATCGTATTGCCGGTATCGACAATATCTTCGCACAATATTACCCTTCTGCCTTTTATGTCGGCGGTAAGGCCCATCACGTTGAGTACCGTACCGGTGGACTTGGTGCCCTGATAAGAGGACATCTTGACAGAGACCAGTTCGCAGTTGAAATCCAGTCTTTGGAGAAGCTCTCCGGTAAACACAATAGCTCCGTTCAACACGCAAAGTATTATAGGAACATCCTCACACCAGGCAAAATCGGCATTTATTTTAGCCGCTACACTATCGATGGACTTCAGTATCTCCTCGTGGCTGAGGAACGGTTTGAACGTCTTATCGTGAATTTTGATTGATTCTTTCATCTGTTTCAAATTATCGGCCTAATTTACGAATAATATTCGTATTTTTGACGAACCTAACTACACAATTATGAAAACGCTTCTCTTTCTGTGCCTTTTCGCATTGTCATACGGAAGTATCGAGGATGCCATGCTGGTAATTTCCGGAGCCTCCTGCATAGAGGAACTCACCGAAGATACCGTATCCATGTTCGCACATTATGCCGAACACCCCATTGATCTCAATGCCGCCTCCGAGCGGAAGCTCGTCTCAAGCGGACTCATGTCCTCGTATCAGGCAGCATCTTTGTGCGAATACCGCAAACGTAGCGGAGACGTGCTTTCCTGGCAGGAACTCGCCTTCGTCGACGGATTCAGCAGCCGATATGCACATGCATTGGAGTCCTTTGCGGTGCTTCGCCAAAGAGGTGCGCCCGGAGCGGCGGAGACGGACGGAATCCGGGGAGACATCACCCTTTTCGGAGGCGCCTCGATTCCGACAGCTGCTGCCATCTCCGACAAAGAGTCTGTGCGATTCAGATATAGGCTCAGAGCCGCCCTGGAGTTCAAGGGCAAATACGAACTCATGTGGAACACGAGAACGACTTTTTCCTCCCCCAAACTTGGAATCGGGACCATAAGTGCCGGATGGGAAGGACGGCGCGGAAAACTTATTCTTGGGCATTACAATTCCAGATTCGGGCAGGGGTTGGTATCATGGAGCGGGTTCAAGCTCAGCGGGTTTTCGAGCATGGCAGCATTTTCCAGGAATGGCAGCGGAGTGTCCCCCACCTCGTCTGCCGCAGCGGAACTCATGGGCATTGCCGGAAGCCTTTATATCGGGCACGGAGAATTGAATGCCGGAATATCTGTTCCCACAAAGGACGCCCTTATAAATTACTCGTTCTACCGGAAACGCTACAATGCAGGCGTCACCATTTCCACAAAGGCCGTTTCCTTGTCCGAAAGAATATCTCTCAGACATTTCTCGATATTTTCCGAACTTGCGTGGAGCTATTCCGCCGGCCCGGCGGTGGAAGGCGGAGTGCTATGGGTACCCGTGTACGGGGTCAGCCTTGCGCTGAACGGACGGTACCACTCGCCCGGATGGAACAAATACAGCGGAATCGCCTTTGGAGCGGAAGGAAAAGGCATATTCTTCAGTCTTGACTATTCGTCCAATCCGGTCAGAAAAAAGGAAAGGCTGAAAGCTGTTCTGACCGCCGGGAAGGAATTCTCCGCCGGAGAGTGGGTGTTGAAACCGATATTTCGCACCTCGGTCACAAAAGCATTCGGAGCCGGCGACAACTGCCGCACGGACCTGCGTCTTGATATTCTGTCACAGTGCCGGATGTGGCGGATGAACGTACGGGGCAACGCGCTGTTTGGCAATTCCTTTGCATGGCTGGCATACCTTGAGACCGCGGTGGTGACAGACTCATTTTCGGCTTATCTCAGAATGACGGGATTCGATGTGAAACAATGGAATGACCGGATCTATTCGTATGAGAGAAATGCTCCTGGGAATTTTTCAATCCCGGCATACTATGGCAAAGGAGCCAACGTGTCGGCTTATGTCGCGATGAAGGCAGGAGGCGGGAAAACGAGATGCCGTCATCATGTCTGGATTCGTGCCGAATATACCTTATATTTCAAGGGTTCCGCAAGGCGTACAAGCGGAGCCGGATGTATTCTTCAATATAAATTTCAATTCTGAAAGAAAATAATGGCAAACTTCTTTATTGTTTCAAAAAAAATGGCGTACTTTGCAAAAGATTTGATGAGTTGACAATACATGTACAATATCTATGAGCAGGTACGGCAAGTACACAGAATCGCTTCGGCAGATGGCGTGCATTCCTTATACAAGTGGAATAGCAATGACGGCTGCGTGGTATCCATTACCACCCACCGTCATTTTTTTTGTAATATCGCAAGAAATCTATCAAAAAGCATCTAATTGGATTTAATAATATGTCAGATTCACGTAAAAAAGCGACACTTGTTCTTCAGAACGGGCGAAGAATGGAAGGATGGAGTTTCGGTTATGGCAGAGCAACTTCCGGAGAAGTGGTATTCTCCACTGCAATGGTAGGTTATCCGGAGAGCCTCACGGATCCTTCTTATTCAGGCCAGATTCTTTGTGTGAGTTACCCACTTATCGGCAACTACGGTATTCCATCCGAAGCGTTGGACAGAAATGGTCTCTGCACGGCTTTCGAGTCGGAAAAGATACATGTCAAAGGTCTGATAATTTCTGACTACAGCGAGAAATTCAGCCATTGGGATGCGGTCAAGAGCCTCGACGAATGGCTAAAGGAAGAAAAAGTGCCCGGAATTTTCGGAATCGATACCCGCGAACTTACCAAAATGCTGCGCGAAGAGGGCGCAATGCTGGGAAAAATAGTTCCGGAAGGAGAAGTCGAAGATTTCCCTTATTATGATCCCAACAAAGACAATCAAGTGGCCATAGTCAGCTGCAAGGAAGTCATCCGCTACGGAAAAGGTGACAAAAAGGTAGTTCTGGTGGATTGTGGCGTAAAACATAACATCCTCAGATGCCTTATCAACCGTGGCGTCGAAGTGATCAGGGTCCCTTGGAATTATGATTTCAACACCATCGAATGGGACGGACTTTTCATTTCCAATGGACCGGGAAATCCGGCACTATGCGAAGAAGCTGTCGGCCACATCCGCGAAGCAATGAAAAAAGACAAGCCTATTTTCGGTATTTGCATGGGTAACCAGCTGCTTTCAATAGCAGCCGGGGCGAGCACGTTCAAGCTCAAATACGGCCATCGCAGCCACAATCAGCCGGTAAGAATGTGCGGAACGAACATGTGCTTCATAACTTCCCAGAATCACGGATTCGCCGTGGATACCGACACGCTCCCTCCAGAATGGGAACCATATTTCGAAAATATGAACGACGGTACCAATGAGGGCATAAAACACAAAAGCAAGCCATTCCGCTCGGCTCAGTTCCACCCGGAAGCCTCCAGCGGCCCGGTAGATACGGAATTTATGTTTGACGACTTTGTCTCAAGTTTGTAAGAATATGATAGACAGCAATATAAAGAAAGTAATAGTGCTCGGTTCAGGAGCGCTGAAAATCGGCGAAGCCGGAGAATTTGACTACAGCGGCTCTCAGGCCCTCAAAGCTCTTCGCGAGGAAGGCATTGAAACGGTACTTATCAATCCCAACATCGCTACCGTACAGACATCCGAAGGAGTCGCAGACAAAGTGTATTTCCTTCCTGTCACTCCTTTCTTCGTCGAAAAAGTCATCAAGAAAGAGAAGCCGCAGGGCATCCTGCTCGCATTCGGAGGTCAGACAGCGCTTAACTGCGGAGTAGAACTCTACAAAAGCGGCATTCTCGAGCAGAACGGCGTCTCAGTCCTCGGAACTCCGGTGCAGTCTATCATAGACACGGAAGACCGCGAGCTTTTCGTAAAGAAACTCGACGAGATAGGCGTCAAGACCATCCGTTCCCATGCCGCTGCCAATCTCTCGGAAGCTCGTGCAGCTGCAGCACAGGTCGGATATCCGGTGATAATCCGCGCCGCATACGCGCTGGGCGGACTCGGCTCGGGATTTTGTGAGAATGAGGCGGAACTGGACGTAATAGCCGGAAAAGCATTCTCTTTCTCCCCTCAGGTGCTGGTGGAAAAATCCCTTCGCGGATGGAAAGAAATAGAGTATGAAGTAGTCAGGGACAAATATGACAATTGCATAACAGTCTGCAATATGGAAAATTTCGACCCGCTCGGAATCCATACCGGAGAAAGCATCGTCGTCGCTCCTTCCCAGACACTTTCCAACAAAGAATTCCATTTCCTCCGCAAGACAGCCATCGATATAGTGCGTCACGTAGGAATCATTGGAGAATGCAATGTGCAATATGCGTTCAGCCCTGACGGAGAGGACTATAGAGTAATTGAGGTAAATGCCCGATTGAGCCGTTCTTCCGCACTGGCATCCAAGGCTACCGGCTACCCTCTGGCCTTTATTGCCGCCAAACTGGGTCTTGGATACGGACTTTTCGAGCTGAAAAACGCCGTCACCAAGACAACCCCGGCCTTCTTTGAACCTGCCCTTGACTATGTAGTCTGCAAGATTCCTCGCTGGGACCTTGCCAAGTTCAAAGGTGTCTCCCGCGAAATCGGCTCCAGCATGAAGAGTGTCGGAGAAGTGATGGCTATTGGACGCAACTTCGAGGAAGCCATTCAGAAAGGACTTCGCATGATAGGACAGGGAGCCAGCGGCTTCGTATGCAACAAATACAATGCAGAAGACCTTGACTATGCGCTCAAGAATCCTACCGACACCCGAATATTTGCTGTAGCAGCTGCGCTTCAGAGCGGATATACCATAGACAGGATTCATGAACTCACAAAGATTGACAAGTGGTTCCTTAACAAACTCGACAATATCGAGACTACCTACCGTCAACTGAAGGAGTGCAAGTCCTTAGACGAAGTTTCCTTTGATCTTTTCAAGAAAGCCAAATGTCAGGGGTTCTCCGACATACAGATAGCCCGCGTATTCGGGATCAAGGAGTTGGTGGTAAGGGAAAAGCGCAAGGCCCTCAATCTCAAGCCTTTCGTCAAGCAGATAGATACTCTGGCAGCTGAATTCCCTTCGCAGACCAACTACCTGTATCTCACATATAATGCAACCAGCAGCGATATCACTTTCGGGGACGGGCCGGAGGCCGTGATTGTTCTCGGCTCGGGGGCATACCGAATAGGAAGTTCGGTCGAGTTTGACTGGTGCGGCGTAAATGCGCTGAACACCCTCAAGAAGAGCGGTTACCGCTCAATAATGATCAACTACAACCCTGAGACCGTATCCACCGACTACGATGTCTGCGACAGGCTTTATTTCGACGAGCTAAGCTACGAGACAGTGATGGATATCTGCGAGTTGGAGAATCCATACGGAGTCATAGTCAGTGTGGGCGGCCAGATTCCGAACAACCTCGCACTGCCGCTTATGAAGAGCGGAATCCGAATTCTCGGTACCTCAGCGCTTGACATTGACCGTGCGGAAGACCGCAACAAATTCTCGAAGATTGTAGATAAGCTCGGTATCGACCAGCCTCGCTGGAGAGAGCTTACCACGATGGACGACATCAACAAATTTGTGGATGAGGTGGGCTTCCCTGTGCTCGTAAGACCTTCTTATGTGCTCTCCGGCGCGGCCATGAACGTGTGCTATGGAAAGGAAGATTTGAAAGTGTTCCTGGACATGGCGGTAGAGGTGTCAGAAGAACATCCTGTGGTCATCAGCTCATTCATGCAGAGATGTAAGGAAATCGAGTGCGACGCCGTTGCGGACGGAGGCAAAGTGATAGCTGCGGCTATTTCCGAGCATATCGAATTTGCGGGAGTCCATTCAGGCGATGCCACCATCCAGTTCCCGCCACAGAAAATCTACGGCATCACTGCTGCAAAAATCCGCAAGACCACTGCAGCCATTGCCAAAGAGCTCAATATAACCGGACCGTTCAACATCCAGTTCCTGGCTACGGACAACTACATCAAGGTCATCGAGTGCAACCTCCGCGCCTCAAGAAGTTTTCCGTTCGTATCCAAGGTGCTCAAGGTCAATTTCATCGAACTTGCCACCAAATGTATGCTCTCGGAGCATCCGGAACCGGTGGGAATTGATCCGTTCGAGCTCGAGTATGTGGGTGTGAAATGCTCGCAGTTCTCGTTCTCTCGACTCAATCAGGCAGATCCTGTACTCGGCGTGGACATGTCTTCCACCGGAGAAGTAGGATGTATAGGAGACAACCTCGATGAGGCCCTTCTCAAGGCCATGCTTTCAGTGGGTCATAGAATCCCTAAGAAATCCGTACTTATTTCGTCCGGAAACGCCCGCCAGAAAGCGGACATACTCGAGGCTTGCCGTCTTCTTTCGGGCAAGGGTATCAAAATCTACGCTACGGAAGGAACATGCCGCTACTTGAACGAGAACGGGGTGTCAGCCGAACGCGCGCTTTGGCCTTATGAGATTGCAAACGAAGATTACCCTTCAGCGTTGGAACTCATCCGGGGACATAAAGTGGATCTTGTAATCAATATTCCTAAGAATTTCACTCACAACGAATTGAGTAACGGTTATAAAATGCGGCGCGCTGCCATTGACTTCAACATTCCGCTTATCACCAACAGCCGGCTTGCCACTGCCTATATCAAGGCTCTCTGCAAGGTAGACGAAGACGAAATCGGAATAAAGAGCTGGGACGAGTACAAATAGTCTTATGCCTTTCAAAAGGGTAATTTTTCACATAGATGTCAACTCTGCTTTTTTGAGTTGGGCGGCAGTTAAAATATTGTCTGAGGGCGGGCCTGATATCAGGCTCGTCCCTTCGGTTGTATCCGGAGACCCTTCCGATCGCCGAAGTATCGTGACAGCGGCTTCCCTTCCTGCCAAGAAACTCGGAATAAAAACAGCCCAGCCAATAGGCATGGCACTGCGGACCTGCCCGGAACTTGTCATTGTCCCGGGAGATTGGGAGTGGTACAGGGAGTGTTCCGAAGGCTTTATGGAAATATGCCGCTCCTACTCCCCCGTACTTCAGAAGTTTTCCATCGATGAGTGCTTCATTGACATGACTCTCAGACTCTATAAGAAAGACCCGGTGGATGTGGCCACAAAACTTAAGGATGAGATCCATTCCAAACTTGGATTCACTGTCAACATAGGGATTGGCTCCAACAAGCTTCTGGCCAAAATGGCCTCGGATTTCGAGAAGCCGGATAAGGTGCATACTCTGTGGAGCTATGAGGTGCCGTCAAAAATGTGGCCTTTGCCTGTGGGAGAACTCCTGTGGATAGGACGCAAGACCAAAGCCAGGCTCACCGCATACGGGATATATACCATAGGAGACCTTGCGCATACTTCCAAAGGAAAACTGATTCGTCTGGTGGGTTCCAGTTTCGCGGAGCAGATCTACGAGAATGCCAACGGGCGCGACCCCTCCCCGGTGGAAACCGAAGCGCAGGAGGCCAAAAGCATCAGTGCCGAACGCACCTTCGAGAAAGACATCTCCTCTCCGAAGCAACTGGACAGAGCTCTTTTCAATGTCGCCTGCATTGTAGCCCACCGGCTCAGGCGCAACGGATTCAGGGCTTCATGCGTATCAGTCTTTATCAAATATCCTGATTTCAGCATATCCCAGAAGCAGGGCAAGATTACCAAACCGACCGATGTCACGGCCTTTATTCTCAACGAAGCCCGCAGACTTATTTCCCTGATATGGGACGGAGTCTCCCCTATCCGTCAAATTGGCCTTGGCGTATCCGGGCTCACGCACGACACATCAGAACAAATGCAGCTTTTTGAGGACCCACAGATGCAGTATTATCGCGACTGGGACTCCAATTATGACGCTCAATTTCCATGCGACACAAAATACGATACGGATCATTAAGCAAGCAGCTTGCTTCTCTGGCATTTCCGATATTCATTGAGACATTCCTTGTCATGATGTTGGGTGCGGTGGACACCTTTATGCTGAGCAGGCATTCTGACAGCAGTGTAGCCGCCGTGGGATTGGTAAACCAGCTTCTGAACCTGATATTTATCCTCTTCGAGGTCATTTCCCTGGGAACATCCATATTGTGCTCCCAGTACATTGGTGCCGGCAAACGGGACAAAGTAATCCAGGTCGTGGGTATTTCCCTGCTCTTCAACCTGGTGTCCGGACTCGCCATCAGCGCCTGTCTGTATGGATTCGCCGGGAATCTTCTGAATCTAATGGGAATGCGGGACAGCCTCATGCCATACGGACTGCCGTATATGAAGATAGTAGGCTCATTCGCCTTTCTTCAGGCTCTATCCTTGTCCATATCTGCGGCACTGAGAAGCGCCGACAAAGCCAAGTACCCGATGTATGTGTCCGTTCTGGTCAACATATTGAACATTCTGGGTAACTACAGCCTCATTTTCGGCAAATTCGGCATGCCGGAACTCGGCGTTCAGGGTGCCGCCATATCTACGTCTTTCTGCCGGCTGGTATCAGTAGCGCTTCTTTTCATTATCCTGAAGAAAAAGCACATCCCGTCATTTCCGAAATCGCTGTTCAAGCCGTTCCCGTGGCAGGAACTTCGGAACCTTCTCAAAATCGGCATACCTTCCGCAGGCGAACAGATGTCCTACAGCCTGAGTCAGGTGGTAATATCTTATTTTATCAATATGATCAGCGACCAGGCGCTCGCTACCAGGACATACTGTGTGAATATCGTGATGTTCACTTACATATTCGGTATTGCCATGGCACAGAGCGGCGCCATCTGCATAGGTCATCTTGTAGGAATGCGCAAGACAAAAGCAGCATTTGCCCTTGGCAAGAGGGTGATGATCTGCTCCGTAGGCGTATCAGTAAGTCTTTCATTGATAACGGCCTGCGCCGGAAAAGCCATATTGTCTTTCCTGACTTCGGATCCTTGGATAATCCGGACCGGCTCCATTATTCTGTTCGTGGACGTGGTACTGGAAATCGGCCGGGCAATAAATATGTTCGCAGTCAATGCCCTTCGCAGTGCCGGGGACATCTACTTCCCGGTAGCACTCGGAATCGTAGTCATGTGGACCGTCGCGGTATTCGGAAGCTGGTTTCTCGGCATTCATCTCGGACTTGGGCTTGTCGCGATGTGGGTGGCATTCCTTCTGGACGAAAATATACGCGGCTTCGTGTTTGTCAAGAGATGGAAAAGCATGAAGTGGGCGGGTAAGGATTTCGTCAGTGCATAAAAAAGGACCGGTTTCAGTGCCGGTCCCTTGAATATAACTTTCTATTACAAGTTATTTTACTTCTACATACATATAGAGAGACTTGAGTGTCACCATGATGGTATGTCCGCCGTTCTCGTAGCAGACTACGATGTCCGGATCAAATCCTCCAGGACGACCGTTCTTCTCAACATAGTCAATTGCGTCCTGCTGGCTCTTGAACTCGCCCTGAGCTGTTCCGAATGATGCCGTGTATGCCTTTGAGAATGTACCAAGGTCAAGGGCAGCGTCTCCGCTTGCATAGCTTTTCCAGATAGCCAATTCCTTATCCTTGTCATTGTAATACTCGTAGTTAAGGGTGGCTTTCATTCCGGTGATATTCTTGAAGTCGGTATCAGCGTTTACATCCATGTGGAAAATATTGCCGGCCGGATCTTTCACATAATCAAAATAAATATAATTGGTACCCCAGGCTGAAAGCTTGTTACCAAGAATATAGTTTTGAGAAGCAAATGTAGTGCAGTCTGCACCGATCATCGCTGATGCATCAGCATAGTCAAGCTCATACCAGCTTCTGAGAATGCTGAGAACAAACTCTTCGTCATAAAGACCAGGTACAAGATAAACGCGCTCCGAAACAAAATTGAAAATAGGACATACTACACTATCATCTGTGCCTTTCTCGGCTACAAGGCTGATAGTCTCCTCTATCGTCTGCTTCAAACCACCTCCTATCTTACCATTGAATTTTGTGCCGAAGAACGTACCAAGCTTCAAATCGTCCGTGTGACCCATAAAATAGTCCCACAGTTCTCTTGACTTTGTTTCGTCCTCAAGGCTGGCATCAAAACTTATTATCATGCCATGCTTATCGGAATTGACCGTCAATTCCATGTCATATGTGCTTTCCGAGATCTTGAGAACAGCATTGAAAGAAACGGTACCTTCTTCCGCATCAATCTCGTCCTGATACTTTTCGTTTGCCTTCACAAACGCATCAAAATCTGTCCCGATGCAGCTTGCGAGCTCGCTACAGTTGATGTCCATTCTTTCAACCGGAGTAGACTGCTTGCTGCAAGAAACTCCGAGCACAGCGGCACAGATGCCGAATGTCAGTAATAAACTTTTTTTCATTTTTTGAGTGAAATTTTCCGCGAAGATACGACTATTCGGGCTATTTTACAAATAGCACAACGCGCTAATTCAACGATTTTTCAGATGATTGAACATGAACCTGAAGGCAGCGAAAAGAAGCATTGGGCCAAGTCCGGAATAAAAGGACGCCGTGAACTCCATCGGCAGTCCGGGAATGAACTTAAGGGAGATGCCAAGGCATAGCATAAATATGATAAGGACCCACCCTCTGAGAGGAAATGTGTGCCAGAGACTCGTTTTTTGCGGTTGATCTGCGATAAGGGCGGAATACTTGTCAACGGCTCCGCGAAACATGAAAAAGAAACATGCCAGAACGAATACGGTGATAAGCATAAGCCACCAAAGACTATGCACCGGCATAAGCATATAGGCCTTTACACCCTTGACGCTTATGATAACCCCGGGAACACCCCACAATGCGGCCGCAACGTAATAGAGAGCGTTTTTATTCATAAAAAGTGGTTTTATTTGTGAAGTTAAGCAAAATTTCTCTATCTGCAACATGGGACATGGGCCTCATTGATGAGAGACAATTCTGAATGGAGCTACAGCGGCAACTCTGATATGCCGGCCGAGATAAAAGGATTCATCATCGGCGACATGCTGCAGCTCTTCATCAACGACATTCTGGACCAGTTTTACTTTTGGAATCCGAAGGATTATGATGAGGCGATGTCAAGTTTGGACTACTACCTGAATCACATTTCAGAGATACTTGACACATCCGACATAACTGATGGAGATTTCGATTTTTAGTCCTTCGCTCCCGATTCTAGTAAAAAATCGCTAAATTTGAAGGAATTATAGACGCACCGACCACTATGGCATCAACCAATACCCAAAAGCAAGCAGCAAAAGCCTTCGTCCAGGAATGGTCCGGAAAGGGCTACGAGAAGGGCGAAACCCAGCGTTTCTGGATAGACCTGCTGCACACTGTCTTCGGCATCGACAACCCCACCAAAATGATGGAGTTTGAGCTGCCGGTCAAGACCATTACCAAGGAGAAAGGCTCCGACTTTATCGATGGCTATATTACGACCACAAAGGTATTGATTGAGCAGAAGGGCTCCCACGTAGACCTGGCCACCAAGTATCGCCAGTCCGATGGTCAGGAACTTACGCCCTACCAGCAGGGCCGTCGCTACGCTGCCGGCCTGCCGCTGAATATGCACCCCCGCTGGATAGTTACCTGCAACTTCAACACATTTGAAGTCCACGATATGGAGCACCCCAACGACGCTCCGGAAATCATCCAGCTTGCCGACCTCGAGAAGGAGTATCACCGCCTAACCTTCCTTGTGGACGATACCAACGTCCACCTCAAAAAGGAACTCGAAGTTTCCATCCAGGCCGGTGAAATCGTAGGCGTCCTCTACGACAAGATTCTTGCCCAGTATCGTAATCCTGATGACCCTGAGACGCAGAAATCCCTCAACAAACTGTGCGTCCGTCTGGTGTTCTGCCTCTACGCGGAAGACGCCGGAATCTTTGGCAACAAAGATATGTTCCACGATTACATGGCGCAGTTCAGTGCGGGGGAATTCCGGGAGAAACTTATCAAACTGTTCCGCATCCTGGACCAGAAGCCGGAGGACCGCGACCCTTACGAGGACGAGAAACTGCTGACCTTCCCGTATGTGAACGGCGGAATGTTTGCCGGCGATATTGAGATACCCCGCATCAATGAGGAGATCCGCTCGCTGATTCTTCAGCGTGCTTCCGATGACTTCGACTGGTCGCTCATCAGCCCGACCATCTTCGGCGCTGTGTTTGAGAGTACGCTGAATCCCGAAACCCGTCGTGCCGGAGGTATGCACTACACATCCATCGAGAACATCCACAAAGTCATCGACCCGCTCTTCCTGGACGACCTTAAGGCGGAACTCTCCGACATCAAGGCGACCTCCGTGGCCAAAACCAAGCGGGAACGTGCCTTTGCCTTCCAGGACAAACTGGCCGGTCTCAAGTTCTTCGACCCAGCCTGCGGCTCCGGCAACTTCCTCACGGAATCCTTCACGTCGCTCCGGCGACTGGAAAACGAAGCGCTGCGCATCATCTACGGCGGAGACCGCGTAATCGGTGAGTTTGCAGACCCCATCAAGGTCTCTATCAATCAGTTCTACGGCATCGAAATCAACGACTTTGCCTGCTCTGTGGCGCAGACGGCCCTTTGGATTGCCGAAAGTCAGATGATGCAGGAGACGGACGAAATCGTCGGCTTCAACCTCGATCCGCTGCCGCTGAAGACCTACACCAATATTCACGAGGGGAATGCTCTCCGGATAGATTGGAATGAAGTGATTCCTGCCAGTGAGCTGAATTACATAATGGGCAATCCACCGTTTGTTGGATACTCGCTTCAATCGGAAAGCCAAAAACAGGATATTCTTGATTTATTAGTGGACGAAAACGGCAAGCAACTTAAAACCGCTGGCAAGGTAGATTACGTGGCTGGTTGGTATTATAAAGCAGCGGCATATATGCAGAATGAAAACATTCAAGCTGCTTTGGTGTCCACAAACTCAATTGTTCAAGGCGAACAAGTCGCCGGGATTTGGGGGCCACTGATTGATAGGTACGGTATTACAATCAATTTCGCGTACAAAACCTTTAGATGGGATAGTGAGGCGAATGCAAAGGCTCATGTTCACTGTGTAATTATTGGATTCTCTAACCGTCCTCTGCCGAAACGAAAGCAAATCTATGATGGCGAAACGGTGCTGACGGCAACACATATCAATCCTTATCTTGTGGATGCCGCAGATGTCCTTATTGGAAGTAGGAGTAAACCTCTATGCGCTGTCCCGGAGATGCGAAGTGGAGGCAAGCCGGTAGAAGGCGGCTTCCTCATCTTTACTGATGAAGAGAAAGACGATTTTTTGCGTCAAGAGCCCCTATTTCTTTTTTTAGCCCTTTTAAGAGGCTTGCGTTACGTTTTAATATAATTCATCGTTTAGAGAACTCAGGCGCCATGTCAGCCTTAAAAACGGCTGTGTCGTCAGGGTTCTTTAGTGTATATATCTTCGCTGTTGTACCTTTAGCCGTTCCTCCGTATTTAATATTGTTTGGTACCAAGATGTCAACCTTATGTTTCCCTGCAAAACGTTTGTTCATCGTATCCTGTATTTGATATACCCCATCTTGTAAACCACGGTATGTTCCTTCAAGCTTTACAACATCACCATATTTCAAACCCAACTCTTTCATAAAGGTGCGTTCCATAGCCATAATTTTATGAGAGGCAACGTCTTTCATATTTAAACGGAACATACTTGCTGTATGGGATGGGTCATTATTGCATTGCCCTGCTACGGCGTTATATACTGTTACAATAACATCATCGGCAGCAAGCTCCCATTGGTCAGCAGGGGCAGTCTCAGCAACAGTCTCCATGGCCTCCTCCTTCTCTTGTTGTGATATGTTTTTCGCTACGCCTATCAAGGTAATGGCTGCCAATGCGGTAATATAGCCTTTGGCTACAAATTTCAACAGTTTCTTGATATCAAGCTGCCCTTGGAAAATGGACTCCTCCAAAAATTGTCTTGCTATCAGTTCTTCCAATTGTTGCTCTGTTATTATTATAGTTCTACTCATTTTCCTTCAATGTTGCATATAGACGTGCAAAATTAAGGATATCCTCATTAAGCGTCGTCTCATTATAATTCTTATTTTTCACCTGCTCCAACATTTTTTGGAAACGAGAACGCCCTTCAACTGTTTCTTCCGATTCTACTGCCTCATTCAAAAGTTCTTCACACTTTTGTCTGTACGCTTCATACACTTCCCGTCCATCCTTGCCTGCCAAAGATGATAGAGTTAGCTCTTTTACGGCTTCCGCTTCTTCTCTTTTTAAGCCTGTAATAGATTCATTTATGCATGAAATCAAATCGCTGATTTTTTGTTCATCTGCTGCATTATCTTTATTTGCCAAAGAATTTTTTTCTTTTACGGATTCTGACAATATTGAAACATTATTGGTGTATTCCGTTACGTTTTTGAGTGACTTGCGGTTATTAATTAAAAAATCCACAGCTTTTGCTGTATCGTTTTCGGATTCCGATATCAGTTTTTTTAACTTGTCAGAAGACAATTCGATTGCAATTATAGATTCCTTTACAATTTTATTCAATTTTTCCAAGCCTTTTGCATATTCTTTTGGGTTTATCTGAGAGGCAAATGACAGGTTTTCATTTACAAAAAGTTCTGGAGACAAGACAGATTGAGGTCTATTTATGTTCTCATAAATCATAAACGCTTTTTTAAGGGACTTGTTGCTCTTGATGGTATTGATATACTCTTTAATAGTGTTCTTGCCTTTAGCATTGTCATATAATCCCTTTGAGACTGCCTCAAATATATGCTTCGTTGTAAAAAACGGGGCTGCGTCCAAGCTATTCAATGTCTCTGTCAGAACGAGTTTTTCATAACGGGCATTCATCTCACTGATTATGCTTTCCCTTAATTTTTTAAAATCCTCACTATTTTCAAAATTAAATTTTCTCATGTCTTTTTTTTCCTATAAATAGTTTAATTATTTAGGATTTTGTCACTTTTCTTTTCCAATTTTTCAATATCGGAAATTATATCATTGATTTCCTCATTAATAAGGAGGGCCTTGTCTATTACAGGCACCCTTGTCGTCGGTGTCTCATCAGTGTAAAATTCCTGCCTGTATTTTTCAAAGAAAGGCAAAGTCCTTTGTGATTCTTGGAGTGGAGCACTACCATCACTCATGTCTGATAAGTTTTCTCCGCCTTCTGCACCATTGATATCTCCTTCATCTTCAGCGCCGGGCTCTCCCAAATCTCCAAGATCGTCGCCACCGATATCGTCTCCGAAGCCACCTGACGGCCCACCCATCATAGGTGCTCCGCCTCCACCGCCCATAGGTGATGAACCATCTCCTCCTTGTTGCCCTTCTACATATTTGGCACCCGGTTCTCCATATATCCTATCGGTTTTGTCATACAACCCTGTGCGTTTAATGATTTGACTTGTCTGTTGTAATTCCGCAGACAATGCCATTTCAAGACGGATATCATTAAGCATCTGATATATTTCAGCATCAGTCCTTCCCATAATCTCCTTCTGCATCTGTTTCCAAGACATTAGAGGAAGCCCGCCACCCTGCTCTGCCACAGCGCTTGCTGCCGCTGCGAGTCTTTTAGTGAGATTGTCCAATTCCATCATTTCTATCTGATTTGATGGATTGTTTAATGACAATGTGAAGTTTGTCTGCTCGTTCTTGTCAAAGCCCAATAAGAAAAGGTGGATGATTGCAATCTTGTTCAGTTCCATAAGGATTGCCTGCTGTATACCATTGACGGTTCGGTTAAAACGTACATCCATCATTGAAAGGTTCTGTCCTTTTCCTTGTGCTTCCTGAAAATTAAGGAATGATTTAGGTATGCGCAGGACGGCCAAGATATGGTTTATCATCAATTCAATATCTTCCATTGATGTCTGATTTGTTGCCGCCTGCAGCGTCTCAATAGCTGAAGGATCCGCTCCCGGTCGCACAGGAATGACGTAATCAGATGAGACGTCAAGGAAATTTTTCCTCAAATCCACTTGTCCTGTTGTCGGGTCGATAATAGGTGCTCTTTTTACGCTGTTGAAAAACTCTTGGATAAATGCAGGAATATCTGCTTCATCAATCCCCCCAACATTGACTTTAAATACCCTCCTCTCAATACTCCTCTCAAGACGGTAGATGAGCATAGCGTCCTCCATCATTGAAAGCATGCGCCAATGTCTTCTTGCCCCGTTCATACAACTGACGCCGTAAGGCAAAAATATTGAGTCCTTAATCAGTCTAAAGTGTGCAACTTGCCAATTGCGGAAAGGCATTGTTTCATTGTGGCCTAACCATACGAATTTTGTTTCATCAGGTTTTAGATTATATAGACTCCCGTTGAAAGCGCCGCCATAAAGACTGCCCAATCCGTTTTCCAAGCGTTTCATTTCATGAACAGGAAGTTCTCTCCATCCTTTGATTCCCAATTTGTCGTCAATATTCAAAAACATGAACTCATTACCGTATTTGCAAGTGGCGCGTGTAATCAGCGGAAGCATCACATTGATATCCAAACGATTATTGAAAAGATCTTCCAAAATGCTTTTAATGCGTTCCGATTTTGAATAGATGTTGAGCATCTTGCCTTTCGCATTCAGAGTTGTAGCTTCTTCCGCATAAATGTGCAATGCTGCATTGATTTCAGGCCATTGGTCCATGAGGTCAGCATCCCTATACATCACGCTTACCTGAGTGGCGCCTGCCAACTGTTCCATTTGACTGTCATAGCCTGTTTTGGCCCACTGATAGGCAAGAAGCCTTTGCTGTTTCAGCTGTGCAAGCTTCTTGTCCCTTTCCTCCTTGTTGGCAAAAGAGGCTATAACGGTATCTTTAGGTCTTATGTTATATGTTAACGGTTGCGACTTTGGATTGTTCATTGTTCCGTTTCCTGCGCCAATGACGACATTTGTAAGTCGCTGAAATATTGTACTGTTATCTGCCATTTCTTTATGAATGAACTATATCCTATAAATAGTTTCCTTATATTAAAAATAATTTTCCGCGACCATTTATCAACAAAAAATGCCCAAGCCATTGGCTTGAGCATCGTTGCCTATCTTGCAGGACGTTTTATTACGGGACGGCTTATCACCCTTTTTACTTTTTCGGCTGTCGTAGAAGACGGAATCCTTTTTGTTACCTGCTTGACGGGATTTTTTTGCACCTTAGTGCCACTACATCCGCATGACATATTTATATATTTTATTTTTGTTATTATTTTAAAAGCCATTTTCTTGCATTATATGCTTCTTTAGCTTTCGGGTTATATGTTACATTATTGATAACTATCGGCATAACGAATTTTTTCTTTTCAGGAGCATGGTCTTGTGCCTCATCTTTGCCGCCGAAGCCATCTTCGTTGTACCTGATACGGCTATTAACATTAATCATGGCATTAAGCATTGCAATATCTCTATTGCGGTTCTTTCTTTGCCTCTTTATTGAAAATTCTACAACGAATAGTCCCATTGCCAAACAAGTCAACGTATCGTCATGGCAACCGTCCTTATGGTCCATTCTTCCGTTGCGATACACCCACGTGTCAAGTTCATTACACACTCTTACAGAACGAACCTTGAATTGATTAGTCCTGACGAGATCGGCAAAGCTTGATAACATTTGGAAACGCACTGATGAGCTATGGAAACCAGGAAGTCCATTTTCAGTTACGGCTAGAGTTGTTGCCTCATTTTGGGAAGTGTAATTTTTCAATGAAGGGTCATCGTAATAAAGATTTGGGTAACTGAGCCTAATTAATGTCAAGATAGTAGCTGAACCGTAGCCGCCAATATCTTCAACAACTATAAACGCTTGGTTATACAGCATTCCATAATTATATGCTATTTCGCCAATGGCATCACCATAAATTTTACCATTATATTCAAGTACTTGTTCGATACAAGGAGTACCGTCGTCGTCAATTCCATTAAGATCTA
>OQVL01000085.1_pt1 | contig 35323 bp, 29 predicted proteins | sample 1691501 | NCBI WGS metagenome assembly OQVL01 (sample SAMN03418253, study PRJEB22391) | human gut metagenome | biome: human-gut; feature: organic feature; material: feces | host: Homo sapiens | place: Tanzania | collected 2013-01 | reverse complement strand
TTTCATTTCTGGAAAAGCCTTCCACAACCTTGGGCAGCGGTTCCTATTTGGATGGATTGGCTGCTGAGATAAAGCTGGCTAAGGAATATGGAGATTTATCAGCTGACCAGGTTAGACAAAGGGAAATAGAAAGTAAAATGGATATGGCTCAGGTGGAGGAGCTGGTGCGGCAGGCAGATGCCTGCAGCAAACCCAAGGTTGAATATGCTATTTTGGGAGATGCTGAAAAAAAGCCTACAGGCAAGGGACAGGTAATGGTCAATGCTGCCCTGGCAATGGCTAAGGCGGCACTAAAGCAAACTTCAGTTTCAGTGAAAAATACCAACCAAGCAGTGCAGCATAATACTGTACCTCATGTTAGGCCCACACCACAGCAGATTCCTGTTGTAGAGGTTAAGGGAAAAACCAGTGCCAAAATTGATTTGATTGCTATTGGCGCCTCCACAGGCGGAACGGAGGCTCTGGCCAAGGTACTGAAGGAGTTGGTGCCCCCTTTGCCGCCTATTGTTATTGTGCAGCATATACCGCCTATGTTTTCAAAATTATTTGCCGATAGATTGAATAATGAATGTCATATTTCTGTTAAGGAAGCAGAAAACGGGGATAAATTGGAGCCTAATTGGGCCTATGTGGCTCCAGGAGATAAACAAATGAAGGTGAAGAAATTCGGTGGCAACATGCAGCTGGATGTGAATCATGGCCCCAGGTAATTTCAAAGCCGAAAAGATGCTTTTTGCCGTCCTGCCCGTCAACATAGCCTGAGCCGTTGCCCCAATACCAAACAAGCTTATAGGGCGTGTTTACTCTGCCCCAGTCAAGGCAGCAGAAGGTGTTTTCTTTTGAAAACTCAACCTTTATGTCGCCGTTTCTGTAAAAGCCGTGGCAGGGCATGCAGTTCTGCTTTGTTGTCATAAAATAGCTTGTGGGGTGACCCTTGAACGGCAAAACGGTTGTAATGTTTTCAAGTCCTTCGGGAATATCCATTTCAAATTTGCACTCGCACTTGCCGTCCTTTGATTTATACCAAAGCGTGCGGCTTGTTTCTTTTGTGTCAAATTCAAAGCTTGCGCTGCCTATGCCGTTTATTGTCATTTTAACGTTGTTGGGCACGTCGCCTTTGGGGGGCAAAACATATTTGTCTCTGCCGCCGAGATAAAGCACGGTTGAATCGGCAATTGTGCCTGCGGCATGCTTTTTATTTTTGTTCGGGTGCTTGAGGTCTATAAGCACAGCCGAAACATAGCCGCCTATCGAGATATTTGCAAAGCTTAACTGAACCATATATTCTCCGTTGCATATCTGATAAAAATCCCATTCTTTTCTGTGGATTGTGGGCTTTGAGTTTCTTCTGTCATAGTCAAAAACGTTATGGCGCGCCCAGCCGGGTGAAAGAAGCCTGCCGTCCTCGGCTAAAAGCCTTGTAGGCTCGGTGTATTCTTTCTGCACGCTTTTTACTTCGCCGTTAAGCCAGCTCGGATATGTTCTTTTAAGTTCGCTCATAATAAATACCTCCCAATAATATCCAACTGAATTATAACAGTTTAAAAGCCGCAATTCAAGCTTTTTAAATAAAATTCGCTTAAAATGCGGCTCATAATTTATTGATTTTGTGTATTTGCGTGTTTTCAGAACTCAATTCTGAAGGTCAAAACCTCAAACGGCTTGATTGAGAACATAAAGCCAGCGTCATCGGATTTTCTAGAAGAAGCGTTTTCCTCCATAAGGTTGCAGTCCGTGACCTTTATGCCCTTGAACGGAAGCGAAAGATAAACGTCCGAGTGCTTGCCCTCGGCTTCATAAACTCTGACGATTATGCCGTTTTCGTCCTGCGCTTTTTTAACTGCGTCAATTATGACGTTGCTCTTGTCAAGCGTAAAGAAGCTTTTTTCGTTAAAAGTACCGCAGCCGTTTTCCGTGACAAAGGCTTCAAGCGGAATGTTGAGCTTAAACGCCTCATGTACGGTGCCCGCTTCGCTCCAAACGCCCTTGTGCGGATAAAGGCTGTATTTAAACGTGCTTATTCCTATATCGCCTTTGGGGTCGGGGCATATGGGGCCGCGCATGAGCGTAATTCTCATTACGTTGTCAAAAAGGTCGTAGCCGTATTTACAGTCGTTAAGAAGGCTCACGCCGTAATCGCCCTCCGAAAGGTCTGTCCATTTGTGCGCACAGCATTCAAACATGGCTTTTTCATAAGAGTTGTTTGCATAGGTGGGCCTTTGAAGCGCGCCGTGGGCAATTTCAAACGTAGAATATCTTGCGCGGATATTTACGGGGAACTCGGCTTTGAGTACTTTTTCGCGCTCGTGCCAATCAACGGTCGTGTCAAAATCGAGCGTTCTTGAAGCGGCGTTGAGAATAATTTTTTGCGTAATTGTGGATTGGTTATATTTTCTTACGGTTTCAATTACGCCGCGCAGGGGTGAGCTTTCAAGAACACGCACGCTTTTTGCGGCTTTAAGCTCGGTCATTTTCATTTTGTAGTCGTTTTCAAGGTTCCATGCGCTTTCGTGAATGGGCTTGTCGTGCGAGATTGTAAGAAGATTGCCCACGCCCGAAAGCACTTCGCGCCCGTTTTCTTTGTCAAATACCGAAAGAATGTTGCCGTCGCCGTCAAGCTTTACCGAAAGATATTCGTTTTCAAGCGAATTTTCGCTTGCGATAACATTAATTGAAGCCTTGTTTTCGACCTTTTCGAGCTTATATATTTTATAGCCGACGGCGGGCACGTTTTGGGCAAGGAAAAGAAGTCGGCTTTTGCCGTTTTCGTTTATTGTTTCAAAGAGAACCTCTTTGCCGCCGCAGTCTTTAAGCACGGCGTTTTCAAACGGTGCGTCAACAGAAACAACGCCCGTTACGGGGTGCGAGCACATATTCCAGACCGTGACAGCCTCGTATGACGGCGCAACGGCTTTATTAAGAGCTTCAAAGCAGTGCGCTTTGAGCTCTGCGCCCTCCTTTTTAAGCTCTTTATATTCTTCTCTGGTGTTTTCAATTGCTTCGTGAATCGAAGTGCCGGGCAAAATATCATGGAACTGATTTATTAAAAGAAGCTTCCACAATTTTTCAAGACGCTCTTTTTCATAGCGCCCCGAAAGTATGCCGAGAATTTCAAGGCTTCTGAGCATATATTCGCCCTTGCGGTTGTTCTTTTTAATGAACGCCTGGCTTGTAAACGTGCCGCGGTGATTTTCATAGTACATTTCACCGTCCCAAACGGGCAGCTCGTCTTTGCTTTTTTCGACCTCGGCAAAAAATTCCGAGGCTCTGCCCTCGCGCACTGCGGGAAGACCCGGGAGCTTTTCAAATCGGCGAATACGCTCTACCATATCGTGCGTGCATCCGCCGCCGCCGTCGCCGTAGCCGAACATACCCATCGAGGCGTCAACAAGGTCGTTTTGGCGGTTTGTGGAGCGCGTTTTTACAATATATTTTGCATCGCCCTCGCCCTCGTAATGAACCTTTTGCATATAGGCAAGCACTTCGTCACCCGAGTGCGAACGCCATTTGAATACCGAAACGGGGAATTCGTTTGTGTCGTTATACTGAAGCTTTGAAGTGATAAAATACTTCATACCCGATTTTTTGATTATCTGCGGAAGCGCCGCCGTAAAGCCGAAGCAGTCGGGGAGCCAGTATGTGTCGGAGCTTACGCCGAATTCTTTAAGGAAAAATTCTCTGCCGTAAAGAAGCTGCCTTACAAGGCTTTCGCCCGAGGCTAAGTTTGTGTCGGCTTCGACCCATGTGTTGCCGATAATTTCCCATCTGCCGTCTTTGACGAACTTTTTAACGTTTTCATAGACGTCGGGATAATTTTTCTTCATAAAGTCATAAAGCACCGCCTGACTTTGCGTGAAGTGAAAATCGGGATACATCTCAAGAAGCGCAATGTTGTTTGAAAAGGTGCGCGCCGTTTTGCGGTGAATTTCTTTAACCGTCCAAAGCCATGCAACGTCAAGATGGCTGTGCCCCGCAAGTATTACTTCGCCCGGCGTTTTTGAAAGCGCCGACAGCTTTTTTGTCTCGTCCGAGAAATATGCGGCGGCTTTTTCTACGGAAGCGTAGTATGCGCTTTTGCCGAGGTCAAAGTCGAGCATATGTATTGCGGTGTCGGTTATATTGTAAAGGCGCTTTGCAACGTATTTGTCTTCGGAATTCTCATACACGTCAAAGGCGCACGCAAAGTCATAATGAAGGCTTTCGGCGCCGTCGTTTATAAGGTCCAAAGACGCGTGTTTAAGAGTGTATTCAAGCGCTTTGCCGCCCGCCATGGCGGTGTCGCAAAAAGCGGCGCTGTCAACAGTCGCTTCAAGCTGAATGTCAAGCTTTTCGCCCGCTTTCGGGGGAACGGGGAAGATAATGTCCGTTCTGCCGACCCAGCCGCTGTTTTCGCGCGAGCTTACAGCACCGACAAGCCTGCCGTTGATTCTGACAAGCGCTTCGCCGCCGAAGTCGATAACAAGGCGCAAAGTTTTGCCGCCGAAGCTTTCGGGCACGGTGACGGACGCTTCAAAATAACGTGTGTCGTCATATCCCGAAAACCAGTGGTCGCCGAGCTTCATTTTGACTGCGGGCTTTTCGTCAAGGACGATTTTGCCCGGCTCAACGTGAACGCCCGTGTACGAAGTCCACTCGGGGATTGTTACGCTGTCTTCGGTGTCATACGGTGACATCTGCTTAATAAGGTTTTTTAAAACCCTCGGATTCATCGTGTGCATAAAGTATACCTCCGAAAATTTATTGAATATTTTTATTAATTAATCCCGGGAAAGCAATCGGGAATTTATTTCGGCTTTTATGTCGTCGGGCAACTCCTGCGAAAAGTGCATTTTTTCGCCCGTCGTCGGGTGAGTAAAAAATATCTCGGCGCAGTGAAGCGCAGGACGGCTTAAATTTTCTGTAATCGGACCGCCGTACATATCGTCACCGACAAGCGGCGCGCCGACGCTTTTTAAATGAACGCGTATCTGGTGGGTTCTGCCCGTTTCGATTTTTACTTTTAAAAGAGTGCAGTCACCGCACTGCTTTAAAACTTCGTATTTTGTAAGCGCCGCGTCACCCTCGCTCCCGGTGGCGCGAAGAGTTTTTAAGGGGTCAGGGCGATAGATGGGCGCGTCTATAACGCCGCTTTTTTCAATGCGCCGACTTGCAAGCGCAATGTATATTTTTTCAATTTTGCCGTTAAGAAGCGAAGCGGCATAGGCGTGCTTTGCAAAGAGTATCAGCCCGCTTGTGCCTTTGTCAAGCCTGCCGACGGCACGCGCCGCAGAGGCTTCTCCGCCGCTTTTTAAAACGTGCGCCGCAACTGCGTTTGCAAGCGTAAAATTCGGATGATTGTGCGACGGGTGGCACGAAAGCCCAGCGGGCTTATTTATTATAATAAGGTCGTCGTCTTCATAAACAATGTCAAGCTCTGTTTCCCAAAGCTCGGGCGGCGAGGTTTTTTCGGGCAGAGTAATTTCTAAAATGTCGCCCTCAAAAACCCTGTCAACGACTCTTGTGTTTTTGCCGTTCACTTTTACCGCACCCTCGGTGTGGCGAAGCGTTCCGACAATTCCGTGCGAAAAGCCGAGCTTGCCTTTTAAAAAATAAAGGAGCGGCTTTTCTGAAAATTCGCTCGGTACGGTGAAAGTAAGCGTTCTCAAAAAAATTGCCCTCCCTAAAAATTTTCTTTGACAGAATTAAAAATTACAGATTGTTAAAAATCAAAATAATTGAATATTCATTTGCATAAACAATGGCGAAAAATGAAGAATGTTCAAAACTTTGTAGAAGTAAAGTCAATTGCTTTACAAAAATCGGTTCAAAACCGCGTCGAAAAGCCCGCGTGCGGGCAAGTTGTTGACATTTTAGACAGAGTTTTGAACAAAGGCAAGTAGAATGCTTTACAAAGTCGATATGCAAAACACACCGCAAAAACGAAAAAATCGCGCGTGTTTACATTTTGTAACGCAAATTTATACAATGGGAAATTCAAATAATTTTCTTTCGCGGAATTTTGCAACGCACTTAAAACCGGCTTCGCGGGCAATGCCGTAAGCTTCATAAATGCCGTCGCCTATTCTTTCGGCATAGTGCGAGTCTGTTCCTACGCTCACAAATTTTCCGCCTAAATCTTTAAAACGTTTTACCGTTTCAAAAGTCGGCGTGGGCAGGTGTATGGGATATTTCAATCCGCCCATATTGATTTCAAGCGCCTTGTCTTTTTCGGCGCAGAGCTTTAAAATTTCGTCAACCGTTTTTGAATAGTTGTTTATATCTTCAACGTAGCCGCAAACATTATATATATAGCGGAAGGGGTATGTCAGATGAGCGAGCACGTCAAAGTCGCCCCATTCGAGCATTTTAAGAATTTCAGAAAAGTATTCATTCATAAAAATCGGAACGTCTTTTTCGTTAAATTCTTTCCAATAATAAAAATCTTCTTTGTTTCTCAGGTTGTGAAGCGAGCCGAGAACGACGTCGTATTTTTGCATATTTATAATTTTTTTTGCAAGTTCAGGGTTATAGTGCGGCTCGCCGAGCTCAATGCCTCTTAACACCTCAAGCCTTCCTTTAAACGCCGCTTTTGCCTTTGAAACTTCAAAATAGCTTTGCAAAGTGCGGCGGTCGTATTCGTTCTCATAATATTTGTCAACTTCGCAGTGGTCGGTAAAGGCTATTGCTTCGAGCTTTTTTTCTTCGGCGGTTTCAGCCATAAACATTGCCGAATGATGGCCGTCGGGCGAGTTGTCGGTGTGGATGTGCATATCTATTAATCTTATACTGTCCTCTTCCATATTTAAATTAAACCCCTTATTTCGATTTATTATTACACCGCATATTCTATCACATATTTTATAAAAAGAACATAGTGTAATAAAATATTTATAAATAAATTTTATGCTTTAAAAAAGCACGTATATGTGATAAACTGTAAGCATAAGAGGGGCTACCGGGTTCGTCTTATTTAAAGGAGCGTGATATTTTGATAGTTAAAGCAAACGCCAAAATCAACCTTATGCTCGACATAACGGGCGTCAAGAAAAACGGCTATCACAAGCTTTACACAATAATGCAGTCGTTGAGCCTGTGCGACATGTTGAAAATCGAAAGAACAAAGGGTGAAAAAATCCTCATTTCGTGCTCCGACAAAAATATACCGACCGACAGAAAAAACATTGCCTATAAATGTGCGGCGGCATTTTTTGACGCGGCGAAAATCGAAAAAGGGCGCGGCATAAAAATAGATATAGAAAAAAATATCCCGAGCGAAGCGGGTATGGGCGGCGGCAGTGCCGACGGCGCGGCGGTGCTTTTCTCTTTAAACAGGCTTTACTCGGCACCGTTCACTTTAAAAGAGCTTGTTAAAATCGGAGCCTCGGTCGGCGCAGATATTCCGTTTATTCTTATCGGAGGAACGGCGCTTTGCCTTGACATAGGGAGCGTGGTGGCGCCTTTAAACGACCTTGGCGGCGTTTATTTTGTCATTGTAAAGCCCGACTGCGGAAGCAACACGCGCGAAGCGTACAGCGCGATTGCCTCAAGCGAGTCGCTTCGCCACCCGAACGGCGAAGCCATGTGCGAGGCTTTGGAGGACGGCGATTTTAAAGGGGCGTTTAAATACTGTGCAAATATTTTTGAACAGGTGATAGAGTTTAAAGACCGGGTTGATATTAAAGACGCGATGTATAAATGCGGTGCAAAAGCCGCCTGTATGACGGGCTCGGGTACGGCGGTTTTCGGCGTGTTTTTTGATAAAGAAAGCGCCGAAGAATGCGTAAGCCGTCTTGAAAAAACATATCCGCGCGTTTATTTTTGCGAGCCGAAAAACTGCGGTATTGAAATAATCGAAGAATGAAAAACGAAAAACCGTCCATAATCTCTGTGTAACGAAAAAACTACATAGAAAAAGGACGGTTTTATTTATGCAAAAATTTATTTACGAAAGAAAATTCGGGCTTAAAGACCGCGTGTTTTTGGCGGCAGCGTCAATATTTTTCGCTTTGTACGCGTCGTTTTCTTTGACGTATTTTGGGGGCGCGTGCTCAAAAATAAGCGACAGCGTTGTAAGACTTCATATTCTTGCAAACAGCGACAGCGAAACGGACCAAAATATAAAGCTTGCCGTGCGCGACGCGCTTCTTAAAAGAAATACAGAACTTTTGACGGCGGGAGTCAATTCAGAAAATGCCGAAAGCTATTTTGAAGCTTCAAAAGAGGAGCTTCAAAGAACCGCAAATAGGGTGCTTAAAGAAAACGGCTTTGATTACGGCGCCGAAATTAAGCTGTGCCGCGAGATATACCCGACAAGGGTATACGGCGAGCTGACGTTCCCGTCGGGCGAATATACGTCGGTAAAAGTCGTGCTCGGAAGCGGCAAGGGTCACAACTGGTGGTGCGTTATGTTTCCGCCGCTTTGCGTGCCCGCCGCGGCAGGCGAAGTCGAAGAAAACGGCGAGGAGCTTTCGGAATACCTGACGGACACGGGCGAAAGCATAGTGACCTCGGGCGAAAAATATAAAGTGAAATTCAAGCTTCTTGAATGGTTTGAAGAGATATTCAAATAACCTCTTCTGCGTGGCGCGTGACGTGACAGCCGATGTTTACCGCCGCGGGCAGCCCCGCGATGTGAGTCGGCGCGGCTTCAATGTTGACGGCAAGCGCGGTTATGTCGCCGCCGAAGCCCTGCGCGCCTATTTTAAGAGCGTTGACGGCTTCAAGCGCTTTCTTTTCAAGCCCGCAATAAAACGGGTCGGCGTTTCTTTTTGAAACGTCGCGCGTGAGCGCTTTTTTTGAAAGAAGCGCGACACCCTCAAAATCACTGCCGAGCCCCACGCCTATAACAAGCGGCGGGCACGGGTTAGAGCCTGCAAGGCGCACCGTTTCTTTAATAAAGTCGATTATATCGTCAGCGCCCGAAGAGGGATTGAACATTTTTATTCTGCTCATATTTTCACTGCCGAAGCCCTTCGGTGCGGCAACAAGCTTTACTTTATCGCCGTCAACAAGCGAAAAGTGTATTATGGCAGGCGTGTTGTCACCAGTGTTTTCGCGCTTTAGAGGGTCGCGCACGACAGAACAGCGCATTTTGCCGTCAAGATACGCTTTTTTAACGCCGCGGTTTACGGCGTCATTAAAGCTTCCGCCGACAAAATGAACGTCCTGCCCCACTTCGGCAAATAAAACAGCCATTCCCGTATCCTGACAAATCGGTAAAGAAAGCTCCCTTGCCGCGTCAAGATTTTTGCACATATCGCAAAATACGCTTTTTGCGGCGGCGCTGCTTTCTTTTTCTTTTGAAGCGCCAATCAGCTCTTCAAGGTCTTGCGGCAAAAGCGTGTTGGCTTTTAAAAACAGCCGCTCGACTGCGTTTTCTATAATTTTTACGTCAATTTCTCTCATATAAACTCCTAAGGCAACGTATAAGCACTGCAAAATTTTATCTGCCGTTACAAAAAAGGCGGTCAAAGAGCGCCGCAAAGGGGCAGCCCGACCGCCTTGAATACAGATTATTTTCCCGAGCCTCTTCTCGGTGCGGACGTACCGCGCTTAGAGGCTGAATTTTTTTTGAGGTCGCTCATTTTTTCGTCGCTTACCGATTTAAAACGTGCCATCATATCTTCAAACGACATATTTTCGGGTTCGCTTCTTCTTTGACCCGTCCAGACCTGCGGCCTTGATTTTGACCTGTCGTTAAAGTTCTTTTTCGGTTTTTCGGGCATTTCTTCTTTGGGTAAAGCCTTTTTAATCGAAAGAGCAACCTTGCCCTTTTCGTTTACGTCAATAACCTTAACTTTTACGGTGTCGTTTTCTTTTAAGACCTCGTGAATATCTTTAATAAAAGCGTTTGAGACCTCAGAGATATGCACCATGCCGGTGGTCTTGTCGGGAAGCTCTACAAATGCCCCGAAGTTTGTGATTCCTGTTACCTTGCCTTCTAAAATTGCGCCGATTTCTACTGCCATTAAGCTACCTCTCGTGTTTTTGAACCGCAAAAGGCGGTTCGTTTTTTATAAGTACCCCCGATTAACCGATAAGTAAAATTATGACGGAATATTCCCGTAATATTTATACCTTCAATTAACAAGCGGCTTTTTAACGGTTCTGTTCGCCGGGGGTTGCGTCGTAATAAAGACGCTCGTCCGGATAAGCATAGCCGTTTTCTCTGGCATATTTTTCGGCTAAAGCAGCTTCATCGTCGCTTTCGACAACGGCGGCAAGCTCGGAGTTTTCGCTGAGCTTTTGCTCAAGCTCGCCCGTGAGGGCGTTATATTCGTTGCTTTGACGGTCGTTGTCAAATTTTTGAGAGATTATCGAAACAACAAAAAAACCGATGACAAGGACAGCCGCAACAGTCAGAATTATGCTGACGGGAGTTCTTTTAGTCTTCTTTTTTTTGCCCTTCATAACCTTTTCGCCTCCGTTTAAAGATACCTTTCGCTTTTTAAACATACCATATAAATTATATACATATAATTTAAGTTTTGGCAAGAGTTTTTTGCGATTTTTTTCAGACTTTTTTCTTGTTTTTTTGAAAAAAGACGATATTTTCAAAAAGAACTTTTTAAAAAGCCCGAACAAAAGCCTGAAAGGCGCGAAAAGTATTTTGAAAACGGCGCCGAAAAAGCGGCGAAAGGCTTTTACAAATATATCTGTCAGCTTTATTGCGGCTGTGCCGAAAGAAAAATAATAAAACGCCGCGCCGATAATTTCGCCGAAAATAAGGTAAAAGCGGATTTCGCCCTTGTTTATTGCAAGAATGAACAGAAACGTGGCAAGCCCGAAAAGAAGAAAATAGAGAATATCAAAAACAACAACGGCGGCTTTGGCTCTTGTAAACGACAGGCGCACGGCTCTTAATATATCGTACAAAACGCCGAGCGTAAAGCCCACGCCCAAAGAAAGCAGAAAAAATTTAAGCTGTTCGCTTTGTTCAAACGAGTACATCAGCGAAACACCCTTGAGAAAAATCCCGAGCTTTTCGGGAGCGTGTCGGCAAAGCTCATTGCGGCGATAGTGCCCTCGACCGTCATTTCGCCCGTTTCAAGCGACAGGTGCGTTATGTGAAGCCCGTCGCCCCTGACGGTAAGCTCGCCCAAAACGGTTTGTGCCGTTACTGTTTCTTCATCAAAGCTTCCGACCTCGGTAACGCCCGAAACGGAAAGCTTTTTTCTGTCCTCCAAAATGCAGTTCTGCGGTAAAATGTTTATCTTTTTTTCTTCCGTCATAAATAATCCCCCTTTGTAAAATCTATGACAAAGGGGGCGATTATATTATTTAATTTTTTCGGTTTTTCCGTGTTTCACAAGGAAAACGCTGCGGCTTAAATCCATAAGCGGCTTATCGTTAAAAGAGTCGGTATAAAAATTGTCGATAACGCCGTCGGGGTATTCCTCTAAAAATGCCTTCGCCTTGTTTTCTCTGAAGCAAAGGCGCGTTATTTCGCCGCTTTTTTCGTCGATTTTTGAGCAAATGCAGTTTTTAACGCCTAAAATTTCAACGGGCTTTTTTAAAAGAAATTCGGGCGAGCACGAAATTATTATATCGTCGGGCGATTTTACTTCGTCATAAAACGGATTGATGTTTTTTATGTGAGTGCGCCAAAAATTTTCGGCTTCAAAAGAAAGCGTATTTTTGCCCGAAAGGTTTTCTTTAAAATAAGCCGACAGCTTTTTGCCGTATTTATTAAGAGCTTCTTCAATCGAAAGCTTTCCCGATTTATACTTTGCAAGAGCCAAAAGAAGCTCGGGGACGTGTTTTGAAAGCGACAGGTCTTTTTTCAAAAAATAAAAGAAAAAATCAACAGAACTTTCGCCGTCATAAATTGTGTTGTCAAAATCAAACACGTTCATTTTTAAAATAGCTCCTCCATTTTTTTGCAGACGCTGCCGTCAGAAGAAGCGCCGCGCCGCAAAGACCGACCCACACGCCCGCTGTGCCGCCCCAGCCGATGTTTTCCGAAACCACGCCGAAGCCGTAAGATGACGCCGCACTGCCGACGTAGGCAATAGCATTCATAAATCCCGTGACGGTCGCAGTCTTGCCCGTTGAAGCAAAGCGCATGGGAACAAGCGTTATTATAACATAGTTATATGTATACATAGCCGTTGTGCAAAGCGCAAGAAGAACGATTGAAAGATAAATAGGAAGCTTTGCCATAAATATTACAAGCGACAGCGGAATGAGCGTGAAAACAAGAATGGCGGCGCCTGTTTTGATTTCGTCTTTCTTAAACACCTTGTTGTAAATGGGGGTGATTATGTATGCGCCGCTTATGTTGAAGATGGGCAGGCAGATTGAAAGTAGCACCGAAAACGCCGCAGAAGTGTCGTAAACCTCGGTAAGCATTGTGGGCATCCAGGTGGTTATGCCCTCTTTTATTGCGCCGTGAATTGCATCGGCAGGCAAAAGGAACAGAACGCCCGAAGCCGCAAACAATGCCAAAAGCCCTTTGCTTTTTTTGCCTTTTTCGTCGGACTTGAACTTTTCGGGTATAACAGTGTCGCGAAGAACAAGGTCTTTTTTTATAATAAGCGAAACGGCAATAAAGAAAGCCGCCGCCAATGCAAGAATGATTGCCGCGCTGTAAAAGACGTGCTTCCAGCTGAAAAACTTAATTGAAACAGACGCCGTAAGGTAGGCAAGCACCGTGCCTATGGGTAGAGTTGCGCTTATGTGAAGGCACGACTTTGCACGCATTTCTTCATTAATTATGCTTGCGAGTATTTTTAAAATTGCAACCCAAAGCTGCGCCAAAGCAAAGCCGTTAAAGCCCCACACAACAGCCATTGCGGTGTTTGTTGTGCAAAACGTCATTGCAACGTTTGCAATGCACGAAAGCGAAAGTCCGCTTATAATCATTTTGAACGGTGAAATTTTGTCGCCCAAAAAGCCGTTGATTATTTGAAAAACTCCGTATACAACAAAAAAAGCCGAGCCTATAAGCCCGCCCTCGGGTTTTGAAAAAAGCCCGCTGCTGACGATTGCCGAAAGCGCGGCCGAAAAATTGATTCTGCCGACGTACGAAGCAGTGTAGGCGGCAAAGCAGGCAATAAAAACAAGCCTTGATTTGCCGTGGTCTTCAAGATAAAGCTGTTTGTTCATAAGTATCTCCGAATCCTGTTTGAAATAGAAATATATTTTACTCTTTTAGTGTGCTAAAGTCAACCGTAATAAGTGAAATTTAATAAAAAATCATTCTGTATATTGAGATTTTATGTTTTTTGTGATAAAATGATAACAGTTCAATTTGTATTTCGGCAAACGCCTTCGGGCGCGGACTGAAAAAGTCCTTTGCCGATTGTTTAAGGAGGATTTTTCAGTGGCAGACGTTTTTGAATTTGAAAAAGCCCGTTGCCCCGAAAATGCGGGCGTCGACTCAAAAGAAATAGTTGAGTTTTTTAACGATATGAAAGAAAACGGGCTTGAATTTCACAGCTTTATGGTTGTAAGAAACGGCAAAATAGCCTGTGAGTTTTACCGTGCGCCTTTTAACGCCGAAACGCCCCATTCGGTCTATTCAGTAAGCAAAAGCTTTACTTCGACCGCTGTCGGCATAGCAATCGGCGAAGGGTATTTTTCGCTTGACACAAGGCTTGTCGATATTTTCCCCGAGTATGACACCGGCGACGAGCGCCTTGGAAAAATTACGGTAAGGCATCTTGTGACAATGACTGCGGGCAAACAGCCCGACATGTTTGCCGACAAAGGCAAAATCGACTGGATTAAAGATTATTTCAACGCGCCGTGGTACGGCGAACCGGGCGTGTTCCGCTATGTTAACGAAAACATATATATGTTAAGCGCCATTATTATGAGAACAACCGGTATGAGCGTAAGGCAGTTCCTTACGCCCAGACTTTTTGAGCCTCTCGGAATAGACGTTCCTTTTTGGGAGACCGATAAAAACGGCATAGAAGCGGGCGGCTGGGGGCTTTACATAAAGCTTCGCGACCTTGCAAAGCTTATGTATTGCTATTCGCACGGCGGCAAAGCGGGTGACAAACAGCTTATCCCCGAAGCGTGGGTTAAAGACGCGTCTGTCGCACACAGCGACTCTTCAATATGTATTCCGCTTGACAATTCGGACGGCTACGGTTATTGCTTCTGGCGTTGCGGCGGCTGCCGTGACAGCTTCAGAGCCGACGGAATGTTTTCACAGTTCGGCATTGTGTTTGAAAAAGAGGACGCAATGGTTATTTCAATGGGCGGCATTGCCGATGAGCAAACGGCGCGCGACTGCATTTGGCGCCACTTCCCAAAGGCGTTTATCGAGCCTGATAAAAGAGCAAAAAAATCGCCCGTGCCCGAGTTCTCGGCGCTTGCCGAAAAATTCCCGGTTGACGTTCCGGTGCGCTCTTTCCATAATCTTCGCGAAGCAAAGCTCAACAACAGCACCATTAAAGTCAGAAAAAAGATTTTCCTTAATCTTATCGGCTTCCCCGTGAGCGTGCTTCCGATTGCTGTAACGTTTATGACGACCGACAAGGCGGGCAACATCGACAACATCAATCTTGATTTTAAAGACGACCGCTGTGTTATGTCCTGGACCGAGGGTGATGAAAGCAACACCGTTGAATGCGGTATGGAGGGCCGCCTTATTTACGGCAATATGACCCTCGGCGGCATTGATTACACTGTTTGCTGCTCCGCTCAGTGGACGGGCGACGACGATTTGAGGATTGATATTAGACCCGTTACGACTATTGCAAAGCGCCGTCTTGACTTTAGCTTTAAGGGCGACTCGTTTGTAAAAATCAAACCGACCTCGACCCCCGCGGTTGAAGATATTGCGCGCACGCTGCTTGTGTCGCTTAACGAGCTTCTCCCCAAAGGCGAGCTTACAGAAAAGTTTATGTCGCTTGCAAGAAAGGCGGTTGCGCTCGTTCCGCCGATAGTTGAGCCTACTCACAAGGGCAGACTTGTTAAAAGAAAATGATTTAAGATATTTATAAATGCTCAGCCGCAAAAAGCGCCCGAAAAAAGCGCCGTTTGCGGCTGTTTTTTTTGCGCTGCTTCAGGTTTTCGGGTTCTTATAAGACGGAGCTTTTTTTGAGTTTTTTTATTGACAAAACAGTTAGCCCGTGTTAACATTTTATGTGTATATTTGTCGAAGGACGGTTAATTATGACACTTGATGAACTTAAAATAGGTAACAAAGCCGAAATCACCGCTGTTGGCGGCGAGGGCGCTTTGAGGCTGCGGCTTCTTGATATGGGGCTTATACCCGGCACCGCCGTGACGGTTGTAAAGACGGCACCTCTCGGCGACCCCATAGAAATCAGCGTGCGCGGTTATTCGCTTACAATAAGAAAAAGCGACGCCGCAAACATCGAAATAAGGGAGGGCAAATAATATGATTCTTGCCCTTGCGGGAAATCAAAACTGCGGAAAAACAACGCTTTTCAATGCGCTTACGGGGTCAAATCAGCACGTCGGAAACTTTCCCGGTGTAACTGTAGACCAAAAAATAGGCGCGGTAAAAGGCGTTAAATACGTATCTGTTGTGGACTTGCCCGGAATTTACTCAATAAGGCCGTATTCAACGGAAGAGATTGTAACGCGCGATTTTATTCTTAACGAAAAGCCCGACGGAATAATAAATATAGTTGACGCCACCAACATAGAAAGAAACCTTTATTTAACGCTTCAGCTTATGGAGCTTAGGGTGCCCACGGTAATAGCGCTTAATATGATGGACGAGGTTCGTTCAAACGGCGGCAGCGTCGATATTGAAAAGTTTTCAGAGCTTATTGGCGTGCCGGTTGTTCCTATATCGGCGGCAAAAGGCGACGGTATAAGCGAGCTTATTACAACTGCGGTTGAAACGGCAAAAAAGAAAATAATGCCCGAAAAGCTTGATTTTTGCCGCCCGGGACCTGTTCACCGCTGTATTCACGCGGTGTCGCATCAAATAGAGGACCACGCAAAGGAAAACGGCGTTTCGCCGCGTTATGCCGCCATAAAAGCTATTGAGGGCGACGATAAACAGTTTGTGGCTTCGCTGAGACTCAGCGAAAACGAGCTTGAACTTATTGAACACTCTGTTGTAGAGATGGAGTCGGAGCGCGGGCTTGACCGCAACGCCGCGCTTGCGGATATGCGTTATTCGTTCATTTGCGATGTTTGCAAGCAGTCGGTTGTAAAGTGCCAAAAAAGCCGCGAAAAGCTTCGCAGTGAAAAAATAGACAAGGTGCTTACAAACAAATATGCGGCTATACCGCTGTTTTTCGGCATAATGCTTCTTATATTTTTCCTTACGTTCAACGTTATCGGCGCAGGCCTTTCGGATTTGCTTACAATGGGAATAGACGCGCTCACTTCACTTGCCGACAGGGCGCTCACAAGTTACGGCATAAATCCCGTTGTTCACAGTCTTGTTATAGATGGCATTTTTGCGGGGATTGGCAGTGTGCTGTCGTTTTTGCCCGTGATTGTCGTGCTTTTCTTCTTTTTGTCAGTGCTTGAAGACACGGGCTATATGGCGCGCGTTGCGTTTGTTATGGACAAGCTTTTGAGAAAAATCGGGCTTTCCGGCAGAAGCTTTGTGCCGATGGTGATAGGCTTCGGCTGCTCTGTGCCTGCCATTATGGCCACAAGAACGCTTTCAAGCGAGCGCGACAGAAAAATGACAATACTTCTTACGCCGTTTATGAGTTGCTCGGCAAAAATTCCGATATACACGGTATTTACTGCGGCGTTTTTTGAAAATTATAAACCGCTTGTTATGTTTGCGCTTTATTTCGGCGGAATGTTCGTCGGAATACTCGTGTCTCTTGTGCTTAACAAAACGTTGTTCAAGGGAAAACCCGTGCCGTTTGTTATGGAGCTTCCCAATTACCGTCTGCCCTCGGCTAAAAGCGTGGTGCTTTTGATGTGGGAAAAGGCAAAGGACTTTTTACAAAAGGCGTTCACGGTTATATTTGTCGCAACGGTAATTATATGGTTCCTCGGGGCGTTTGACGGAAAGCTCAACTATGTTGAAAACAGCGAGCAAAGTCTGCTTGCCGCTTTAGGAAAGCTGATAGCGCCGATATTCCGCCCGCTCGGTTTTGACGATTGGCGTGTGGCAACGTCGCTTGTTGCGGGCTTTTCTGCGAAAGAGGCGGTTGTCAGCACTTTGGGCGTACTTATGGGAACGGGCACGTCGGGCCTTCCCGCGGCGCTTTCGGCAACGTTCGGCACGGCTTCGGCGGTTTCAATGCTTGCTTTCACGCTTCTTTATACGCCGTGTATTGCGGCTGTCGCAACAATCAAGCGTGAGCTTTCGTCAAGGCTTCAAACGGTTGCGGTTGTGTTTTCGCAGTGTGCAATTGCATGGGTTGTGGCTTTCATAGCTTACAGCATAGCGAGGCTTGCACTGTGAGCGCGCCCGACATTGCGGTGCTTGCCGCAATTGCGGCGGCGCTTTCGGCGGCGATAATTTTTATCGTCCGAAAAAAGAAAAACGGCAAGAGCTGCGGCGGCTGCAGCGGCGATTGTTTAAACTGCAATAAAAACAATAAATAGAAATGAGATGCTGTGAAAAACGCAGCATCTCATTTTTAATTTATTCTTATTTTACCGCCGTGAGCGTTTTAAGAAGCGCGGTGATAAGTTTTACAAAGTTCAAAAACGACGGCATAGCCGCAAAACAGTTAAACGCAGTATTTAAGTGCGAGCCGCTGTATTCAACGGGATGAAAAGTCTTATTGACCGTGTCGTTTTGTAAAAACTGCGGATATTCGGGGTAGTCAAAAACAGTAAACTGCTCTTTGCTCGAAAACATCAGCCTGTAAAGCGCTGCGTGGCCGTCGTGGCACTTGCAGTGGAGCATATCTTTAACAAAAAACGTGCTTTCGGGCAAAAGACATGTTGAAGCGTCAATCATTCTGTCTGGTGAAATGTAGTTTTTATCGGAAAAACGCGCCTGAACATAATCTTTCCTGAGCTCTTCGCCCAAAGGCGCGCAAACAGCGCCGCACGAAGCGTATGTTGTGTCTACTGTGCCGTCGGACGTGTTCATATATGCCGTGACAAGCGGCGTTCTTTGCATGTTGTAGCCTGCGAGAATATAAAGATTTGTGGTGCGCTTTGCACTTTCAAAAAGCTCTTTTGCCTTTGACTGAACCTCGTAGTGGTAAAAATCAAGCTTTTTAATAAGTCCGCTTTGCAAAGTCGGGTCAAGCTTCATAAAGCTTTTTGCTTCTTCATAATATTCATCGGGCACAAAGCTCCATATTCCGGGAAGGGTAGAGAATATCGGAATAAGACATTCGTTATAAACTCTGTCTTTTAAGTGCAAAACAAGGTCGTCGGCTATATTTACAAGCCCGTTAAGAACGCCCGCCGCGTTAAGCGCCTCAAGAAGCGCATATAAAACGCCGCCGAAAAAATCCGAATCAAGCGCGGGCAAAGCGCCCTCGCCGTAGCGCAAAAGCGCGTCTTTGTCTATCTGAACCTTGCCGCAGAAAAGCTCGCCCGCAACGGCTGTGCCCAAAAGCGGACAGCATTGGAAGATGATTGTTTCAATATCGCTTGTGCCGAAAAGGCGCATATACGAAAGCGCAACAACGCCGCCCATGCTTGACGCTCTGAAACGGACTGTTGAGTGATTTGTAAGCTTTTTGACTTCGCCGATGAATTTGTGAAGCTTTTCGGCGTTTTCTACCGGGTCAAGCCTGAAATCATAGCCGAAATAATAGCTTGTGTGAAGCCCATGGTCGCTGCTTTCGGGAACAGCTTCGGGAGATGTTACATTCGGCTTTGAGTTACCGTTGCCGTCGAGCGCAAGGTCGCCGAAAACATCGTTAACGCAGTCAATAAGCACGTCGCCGAAAGCGTCGTAATCTTTTGTGAGTATTAGGCTTCCTGCGGCGGCAATAACGGGCGAAAAGCGTTTTATAACATCGCCTGTGTCGGGTCTGAAGAGTATGCGTTCGTTTTCTGTGCCGGCGTCCTTAATGATTTTTGCACTGCCGAGTGCGGCAACGTATATTATCGGCGGCTCTTGGCAATTGCAGACGCTTGCCGAAAATACGGGCACAGAGAGTGAAAAAAGCAAAATAACGGATAAAAATAATGATAGTATCTTCTTCAAAAAAATTACCCCCTGATTTTTCTGAATATATACTATCATATTTTAAAAGCAAAAGATATTATGCAACTTTAATAAATATTGCATTCAATGTCTGTGAGAATTGCCGCGCCGAACGGCGGAATTTTAATAAAATCCGAAGAATATGCGCCCGAAATAAGTTCTTTTTTGTTTTTAAAGCCGTCGGGCAAATAGTAATCTATTTCGTGCGGGTTGCGGTTTGCAATTACAAAAACAGAGCCGCCATCACTTACTCTTTTGTATGCGACGCACGAAAGCATGGCAGAAAACGGCACAAATTCACCCGTTTTAAAAGCGGGGTGCGAAAGGCGTATTTTGCCGAGCTTTATAAACCATTCGGTAAGCTCTTTATCCTCTCTGCCCCACGGGAAAAACGCCCTGTTAAACGGGTCCGAGCCGCCCGTCATACCGGCTTCGTCGCCGTAATATACCGACGGAAAGCCAGGAAGCGTGTATTGAAGCACGGCAGCCGTTTTTAAAAGAGTTTTTGCGTGCGAATACTCTTCCTGTGAAAGTTTGTGAGAAGCCTGTATGTCGCGCGGCTTCGTTTCAAGCTCGGGCGAAGCAAGGCGCGAAAGTATGCGCGCGGTGTCGTGAGTGCCGAGGTGATTCATAAGGCAGTCAAGAACGGGCTTCGGGTAGTTTTCGCATATTGTAACGACGCTTTCCATAAAGCTTTCGGCGACGCCGTAGCGCATAAACGAAAGTATCGCCGCCGAGAACGGATAATTCATAACGCTGTCAAGCTGACCGCCGAGAAGATATCTGCGCCTGCCGCCGTGGCTGATTTTGTTAGACGCGTCCTCCCACACCTCGCCCAAAACAAAGCTTTTAGGATTGCGCTTTTTTAAAGAGGAATAAAGCGCGTCAAGAAATTTATCGGGGAGCTCGTCGGCAACGTCGAGTCTGAACCCCGCAACGCCTATGTCGAGCATACTGTCGGTTACGCCGTTTTCTCCCGTGATAAAATCAATAAAGCTGTCGTTTTCTTCGTCGGTTTCGGGGAGGGTGTCAATGCCCCACCAGCAGTCATAGGTGCCGTCGTCTTTAAAATTATACCACTCGCGATAAGGCGAAAGTGGGTCGTTATAAGCGCCGCCGTCGCCGTAGCGCTTTTCGCGGTTAAAATAAACGCTGTCGGAGCCTGTGTGGCTGAAAACGCCGTCGAGGATAATTTTTATCGAATACTCTTCGGCTTTTTTTACAAGCTCTTCAAGCTCTTCTTTCGTGCCCAAAAGCGGGTCGGTGTTTTTATAGTCGGCTGTGTTGTAGCGGTGGTTTGAATGCGCTTCAAATACGGGATTGAGATAAATAACCGTCACGCCGAGACTTTTAATATACGGAAGCTTTTCGGTTATGCCGCGAAAATCGCCGCCGAAATAGTCATTATTCAGAATTTTTCCGTTTTTGTCGGGCTTGTAAAAGGGAATATCGGAAAAATCGGTGTGCAAAATTCTGTCGGCGGGAACATTCTTTTTCTTTTCGCCCGAAAAGTAAAATCTGTCGGGAAAAATCTGATACATTATTCCGCCCTTAAAGCAGTCGGGCGTTTCAAAGCCTTTCTTGTATACGGTCTGTTGCCACTCTTTGCCGCTCGGCGAAAATTCGCCGCAGCCGCCGCTTTTTAAAAAGATGTTCCCCGTGCCGAACGGCGTTTCGTATGAAAAACGGTAAAAATAAAGCCCCTCTTCTTCAAACGAAAACGAAATATCCCAATATTCAACGTCGCCTTGATGCGAACACCAATAAAGCGGCTTTTTAGTGTATTCGCCGCCGTCTTTTCTTAAAAGAAGCGTAACCGCGCTGCACGAAAACGAGCGCGGCATACAGACCGAAAGCCGCAGGATTTCTCCGGCGGCTGTACTTCCGAATATTGATTTGTGCGCTTTATCGCGCGAGTTAAAGGGAACAAACTGCAAATTAATCAAGCCTCGTAACCGTTGGGGTTGTTGTGCTGCCACCTGTAAGAGTCGGCGCACATTTCTTCAATGCCGAGCTCCGCTTTCCAGCCGAGCTCTTTTTCTGCCTTTGAGGGGTCGGAATAGCATGTGGCAATGTCGCCGGGGCGGCGTGCTTCGATTTTATAAGGAATGGTTATTCCCGAAGCCTTTTCAAACGCTTTTACGACTTCAAGCACGCTGTAGCCTCTGCCCGTGCCGAGGTTATAGATGTTTACGCCCTTTGTTGAAAGCGCTTTGTCAACGGCTTTTATGTGACCTTTTGCAAGGTCAACAACGTGAATATAGTCGCGCACGCCCGTTCCGTCGGGTGTGTCGTAATCGTTGCCGTAAACGTGAAGATATTCGCGCCTGCCGACTGCAACCTGTGTGATATAGGGCATAAGATTGTTCGGTATTCCGTTGGGGTTTTCGCCGATTCTGCCGCTTTTGTGCGCGCCGAGCGGATTGAAATAACGAAGGATGCAAACGCTCCATTCAGGGTCAGCCTTTGCGGCATCTGTAAGAATCTGTTCTATAAAGAGCTTTGTTGTGCCGTAAGGATTTGTTGTGCCGCCGGTTTTCATATCCTCTTTAAGCGGCGAAACATTGTGCTCGCCGTAAACCGTGGCGGACGAGCTGAAAACGATTGTTTTGCAGTCGCTATCTGCCATAGCTTCGCAAAGAGTAACCGTGCCGCCGATGTTATTTTCATAATATAAAAGCGGAATTTTGCACGATTCGCCGACTGCTTTAAGACCTGCAAAATGAATTACAGCTTCAATGTCATTTTCCTTGAAAACCTTGTCAAGGCCTTTTCTGTCGCGAATGTCGCATTCGTAAAACTTAAAATCCTTGCCGCCCGAAAGCTCTTTTATTCTTGAAAGAACCTCGCGGCAGCTGTTGTAAAAGTTGTCAAGAATGACTATTTCCTTGCCGGCGTTCAAAAGCTCGACCGCCGTGTGCGAGCCGATGTAACCGGCACCGCCTGTGATAAGAATTGCCATATTTATTCTCCTCCTTTAAGTGGTAGTTTTATTCGTCGCCTGCAGGCTCTTCTATGGGCGTACTTTCGACAGGCGCTTCTGCCTCGGTCGCTTCTGTCTCGGGCGCTTTTGTTTCCGGCGCTTTTGTTTCCGGAGCTTTTGTAGGCTCTGTTTTTTCGGGTGCTTTTGCCGTGGTTTTCGGCGCAGAGGTCGTCGTTTCGCGGCGTTTGGTCGTCTCGGGAGACGGTCTGTAAGTATTGCGGTTGTCGTTGTTTTCGATTGCCGAAACCGTTCTCGGAACGTCAAAAATAGAGGTCGTGTCGCTTTCCGATGTGAATACCGACATACTCTCGGTCTCGTCGTTTAATATGCTTGAGGGCACATTCTCAGACGGGTTTGTCACGCTTATGTTGGGGTTGCTTTGAAGTCCGCTTTCTTCGGGGTCTTCCGAGGGGCTTACAAAATATCCACCGAACTTAAAGCCGAGTATTATGCAGATTACTACTGCCGCCGCAAGAGCCGCAACGGCTATTATTGTTCCTTTTTTGCCGAGAGCAGCCGAGGGACGTTCGTCCGCTTTGTATTCGGCTTCTATCTGAGCCGCTTCGTATTTCTTTTTTTCTTCTTCGGATGCCTGTCTTTTGAAAATAAGCTCGTCGGTATATTTTTCTATAAGCGAATAAAGCTCTGCCGTGGCTTCAACCACAAGATTTTCAACATTTTCGTCGCCGTCTGCGATGAGTCGGCGGATAACGGCCTTTTCGCCTGTCGCAACGCTTATAAAAGCATAATAGCCTTTTATTTCGTCGCCGTCTTTCTCGCGGAATATGTTTGAAACAGCCGCGCCGATGTCGGCGGAGCGAAGCTCCATAGCGCCTTTAGCAAGCTCTGCGGCATATTCTTTTCTGTCGCCCGCGCCCGAGTCATTGACGAACGGTGTGAAAAATACGTTGTTTTCATAGCCCTCGCAGGCTCTTATGTCGTCTTTAAAAAGAGCGGCGGCGGGGGTGGAGGAAACTGCAAGCTTAAGTCCGTTGTCTACAAGCTTTTTAACAAGCTCTTCGCCCTTTTTGGAAGCGCCGTTTTCAACAAGAGAGCTTAAAAGCTCTTCGCGGTTTTCGGTTTTTATGAAGGGGAGCGCGGCGTCGTCAAAAATCTCTTTGACAGCTGTTTCTTCAAGCGGAAAGACCATAATGTACTGACCGTTTGAAGCAACGTAAAAGCCGCTGTAAAGCCCCGTTGAAGTAATAAGCTCGGTACTTTCGTTCGGCACGAGAAGATGCGCCTTTAAAAGCTTTTCGTCAGTTACTTTGTCGCCTATACGTTCTTCTATTTTTTCACTGTATGCGGGCGTAAAGTTGAAGGCTTTTATTATTATCGGCTTGAATTTCAAATACAGCTGAGGCTCCACGCCCAAAAGAATGGCGTTTGCCTTTGAAAGCGCGTCCGAAAGCGCGTTAAAAAGCGCGTTCGGGTCTTTAAAGCTTTCAAAAAAGACAGCTTCGTCGGTAAGCCTTTTTGAAACTTCACTTTTTATATCTGCGAAGGCGAGACTGTCCCGCTCAAACGAGAAGGCTTTAATTTTCATTTTTCACACCTCTGAAATTTAATAAAGATACCATTTTTTATCGTCCTTGTACGGATTCTTTGCAGGGTTGCTGTAATAAGCCGAAGGATATTTAACGGGAGTGCTTTTGTATGCGGCAAGGGACGTATCCACTTCGTCCGATTCGCCGTCGCGCACCATTCTTGCAATAACTATGAGCCTTGCGTTTTTGAACTCGTAAGAGCATGTGCAAAGCGTTAAAAGCTTGTCGTCGGGGCGAAGGTCAACGCCCGTGCTGTAAAGCTTTCGTTTGTCAACCTCTTCGATATACTCTGCAAAGCATGTGTCCGAACAGTTGTCAAATGTGAAATCGAAAAAGTAGCCGTTATCGCCGTCAATATTGCCGTTTGTGATTATTACGGCATATATTTTCCATTTGTGCTTGTCAAAAAGCGTGTTAAATTCGATAACAGGGTGATTTTTAAAATAGTCAAGCGATTTGTAGTTTGTAAGAGCGGCAAAACGCGAGCCGTCTTTCATATTGTGACCGTAAAGCAATGTGTTTCTCGGGAGCGGCGACGCGGTGTCGATGTGCGAAGCAAAAATTGCGCCGTAGCTTGTCGAATTGCCGTAAAAATCGTGGGTAAGATAATATTTGTTGTTTTCGGCCTTTGCAACGGGATAATCTACTTTTGTTTCGTCGATTTTGATGTAGCCGAACATCTGCGGATTTTGCGCGTACTGAAGCGCGTATTCATAGTTTATTCCCGGCGGAAACTGAACGTTCATAAGGTCGGGGTACTGCTTGAAAAGATAGGCCCACGCCTTTTCTTCGGACATATTGTCAAGCTCTTTTATAACGTCGTTTGAAAGAGTGTACTTTTTGTCCTCCTCCTGCTTTATGACGAGGTATTTTTCAATGCCGCGCTTTGCAAGAAACGTTCCCGAGACTAAAAGCGTCGCCACAGCCACGGCGCAAAGCACAATCCTTGCCGTCTTTATGCGCCGAAGCTTTTTTTTGTTTTTCACATACTCGTTTTTCTGCGTTTCGTCGCTTCTCAAAACTGTGTCTTCAAAGTCTTTGAAATGCACCATATCGCCCGTTTTCGGGGCTTTTCGTTTTTTACTCATATAACTCATCTTCCGAAATAAGGTCAAGGGCGGTTTTTGCCGCCGAAAGCCTGTTTTGTTCTCTGACGTTTTCTGTAAAGTTGTTTTTTAATTCAACCGTCTTTTCAAATTTTTCGGAGCATACCGAAATGTATATAAGACCCACGGGCTTGTTTGTTCCGTCAGAAAGCGGACCCGCAATGCCCGTTATGCCCACGCCTATATCTGCGCCGAGGGCTTTTCTTACGCCCTGCGACATTTCGCGCGCAGTGTTTTCGCTTACCGCGCCGAAAGTGCGAAGCGTTTCTTCTTTTACGCCGAGGATTTTCATTTTAACGCTGTTTGAATAAGAGCACACGCCGCCCTCATAAACCGCCGAAGCGCCGCTTACATCGGTTATAAGCTTGCTTACAAGACCGCCCGTGCAGGACTCTGCAAGAGCAAGCGTTTTTTTGTGATTTTCAAGTGCCTTTACAGCTTCTTTAGCCGCAAAGAAAAGCTCGTTTTCAGTCATTCATAACGCCTTCCGCATTAATAAATATTTTTTTTGTATTAAGAACGGCTCTTTCTGTAAGAGTTTTAATGTCAAGTCCGCTTTCGGCGGCTTTAACGTCGTCAAGCGTGGGCTTTGTTTTTGGGTGTTTTGGGGTGAATACCGTGCAGCAGTCCTCAAACGGCTGAATAGACGTTTCAAACGTATCTATTTTTCGCGCTATTGCTATTATTTCTTCCTTATCCATGCCTATGCACGGGCGCATAACGGGAAGCGCGGCTGCATCGTCGGTGCACAAAAGCGCCGAAAGCGTCTGGCTTGCCACCTGCGCCACGCTTTCGCCCGTGATAAGCGCAAGGCAGCCGCATTTTTTTGCGATTTCGCTTGCAATTCTCATCATAAAGCGGCGCATAACAAGGGTGAAAAAGTCCTCGGGGCAGTTGTCGCGAATTTGCTCCTGAATTTCTGTGAACGGCACGGTATAAAGCGTTATTCTGCCGCTGTAGCGCGCAACTCTTCTTAAAAGCTCGTGAACTTTGTCCTCTGCCATTTTTGAAGTGTAGGGGGGCGACGCAAAGTGTATTGCGGTAAGCTCAACCCCGCGCTTTGCCATCATATAGCCCGAAACGGGGCTGTCTATTCCGCCCGAGATAAGAAGCCCCGCTTTGCCCGACGAGCCGACGGGCATACCGCCCGCGCCCTTTAGCTGGTTGCCGCGTATATACGCTCTGTCGCGTATTTCAACGGTTACGGTTATTTCGGGCGAATGAACGTCTACCGAAAGATGCGGAAAGGCTTCTAAAAGCTTTTCGCCCATTAAAGCTGAAATTTCGGGCGAGGTATAGGGGAATCTTTTGTCGGAGCGTTTTGCTTCGACCTTGAATTTTTTTATGTTTAAAAGGTCATTTTCAAGATATTTCGGGGCAAGCTCTAAAATATCGTCCATATTTTTTTCGGCTACCGCCGCGCGCGAAAAGCCCGCAATGCCGAACACGCGAGAGATTTCGTCAACCGCGCCCTCAAGGTCGGTGCTTTCGTCTTTGGGCTCTATAGTGATTGTGGATTGCGATTTTTTATATTCAAATTTGCCGAAGCGGTTGAGCCTTCGGCGGATATTTTTGACGAGCATATCTTCAAATGTGGCTCTGTTAAGCCCTTTAAGAGCAAGCTCGCCGTTTTTTATGAGTATAATTTCTTTCATTTCGTCCTCTTTTATTTTCCGTATTTTGAAGAGCACTCCGAGAATGCTTTTGAAAGCGCGTCAATTTCTTCGGGCGTATTAAAGCGCGAAAGGCTTATTCTTACGGCGCTGTCTATAATTTCGGGCGGAAGCCCCATAGAAGTCAGCACCGTACTTCTGTGACCCGTTTTGCACGCTGAGCCTGCCGAAATGCAAATGCCTTTTTCACTCATAAAGTTTACCGTCGGCTGGCTCGGAAGCCCCTTGACGGAAAGATTGATGATGTAGGGAATTGCGCTTTCGGGCGAATTGACAATTATATGGCTGTCGTCCTTTAAAGAATTCAAAAATCCGTCGCGCAGTAAAGAAAGCTTTTTATAATTTTCTTCAATATTTCCGACGGCCTTTGCCGCCGCGCCGAAGCCAGCTATTGCGGGCATAGCTTCTGTTCCCGAAAAAACGCCCTTTTCCTGACCGCCGCCGAGAATGTAGGGCTTTATGATATTCTTATCGCGAAGAAAGATGCCGCCCGAGCCTTTAAGGCCGTGGATTTTATGTGCGCTGACGGTGATTATGTCTGCGCAGAACGACCTTGACGAAACGTCGATTTTTCCGAATGCCTGAACGCAGTCAGAATGAAAAAGAGCGGGCGCGCCGACGCGTTTTATCGCAGAGGGAACGTGCTTCAGCGGAGTGACTGTTCCGACTTCGTTATTGACAGCCATACACGAAACAAGTATTGTGTCGGCGTTAATCGCCGACAAAAGCTCATCCTCGTTTATAATGCCGCTTTTGTCGGGGGCAATTCTTACTATTTCAACGCCTTTTTTTTCGAGCAGCTTTAAAGGCTCCGAAACGCTCGGATGTTCAAACGCGGTCGTTACAATGCGGTTGCCCTGTTTTTTTAGCTTTTCGTAAGCGCCGAAAATCGCCGTGTTGTTGGCGCATGTGCCCGACGGCGTGAAGAAAAAATTATCTTCGCGGCATTTTAAAAGAGCTGAGACTTGCTTTTTTGCGTCTTTAAGAAGAGATTGCGCCTCGCGGCCCATAAAGTGAAGCGACGAGGGGTTACCCCAGCATTCCTCCATGGCTTTTCTTGCGGCGAGGACAGCTTCAGAGCAGGGTTTTGTTGTAGCGCTGTTGTCAAAATACAGTGTCAAGACGAAGCCTCCGAATAATAGGCGAAAGAGAGCGCTTTTACAGACTTTCTCGGCCTAAAACATCTACAAATTTTCAAACTATATTATATAACAAAAGCAAGGTTTTTGTAAATGGTTAAAAGTAACTTTTATTGTAAAATTACAATTAATTATTAATGAACCGAATATTTACGAATTGCAAATTTTATGAATTCTGCATAATTTGCGGCAATTTTGAAAGATTAATAGAGCGGAACCCCTTTCGGTTCGACTTTATTGACATCGGCAACGATTTAAAGGATTGTGAATTTATGAGCAGAAGAAATAAAATAAGGGTTATAAGCTATCTTTCGGCATGTGTTGCCGTGCTTTTCATTTGGGGCGCAGTGAACGCCGCCAAGCTTACGGCGGCAAAAAGAGAGCTTAACGCTTCAAAAGAGCGCGCGCTCACGGAATTCGGGACGTATATGGACGAAATAAGCCTTAATCTTGACAAAAGCGTGTATGTCAGCACGGCGCCCATGATGGCAGAGCTTTCTAACGAGGTGCGGCTTGCAACCTCGGCGGCAAAAGCGGCGCTGTCTGAAATTACCGACGGCAAGGCGGAGCTTTCGGATATTTATAAATTTCTTTCGCAGACGGGCGAATACACAGCCGCTTTGAGCAAAAAAACATCGTCGGGCGAAAAAATAGAGGGCGAGGAGCTTGAAAAGCTTTATAAGCTTAAAGAATACGCCGCGGTAATAAGCGACAGAATCAATTATTTAATCGACGAAAAACAAAACGGCGGACTTGACTTTGAACAGGTGAAAACAACGCTTTCGAGCGAGGGCGACAGCAATATGCTTTATTTCGGCTCGGAGCTTGAGGACACAGAGCAGGTAATGGACGATTACCCCACGCTTATTTATGACGGACCGTATTCGGACCACCTTGAAAACGGCAGTGCCGCGCTTCTTGAAGGCGTTAAAGAAGTCAGCAAAGCCGAAGCGCAAAGAAAAGCCGCAGAGTTTTTGGGCGTTTCGGGCGACGAGCTGTATTTTTTGAGCGAGTGCGACGGGAATTTGCCGTGCTACACGTTCTATAATACGTCATATACCGTTTCACTGACGAAAAAAGGCGGCATAACGTCGTATGTGCTTTCGTCGAAATATGCGGGCGAAAGCAAGCTTTCTAATGAGGACGCTGTGAAAATCGCTTCAGATTACCTTGAATCAAAGGGCTACAGAAACGTAAGAGAGACGTATTATGCGGCGGCGGACGGCATATGCACCGTGAATTTTGCCTATTATGAGGACGAAATAACTTATTATACAGACTTAATAAAAGTCAGCGTTTCTTTGGGAGACGGCAGTATTACGGGCTTTGAGTCGACAGGCTATATTATGAACCACAAAAACAGAAGCACGGATAAAGAAAGAAAGCTGACTTTAAAAGAAGGCGAAAAGCTTTTAAACAGCGAGCTTTCAATAAAAAACGAAAGGCTTGCCGTTATACCGACCGATTATAAAACCGAAAATTTTGTTTATGAATATCACTGCAAGGCGCAAGACGGCACAGAGCTTCTTGTATTTCTTGACCCCGACACGGGCGAAGAAAAGGATATTCTTATTCTTCTTTATTACGACGGCGGCGTTCTTACAAAATAGACTGTGAATAAAACGGTGATATATGCAAAAAATAATGTGGGAACGAAGGGAAAATCCCGCTTCCTGACGAAAGGATGTGAGAATCAATGAAAAAAATTATCGCGATATGCACAGCTCTTATTCTTACCTGCTTGCTTGCAGTCGCATTTACTGCCTGCGGCGACAAAAATACAACCGATGATTCGACCCGCACAAGCACACCTGCGGCTTCGCAAAGTACGACAATGCTTCCTAAAGAAAATGACGGAAAGGTTTCGGACGTGTCCGAAAGCGGCAAAAACGGCGTTGCCGGCGATATAGTAAGCGACATTTCAAGAGGTCTTACGGAGCTTTCGGAAGCAGTTACACGGTAACGAAGGCTTTAAAAACTCATAAGATTTAACAAAGGGGCTGTAAAACACGCGTTTTACAGCCCCTTTGGCGGGTTATTATTTTCAGTGCTTTTAAGAAACGGTAAAGTTTACGGTGCCGAGAACGGTGCCGTCTTCGGCGGTTGCGGTAAAGACGACGGTATAGTTTTTCGTTGATGAAGAGGGATAGGTCATAAAACTGTCGCTTTCGTCTTTTGAAAGAACAACCGTGCTTGTCTGCGTAAAGCCGTATTGAGTGGTGAAGCTAAGCGTAATGTTTTTGCCGTAATAATCCGAGCCGCCTATTATGTGGAAATAAAGCTGCTCTGTATGCGAAGCGGTTGTAAGAGTCGTTGAAAGGTCGTCTTCGGAGGTGTTTACGGCAAGCTTTAAGGTGCTTGCGTCTTCTGCGCCCAAAAGCTTTGTTTTAAGGTCCTGCGAGTTGCGGTATTTTGCCTTTGCCAGCTCGTTTATGTAAGAAACCGTTGTTTTGTCGTCTTTTGAAAGGTGTCCGGTTACATAAAGATATTTTGCTTCGTTAAGCTTTTCCGGAGCGTCCGAATAGTCTTTTAAAGACGAAAGAATTTCTACGGCGTCGGTATATTTTTTGTTTTCGGTAAGCGAAAGAGCCTTTTTATAAGAGCACTCTTTTATCATATCCGCGCTGTTGCCGTAGTCCTTTATTTCTTCAAAAAGGCGCGCCGCGTCGTCAAAATTGCCGTCGTTAAGCGTTTTTACGGCTGTTTCATATTTGCATGAAAGCACGCGTGTAACGGCGTCTTTATATTCGCCGAGCGAAGCGAATATTTCTGCCGCGGCTGAATATTCGTCCTCCTGCTGAAGCGCGTCGGCTCTCATATATTTACATTCAAGCGCTTTGTCTTTAGAGTCTTTGTACTCTCCGAGCGCTAAGAACGCCTGTTCCGCATCGCTGAATTTTTTGTCTTCAAGAAGCGTTGCGGCGGCTTTGTATTTGCTTTCGGAAATCATACCGGGAACGTATTTGCAGCCCAAAAACGCAAGAACGGCAAGAATTGCAACGATAAAAACAATAAGACCGATATGTTTCTTTTTCTTTTTCGGTTTAAGCGTTGTTTTGTATTCTTCCGCATTTTCTTCTGCGGCGGTTTCTGCAGGGCTTTCGTTCGGTTCTTCTTTAATTTCTTCCGTGATTTCGGTAACTTCGACAGTTTCCTGCTCGGTAATTTCGACTATTGCGTCCTCTGCGGCGCTTTCGCCGAGGTTTTCGGGCATAGGCGTGGTGTTGTCGCGTTTTTTAATGCGCTCGGCAAAGCTGTTTGATGATATGTCAACAGGCTCCGATTTAATTTTGTCAATAATTCCGGCGCTTTCTTCCGAAATTTCGTCCATCATCTTTTTGGCGGCGTTTTCAATAGCCTCGGCAGGCGAGGGCGTTTCTTCGGTATTGAGGCCGGTGCCGTCCGATTCGTCGGATTCATCGGCACCTGTGTCTTCTTCTGCTGTGCTTTCTGCCGCTTTTTCGGCTTCTTCGGGTTCTGCGCCCTTCTCTTCTTCGGCGGGCTCTTCGGAACGCTCTTTTGAATGCTCTTCAGCCTCTTCTGCGCAAGGCTCTTCGGCTGTTTCATCGGCAGATTTTCCGGGAGCTTCTTCTGTAATTTCAGCCGTTTCGGCTTCGGGCGCGCCTGCTTCTTCGGCTTTCGGCGCTTCGCTTTCGGCAGTTTCTTCTTCGCCGCTTTCTTCCTCGGCGGATTCGTCTGCGGCGGTTTCTTCCGCGTTGGTTTCTTCGTTTGTTTCTGCGGCTTCTGCGGTTTCGGGAATAGCCTCAGGCTCGGGAAGCGTCAGCACAACAGCGGGCGCGTCGGCGTTTTCGTCGTCATACTCTTTAAGGCTTTCTTCAAAAAAACCGTATGCCGCCGCTTTGAGCTTTTCGGCAGCCGCGGCGGGGCTTGCAACGTTTACATATTTGCCGCTTTCAAGCGCGCCGTTAAGATAAGCGAGCTTTTTGGCGTTCTCCATAAGAAAGTCGTATTTCGCCTTGCTCTTTTCAAAGAACATAACGATGCAGCGATAATATATTTCAAGATTTTTAATGTCGTTTGAAAGTATGCCCGTAAAAACCGTGTGCGAAGCAATATCTTCTTTGATTTTAGAAAGCTTTTCGTCGCCCGTTTCGTTTGCAAGCTCATACGACACATAAAAGCATTTTGAAAGGTTAAGCGTGAGCCTTGAAGTGTTTCTGAGGTTAAAATCCTCGGCTATGTGAGTAAGCTCCGCTCTGAACGAAAGCGCCTCGTCGCGAAGTCTTAAAATAAATTCGACTTCTTTTTTAATGCCCTCGGCGTCTGCGTCCTTAAACGCCTTGACGTGAAGCGCAGTAAGGCGCGATTCGTATTTTTTCATTTCGCCGTCGCAAAGGGATATAAGCTCCGGCACGGCGCTGTCGTCGGCAGAGGAAACGGCAGAAAGCAGTTTTTCGTATGTATCCCCAAAAGAAAGCGCGTCTTCGTCAAAACGCGCGGCGTCGCAAAGCGCCTTATAAACGAGCGCTTCAGCGGAGCGGCTGTCTTTGACAAGAGCTTTCATTAAAGCGTCCTCGCATGAGTCAAGGTCGCCGTTATTATAAAACTGTATTCCGAGTAAAAGATTTTCTTCGTCCTTTGAAAAGTGTGCGTTGCACGACGGGCAAACAAACCCCTCGTCGCTTTCGGAAAGGACGGCGTTTTTGCATTTATTGCAAAGAATCTGTGTCATAATTGACCCCCGAGATAAAACTGAATATGGGTTTTAAAATAAACCACTCTGTATAATAGCACAAAACGGCGTCAATTTTCAATAACTATTGAAAAATAATTGCCCTTAGGCACAAAAATGCATGCGCAAGGCGGCATTCAAACGGTAAAAGAGTCGTCTTTTTCTTTCTTTGTTATCCAAAGCTCGCAAAGTTCAAAGCCGACAAGCGGCTCTTCTATTTTAAGTTCAAGCGTACCGTTTTTAAAAACGTCCGACGGTAAAATGTATTTTGCCGTTTCAAAGCCGGGCGCGGAAAGCTCGCGGTCAAATAGCGCGTCGGGAGAGCCGCCGAAGCGAACGCCGTCGTAAATAACGGTGCCGTTCGCCGTAATTTTGTGGTGCTTTACGCAATCGGCTTTTTTTGATTTGTAGTTGATTTTAAGAATATAGTCTTTTCCTTCAAGAAAGCCGCCGAAACGCGCCGAAAACGAATAGTGGTCATAGACCTTTAACATCGACATCGGTATGGAGCCGTTGTTGACGTTGGGGTTATCGCCCTGAAAATTCATATAAAATTCACCGCTTTGGCGCACGCCGAGCGATTTAAGCTCGTGAAGAGCAACCGAAAAGTATACTTCGTCAGAGTCCGTTTTGTTTCGTGAAAGAAGCCTTTTTATAAAGGCGCTTCTTTCGTTTTCACTAAGAGCTTCGCAATAAGAAATGTGCCCTAAAAGCCACAGCCTGTCTGTTACGGGATTGTCAACGGTGTCAAGCGTTGCGCCGCGCTCCCAGCTGTTTGTAAGATAGTGTTCAACATCAAGCTGAATGCCGATATATTCAAAAAGCGTTTTGCCGAGACTTGAAATTTCGCTTCTGAGTGACGTTACAAAACTTTCGGGCGGCGTGTTCAGAATTTCTTTTGCCCTTTTTATGTTCATAAAAGAAAGCTCGTCATACGCTTCGTTTAAAAGCTTTGTTTCAAAGCGGCGCTTTTTATAGACGTATTCGTCGCAGCACGCCCTGAAATAAAGAAGCAAAAACCGCCAATTTTTATTAAGATTCGGATAATCGTTTTTAAGAGCGCAAAAAGCGTTATATGTGTTTTCTGCGCACGGGCTTAAAAGCGGGTCGCAGTCCCAGTTTTTTTCAAGCGCAAAAATTGCATCGCAAAGCCTTTCGGGGTCCGCGCCGTACATAAAAAACCGCGCGTAGTCGAGAATAATTTCTCTTGTGTTAGAGTCTTTGTCAAATTCAAGCGCGCTCCAAAGCATTTTGTTAAGGTCGTCGTGAACGCCCTCGGAATAGCTTACGCTTCCGACGGTATAAGGCGAAAACAGCCTGTGCAAAAGCGCAAATTCCGTAGGTCTGGGGCAGACGCTTTCGCGGGAGAGCGCCGAAGCGAACGAAAAATGCCAGTCGTCCTCAAGAAAATGTACGGGGTATTCGCATCTTACGCAATGCGTTATATCGGGATAAAACCGCAACGGGAAGCGCGCGGGCAGGCGTTTTCTTAATTCGTGCATGGGAAAAGCGTGGTTTGGACCCATAATAACGCCGTCTATTCCTCCGTGCGATTTTTCAAGCTCCGAAAGAAAATCTTCGCCCCAGTTTTCGTATATGTGCGGCGCCTGCGCCGAGGGCCACATCTGCGCTTTCGGGTGAAGCTCTTTAAGCATTTTTCCTACGCGGTCGCTTCTTTTTATAAATTCGTCCGCGGGAAGGCTTCCCGGGTCGCCGCCGGGCGGGAAAACCGCGTCTATTCGCGGCACGCGCGAATACAGCTTTTTTCGCCTTTCAAAGGCTTCGTTTTCCGTTTCGCCGCCGCAGTTCGGGTGCCAAAGCGAAACATCCATATCTATTGCGTCGGCCATGCGCGAGGCGATAACGAGAAAATCCTCCTCGTCGTATTTCATAAGCGCGTTTCTGTCGGAATGCGTGCTTTCATACGGAATATGCTCGCAGGTGTTGCAGCCGAACGCCGCCATATCAAGATAATATCTGAAATACTGCTTATAGCTCCAGGCGTCGTATGTATTGGGGCATGTGCGGTAGCCTATCTGGTGACCGCGTATTTTTTTGTCGGGCGAATAAAGCCCCGAGATGTTTTTTATAAGCGTAATTTTTCCGTCTTTACATTCGCATTTTCTTAAAAAAAGCGAATAGCCGAAAATAAGCCCGCGAACGGTTTTTGCCGAGATTTTGAGAGATGTGCCGTCCTGCTCTAAGAAATAGCAGTCCGAGGTTTCAAGCCTTTCGTCATCGGAAATCAAAAATTCGACCGACGCATTCGGGCTTAGCGGCTCTTTTTCGTTAAGACCTCTTAAAACAAGCTCTTTATAAAAAAGCCGCGCCGCGCGTGAAGCGCTTTTGCCTTCGGCTTTTATTAACGGCGAAGAAAAATCGTATTTCATTCGTCCCGACCTCGCTTTCTGAATATCTGTATTTTTTATATTAGCATAATGTGTGTCCTCAATCAAGAAATCCGTAAATATTTTGCGATTTTACTTGAAATTTGCCGTTAGCGTGGTAAAATATCAACAGTAACCCTGTTTTGTTTTGCGGACTTTTTAAACGGGTAATTTCAGAAAGTAAAAGGATTTGAGGATTTTTTATGAAATCATTGCTGACAGTAAAATGGGTAACAAAATTCGTTACTTCGCTTGTGGCTTTAAACCCCGAGCTTAAAAAGGGCATAAAGCTTAAAGAAAGCGGCGATTGGAACGCATACAAGCCGTTTGTTGACGCCGCGCTTTATAAGTGGCTCAATCCGCTTATGGATATGGGGAACGACCTTTGCGCCCGTTATCTCGTCCGTTGTTCTGCCCGTTATGCTTGGGACGGATTCGGCGATATATCCGATAGCGGCGGCTGTGCTGACGCTTCTTATACTTATGGAAAGACTGCTTATTGAGAAGCTTGGTATAGCTGAAAAATCGGAATTCTCGCCCGAACCGATGCCTGACAAGACCGCCCTTATCCTGCTTGCGGCGAGGTGGCTCATCGGCAGCATTGCGATAGTTCCGGCTGTTGTGACAGAATTCAGATTTGCTGTTGCGCCGCCGCTGCTTGTGGCCAAGCGAATTTCGGTGCGATAAGCGCCCCTGCCGCTATAGCAGCTATCTCGGGAAAAAGTATCTCCTTTT
>OQVL01000084.1_pt1 | contig 35334 bp, 32 predicted proteins | sample 1691501 | NCBI WGS metagenome assembly OQVL01 (sample SAMN03418253, study PRJEB22391) | human gut metagenome | biome: human-gut; feature: organic feature; material: feces | host: Homo sapiens | place: Tanzania | collected 2013-01 | reverse complement strand
TTTTCTGAGAATAGCTTTAATTTCCATTTCGTTGTCCTCCGTTTTTCTGAAATTATAAATTCATTTTGCTCACTTTCCCCGGATGTCGGCTTTTGAAGATGTTTTTCGATTAGATATACCAATTTTTGCCAAAAGTTGACAAAAATAAGTATAGACTCCGCCTCGGAACCTGCACAAAACCTGTTCTCTTGACAAAATGTCCGTTTTGGCATATTAAAGCTTTTAGCAGCAACTCGGTTTACGGGATGATTTATATAAAAAGAAAAAATCTGTGATGCTATGTCACCGCAGTGACGGCAAGACTGATTGTAATTGTTCCTTTGTTATCCGTTGTCGCAACAACAAAGGACTTCGATAAATATATGCGGTTTATGGTCTTTGACGGCAAAAAATATTTTTTGAATTGCCAATTCAGAATGATTCGACATTATTCGACAAATTACGATTTATAATAAATGATATCATAAAGCTCGTGAAAACAATAATCAATAAAGTAAAATAAAATAAAAAAATCCCCACGGCAGATAATTTCTACCGTGGGGATTTTGTGATGTTAGGATTACATCATAGAATCCATAAAGGATTCTGCGGACTTGATAGCCTTCTTCGCCATCTTTTTATAGTTGGCTTTCTTGCTGTTCATCATTGACGAGCCGATAAGGGTCATCGCACCGCCGACAAGCATACCGACGCCGATTCCCTTTGCGACCGAAGAACCTGTGCTTTTCATTTTTCTGACCTCCGTTTTGTGATTTGTTATTATTTTATCCGTCGTCGAATTGATTATTCCGAAGTAATGTGGTATAATCTTCAAAAGAAAATTTTGGAGCTGATTTTTTGAAAAAACAAAAGAAAGCTGCGTTAATAAATGATTTATCCTGCGTCGGCAGATGCTCAATGACCGTTGCAATGCCGATAATTTCCGCCTGCGGATTTGAAAGTGTACCGCTGCCGACGGGAATCTTCTCGGCACACACGGAGTTTGAAGGCTTTGTCCGAACGGATCTGACTGATAAAATTTCAAAAATTGCCGATCACTGGAAAAAGCTCGGAATAAGATTTGACTGTATATACAGCGGCTATCTCGCAAGCCGTGAGCAGGCGGAGAGCGTGAAGCGTTTCCTGCTTGATTTTAAAAAGAGCGATACGCTTTGTATTGTTGATCCCGTTATGGGAGACGACGGCGTTTTTTACAAGGGAATTGACGATTCTTTTATCTCCGAAATGCGTTTTCTTTGCTCAGTCGCAGATATCATTGTTCCTAATGTAACCGAGGCGTGTATGCTGACGGGTATGGAGATGAGTGAGCGGTACGATATGGACTTCATCAAGCAATTACTTATTTCCCTGAGAAATCTCGGCACGAGCAGAATCGTGATTACGGGCGTCGACTTCGGCGACGGACAGATTGGCTGTGCAATATATGACAGCCTGATGGGCAGGGCAAATATGTTTTTCACCCCGAAAACAGAGGGACGTTTTCCCGGTACGGGCGATGTTTTTGCGTCGGCACTTACTGCGGCGGTTATGAGCGGCAAGGAGTTTGCCGACGCAGTCCGGATTTCAATGGGCTACACCTGTAAGTGCGTTGAGGCAACTCTTGAGGCAGGTACGGAAAGAAAATACGGTCTCTGCTTTGAACCGCAGATACCCGATCTTATAAAAGCGTTACAGTAAAGAGGAATTACAATGGCAGTTTTGAATATAGTTCTTGTCGAACCCGAAATACCGCAGAATACCGGCAATATTGCCAGAACCTGCGCCGCAACGGGCACAAGGCTTCATATAATCGAGCCGATGGGCTTTAAGATTGACGACAGAAAATTAAAAAGAGCAGGGCTTGATTACTGGCACCTGCTTGATATAACCTACTATAAAAATCTTGACGATTTCTTTGAAAAGAATCCGAACGGACAGTACCGCTTTTTCACAACAAAGGCGCAGAACCGCTATGCTGACGTTGAATACAGCGACAATGTATACCTGTTTTTCGGCAAGGAGACAAAGGGTCTACCCGAGGACCTGCTTTTCAGACATCCGAAGGAGTGCGTGCGAATCCCGATGATCAACGATTCGTCCGCAAGAAGCCTGAATCTCTCAAATTCGGTTGCAATAGCCGTCTATGAGGTTCTCAGGCAATGGGATTATCCAGATCTGCTCTGTTCGGGAAGGCTGACAAAATTTAATTGGGAAGAAGCAGAAAAGGACGATTGACATACGTCCCTGCAATTGATATAATCTTTCTAACAAACAAAAAGGAGTTTAAATTATGGTGATCAACAGACCTCCCATGGGCTGGAACTCATGGAACACTTTTGCCGAGAATATAAACGAAAAGGTAGTTATGGAGACCGCAGATTTCATCGTTGAGAGTGGGCTCAGGGACTGTGGCTACGAATATGTTATTATTGACGACTGCTGGAGTCTCAGGGAGAGAAACGAGAATAATGAGATTGTTCCCGATCCCGAAAAGTTCCCTCATGGAATGAAATATGTTTCTGATTATGTTCACTCAAAGGGACTGAAATTCGGAATGTACTCTTGCGCCGGCACAATGACCTGCGCCGCATATCCGGGCAGCCTCGATCACGAATTTATTGATGCTAAGTGCTTTGCCGAATGGGGCGTCGATTACCTCAAATACGATTATTGCTATCACCCGTTCACAACCTACGGTCATATGCTCTACAAGAGAATGGGTCTCGCCCTCGCAAACTGCGGCAGGGATATTCTTTTCGCCGCCTGCTCGTGGGGCAGTGAGAACACAAAGAGCTGGATCAAGGAAACGGGTGCCCACACGTGGCGTTCGACGGGCGATATTTTCGACACATGGGAGTCGATCAAGGAGCTTGCGCTCTCGCAGTATAAGGTTGCCGAATACAATGGCAGCGGTTGCTTCAATGATATGGATATGCTCGTTGTCGGTATGAAGGGTAAGGGTCACGTAGGACTTAAGGGATGCACAACCGAGGAGTACAAAACCCATTTTGCGTTCTGGGCAATGATGGGTTCGCCGCTCATCATCGGCTGTGACCTCAGAGAGGCGGATGAAGAGGCAATGGCAATCCTCAAGAATGAGGAGCTTATTAAGATTGATCAGGACGCCGCATACAGACAGCCGTATTTCGTCAACGGCAACAGACTTATCAACGCCGAAAGAAAGGGTGACGAGCCGATTTTCGGCTGGTATCCCGATCATATGCCTGTTATCGTAAGGCATCTTGAAAACGGTGATCTCGCAGTCGGTTTCTTTAATTTCACAGATGACGATCACTACGAGTGCTTCACTCTTGACGCCGTAGGTCTCGGATTCAGCACCGGCAAAACGCTTGAACTCAAGAATGTTTGGACGGGCGAGGTCACAAGAGCGATCAACGATACCGTCGGCGTTAATCTTCCTGCACACGGAAGCATTGTTTACCGTGCAAAGGTCGTAGATTATAAATGAACACCTGCATAAAATGCGGCAGAGAGCTTTGCGGAAATGATATCGGACTGACTAAAAAGCTCATAAACCGTGGCGCAACAGACTTTTTCTGCATAGATTGCCTTGCCGAAAAATTCGACTGCTCCCGTGAACTGCTCGAGGAAAAAATCAAACAGTTCAAATCCTCGGGATGCACACTTTTTAAGTAAATAAGAAGGACAGTGACGAATTGAATTCCGTCGCTGTCCGTTTTTATATTCAGATATTAATACTTTGCAAGGTAGGTATCAATTTCCCACTGTGAAATACTTGTTCTGTAACTGTCCCATTCACGGCGTTTTGCCTCAATGAACTTAGCATAAACGTGCTCGCCGAGGGCTTCCTTAATAAAGTCACTTGCCTCGAATTCGTCGATGGCCTCCTCGAGCGTGCCGGGGAGCGATTCAATCTTTGCAGCCTTACGCTCCTCAACGCTCATATCAAAAATGTTCTTGACTGTCGATTCGGGAGGCATATAGCCTTTCTCGATTCCGTCAAGACCTGCAAGCAGGCAGAGCGCCATTTCAAGATACGGGTTGCAGGACGGATCGGCACTTCTCAGCTCAACTCTTGTACCCTTGCCTCTGGCGGCAGGAACACGAACGAGCGCAGAGCGGTTCGACGCAGACCAAGCGATGTAAACGGGAGCCTCATAGCCCGGAACAAGTCTCTTATATGAATTGACAAGCGGATTGTTGATTGCCGTTGTCGCCTTGATGTGCTTCATAATACCTGCGACAAAGTGAAGTGCGGTCTCCGAAAGTCCGTACTGACCGTTCGGGTCACAGAAAACATTGTTGCCGTCCTTGTCAAAGAGGGACATATTCGTGTGCATACCCGAGCCGGCAATTCCGTAAATCGGTTTCGGCATAAAGGTTGCATAGAGGTTGTGAAGCTGTGCGTATTTCTTAACAACATATTTGAAGGTCATTACCTTGTCGGCAACGGTGAGAACATCACCATACTTAAAGTCGATTTCGTGCTGACCCTCGGCACATTCGTGATGCGACGCCTCAATCTCAAATCCCATATCCTCAAGCGCAACGCACATATCACGGCGGCAGTCTCCGCCGAGATCGACGTTATCAAGATCAAAATATCCAGCCTTGTCGTGGGTTTTGGTTGTCGGTCTGCCCTCATCATCCGTGTGAAAAAGAAAAAATTCAAGCTCGGGACCTACGTTGAATTTGTAGCCCATATCGTCAGCCTTTTTAATTGCACGCTTGAGTACGTTTCTCGGATCGCCGGTAAAAGGCGTTCTGTCTGAGCAGTAAACGTCGCAGATCAGACGAGCCGTCTTGCCGTCGGAAAGATGGTTCCACGGAAGAACAACGAATGAATCATAGTCGGGATAAAGATACATATCCGACTCCTCAATACGAACAAAGCCCTCAATGGAAGATCCGTCGGTCATACAATCATTGTCGAGAGCTTTTTCAAGCTGATTGACCGTGATAGCAACGTTTTTCATACAGCCCAGAATATCAGTAAACTGGAGCCGTACGAATCTGACATTCTGTTCTCTTGCCATTCGGAGAATGTCCTCTTTTGTATATTTACCCATATCTATACCTCTCTCAAATAATAATTGCCTTAGTTCATTTCGTCGAGCGTCAGGCTGTAACTCGGGAGAAAGTCCTCCATAAAGCACCTGACCTCGGGCATATCCATATCCTCAAGAGCCTTGAGGTTGGTCTTTGCCGCTTTATCAAAGTCGTGATTGCCTGCCTTTGACTCCTCGACACATTTTGTGTAAGCGCAGATTCTGTCCGCCGCCTTGACAAATTTCCAAAGCTGACGATCATCATCCTGCTTGATGAAAAACGGTTTGTATTCCTCACGGATATCCTCGGGAATCATTTGCAACAAAGCTTTGCAAGCGTCGTCCTCAACGCAGTTGTATGCGTCGCGAATCTGCTTGCTGTAATACTTGACCGGGGTCGGCATATCGCCCGTAATAATTTCGGGTGCATCGTGAAAAGCTCCCAGAACCGCAGTGCGATCGGCATTGACATTGCCACCGAAACGCTTGTTGTGGATGACGGCAAGAGAGTGCGCAACCGTTGCAACCTCAAGCGAATGCTCGCTGATATTTTCCACATAGGTGTTCCTCATCAGCGCCCACCTGTTAATATATTTCATCCTTGAAAGCATCGCAAAAAAATGATACTTTTTACCCATTTAAACACCTTCCGAGTTTTCGGCTTTCACTGACGGATATTCGGCGAAAGCCTCAGTAAAAAAATTTTAACATACGGCGGCATCTTTTGCAAGGAAATTCTTTCTTTTTTGCTCTTTATGTGATACAATCAATATATATTTATCGGATTGGAGAGGTTCGTATGAATTTTACCGAAATAAATGACAACGGAACGGTCGAGGGCTTTTGCCTCGTAAAAAATCTTGAGGTTAAAAAGACGGCAAAGGGAATACCGTATCTTGATCTTGTTCTGACCGACAGCTCAGGAGAGATAGGAGCTAAGCTCTGGGATTACAAGGAAGAAATTTACGGCTTTATAAAGCAGAATTCATTGCTTAAGGTTCGTGGCTCAATTTCAATTTTTAACGACGCACCGCAGATGCGTATTGACAGAGTGCGGCTTGCCAATGATTCTGACGGAGTGAGAATTGAGGACTATGTTCCGAGCGCCGAGTATTCGGGAGAGGCTATGTATTCGGCAATTGTCGATATCATCAATGATTTTGAAAACACTCAGCTTAAAACACTCGTTATGACCGTGCTTGAGCAGAACAAGACAGCAATGCTTTATTGGCCTGCGGCGTTCAAGCTCCACCACGCAATCAGGGGCGGACTGCTTTATCATACGCTTTCGATTCTGAGGATGGCACAGAGCGTTGCGGAAATTTACCCGTCGGTCGAAAAGGATTTGCTTTTCTCGGGCGTCATTCTTCACGATATTGCCAAAATCGGCGAATTTGAGGTCTCCGAGACGGGAATAGCATCCGGCTACACGGTCGAGGGCACGCTTATAGGACACCTTGTTAAGGGTGCTATGAACATTGAAAAAATCGGGGAGGAGCTCGGTACGGACAGGGAGCTGCTTACTCTTGTTGAGCATATGGTGATTTCCCATCACGGCGAGCCGGAGTTCGGAGCGGCAGTCAGACCGATGTTCCTTGAGGCGGAGATTCTTTCACAGCTTGATATGCTGGACGCACGAATCTACGAAATTTCACAGGCGGTTTCCGAGGTTGAGTCCGGTGACTTTACGCCGAGACAGTGGGCGCTCGAAAACAGGAAGCTCTATAATCACGGACTTAAGGATATTAAACCGAAAGCGGACTTATTTTGATATAATCGGGAGATTCTTATGAAAAAATTTATCAGTATTCTTTTGGCGGCTGTGCTGTTTATCGGCTGTTCGATTTTTGCTTTTGCCGAGGACGGAAACACGGTAACAGGCACACTTAGCCTTGTTTCTTTCAATGTTGACGGACTTCCGATCCCTGCGGCACTGTCATCAACTAAGCGTGACCCGATAAAGGCGACAAAGCTGATTGCAAAGCAGATCAATGCCTCGGGCTGCGATATTCTCAGTGCACAGGAGGATTTTAATCTTCATCCGATTCTCAAAAGCGGTCTTGATATGCAGTATGCGACCGAGACGAGCGGAGGAGTTGCCGTCGGCGACGGACTGAATCTTTTCTCAAAATATCCGATTTACAATATCGGCAGAGTGCCGTGGAAATCGGCTTACGGAGTTTACGATTGCGGATCGGACGAGCTGACTCCGAAAGGCATTCTTTACTGCACGGTTGAGGTTGCCGACGGAATTTATATTGATGTCTACAACATCCACGCCGATGCCTGGGAGGATGAGAAGTCTATGCAGGCAAAGGCGGATCAGTTCGATCAGCTTATCGAGCTTGTTGAGGAGCACTCGGGAACCGACAGAGCGGTTATACTGACAGGTGATTTTAACACGAATTACTCCGTTTTTCGTGAGGGCTACAAAAACGGGCAGTATAAAATCGACCTTTGCCAAAAGCTGATGGACAATTTCATCGGTCACGGCTTCAGGGATGCGTGGATCGAGTATAACAACGGCGGAAATTATGATTTTACCTACGGCGAAATGTATGAGCGCTACGGCTGCAATTACCCGAGGGTGTGGGACACGCTCGACCACGTGTATTACCGTGACGGCGCAGGCGTTTCGTTTGAGCTTCTTGAGGCGGTTTACGACGGCTTCGACTGTGATGAAATCTCGTGGGACGGACACCTCTCCGATCATGCGGCGGTCAGAACGAAGCTCTCTTACACGGCAAATTCAGATGAGGTTAAGCCGCTTGAAAACAAGCAGGTTGAAAAGTTTGATCTCATTAAGTATATTATAAATGCGGTAACAACGCTTTCAAAGTCACTTTTTAAAGCGATAATCAATCTCCCCGAGCTTATCAAAAACGGCATCGGATGGATAAAATAGGAGTAAGTATGGACTGGACAGAAGTAAAAATTCACATTGATTCAAAGGACGTGGAGACGGCGGGAAACATCGCTCAGATGGTCGTTCCCTACGGAATTTATATTGAGGATTACAGCGATCTTGAAGAGGCGGCATGGGAGATTGCACATATTGACCTGATAGACGAGGATCTGCTCAAAAAGGACAGGAACAAGGCGACGATCCACATCTATATCTCACCTGAGGAAAGCCCGGCCGAGGCGGTAGCATTCCTTTCCGAGCGTTACAATGCGGAAGGAATAAAGCACGAGATTGACCTCAGCGTGTGCCGCAATCAGGATTGGGAGAACAATTGGAAAGAATATTTCAAGCCGATGCCCGTCGGCAGGAAGCTCCTGATTCGTCCCGTATGGGATAATGATTATGATGCGGGAGACAGAGCAGTGCTCGATATTGAACCGGGTCTTGCGTTCGGTAGCGGCGGACACGATACAACACGCCTTTGTCTCGAAACTTTGGAGAATCATATTACAACGGATACCGAATTGCTCGACATCGGTTGCGGCAGCGGAATACTCGGTGTCGCAGGACTTCTCCTCGGTGCAAAGAGTGCTACGGGTGTTGATATTGATGAACTTGCCGTTAAGACGGCGAGGGAGAACGGCAAAATGAACGGCTTTACAGAGCCGAAATTCACCGTATTTCAGGGTAACCTCATCGACAAGGTGACGGGCAAATACGATATTGTCGTTGCTAATATTGTTGCAGATATAATCGTGATGTTTACAAAGGATGTCGGAAAATTTCTCAAGGACGACGGACTTTACATTACGTCGGGCATAATCGACACCAGGGAACAGGATGTTCTCGACGCATTTGACAATTACGGCTTTGAGGTTATCGGCAGACATGAGAGCAGCGGCTGGCTGTGTTTTGAAACGAGGTTGAAAAAGTAATGTATCTTGACGGCAATGATATTGTACTCTTCTCGGGGGATTCGATAACGGATGGCAACCGTGGCAGAAAAATGGACTGTAATCACATTATGGGTCACGGATATCAGTTTATTGTGTCGGCAAAGCTGGCATATGAAAATTCGGAGCGCAGGCCGAGGTTTGTTAACAAGGGATATTCCGGCGCAACGATGGGCAAACTGCTTGAAACATGGCAGGAGGATGTGATCGACAATGCTCCGACGGTGCTCAGCATCCTTGCGGGAACTAATGACGGGCTTTTCGGATTTCTCAACGGATTGACAGTTTCTCAGGTCGGGGAAAGCTATGAGAAAAATCTTTTGGAGGCAATCAAGCTGACGAGAAAAGCACTTCCGCAAACAAAAATTATTGTCCTTGAACCGTTTTATTTCCCAATTTCAAAGGATGATCTTTCTTATCGCTACACTCCGCATATTGAGTGTGAGCCCGATACAGGTAGACCCGACAGGGACGAAACGCAGGAAGCGATGGATTATAAATCCGCTGCAATTCAACTGACGAGAATGGCGGCAAGACGTGTTGCAGAGGCGGAGGCAGATATATTTGTCCCGCTCTATGATCTTTTTGCAGAGAAAATTTCAAAATCAAAAACCGAATACTTTATGTGGGACGGAACTCATCCGTCTGTTGCAGGGCATATGCTTATCGCAGAGCAGTGGCTGAAAACAGTAAAGTAAATTGTACAATATGTGCGGAGTGATCTGTGCCAAAACAGATTACTGCAAAAAAGACGGAAACCGGGATAACCGATTTCCGTCTTAAAGTTTACTCGGATTTATTTAACGCTGTCAACAAGATCCATAAATTCGGAAATAACTTTTGAAGCTGTGTTTTTACCCCAAGAGATAAGACACCATGTATCCGTATCAAAAGATTCTTTCTTCTCGCTGTACTGTACACCCGCCATTACGAAATCGTCGTCCGGCTCAATGTAGCCGATAGCGTCGTTCATAAGGTCGAATACGATGATGTTCTCACCGTATGTCTCACGGAGTGACTTGTACTTGAACCCCTTGAGACCGTCGCCGCCCATAAGAAGCTCGCCGTATGTTTCGCCCGGGCAAAGCTCAACGAGGAGCGAATCGCCAAGCTCCATATAGCCTGACTCGGTAACGGTGTAGTATTTGTCGGCAGTCTTGTCATAGAGGAAGAAATAATCCGTGATACCTGTCTTGCCGACGATATCCATAAGAACGTTGGAAACCTCAATGATATACTGCTTGTGTGCAATATTAAGCATCGGAGCAACCTCAGTCTCGCCGACCGACTTCCAATCCTTATACCAGGATGTGTAGCCCTCATTCGAGCCGTACTCAGCCTCGCCAAGGAAGTCGCCGAGGGCATAGTTCATTGTCCTGCACTCCGCCTCGCTCTTTGTGAGTCCGAGGATTATGTAACCCATCTCATAGCCGTATCTTACAGTCTCTTCGTGTCTTGTAAGATCAAGACCGTCATCGGATGCACCGCGCTGATAGGTGATTGTTCCGATACAGCCCTGAATATAGATGAAGTTGTAGCCTGCCTTGTTGACAACCTCCTCAATGTAAGGAACGAAATCGGCGGAGATAACAACATGACCGTATCCCGAATTCTCGGGATGTGCACTGAATGTTGCGATTACCGTACCTTTTTCATTCTTATTATCGGGAGTGAACATAAGACGGTAAAGATTGCCGTCAAATGTATAAGGAGCTGTTCTGTCACGGAGATAATTGTCTGCAATATCCTTCTTCGCAAGAGTGAGTGTGCCTGCGGTCATATCGGCATAAGCCGACTTGATGGTAGCCGTGCACTGGTCAACGATCTTCTTAAGGAATGTGCGGTTGACACCGCTGTGAATGTCGGAAAGTCCGAGATTTGAAAGAATAAGATTGTTCAGTACATTCTTGACCGTGTTGTCCCAAACGCCCTGAAGGTCAATTCCGCTGTGGGTATGAGTAACGGACACATTTACGCTGACAATGTTGTTTGCCGCAGCAAAGTCCGAAATTGCTTCACGGATAAGACGAACGTCCGCATTTGCAATTCCGATTGCGTCAAGCACGCAGAATGCAACGTTTCCTCTGCCTGTACCGTCGTTAAGGACGATTGTACGAACCCAAAGTCCGTCAAAGGTTTCGGTTGTGGTTGCCATCAGACCGTAGCCGCCCATTGTGTAAGGCGTTGTGCCGAAATCATCGGGGAGAATTGAAGCCTGAGCATAGCCGAGATGCCATTTTGCGCCTGCCGCCGGAGCGTCGAGGAAATCCGACATTCCCTTGTAGAAGTTGCCGTAATCGTCAAGATTGAAACCGGCAAAATCGTGAATAACGGAGGTTTGCGGAATAACAAAACCGAGAGCCTTGCCGATAACGTTAATGAGCGTGTTGCTCAAAAGGTTGATTGCCTTTGCAAGAGCTTTCATAAATACGGTCTTGAGATTCGTCGAGGCAAGATCGCCGAAAGCGTCACCTATCTTGCCAAGAGTGTCGTTAACGCCGCTGTTCACTACCTGAACCTTGTTGCCGTGTGCTTCGGCATCGGCAAGGTATTCCTCAAGAGTTACGTTGGATTCCGCAACAATCGGAGCTTCCTCATTTTTTGCAAAAGCCGTTACGCCGATGGGAACGACAAGGCAAAGACAGAGAGCAACCGAAAGAACGGACAAAAGAATCTTTTTCATAATTCTGTCTCCTTTTGAAAAATGATATTATTCCTATGATAATTGATTATATCACAAAAGCCCTTTTTTTTCAAATAAAACAATCACCCTCTTTTTTATTCAAATTGACGAAAGTATAATGCCTATTTCAATTGACTTTTGTGCCTGACAAGAATATAATATAATTTGATTTTATTATTGTACACAGTCAATCGGAGGTTTTTGTATATGGATCTATCAGGCAAAAAGGTTCTTGTTGTCGGACTTGCACGCAGCGGCATGGCGGCAATCAGAGTTCTTAAAAAGCTCGGCGCAGAGGTTACTCTCTCCGAAAGCAAGAAAAAAGACGATATAAAAGAAATTGGTTTTCTTAACGAAAACAATGTTGAGATCGTCGGACAGGATATGTCCGTTTTCGAGCGTGATTTTGACTTTGTCGTCAAAAATCCGGGCGTACCCTACAAAAGTCCGATGATGCAGAAGCTTCAAGAGCGCAACATTCCGGTTATAACGGAAATTGAGCTTGCGTATCAGGTCGCAAAGCCTCAGCATTATATTGCAATAACCGGCACAAACGGCAAAACCACGACCTCCACCCTTACATATGAGATCCTTCGCCGTGCTTTTCCGGGCAAGGCGCATCTTTGCGGTAATATCGGTATTCCGCTTTGTGAAATTGTTATGGAAAACGGCCTTATGGAAGAGGGCGGACATTATATCGCTCTCGAAATTTCAAACTTCCAGCTTGTTAATATTGATAAGTTCCGTCCCGAGGTTGCCACGATAATTAACCTCACTCCCGACCATATCGACTTTATGGGCAGTCTCGACAATTACTACAAGTCCAAGACCGAGGTTTACAGGAATATGGCAGGCAATGATGTTTTCCTGCTCAACGCAGACGATCCCGTCGTTAAGGAATACACCGACCGATATCCTGTGAAGTGCGCTAAAGAAAGCTTCAGTACAGACAGCCAAAGCGCCGACTGCATTGCCAAGGACGGCTATTTAGAAATAAAGGGCGAAAAAATAATTCCTCTTAATGCAATTAAAATTGTCGGCAAGCACAATTTGCAGAATGTTATGATTGCCGTTTCAGCCGCTAAGGCTATAGGCATTTCAAATGACGTTATTCTTGAGGCTGTTTCGTCATTTAAGGGCGTTGAGCATCGAATTGAATTTGTACGTGAAATCGACGGAGTTAAATATTATAACGACTCAAAAGGAACTAACACCGACGCAACAATAACGGCGCTTAAGGCGTTTGACCACGGGGTAATTCTCCTTGTCGGCGGATTTGAAAAGGGCTTGCCGATGGACGAGATGAAAAAGCACCTCGGCTGTGTCAAAAAGATTATCGGATTCGGCGCCTGCGGTGCAAGACTTGTGCATGACCTTGTCGGTGAGGACGGAATTGTCGTTACAACACTTGATGAAGCCGTTGCAGAGGCAAACAAAATTGCCAAAAGCGGTGACACCGTTCTCCTTTCCCCCACCACCAGCTCATTCGACCAGTATACCTGCTTTGAGGAGCGCGGCGACCATTTTAAGAAGATTATAAATGCTCTATAAACTGAAAGGATAAATATGACAGAAAAAGAGAAATATATAGGCGTTTTCGACTCGGGAATCGGCGGACTGACCGTCGTTAAAAGCATAGTCGAAACAATGCCGAACGAAAACATAATTTACTTCGGCGACACGGCTCACGTTCCCTACGGGACACGCTCAAAGGAACAGATAACCGAATACGTTCTCAGCGATGTAAAATTCCTCAGCAGATTTAATATCAAAGCAATAGTGATCGCCTGCAACACGGCAGATTCGGCAGCAAGAGATACAGTTGAAAAAAGCTACAGCGATATCCCCGTTTACGGCGTTGTTGCTCCTGCGGCCAAGAAAGCGGCAAAGCTGACAAAAAATAAAAAAATCGGTGTAATTGCCACCAATGCAACGGTCAACAGCGGCGCATACGAAAAGACGATACACAGCTTTGATTCCGACGCACAGGTTATAAGCCTTGCGTGTCCGCTTCTTGTTCCGCTCGTTGAAGAAGGACGTTTCAAAAAGGGAGATCAAGTCATCGAAGAGGTTCTGCGTGAATACCTCACTCCGCTGAAAGAGCAAGGCATTGACACACTCGTTCTCGGCTGTACTCACTATCCCCTGCTTTATGACATTATAACCGAGATTATGGGCAACGGAGTTACAGTCATCAGCTCATCGGTTGCGGCGGCAGAGGAACTGAAAAAAGGTCTCGGAGAAAGAAATCTACTCAGCAACTCAAAAATAAGCGAACGGAAGTATTTCGTCAGCGACAACGCAGAGGATTTTGAAAAGCACGCCCTGATATTTATGGGCAATGCCCTCGGCGGCACGGTCGAACAGGTTGATATTGAAGAATAAAAAGTTGTCTCATTTTTGCTTTTAGCACTGATGAGACAACTTTTTCTTATTATTTTTATTTAACCAACTCACCGACATAATCGGCATAGATTTTTCCGATAACCTCTGCGCCGCGGTCATAGGTCGGGTGAACGCCGTCGGCGGAAATCTTCTGCCAATTCTCGTGGCAGATATGAGATGCAAGCAGTCCGTCAAGCGGAATAAAAATATCGGCATATTCACGGGCGAGCTTCCTTGTAATCTGAATCTTCGGGTCAAGGTCCTCACGGAAATAGAGCTTATCCTCGGCAGGAAGCAGGAACTGCTCCAGCATAACGATTTTTGCATTTGTCTTTGTCTTGATCGCTTCAAGAACCGTGCGATATCTTTTTTCAAACTCGGCGTTGTCGAGCCACTCTCTCGTATCGGCTCTGTGCCATGTGTCGTTGACGCCGATAAGAATCGAAACAATATCCGGCTGAATGTCGATAAAATCCGACTGCAACCTGTTCACAAGATCAATCGTCTGATTGCCGCTGATTCCGAGGTCAATAAATTCAAAATCAATCTCCGGGAATTTTTCTTTCAAAAATCTTGCCGCATCCTTCGGGTATCCGTTGCCGAGGTTATGCGGATCTTCACGGTCACGGTCGGCATCGGTAATGCTGTCGCCCTGGAATAAAATTTTCATATAAAGTCCTCCGTTTTAACATTTTTTATTTTATCAAAATATCTGTTTCCGCAGACGGAAATCAAAACATTTTTTTCACTTAAACATGAAAACTTTTTCTCATATTTTTCAAAAAAGTTTTCGTAATCTCCAAAAGAAAATTCTCCGAGATCTGCAAGCGATTTTCCCTCGCATTTTATTGCGCTTTCTTTAAGCGTCCATATTCTCGTAAACGCTTTTGCTTTGTCGGGCGAAGCGTTAATTTTTTTGTTTTCGCTCTCATTGAAAAATCTTTTTGCAACCTTCTCGTTAAAGCCGCCGATTTCCTGCACGTCAATTCCGACGGGCTCGGTATCAACGACAACGGCAACCCCCTCGGCACAATGGCTGATGTTAAAAAACAGTTTTTCACTTTTCAGAAACGGCTTTCCGTTTGCGCCGACTTCCGTTTCAAACGAATCAATTCCGTTCTCTCTCAACGCATACCGCAGGAGAAGATAGGCGACGACGCAGTTGTCACGGTCGGACTTCCTCTTCAGTCTGTTGTATTTTTCAATTCTGTTTTCGGGGAGAATTTTTAAAAATTTTTCAGCGCAAAAATTTTCGTAGTCGTCAAAAAAATAAATCATTTTTTCTCACTTTTGTTATATGTTTCGGTGAACGAATGAAGATCGCCGCCGTCACAGTAACGGTATCCGATTATAGTTGCAAGGTTGACATTATGAACGCTTTTGAAAATATTCATATCCACATTGTCGTTTTCTTCCTTGAGCTTTCTGATGAGCATTTTAACTTCCTGTCGTTTTGAACCGTTGTTCGCTTCTTCGTTTGCCTGAGTGACCTTGCAGGCACAGCGGATAAATTCAAGCTCGTTATATCTTGCCCAGGAAATGATATCTTTTTCCCTCACCATATAAAGCGGACGGATGAGCTCCATCCCCTCGTAATTTGTGCTTTTCAGCTTCGGCATCATTGTTTTAATCTCTGCGCCGTAGAGCATACTCATAAGCGTTGTTTCAATCGCATCGTCGAAGTGATGACCGAGAGCAATTTTATTACAGCCGAGCTCCTGCGCAAATTTATAAAGGTAGCCCCGCCTCATTCTGGCGCAAAGATAGCAGGGCGAGCCGCCCTCTGCGGCATAGACGGTTTCAAAAATCGGCGATTCATAAATTCTGATCGGTATATCCATTATCTCGGCATTTTCGATGATCTTTGCCCTGTTGTTGCCGACATAGCCCGGATCCATAACAATATATTCAACGTCAAAGTGAAAGTCGCTGTACTTTTGAAGATGTTGCATACACTTTGCAAGGAGCATTGAATCCTTGCCGCCGGAAATGCAGACAGCGATTTTGTCGTCGGGGCTTATGAGCTCATAGTCCTTGATTGCTCCGACAAAATTGTTCCAGATGGATTTTCTGTATTTTTTGATTATACTGCGTTCGATAAGCTGGTGACGTTCCATAAAATACTCCGATTTGAAAGTTTATTTCATTTTATCACCCAATGCGTTAATTTTCAACAGCTTTGGCAAAGTTTTTAGGTTGAAAAAATTTTCTTTTTAATGTATAATGTCAGCATATGTATAGAATATCGGAGTTGATTTTTTGAATAAAGCATCGGAATACAGGGTAATGCCGACGGTGGCACTCAGGGGACTTGTTGTTTTCCCGGGAATGGGTGTTACGTTTGATGTCGGACGTGCCCGTTCGTTACAGGCGATCAAGGCGGCTATGGCTGACGATCAGCAGATTTTCCTTGTCGCTCAGAAGGATGTCAGGGACGACGAGCCCGACATTGATAAACTTTATAAAATAGGCACAATTGCTAAGGTCAGCCACATTCTCCGACTGCCGAACAGCGATACGGTTCGTGTCTCCGTGGACGGAATAACGAGGGCGACAATGGTTGATATGCTCCAGTGCGATCCGTACCTGATTACGGATGTCAGAATTCGCTGTGAGATCAGCGTTAAGTCGGACGACAAAGACTATGCGACCGCACTTGTGCGCCAGACCAAGGACTATTTTGAGGATTATGCGGAGGTCGTTCCGCAGATGCCTGCCGAAATTATTCTTGACGTGCTCGAAAAGACCGATCCGGGCGAGCTTGCCGACTACATCGGATCGAATATAATGATCGAATATAAAAAGCGCCAGCAGATTCTTAACGAGATGAATCCGCTCAAGCGTTTGGAAAAGGTTTGCTGCTTGCTTGCGAGCGAGGGCGATTTGATGAAGCTCGAAAACGAGATCAATCAGAAGGTTCAGGAAAATATCGACAAGAGTCAGCGTGAATATTATCTCCATGAGCAGATGAAAATTATTTCCGACGAGCTGAACGACGGATTGTCGCCGCAGGCGGAATGTGACGAGCTTAGGGAAAAAATTCTTTCTCTCGGACTTGAAGAAAAGGCGGAGAAAAAGCTCCTCAAGGAGTGCGCACGGCTTGAAAAGATGTCTCCTACCTCTCCGGAGGCAACGGTCAACAGGGTTTATCTTGAAACCTGTCTTGAACTGCCGTGGCACAAATACTCGGTTGACAAGCTCGATCTTACACACGCAAGAAAGGTGCTTGACCATGATCACTACGGACTGGAAAAGGTTAAGGAGAGAATTATTGAGGCGCTTGCCGTTCGTTCCCTTTCCGAGGGCAGCTACGGTCAGACCCTTTGCCTTGTAGGTCCTCCCGGCGTGGGTAAAACATCTGTTGCAAAGAGCGTTGCATCGGCAATGGGTCGTAGCTTTGCGAGAATATCCCTCGGCGGTACAAGCGATGAGGCGGAAATCCGAGGTCACAGAAAAACCTATATCGGCGCAATGCCCGGCAGGATTGTTAATGCGATTAAGCAGGCGGGAACTCAGAACCCGATCATTCTCCTTGATGAGATTGATAAGCTCGGCTCCGACTACAAGGGTGATCCTTCGTCGGCACTGCTTGAGGTTCTCGACGGCGAGCAGAACAGTACGTTCGTGGATCGCTATATCGAGATTGAATTTGACCTCAGCAAGGTTATGTTCATAACCACTGCAAATGACGTTTCGACGATCCCGGCACCTCTGCTTGACAGAATGGAGGTAATCGAGCTCCCGGGCTATACGAACGAGGAGAAATTTAATATTGCCAAGAAGCACCTTATCCCGAAACAGGCTAAGCTCCACGGGCTGAACGGCAGAACATTTAAGATAAATGACAAGGCGCTTTATGCTCTGATCGACGGATACACCCGTGAGGCGGGCGTCAGAAAGCTGGAGCAGAAAATTGCCGCTCTTTGCAGAAAAGCGGCGGCAGAAATAGTCGGCGGCGAGGCAAAATCGCTAACCGTTAAGGAATCAAACCTTGAGAAGCTGCTCGGTCCGAAAAAGTTTATTCCGCTTTCGGTCGATAAGGAGGCGGAGATCGGCGTTGTCAACGGACTCGCATGGACAAGCGTCGGCGGCGAGATGCTTCAGGTTGAGGCGGCTGTTTTTGACGGCACGGGCAAGGTTGAGCTGACAGGATCGCTCGGCGACGTTATGAAGGAGTCGGCAATGGCGGCAGTCAGCTTCATCAGGAGCAAAGCCGACAAATACGGCGTTGGTCATAAATTTTATAAGGAAAAGGATATTCATATTCACGTTCCCGAGGGAGCGGTTCCGAAGGACGGACCGTCGGCAGGCGTGACGATGGCAACGGCTCTTCTTTCGGCGCTTACGGATACTCCCGTCAATCAATATGTTGCGATGACGGGCGAAATCTCACTTAGGGGCAGGGTGCTTCCGATCGGCGGACTTCGTGAAAAAACGATGGCGGCATACAGAATGGGAATCAAGACGGTTATAATTCCGCAGAAAAACGTCCCGGATCTTGCCGAGATCGACGAAAAGGTAAGGACGGCTCTTAATTTTGTTCCGGTAACGGAATTGGACGAGGTCTTTGAAATTGCACTGATCAAAAAAGAAAACGAAAGAAAAAGCATCGCCGCAGTGGCACAGAAAGAATCCGGTTACACGGCAATGCGAATCTGAGGATGTATAAATGAGATTTGATAAGGTAAAATATGAGGCGTCATACGGAACGGCGCAGCAGCTCCCGAAAAGCGATCATATAGAAATCGCTTTTGCCGGCCGCTCAAATGTCGGTAAATCGTCGATGCTCAATAAGATTCTCAACAGAAAAAATCTTGCCAGAGTGAGCTCGGTTCCCGGCAAAACGGTTACGGTAAATTTCTTCGACTGCGACGGGATTAAGCTTGTCGACCTGCCAGGTTACGGCTACGCAAAAGTAAATTACAATGAGAAAAAACGGTGGGCGGATCTGATGGAGGGCTACTTCACCTCGGAGAGAAATATCCGACTTGTCGTTCAGCTGACGGATATGCGCCATCCTGTCACAAAGGATGACCTTGATATGATGCGTTTTATGCAGTCGGCCGGATATGATTTTATAGTCGTGATGACGAAGAGTGACAAGCTCAACAAAACCGAGCGCAACAAGCGGCTTGAGGATATACACACCGAGCTTGCAGAGTTTGGCGACGTGAAAATCATCCCGTTCTCCGCCTCAAACGGAGAGGGAGCAGAAGAAATTCGCAAAGCGATTGAAGATGCGGTGAAATGAAAGACAGCGGTAGTGAGTAAAATCATTACCGCTGTCTTTTGCAATCTTCAGTTTATTATTTGTTTTTCTTCAGGTTTTTCGATTTATCCTCGGGGAGGGTTACGATGTAAGCGAGTTCCCAGAGGGCGATTCCGATGAAGAAAATCAGGCTCAGTGTTACGGCGTTGCTCAGCGAGAATGCGTCAACCGAGATTGCGCCTTTGAGCACGGATGCGCCGATTGAGCCCAAGAGATTGTTGCTCTCTCCGACGAATGCCTGAGCAAGAACATCGCCGACATCAATCGAACCGCTCATATACGGTGCAGCGAATCTTGCAAAAAATCTCAATGCCGCAAAACAGCAGATTGCTCCGCCTGCGCCGAGAGCTGAGATGGTCTTGTAAGCGTTTGTGAACAGCGCACAGCCCATAATTACAATTGCGATGATCATAGCAACGGCGAGCAGTACGCCTGCGGCAATCACCCAATTTTTGCCTGAGAGAAGTTCTGCCGGAATCTTTGAAAGATCAAATTTCATTCCGCCGAACGAGACGCCGTCGGAAATATATTTGAAAATCTCTTTAATTGAAAATGTAAGCTCCATTGCGCTGCTTGCGGTTTCTTCTGCGATCTTTGAAAGTATCGTGTAAAGAGACGAGCTTTCGGAAATGGAGACTACCGCTCTGACGAGGTTGAGAAAATACATTATCGGGAAAATCGAGAGCGACAGAATAAAAACTACAATTCTGTTAAGAATTTTCATCGGTTAACAGCTCCTTTATTTGCCCCACGAAGAATTAAGGGCAACGGTGCGGTTGAACACGAGATTGTCCTCCGTGCTGTCCTTATCAACGCAGAAATATCCGTTTCTCATAAACTGGAATGTGTCGCCGGGCTTTGCATTCTCAAATCCGCCCTCAAGCAGACAGTCGTCGATAATCTCGAGTGAGTTCGGGTTGAGATCGTCGAAGTAATCGCCGTTTTTACCCGGCTCCTCGGCACTGAAAAGTCTGTCATAGAGGCGAACCTCGCACTTCTTGCAGTCGTTTGCATTGACCCAATGGATTGTTCCCTTGACCTTGCGTCCGTCGGGAGAATTTCCGCCTCGGCTCTCAGGATCATATGTGCAGTGCAGGCAGGTGACGTTGCCGTTTTCGTCGGTGTCGTAGCTGTTGCATTTAACAAAATATGCGCTCTTGAAGCGAACCTCGTTGCCGGGGAAAAGTCTGAAATATTTCTTGACGGGCTCAGCCATAAAGTCGTCCTGCTCAATGTAAAGCTCACGTGAGAACGTAACCTTTCTTGTGCCGAACTCGGGGTGATCGGGATGAAGCTCAACCTCAAAGTCCTCGCTCTGACCCTCGGGATAGTTGTCGATAACGACCTTGAGCGGACGAAGAACAGCCATAGCTCTGGGAGCCTTTGCATTGAGATCTTCTCTTACGCAGGCTTCAAGCAGACCGTAGTCAACCATACTGTCGGCTTTTGAAACACCTACTCTGTCGATGAAATCCCTTACTGCGGCGGCGCTGTAACCGCGTCTTCTCATTCCGCAAAGGGTGATCATTCTCGGATCGTCCCAGCCGGAGACAATGCCTTTGTTTACCATTTCAAGGAGCTTTCTCTTACTGGTGACACAATAGTTGATGTTAAGTCTTGCAAACTCAATCTGTCTCGGCGGCTCGTCAAAACCGATCTGCTCAACAACCCAGTTGTAAAGCGGTCTGTGATTTTCGAACTCAAGCGAGCAGAGGGAGAATGTTACGCCCTCCTTTGCGTCCGAGAGGGGATGGGCAAAGTCATACATCGGATAGACGCACCATTTGTCGCCCGTCTGGTGATGCGAGACGTGAGAAATTCTGTAAATTACGGGATCACGCATATTGAGATTCGGTGACGACATATCAATTTTCGCCCTGAGAACCTTTTCGCCGTTGCCGAATTCACCGTCTGTCATACGCTTGAAGAGGTCGAGATTCTCCTCAACGCTCCTGTTGCGGTACGGGCTTTCCTTACCCGGTTCGGTGAGGGTTCCGCGGTATTCTCTGATTTCGTCGGCGCTCAGGTCGTCTACATATGCCTTGCCGTCCTTGATGAGCTTGATTGCACAATCATAGACAAAGTCAAAATAGTCGGAGGCGAAGAACACGTTCTCCCAGTGGAAACCGAGCCACTTGATGTCCTCCTTGATTGCGTCGATGTATTCAACGTCCTCACGTGAGGGGTTGGTGTCGTCAAAACGGAGGTTACATATTCCGTTGTATTTTTCTGCCGTACTGAAGTCGATGCAGAGAGCCTTGGCGTGTCCGATGTGGAGATAGCCGTTCGGCTCGGGCGGGAATCTTGTCTGAACGTGTGATTTTACTCCGCTTGCAAGATCCTCGTCGATAAAATCATGTATAAAATTTGACGGTCTTTTTTCTTCCATAATGCCCTCCGATTATTTGTAGTTTTTAATGGCATCTTCAAGTCTTGATTTAACCTTCTCTCCGCCCAGAAGAGCGATAATAGAGTGAAGATCGGGCGTGTTGCGGCGTGAGGTTATCGCAATTCTGATAACCGTCGAAACATCGCCCACGTGACCCTTGAATGAGTCGGGATTTTTCTTGTATTCCTTGACGTTCGGGGTGTAGCCGAGCGGCTCGCATAGATCCTTGATTTTTGCAAACCAGGTGTCCTTGTCGTCCGATGCGTCAAAAATATCAATATATTTTTCAAGGATAGCGACCGCATCCTCTTTGCTGATGCCTTCCGGAAGCGTGTAATCGGGAGTGTAAAGCTCATCGTAGAAATACGAAATATAGTCCTTTACCTCGTCCCATTTTGCAATATCCTTACGGGGCTTTGCTGTTCCTCTGTCAATCGAGAAGATTCCCTTTGCAAAATCTGCGTTGCCGCCGAGAAGTGCGTAAAGCTCGGGATCATTATCCTTTGCCCACGCCGATGCTTTGTCATATACCTCGTCGGCAGACATAAGCGAGATCACATTTTTGCTTACATCATTGAGCTTGTTGAGGTCAAACAGTGCACCGCTTGCACTCATCTTTTTGAGATTGAACGGGAATGCACTCTGAGGAGCGGTCTTGTTGGCTTTTCGCCAATCCTCAAAGTTGGAGTTCGCAATTGTAAGAAGATATTCGATAACGCTCTCTTTCGGATATCCGCTTTCGGAATAGAACGAAACTGAAGCCTCGGGATCCTTGCGCTTTGAGAGTTTTCTCTTGCCGCCGTTGTCCTCTTTCATAATCGGGGAAATGTGAGCGTACTTCGGAACCCTAAATCCGCACGCCTTGAAAAGCTGAATATGGAGCGGAACGGAGGATATCCATTCGTCTCCGCGTACAACGTGGGTCGTTCTCATAAAATGATCGTCGACTGCGTGTGCAAAATGGTAGGTCGGAATTCCGTCCGTCTTGAGAAGAACAACATCCTGTATATTCTCGGGCATTTCGATTTTGCCCTTGATCATATCGTCGAACTTGATTCGGTGATCAGCCTGTCCGGGGGAGCGGAGCCTTAATGTATACGGACACCCCGATTCAATTTTTTCTTTCTGCTGCTCAAAGGTGAGATCGCGGCATCTTGCCCATTCGCCGAAGTAGCCCTGAATATCCGTTCCCGCCTTTTCCTGCTCGGCACGGATCTCGTTAAGCTCCTCCTCGGAACAGAAGCAGGGATAAGCCATTCCCTGAATGACAAGCGATTTTGCGATCGACTGGTAAACATCCTTACGTTTACTCTGCTGGTATGGACCGTATTTTCCGCTTTCCTCCTCAAAGCCCATAACGCCCTCGTCGGGAGTTACGCCGAAATCGGCAAGACCTTTGATTATTGCGGAAACGCCGTCCTCAATCTCACGTTTCTTGTCTGTGTCCTCAATTCTGAGGAAGAACACACCGTCGTCGGTGGCACGTGTTGTGAGCTTTGAAATCATTGCGGCGAAAAGTCCGCCGAGATGGAGAAAGCCTGTCGGACTGGGTGCAAATCTTGAAACCCTTGCGCCCTCGGAAAGACCTCTTTCGGGATATATTTTTTCATAATCCTCGGGAGTTTTTGTTATGTTGGGAAACAAAAGCTCGGCGAGGTTTTCATTGTCTGTCATTGCAAATTCCCCTTTGAGTAAATATATAAATACATATTACATTATCGCAGAAAAGCGCCGCAGTGTCAAGGCTTTGAACCGCTTTTTATTTGACGTTATCATACTTTCATATATTGACTATTAACAACACAATATGATATAATTCTTATATATGTGCAAGTAACTTAATGAGAGGGTTTTTGATTTGAGAAAAACAGTTATTGAGCCTAACGGAAAAAATTTCCAATATTGGAAGGATATCTGGAACTACCGTGAGCTTGCGTTTAACCTCGCAAAGCGTGATATTACGGTAAGATATAAGCAGACGAGGATCGGTCCCGGATGGGCGATCATTGCACCGATTATCAATATGTTTGTTTCGACGTTCATCTTCGGAACTCTTGCCGGACTTTCATCTGACGGAAGTGCCCCGTACTTTATAATGGTTTATGCCGGCAGTATTCCGTGGAGCCTTTTCTCGAAAAATGTGTCGCAGTCCTCATCAACATTTATTACAAATGCCGGGTTGATGAAAAAGGTTTATTATCCGAGGATCCTGTCACCTATCGGAGCGAGTCTTGCCTCTATATTTGATTCGCTTGTTTCAATGGCTGTGCTTATCGTGATGATGCTTATTGTCGGTTATTACCCTACGGTAAGATTTTTGCTCTTCCCGATTTTTATGCTTCTCAATCTTTCTCTCGGCCTTTTCTTTGGATTATTTCTCTCGGCGTTCAACGTCAAATGGCGTGATATGGCGCAGGTTATTCCTTTTGCACTTTCAATTGCTCAATATCTTAGCCCGGTATCGTATTCGATAACCTCGATTCCGGAAAAATACAGACTTATCTATTCGCTTAATCCCGCAACAGGTATGATTTCCGCATTCAAGTGGTGCGTGCTCGGCGATATGACCTTTGACTGGCTGTCGTTTGTTGTTGCAATTGTGTGGCTTGTGTTCTTTGCGGTGATTGGTGTAGCACTGTTCAGAAAAGCCGAAAGAAACTTTGTTGATATCGTATAACGGGGTGAATATGATGAGTGAAAAACCTGTTGCTTTGAAAATTGAAAATATTAAGAAAAAATATGTTATTAAACACGTTACGAAGAGACCGGACAGCAAAAAGGACAGAATGAAGCTGGCGTGTCATAACCTGCTGCATCCAAAGGAGGCAAACCGCAAGGAGGATTTTTGGGCGCTCAACGGTGTAACTTTCAATGTTGATCAGGGCGAAAAAATCGGAATTATCGGAAAAAACGGAGCGGGAAAATCAACTCTTCTCAAGATTATTTCGAGAATAACCGAGCCTACCGACGGAAGAATTGAATTTTACGGAAAAATTTCATCAATGCTTGAGGTCGGAACAGGCTTCAACGGAGAGCTTACGGGACGTGAAAATATCTATTTGAACGGTGCTATCCTCGGTATGACAAGAGCCGAAATCGACAGCAAATTTGATGACATTGTCGAATTTTCCGAGGTAGGCAAATTCATCGACACGCCTGTCAAGAGATATTCGAGCGGAATGTTTGTACGACTTGCTTTTGCCGTTGCATCGCACCTTGAGCCCGATATTCTCCTTGTTGACGAGGTACTTGCCGTGGGCGATACCCGTTTTCAGAAGAAGTGTATTGAAAAGATGAAGAGCATTGCCGAAAGCGGCAAAACCATTCTTTTCGTCAGCCATCAGATGAATACGATCCGCCAGCTCTGCGACCGTGTAATTGTCCTTAAAGAGGGACAGGTTATCTATGACGGAGACGTCGAGGGAGGCATAAGAATATATAACAGCGAAGCATATATGGAAAAGCTCAATCACTATGATTTCTCCGAGCTTCCCCGACCCGTCGGATACAATCTTGATAAGGCGGAGATAATGTCGCTCAATATTCTCCACAATGAATCCTGCATTTATGCGGCGGATGAGCCGATTGAATTTAGGCTGAGAATAAAAACAAAGGTCTCGAATATCGGAGACCTCAGTTTCCGCATACTCATATGGCAGGCAGATGAAACCCCGGTTGAGATTGCGTTTACCGATACTTTTGCAAATATAAATACCGTCGGAGAATTTGACGTCGATGTTTGCATTAATAAAAATAATCTCGGTCCCGGTCTTTATAAAGGAACAATAATTCTTTCGGGCGGAATTTCAAAAGCAAACAGTGAAAATCTCGATTATATTTATCCTGCGTTCGTGTTTGAGGTTCTTCATGCGGACGGCACATCAAGATCATGGCCGAGACAGTGGGGCTGGGTGCACTTTGATAATGTCGATGTAAAACTTGTCGAGGAGTAATGTAAATGAGATATGCTTTTTATTCTCACGGCGGATGCGAGAATCACGGCTGTGAGGCGATTGTCAGGACTCTTTCGGCAATGATAAAGAACGCAAAGCCGGATTCGGTGATTAAACTTTACACGTTTGACCGAAAAAGCGATCAGCGTGGTGACCTGCCGAATATTGATGAGACAGAGGAGTTTAATTACAGTTTGCCTGTTTCAAAGACAACACCTATTCAAAAAATGAAAATCTCCGTCCTCAGCAAAAAATCTCAAAAGGTTTCGGATGAGTATTTCTATTCGCTTTCCTGCAAAAATCCTTCACTTAAGGAAAATGACATATACATTTCTGTCGGCGGCGATAACTATTGCTACGGCGACGGACATGTTGCGGCGGCTATGAACAGAGAACTGAAGAGGCTTGGCAAAAAGACGGTTCTTTGGGGATGCTCAATCATCGAAGAGAATCTTTCCGAGGATAAAATCAAGGATTTGAAAACCTTTGACCTGATCGTTGCAAGGGAGTCGTTGACCTATGAAGCACTGCTGAAAAACGGAATTGATAAAAATACTGTTCTTTATCCTGATTCCGCTTTTACTCTTGATGTTGATGAATCTGCGGTCGACAAATTGAATATCAAAAAAGACGCGATAGGAATAAACACAAGCGTTATGGTTGAAAGTCACTCAAAATCAATTGATTCATTTAGAAAGGCGTTTGTTGAACTGATAAATAGGCTTTTAAATGATACCGAATCAGACATTCTTTTAATTCCTCACGTAACTTTGCCAAGAGGAGATGTTGAACCTCTTGCGTCTCTTAAGGATTGCTTCAAGGACAACGACCGGGTGGTTCTTATCCCGTCCACGTTCACGGCGGCGCAATACAAGGGAATTATTTCTCGGTGTGATATGTTTATCGGTGCGAGGACACACGCAACGATTGCTGCATACAGCACCTGTGTGCCGACGCTGGTTATCGGTTACAGCGTCAAGTCGAAGGGGATTGCAAAAGATATTTTCGGGACATACGACGGATTGGTGATTCCGGTCGAAGAGATTGATTGCACAGAAAAGTTAATTGAAGCATACAGCGATTTTGCCGCAAAAAAAGAGGACTACCGCAAGCGGCTTTGCGACGTTATGCCGGATTATATTGAGAGAGCGAAAAGCTCAATCAAAGAACTGTTCAAAATATAAATATTTACTTTATCGGACTGTGATGAGATGTGTCTGTTTCATCACAGTTCTTTTTATCGATATAAATATATTAGATACCGATTTAATCAATAAATGAATTATTTATTATAATTTTACGGGCAGAATTTTAAAAACGCAGAAATACCACGAATATAAAACAAAAAAATTGTCAAAAATGAGCTGTTTTGGAGCAATTTAATTCGATAAATGTGTTTACTATTTATTTTTTATGTGATATAATATTTCAGCATTATAATGTTGTATTGTGGGCTTTCGGAGTGTTAATATTTTAACAGACTGTTTTTATTCCGTTCCGACCGTTCGCATACGGCTAAACTGTTGTAAAGGAGGAACAACTTAAATGCTCAAAAAAATCAGCAAAATCCCGTTCAAAGGAACACCTGAGCAGGAGGCACAGCTTAAAGCAGTAATTGAGGAGTGCAAGGACAATAAAAGCTTGCTCATGCACGTTATGCAGCAGGCGCAGGCTATATACGGATACCTTCCGTTTGAAGTGCAGGCCATGATTGCCGACGGTATGAATGTACCGCTTGAAAAGGTTTACGGAGTATCCACTTTTTACGCTCAGTTTGCGCTTTCCCCGAAGGGAGAGTACAACATCTCTGTTTGTCTCGGTACGGCTTGCTATGTTAAGGGTTCGCAGGAACTTCTTGACAAGATTTGTGAGGAGCTTGGAATCGGAGCAGGCGAATGTTCGGACGACGGTATGTTCTCGGTTGAGGCTTGCCGTTGTATCGGCGCATGCGGTCTTGCCCCCGTTCTCACCGTCAACGATGAGGTTTACGGAAAGCTTGTTGCAGACGATGTACCCGGCATTCTTGCCAAATACAGAGCATAATTACGGAGAAAAATCATGCGTGAGCTGTCATTAAATGTTCTCGATATTGCGCAGAATTCCATTTCTGCCAACGCCTCTTTAATTGAGATTGAGATTATCGGGGATACAGTAAAAAAAGAGCTTCTGATAGGAATTTATGACAACGGCAAGGGAATGACCCCGGAACAGGTCAGAAATGTTCAGGATCCGTTCTTTACGACCAGAACGACAAGAAAGGTCGGTATGGGCATTCCTCTGTTTAAACTGGCGGCGGAGCAGACGGGCGGAAGCCTCTGTATCGAATCCGAGGTCGGCGTCGGAACAAAGGTCAAGGCGATTTTTAAGACCGACAGCATTGATTACACACCGCTCGGCGATATTGATTCCACTGTTATCATGCTCATCACCATGAACACAGACCGTAATTTTATCTATCGACTGAAGGTCGATGAAAAAGAATTTACTCTTTCCACTTCCGAGCTTAAAGGAATACTCGGTGACGTGCCGCTTAATGAGCCGTCGGTTACTCAGTGGATTAAAGAGTACCTGCATGAACAAACACAAACTATCCGTGGAGGTGTACTGTAAATGAAATCACTTGAAGAGTTGCTTGCCATCCGTGATAAGGCTAAGGCGGCAATGACAGACCGTGAGGGTACAGGCGACGGAATCCGTGTCGTAGTCGGCATGGCAACCTGCGGAATCGCAGCAGGCGCACGTCCCGTTCTCAACGCATTCGTTGACGAGGTCGCAAAAAGAAATCTTAAAAACGTTACGGTTGCTCAGACAGGCTGCATCGGTATGTGCCAGTATGAGCCGATCGTTGAGGTTTTTGAACCCGGCAAGGATAAGGTAACCTATGTTCAGGTAAGTCCCGAAAAGGTTGCCGAAATCGTTGCTTCCCATATTGTAAACGGCAATCCGGTTGTTGAATACACCGTTGGCGCTGTAGTAAAAGATTAAGGAGGAAAAACAATGTATCGTTCACACGTTCTTGTCTGCGGCGGTACCGGCTGTACTTCCTCACACAGTGCCGAGATCATTGAAAAGCTTGAGCAGGAGCTTAAAGCCAAGGGTCTCGAAAACGAGGTTAAAGTAATCAAAACCGGCTGCTTCGGACTTTGCGCATTAGGTCCGGTCATGATCGTATATCCCGAGGGCTGTTTCTACAGCGAGGTTAAGGTCGAGGACGTTCCCGAAATCGTCGAGGAGCATCTTCTAAAGGGTCGTATGGTCAAAAGACTTCTCTATGAAGAGACAGTTCATCAGGAGGATATCAAGCCGCTCAAAGAAACTAATTTCTATAAGAAGCAGCACAGAGTTGCACTTCGTAACTGCGGTGTTATTGACCCTGAAAATATTGAAGAATATATCGCTATGGACGGCTATCAGGCTCTTGCAAAGTGCTTGACCGAGCTTACGCCCGATGAGGTTATCCAGATTGTTAAGGATTCCGGACTCAGAGGCCGTGGAGGCGGAGGATTCCCCACAGGTCTTAAGTGGAGCTTCACCGCTAAGAATACGGCCGACCAGAAGTACGTTGTATGTAACGCCGACGAAGGTGACCCGGGCGCATTCATGGATCGTTCCGTTCTTGAGGGCGATCCCCATTGTATCGTTGAGGCTATGACGATCTGCGGTTACGCAACAGGTGCAACCGAGGGTTACGTTTACGTCCGTGCCGAGTATCCGATCGCCGTTCACCGTCTTGATGTTGCTATCAAGGAAGCCCGTGAAGCCGGCCTTCTCGGCAAGAACATATTTAATTCAGGTTTTGACTTCGATCTTCATATCCGTCTCGGTGCAGGCGCATTCGTTTGCGGTGAAGAGACTGCTCTTATGACTTCAATCGAAGGTAACCGCGGTGAGCCGCGTCCGCGACCGCCCTATCCGGCAGTTAAGGGTCTTTTCGGCAAGCCGACAACAGAAAATAACGTTGAAACTTTTGCCAATATTCCGCAAATCATTCTCCACGGTGCAGAGTTCTTCAACTCAATGGGTACGGAGAAGTCTTCGGGAACAAAGGTGTTCGCTCTCGGCGGAAAGATCAATAACACAGGCCTTGTTGAAATTCCGATGGGTACAACTCTTCGCGAGATCATTGAGGACATCGGCGGCGGAATTCCGAACGGCAAAAAGTTTAAGGCTGCTCAGACAGGCGGCCCGTCCGGCGGATGTATTCCTGCTTCCCTTATGGACACACCGATCGACTATGATAACCTTACCGCTATCGGTTGTATGATGGGCTCAGGCGGACTTATCGTTATGGACGAGGACAACTGTATGGTTGATATCGCTAAGTTCTTCCTTGATTTCACAGTTGATGAGAGCTGCGGTAAATGTACTCCGTGCCGTATCGGTACAAAGAGAATGAGAGAGCTTCTTGAGAAAATTACCGACGGTAAGGCTACTCTCGAGGATCTTGACGAGCTTGAATCTCTTGCTCATTATATTAAAGACAACTCACTTTGCGGTCTCGGTCAGACAGCTCCGAACCCTGTTCTTGCAACACTTCGTTTCTTCAAGGATGAGTATATCGCTCATATTGTTGACAAGAAGTGCCCGGCAGGCGTTTGTAAGAAGCTTGTTTCCTACTCAATTGAGGCTGATAAGTGTAAGGGCTGTACCGCCTGTGCAAGAAAGTGCCCGGTCGGTGCAATATCCGGTGCAGTTAAGACAGCACATACTATCGACACAAGCAAGTGCGTAAAGTGCGGCGTATGTATGGATACATGCCGCTTCGGCGCAATTATTAAGAAATAAGGAGGATGTCAGAAATGGAAATGGTTAATATCAAAATCAATGGCATGCCTCTGAGTGTGCCGAGCGGAATTACGATTCTTGAAGCTGCCCGCTATGCAGGAATCGAGATCCCGACACTTTGCTACCTTAAAAAAATAAATCAGATCGGCGCATGCCGTATCTGTATGGTTGAGGTCAAGGGCGCAAGAAGCCTTGTTGCATCCTGTGTTTTCCCTGTAAATGAGGGAATGGAGATCCTCACTAATTCCGACAGAGTTCGTAATTCAAGAAGAACAACTCTTGAGCTTATTCTTTCGACTCATGAGCGCAAGTGTCTTTCTTGCGTAAGAAGCACAAACTGCGAGCTTCAGAAGCTCTGTAAGGAATACGGCGTTGAGAATGAGGGCAAGTTTGACGGCGTTACGCCCGACTATGCTTATGACGATTCAATGCCTCACATGATTCGTGACAACAGCAAATGTATCCTTTGCCGCCGCTGCGTTGCAGCCTGCGATGAGCAGGGCATCTCCGTTATCGGAGCTAATGCTCGTGGCTTTGATACATGCATCACATCTCCGTTTGAGAGAGGAATTAAGGAGTTCTCATGTATTGCCTGCGGTCAGTGTATCGTAAACTGTCCGACCGGTGCACTCCGTGAGAAGGACGACACACCGAAGGTACTTGAGGCTATCAATGATCCCGAGAAGTACGTTGTTGTTCAGACAGCTCCGGCTGTAAGAGCGGCTCTCGGCGAGGAGTTCGGTCTCCCGATCGGAACGGACGTTGAGGGCAAGATGGTTGCAGCTCTCCGCCGCCTTGGCTTTGACAAGGTATTTGATACCGATTTCTCCGCTGACCTTACCATTATGGAAGAGTCAAACGAGCTTATTGAGAGAATTACAAACGGCGGCGCACTCCCGATGATCACCTCCTGTTCACCGGGCTGGGTCAAGTATTGCGAGCATTACTATCCCGAACAGCTTGATCACCTTTCAACCTGCAAGTCACCTCAGCAGATGTTCGGCGCAACGCTCAAGACATGGTACGCTCAGAAGATGGATATTGATCCTGCTAAGATCGTCAGCGTCAGCGTAATGCCCTGTACCGCTAAGAAGTTCGAGGTTGGCAGAGAAGATCAGAGCGCATCCGGCTATGCCGATGTTGATATCTCTATCACAACCCGTGAGCTTGCAAGAATGATTAAGAGCGCAGGAATCAGCTTTAATTCACTGCCTGATGAGACCTATGACAGTCCTCTCGGCGAGGGCTCGGGCGCAGCCGTTATTTTCGGCGCAACAGGCGGCGTTATGGAGGCGGCTCTGCGTACCGCAGTTGAGAAGATTACGGGTCAGGCTCTTGATAATGTTGATTTCACCGAGGTCAGAGGTATGGAGGGCGTCAAGGAAGCCACATACACAGTCGGCGATCTCAGCATCAAGGTAGCCGTTGCAAGCGGCACAAAGAATGCAAAGACGCTCATGGAGCAGATCAAGAACGGTACAAGTGAGTATCAGTTCATTGAGATCATGGGTTGCCCGGGCGGATGTATCAACGGCGGCGGACAGCCGATCGTTTCCGCAGCGGTTCGCAACTTTGAGGACTTCAGAAGCAAGCGTGCTTCCGTTCTTTACAATCTTGACAAGAACAACGAAAACCGTAAGTCACATGAGAATTCGGCTATCAAGCGTGTATATGACGAGTTCTTCGGCGAGCCCGGCAGCCATAAGGCGCATGAGGTTCTCCATACAACTTACGTTAAACGCGGACTTTATAATAACTGATCATAATTTTAACAGCCTCTCCTTCTGTAAGGGGAGGCTGTCTTTTACAATTGTATGGCTTGGTGTAAAAATAAAAGCTCCCCGAACGAATCGAGGAGCTGAATTTGGTGATGTTTATTTCTGGATACCTGCAATAATGTCCTTAATGAACTGCGGGCAAACAATGTCAATAAGTCTGCCAAGCCATGTTGCGATAACGGGTGAGAAAAGATCCATAATGTAGAAATTCATCTTTATCGGAGATACATCGTTGAATGTAACAAGATGTGTCTCATAATTTTTTACATCGTTTTCATCAATCTCAAAGATTCTTGCCGAACGGTCGCCGCCTCTGCCGTATGTGCTGAAGCCTGAACCGCCGTTGTAGCCGAGAGTGATACCCTCGTCGGTAACGCCCATGAAGTTGTTAACGTGGTCATGCGCGAAAAATGCGCCGATAACCTCTTTGTGCTCAAGCCATGCTTCATACTCGCCTGTGTTGCCGTTGACTGACTCTGAGCAAGGAACCTCGCCGAGAACGCCGCTTGTAGCTTTATCATTGAGCTTGTACCACTGACCGTCATCAAGACCGAAGATGCAGTCTGTATGGTCTGCATTGAACGGAACCTTATCAACAAACTGATAGATTTCCTTAACGGGAACGTGCTGGAAAACAAGAGAGGGAACATAGTCGCCTGTTGCAGCCTTGAGACCGTCACGGGTATCCTTATACCACTGAACCTGCTCCGGTTTGAGACCCTGATAACCTGTAAGGAGACCCTCGCCCTTAGCCTTGTTGTTTGAGTCCATAACATAGATGTTAAGAGGAATTTTCTTACCGTCGGACGACTTAACGGGAATATAATATGTACCTACGTCACAGCCGTTATTAACAATAGCGCAGTTTGAATATGACTTATAAACTTCCATCTGCTCCTCGAGCGGGAAAATCTCTTCCCAGTCGTGGTCGTGGTTGCCGAAGGTAGCTACGAAAGGTACTCCGAGAGCGTTGACGCCGTCAAGAGCCTGAGTAAGGCACTTCTTGAGCTGATCCTTTGTTGCGCCCGGGAAGAAGTCTGTGAGAAGGTCGCCTGCCATAACAATGAGGTCGGGCTTTTCCTTTTCGGCAATCTTCTTGAGGTAGCTTGCCTGGAGAACATCCTTGAGAATAACATCCTGTGTGTCGTTGATCATCATGATCTTAAATTTTCCGTTCGAGTTGAACTTGAATGCCGTGTCGGTGCTGATCGCCGCAAAGCTCGGGACAGCAAGGAGGACAATCATAACAACCGAGAGAAGAATGCTTATGACTTTTTTCATTGTTTTAACCTCCGAAAAAAATAATTTTGTAGGTTAATTATACACCAACAAAAATTTAAAGTCAACATAAAGGTTTAGATACAATAGGGAAATTATGTCAAATGATACAAAAAAGTCCTGACATTTTCTTTAGAGAATCACGGATCTGATGTCAATATTATGGAAAAATACTTTTGAAACGAAAATGCCAATTGTACAAATGACGGGCAAAGCGTTATACGATTGTTAATTTTTAGACAAAGTGTCGAATAAGTTAGATTTATTTCTGATCTCGGTTGACTTTATAAAGAAAATGTGAGACAATAAATATCAATTTTAGTAGTGAGGTACAGCAAAATGTTACTGAAAGAAAATATTCAACGTGCAGGCGTGGGATTTCTGCTGGACAGAGTGCTGAAATACGTTGACAAGGATCCGAAAAAGAATATTCTCAAGCTTATCGGTCTTGCCGAAAAATTTGCCGGAAAAACATTTCCCGAAAAAACATTTAAGGGCTTCCGCAATGCGATCAGCGACGATGATAATGTTTGGAATACCTATGCGATGAATCTGCTCAAGGATATTGACAGGGGTTATCTCAAAAAGATGTTTTTGTCTTTCGTTCTCGGTGCAGGTCTCCATGGAACGAGAGCCGTAAGAGCCAACCGTGAAAAGTATAAGTGTAACATTCCGTGGCTCATGCTCATTGACCCGACAAGCGCATGTAATATGAACTGCAAGGGCTGTTGGGCGGCTGAATACGGTCACAAACTCAATCTCACATATGATGAAATAAACAATGTTATCAATCAAGGTGTGGAGCTCGGAACGCATCTTTATATGTTTACGGGCGGCGAACCGCTTATCAGAAAAAACGATATTCTGCGCCTTTGCCGTGAGCATAAAAACTGCACGTTCCTTGCTTATACAAACGCAACATTGATCGACCAAAAATTCTGCGACGACATGAAGGATGTCGGCAATCTTACTCTTGCACTCAGCATTGAGGGCTCCGAGGAGTCAAACGATTTCCGCCGCGGCAAGGGAGCTTACGAGAGAACCATTAAAGCAATGGAGCTTCTCAAAAAGAATAAGTGCATTTACGGTCTTTCGATTTGCTACACCTCGCAGAATGTCGATAAGGTAACAAGTGACGAATTTATTGATTTGATGATTGAAAAAGGTGCAAAATTTGCACTTTACTTTAATTATATGCCGGTCGGCACGGGAGCTGTTGAGGAGCTTATTCCCACCCCTGAGCAGAGAACGCATATGTATTTCTGGCTCAAAAAGATGCGAAACGGCAAAACCGGCAAGCCGTTATTTGTAATGGATTTCCAGGATGACGGCGAGTATGTCGGCGGTTGTATCGCAGGCGGCAGAAACTATTTCCATATTAACTCCGCCGGTGATATTGAGCCTTGTGTATTTATCCATTTTTCTGATTCAAATATCAGAACGCATACGATTCTTGAGGCTTTGAGAAATCCGCTGTTTATGAGCTATTATCACAATCAGCCGTTCAATGATAACCATCTGCGTCCGTGCCCGATGCTTGAGAATCCCGAATATCTCAGGAAGATGATTAAGCAGACAGGCGCAAAATCGACCGACCTTGAAAATCAGGAAGGTGTTGAACATCTTTGCGCAAAGTGCGACAAGTTTGCCGCCGCATGGAAGGAACAGGCGGACAAGCTTTGGGCGGAAAACAAGCATCCTAATCCTAAAACGCAATATTACCGTGATACCGAGCAGGCAATGAAAGAAAAACTCGATGATTTGGTAAGATAAAAAATAAAATCGTCCGTTTCGGCGGGCGATTTTTTTGAAAGGCATGAAAATTATGTTCAGAAAAGCTACAAAGAAAGACATTGACCGTATCAGTGAAATTTATGATGAAATCCACGACTCGGAAGAGGCAGGACTGGTTACAATAGGCTGGATAAGAAATATTTATCCGACAAG
>OQVL01000082.1_pt1 | contig 35667 bp, 35 predicted proteins | sample 1691501 | NCBI WGS metagenome assembly OQVL01 (sample SAMN03418253, study PRJEB22391) | human gut metagenome | biome: human-gut; feature: organic feature; material: feces | host: Homo sapiens | place: Tanzania | collected 2013-01 | reverse complement strand
GAGTGGCGAGAATCGAACTCACGGCCTCTTGAACCCCATTCAAGCGCGCTACCAACTGCGCTACACCCGGATACCTGAGTTATTTTACCACAATTTTTATAAATGTCAAGTGCTTGAGGACAAAATCTTGAATTATTTTAAAAAGTTTTACTATCGTAACACCGTATATTGCTTATAATGCCGAAAACAATATATCGGAGATGATTAAAATTATTGAATAGAATACGATGAAACTTTTGAGAGAATGGTGTTAAATCTTTCAGCAGATACCTTAATCGGTACAAAGCTGCCGACAAAACGTCAAAAGAACTGACAAAAAATTGATTAAAATTAAAAAGTGACTTTTCGTAAGAAATAATAGTATATTTGTAAGAAAATACCTGTATTTTGCGGGCTTTTTTCTTAAATAAACAATAATTCCAACAAATTATTAAAAATGTACAAACAACTGTATAGCGAAATGTATTGAAAAATGTTTGGAAATGTGGTAATATTGCGTTACAAAATTATTGACAGGAAGTGATAAAATGGCAAGTCAGCGTTCGGGTGACAAGACAAAACTGATGCTTGCAGAATCTTTAAGAAATCTGATGCGGAAAAAACCTCTCGATAAGATCAAGATCCATGAGATAGTTGATGCCTGCGGGGTAAACAGACAGACATTTTATTATCATTTTCAGGATATTTATGCTCTCGTCGAATGGATGTATCAACACGATGCCGTTGAGCTTATCGAAAAGAACAACAAGGACATTTTGAACGGTGAAATCGGCACCAGAGATGACTGGTACGGAATTATCAATGCCCTGTTCAAGTACATCGAGGAGCACCGCAACGAGATTCTCAGCGTAATCAATTCAAGAGCAAGAGTTTATTTTTCAAACTTTGTTTATGAGGGATTGAAAGCAAGCGTTCGCCGTGTTGTCGATGTAAAATCCGAAAATATTCAGGTTGACGAATACTATAAAAACTTTATTTCAAATTTCTATGCCATTGCTTTCGGCGGAATCATACAGAGCTGGCTCGAAACAAGCGGAGCGGCGAGAATGTCAAGCCAGGAGCTTGTTCATTTGCTCGGTCTTACCGTTACGGGTAATATTGAGGCTGCTCTTGCACGTGCGGCAAACGAAAAAAAGTGAATTTCTATTGACAAAATTCTCCCGTGATGATAAAATACATACAATATCTAACGGTAATGACGGAGAGTTTTCGTGTTATTCGGTTTTCAGAGAGGCGTCGGCAGGTGAAAGACGTCAGCCGTTGCCCGATTTGTAGCTCCCGAGCCGGAGGGAAGAAAGCATAAGCCGTAGAACCCTCCCGTAAAACTGCGTTAAGGTTTCGAGCGGTATTCTTACGAATACAATTTGAGTGGTACCACGGGTTTATCTCGTCTCAAGGTTTTTCTTGAGGCGAGTTTTTATTTTTGTAAATTAACTGCATTGATATAAGGAGGAAAATTCAATGGCAAAAGATCTTGCTAAACAGTACGATCCGAAAGACGTAGAGGACAGGATATATAAATTCTGGCTTGACGGAAAGTACTTTCACGCAAAGTGCGACCCGGATAAGAAGCCGTATACAATAGTTATACCGCCGCCGAACATCACCGGTCAGCTTCATATGGGTCATGCGCTGGACAACACACTTCAGGACATTCTTATCCGTTACAGAAGAATGCAGGGCTATGACGCTTTGTGGCTTCCGGGAACTGATCACGCATCCATCGCAACCGAGGCAAAGATTGTCGAGGCTATGCGCAAAGAGGGTATAACAAAGGAAGATATAGGACGTGAGGGCTTCCTCAAAAGAGCCTGGGAGTGGAAAGAAAAGTTCGGTGGCAGAATCATCGAACAGCTCAAGAAAATGGGCTCCTCCTGCGACTGGGACAGAGAGCGTTTCACAATGGACGAGGGCTGCAGTAAGGCTGTTAAAGAGGTTTTCGTCAATCTTTACAATAAGGGACTTATCTATCGCGGCGAGCGTATAGTCAACTGGTGTCCGCATTGCCTCACTTCAATTTCGGACGCCGAGGTTGAATATGAGGATCAGGCAGGTCACTTCTGGCATCTTCGCTATCCGTTCAAGGACGGAAGCGGCTATCTTGAGCTTGCAACGACAAGACCCGAGACAATGCTCGGCGATACCGCAGTTGCAGTTAACCCGAATGATGAAAGATACAAGGATATTGTCGGCAAGACGCTTATTCTTCCTATCGTTCACAGAGAGATTCCCGTTATTGCCGATGATTATGTTGAAATGGATTTCGGAACAGGCTGCGTTAAGATCACACCTGCCCATGACCCGAACGACTTTGAGGTTGGCCTCAGACACAATCTTGAGGTTATTGATACATTTACAGACGATGCACACATTAAGCCCGAATGGGGCAAGTATGCCGGAATGGACAGAATGGAAGCTCGTAAGGCGATCGTTGAGGACCTCGAAAAAGAGGGTGCTATCGTTAAGATTGAGGACTATTCGCATAACGTCGGCGTTTGCTACCGTTGCCACAGCTCAATTGAGCCTAAGGTTTCAAAGCAGTGGTTCGTTAAGATGGAGCCGCTCGCAAAGCCGGCTATTGACTGCGTAAAGAACGGCGAAGTTAAGTTTGTTCCCGAGCGTTTCGATAAGACATATTATCACTGGATGGAGAACATCAAGGACTGGTGTATTTCCCGTCAGCTTTGGTGGGGTCACAGGATTCCGGCATGGTATTGCGACGAGTGCGGCGAGGTTGTTGTTTCAAAGGAAACACCGACAGTTTGTCCGAAGTGCGGCTGCAATCATCTCACTCAGGATCCGGATACGCTTGATACATGGTTCTCGTCCGCACTTTGGCCGTTCTCAACTCTCGGTTGGCCGGACAAGACGCCTGAGCTTGCTCATTATTTCCCGACAAGCACACTTGTTACGGGCTATGATATCATCTTCTTCTGGGTTGCAAGAATGATTTTCTCTTCTGTTGAGAATATGCACGAAAGACCATTTGACACTGTATTTATTCACGGTATTGTCCGTGACGCGCAGGGCAGAAAGATGTCCAAGTCTCTCGGCAACGGTATTGATCCGCTTATTGTTATTGACGAGTACGGCGCAGACGCACTCAGATTTACTCTTGCAACGGGCAACAGCCCCGGAAACGATATGCGTTTCTCCGACGAAAAGGTCGGCGCAAGCCGTAATTTTGCAAATAAGCTCTGGAATGCGGCGAGATTTATTCTTATGAATCTCGGCGAGGACGAAAAAGCTCCGCATATTCCCGACGAACTTGCACTTGAGGACAAGTGGATTCTCAGCTTGTTCAACAAGCTCACAAAGGAAGTTACGGATAATCTTGACAAATTTGAGCTCGGTATTGCAGTTCAGAAGCTCTATGACTTTATTTGGGATGTATTCTGCGACTGGTATATCGAGATTTCAAAGATAAGACTCAATTCCGGCGATGAAAAAGCGGCTCAGACGGCAAGAGATATGCTTGTTTATATTATGTCGAACACGCTTAAGCTCCTTCACCCGTTTATGCCGTTCATCACGGAGGAAATATGGCAGACCTTGCCTCACGAGGGCGAGTCCATAATGATTTCACAGTGGCCTGTTTATAAGGATGAATACGATTTCAGCGTTGAAGAGCAGGAAATGGACAGAATTATGGAAGCAGTTCGTGCTATCCGTAACCGCAGAGCTGAAATGAATGTTCCGCCGTCAAAGAAGGCAAAGTATTATATAGCTACGGCTCATAAGGATACCTTTGAAAAAGCCGGCATCTTCATGCAGAGACTTGCTTCATGTTCCGAAGCCGAGATAGGCGACAGCTTTGAGATTGATGACGCCGTTTGTATCGTTACGACCGACGCTAAGATTTATATCCCTCTCGGTGAGCTTGTTGATTTTGAAAAGGAAATTGCAAGACTCAATAAGGAAAAGGAAAAGGTTCTCAAGGATCTTGAATTTATTGACAAGAAACTCAATAACGAAAACTTCGTTGCAAAAGCTCCGAAAGCCGTTGTTGACGGTCAGCGTGAAGCCGCACAGAAGCTTCGTGACAAGATTGCCATGATCGACGAGAGCATCGAGAAATTCCAAAAGTAAAAATTAAAATCAACCTCCTCATTTTTATTTTGGGGAGGTAATGATTTAGCCGGCTATTTTTTTCGCATTCGTAGTTATTAGAAGCTTTCTTAACGCCTCTGTAAGCGAGGAAATAAAATATAAAAGAGTGATACAATGAATTATAACGAAGCATTGAATTTCATACATTCGAGGGATAAATTCGGCAGCCGTCCGGGCATGGAGCGTATTGAGGCGTTATGCAATGCCTTTGATAATCCGCAGGATAAGCTGAAATACGTTCATGTTGCGGGAACTAACGGTAAAGGTTCAACCTGTCATATGATTGCTTCCGTTCTTTCGGAAAGCGGATATAAGGTCGGACTTTTCACGTCTCCGTTCGTTGTCGATTTTCGTGAAAGAATCCAAATCAACGGCGAGATGATTTCGCTGGAGGATTTGGCGGAAATTATTTCAGAGATCAAGCCTGTTGTCGAAAAGCTCTCAAAGCAGGGGATTGAACCGACCGAGTTTGAGATTATTACAATCACTGCGTTTATTTATTTTCTCAGGCAGAAATGCGATATCGTCGTGCTTGAGGTCGGTCTCGGCGGACTGCTTGACTCAACGAATATCATAAAGAAATCCGAGGTCAGCGTTATAACCTCTATTTCTCTCGACCATACAAATATCCTCGGAGACACACTACTGAAAATTGCCGAGCAAAAATGCGGAATTTTCAAGGAGGGCGGTAATGTTGTCGGTTATCCTCAGCCTGATTTTGCCGTTGAACGGTTTATTAAGGATAAGGCAAAGGAAAAGAACTGTAAATATTACCCTCATGAATTGAACAAAATTCGCCTCGTGAGAGAAGAAATTGACGGCTCGACAATTATTTATGCAGGCTGTACATTCAAAATTCCGCTGACGGGCAAGCATCAGCTTTATAATTTTGCGACCGCCGTTGCGGCAATTAATGTTCTCAAACAGAACGGCTGGAATGTTACATATAAGAGCTTGATTGACGGAATTTCAAAGGTGAAAGTTCCTGCAAGGACGGAGATTATTTCACATTCACCGCTTACGATAATTGACGGCGGACACAATGCCGAGGGCGTTGACGCACTTTGCAATTCGCTTGTTAAGTTCTGCGTGAATAAAAAAATTATTGCTGTTTTCGGAATGATGAAAGATAAGGATTACAGCTATGCGGTTAAAAGGCTTGCTCCTCTTTGCGAGAGAATTTATACGACCGAAGCGTCAAATCCGAGAACTCTTGACGCAAAATCGCTTGCCAAAGAGGTAAAGCAATACTGCAAAAAAGTCCGCTCGGAGCCTAATCCCGAAAAGGCTTATTACAAAGCCTTGAAAAAGGCGAAAGACGATGACGTAGTTTTGGTATGCGGTTCTCTTTATCTCGCTTCCGATGTTAAAAAGTTCATTAAGTGACATCACATTACAAAAAGAAATCATTTTCTTAACCACGCTTCAACAAAATATTTTCGGACAATCCCTTATCATATTCGGTAAGGGATTGTTTTTGTTTTAAGGAGGTATTTCTATGCCTGTGAAAATTATAGCCACCGAGCAGAGGGTGACAGCGTTCCTCGAGGGGGAAATCGACCATCATACTGCGTCGGCGCTGAGGATGGAAATTGACGAAGCCATTCAGACATACAAACCGAAGGTTCTGAAGCTTGATTACGGCGATGTTACATTTATGGACTCGTCGGGAGTCGGACTTGTTATGGGCAGGGTAAGGATGATGTCGCCGTTCGGCGGCAGAATAATTGTGTCGAATCTGTCGCCGCAGACATACAGGGTTATGCGACTTGCAGGGCTTGAAAAAATTGCGAAAATAAGCAAAAGGGAGGATGTTTCCGATGAAAGCAAAAAATGATTTCAGAATGACGATTGATTCAAGATCAATCAACGAGGCTTTTTCACGCTCAACCGTTGCGGCGTTTGCGGCTCAGCTTGACCCGACGGTGGATGAAATAACGGACATAAAAACAGCGGTGAGCGAGGCTGTTACAAACTGCATAGTCCACGCTTACCCCGACAGCGTGGGAAAGATTTACATATATGCCGCTGTGTTTGAGGATAACTCCGTTAAAATATCAGTAAGAGACAGGGGAGTGGGAATTCCCGATGTTAAAAAGGCTATGGAGCCGCTCTTCACGACCCTCGGCGGCGAACGTGCCGGTCTCGGCTTTGCCGTTATGGAGAGCTTTATGGATAAGGTTTCGGTCAGATCAAAGGAGGGCAGGGGTACAACTGTCACAATGCTAAAGAGAATCAGCGGGCGTGAGGACAAATGATTCTTTCAAAGACGGGAAGAGACGAGATAATTGAGAGAAACATCGGGCTTGTCCATTCGTGCGCCCATCGGTTCAGCGGAAAGGGAATAGAATATGACGATCTTTTTCAGGCGGGATGCGTCGGGCTGATAAAAGCAGTCGATAACTTTAACGATGAGCTCGGTTTTTCTTTTTCAACCTATGCGGTGCCGGTTATTCTCGGAGAGATAAAGCGGCTGTTTCGTGACGGCGGAACAGTTTCCGTCAGTCGTTCAATTAAAGAAAAGGGCAGAAAAATCGCATATGAAAGGGACAAGTTTTTAAAAAAATATGACCGTGAACCAACTGTCGGCGAGTTGAGCGAGATACTCGGATATAATGAGTTTGAAACAGCTCAGGCAATAGCCGCTTCAATGCCCGTTATCAGCCTGACGGTAAATGACGATGAAAGCGATTCGCAGTTTGATATACCCGTACCCGATCACGAGGAGAGCGTTTCAACAAATCTGGCGGTTCATCAGGTGATTGACCGCCTGAGTGAAAATGACCGCAATTTGATAAAGGAACGTTATTTTGCAGGTAAGACGCAAACCCAAACGGCGCAAAAGCTCGGAATGACTCAGGTTCAGGTAAGCCGCAGAGAGAAACAAATCCTTAAATATATGAAATCAAAATTGATGTGACTTGACACTCTCACAAAAATAGCTTATTATATTTTTGAGGTGTTGATATGAAAGTTACAAATTGTGAGGATTGCAACAACTTCGTCTATGATGAGGAAAGCGAAACCTATTATTGTGAAATGGAGCTTGACGAGGACGAGTATATGAAATTCGTCAGCGCATCGTTCTATAATTGTCCATATTATGACCCATATGATGAATACAAAATTGTCAGGAAGCAGAATTGACACGCTTGATTAAATTTCAAGTGTGTTTTTTCTTGCATATCGCAAAGAAGTATGATAAAATAAACTGATTATATATTCATTTAATTGCTTAACGGAGGTTTACGGCATGAGAATTGTTGTAAAGGTCGGTACATCAACGCTTGCGCATCCGAGCGGTCTTATAAACATAAGACGTGTTGAGGAGCTTTGCAAGGTTATGAGCGATCTCAAAAATGCGGGAAACGATATTATACTTGTTACTTCGGGCGCTATCGGTATGGGCGCAGGAAAGCTCCAGTTAAGCGAACGACCTCGTGATGTTGCGGCAAAGCAGGCGGCTGCTGCCGTCGGTCAGTGCGAGCTTATGTATACGTATGACAAGCTCTTTTCTGAGTACAATCACACGGTTGCCCAACTTCTTATGACCGGCTCGGATTTCGAAAATGAGGAAAGACACATCAATTTCAAGAACACAATGGATAAGCTGCTTGAATTTAAGGCGCTTCCGATTATAAACGAAAACGATACGGTTGCAACGGAAGAGATAAAGGTCGGCGACAATGACACGCTCTCGGCAATGGTTGCGGTCAATGTCAATGCGGATATTCTGATTCTTCTTTCGGATATCGACGGACTTTTTACTGCTGATCCTCACAGTAACCCAGATGCAAAGCTGATTTCCGTTGTTTCGGAAATTAACGAAGATATTCTTGCTCTCGGCGGCGGAGAGGGATCGGGTCTCGGTACGGGCGGAATGAGAACCAAACTCAATGCTGCTCAGATTTGCACCGAAAATAATTGTGATATGATAATCGCAAACGGTGAGAATCCCGATGTCCTTTACGACATTGTTGATGGCAAGTCGGTCGGAACAAGGTTTATTAAAAGGTGATGATATTATGACAACTCTTGATATATTAAAGCAGGCAAAGGCGGCGAAAAGCGAGCTTGCAAAACTCGGATCGGAAGATAAGAATAATGCATTGCTGGCTATGGCGGACGCTCTGGAGGAGAACTGCAGAGCGATCCTTGAAGAAAACAAAAAGGACGTTGAAGCGGCGAGAGGCAAGATCACGGATGTTATGATTGACCGCTTAAGTCTTGACGAAAGCAGAATAAAGGGTATGGCAGACGGCATCAGGAATGTTGTTAAATTACCCGATCCTGTCGGAAAGATTCTTGACAGAGTCGAGCTTGAAAACGGGCTTGTTGTTGAGAAAACAGCGGTTCCTATGGGTGTTGTTGCAATAATCTATGAGAGCAGACCGAATGTGTCATCCGATGCGGCTGCTCTTGCGCTCAAAAGCGGTAATGTCTGCGTCCTCAGAGGAGGAAAAGAGGCATTTCGTTCGGCGAATGCGATAGTTAACGCACTCAGAGACGGACTGAAAAAGCTCGGTTTCTGTGAGAATTTTATAAATATGGTTCAGGACACAAGCCGTCAGAGCTCAAATGAGCTTATGACAGCCGATGGATATATTGATCTTCTTATTCCGAGAGGCGGAGCGGGTCTTATCAAGGCTTGCGTTGAAAATGCAACCGTTCCTGTTATACAGACGGGCACAGGCATTTGCCACGTTTATGTTGACGATGACGCAGATCTCGAAATGGCGCTCAATATTATTGAAAATGCAAAGACGAGCAGACCGTCGGTATGTAACGCCGAGGAGGTATTGCTTGTTAACAGTAAGATAGCGGACAAATTCCTACCGATGTTGAAAAAACGCCTTGTTGACGACAGGAAAGTTAATCCTGTTGAGCTTCGCCTTGATGAAAGAGCGGCAAGTATTATCGACGGAACAAAGGCGGGGGACAAGGATTTTGATACGGAGTTTCTTAATTACATTCTTGCTGTCGGAATTGTTGACAGTGTTGAGGATGCCGTTAAGCATATTGCCGAGCATTCGACTCAGCACAGTGATGCAATCATAACAAATAACGATGCTCACGCCGCAGAGTTCTGCCGTGACGTTGATTCGGCGGCGGTTTACGTCAATGCAAGCACGCGTTTTACGGATGGAGGTTGCTTCGGACTCGGCTGTGAAATGGGAATTTCAACTCAGAAGCTCCACGCGAGAGGACCTATGGGACTTTGCGAGCTGACAACCTACAAATACATAGTCAAAGGTAACGGACAAATCAGGTAAGGAGGAATTACAATGCCTAAAATCGGTTTTATCGGATGCGGAAATATGGGCGGCGCACTGGTTAAGGCGGCGGCAAAGGCAGGATTTGCGGATACAATCTATATCTGCGACCATTTTGCCGAGAAAACCTCGGCACTTTCAGAGGAGCTCGGAGTAAATATTTCCGACAGTAAAAGCATTGCGTCTGAATGTGATTTTATTTTTATGGGCGTTAAGCCTCAGGTTATCGACAGGGCTTTTGCTGAGATAAGCGATATTCTTTCAAGACGTAATGACTGCGTTCTTGTGTCTATGGCGGCAGGTGTTGCAATTGAAAAAATAAAAGAACTTTCTTTTGCAAGGTCGATTATCAGAATTATGCCGAATATGCCTGTCTCGGTCGGTGAGGGCGTTGTTCTGGCAAGCCGATATAATGTTACCGACGAAAATGTTGACTGCTTTAATAAAATAATGAAATGCGCCGGTATTGTTGACTGGATTGATGAAAAGTTAATTGACGCAGGCTGCGCAATTTCGGGCTGCGGTCCGGCATTTGTGTATATGTTTATTGAGGCTCTCGCCGACGGTGCGGTAAGCTGCGGACTTCCGAGGGATAAGGCAATGCTTTATGCTTCAGAAACCGTGCTCGGCTCTGCAAAGGCTGTTATCGAGAGCGGCAAGCACCCCGGCAAGCTCAAGGACGAGGTTTGCAGTCCCGGAGGAACAACGATTGCGGGAGTCAAGGCTCTTGAGGACGGAGCGTTCCGTTCAAATGCTATGAATGCCGTTATTGCGGCTTATGAAAAGACAAAGAAGATGTAATTGTATATGGTCAGTTTATTGACATCGGTACAATTATGATATAGAATAATAAAAAACAGCGGGAGGTCGAACAAAATGCCTTTTTCAGATTTCGGTATTTTCCTCGGAGATGTTTCTCTCTGGGAGATAAATCACTTCACAAAAGATCCTATGAAAGCGCAGAGGAGCGTTCTCAAAAAGATCGTCAGGAGAAACAAAAACTGTGAACTCGGTAAAAAACTCCATCTCGGCGATGTCAAGTCGATTGAGGATTATCAGAGAATTGTCCCACTTTCAACCTATGCCGATTATGAGCCGTATGTTGACAGAATGATAAATAATAAAGAGGACAGAATTATGTTCTCGGGCAAGAATATGAGATACTGTTCTTCCTCGGGTTCTGTCGGTAAGCCGAAGATTCTTCCGAAAGGTATTAACGACCTTTGGAAGATGCAGTGCATCGGCTTCTCGGTTTCCGTTGCGGTTGCCGCTCATTGGCTGAAGAAGCATAAGGGTATAAGAATGCCGAACCAGATGGGTCCGCTTGTTCTTGTACTCTCGGGTCACAAGCTCGACGATAATAAGCAGTGTAACGGAGCAGGACAGGTTCCGCTTACTTATCTTAAACCGATCACTAAATTTTTCTGCACGTCGCCGTATTCTCTTCTCTGTCCCGAGCACGAGGAACTTATTGATACTTCATATCTTCAGCTTCGTTTTGCTCTTGAGAACAGAAACGTTACATACCTCGGATCGCTTGTTATTACTCTTTTGACAACGATGTTTGACTACCTTGAGGAAAACTGGGAGATGCTCTGCGACGATATTGAAAAAGGTATCATCAATCCGAATATCAAGTGTACTCCCGAGCTTCGTGCTAAGTATTCCAAGATGTTTAAGCCGAATCCGTCGAGAGCCGCCGAGCTTAGGAAAGAGTTTGAAAAGGGCTTTGATACTCCGATCGCTCCGAGAATCTGGCCGAAACTTGTTTGGGGCTACGGAATGATGGGTTCAAGTCTCCAGGTTTATATTGAAAAGCTGCGTAAATCAATCGGAGATCTTCCTCTTCACAATATGGGCTATGCCGCCGCAGAGGGTTTCTTTGCTGCTCCGGTCGAGCTTAACGTTAATGACTCGGTTCTTCTACCGCACTGTATTTTCTTCGAGTTTCTCCCGATTGAAGAGGGTGAGGATCATGCGAGGGATGACATTAAGCCTCTTCTTATAGATCAGCTTGAGGTTGGTAAGGACTATGAGCTTGTTGTTTCAAATTTCTCGGGTCTTTACAGATATAAGATTGAAGATGTTGTTCACGTAACGAAGATGTATAACAACACTCCGAGAGTCGAACTCCTTTACAGGCAGAACCTCAGTATGAACGTTGCTAACGAAAAGACCACCACTCAGATGGTTGAATACGCCGCCGCAAAGACAGCGGAAAAGGCGGGAGTAGGATTCAAGGGATTCAGCTTCTATCCCGATTACTCCACAAAGCCGCCCCGTTACTGTATGTTCGTTGAGCCGGAAGTAAAGGTTGACGAGGATACACGCAGAAAGATGATTGAAATTCTTGATGAGGAGCTCAAGGGCGTTAACGAAAAGTATTTCAAGTACAGACGCTGGGGTATGCTCAGCGAGCCTGAGATTCTTATCCTCAAGGAAAAGAGCTATTGGGATTACAGGGAGTCTCTCAGAGCAAAGGGTGTTGTCCTCAATCAGATTAAACCCGTTACCGTTATCAATTCCGAGGAGAGAGAAAGATTCTTCTTCTCACACGTTGAAACGGAAAATTCTCTGACAATTGACGAATACAATAAATCAAAGGCAAATGTTTGAGGTGAGACGAGTGAGTAAAATATTTAAAAAACTTATTTCAGTAATACTTTGTATCACGGTTGTAGTATCCACATTTATTCTCGGAGATTTCTCAGGTACTGCCGCAGCCGTAGACGGAACGGATATTCCTCTTATCTATGTTCAGGGTACCGGTATGCCGCTTTTTGTTAAGGATGAAAACGGCGAAGAAAAGGAAGTTTATCCGGTTACGGTTCCCGACGGTTTTATTGATAAAACAGTTAAGGATAATATGGGTATATTTGCAAAGGCTGTTCTTACTCAGAAATGGGAAGAATTCGGAAAAGTACTTGCAGAATCTCTCGGTGAGATTTACGGAATACTGAACCTTGATGAGCACGGCAAAACGCAGAACGGTGTCTATCTCAGGTGGACGTGGAACAAAGAAAAGCTGAATCCGAAAAAGTCACACGGCAAATACCCGACCCAGAGATTCACTTTCAACTACGACTGGCGTCTTGATCCTTATGAAAATGCGGATCTTCTTCATCAATTCATTGAGGATGTTCGTGAAGTTACCGGTGAGGATAAGGTTGGATTGAGCGGACGCTGTCTCGGCTCATGCATAACAATGGCATATATGGAAAAATATGATGCGCAGTATATTTCCGACTATATTCTTTATGCAAGTGCATTGGACGGTGCAACACAGTGCAGCAAATGCTTTGCAGGAGAAATGTACCTTGATCCGGACGGAGTTGAAAGATTTATGTATGATCTTCAGCTCTCGGATGATGATGTTACCAATCAGCTCATTCAGTCATTTGTTACTGTTTTTAACAGAACATACGGTCTTGATATCACCTGTGCGGCTGTCAATAATGTTCTCAAGAAGAAATATCTTGAGTTTATGCCGGATGCAATGATGAGTACCTTCGGTACATTCCCGGGCTATTGGAGTATGGTTAATGACCGTGACTATGAAAGAGCCAAGGATAACGTTTTCCATAATGTTGATAAAGAGAAATATGCGGATTTCATAAAAATGATTGATGATTATCATTATAATGTTCAGATGAAGTCCAACGAGCTTCTTAAAGAATACGCCGACAGAGGCATTAATGTTGCCAATATTACAAAATACGGATATCAGACTATTCCGATAACGGGCGAGGCGGATATGATTTCCGATAAGCTTTGCAGTGTTTATGACGCTTCAAAGGGAGCAACAACAGCGACGCTTGTTAAAGGTTTTGATAATAACTATATAGAAGCGGCAAAGGAAAACGGAACATATAAGTATATTTCACCTGATCTTCAGATTGACGCTTCAACCTGTCTTTTCCCTGAAAAAACGTGGTTTGTCAAGAATATTGAACACAAAAAGTTCCCGAAAGCGATTAACAGATTGATTGATGAGATTGTCAATAATGAGGACTTTACGGTGTTCAGCGATCCTGAGCTCCCGCAGTATCTTTTCTATGATATTGAGGCAGGTGAAATAACCCCCCTTGTTGCTGAGAATATGAATACGGATGCAAGATATCACGTTTCATTCTTTGACGCTTGGAAAAAAATGTGGAAATGTATTTTCGAACTTATTAAAAGAAAGTTTCAGACTGTTGAACCTGTCCCGGAGGTATAATAAATGAGCACAGAAGTTAAAACAGGGCACGAGAAAATAGTTGAAATTGTAAAAATTGCGCTTATGGCGGCGATAATATCCGTTCTCGGACCGCTGTCCGTACCGCTTCCGTTCACACCCGTTCCGGTTTCGTTTACGATTATGGCGGTTTATTTGACCTCATATCTTCTCGGATCGAAAACAGGAACGTTGAGCGTTATAATCTATATCCTTGTCGGGCTTGCGGGCTTGCCGGTCTTTTCAGGATTTACCGGAGGTGCCGCAAAGCTCATCGGACCGACAGGCGGATATATAATCGGCTTCATATTTATAGCAATTATCGGCGGATTCTTCGTCGATAAATTCAAAGGGAATTTCTTTCTCTCGCTCTTAGGTATGGCGATCGGAACAGCGATCTGTTATCTTTTCGGTTCGCTTTGGCTGGCGTATCAGGCAAGTATGAACCTTAAACAGGCGCTTCTTGCGGGTGTTGTTCCTTATGTTGCCCTTGACTGTGCAAAGATGGTTATTGCCGTTCTCCTCGGAAAACAGGTAAAGCCGCTGATAAATAAAATGAAATAAAAATAAAGGTCTGTTGCAGTTGATTTGCGGCAGACCTTATTTTTGATCAATATAAAATTTAAGGCACGATGTATGAATACCGTGCCTTAAATTCAATATTTAATTTCAAGCGTATTGCCGAACTTTTGCTTATAATAGTTTTGGATATATGAGTATGTGAATTTCTCATCGGTGCTTACAAAGCCGTGCTTGACGATCATAGCCTCAGTGCATTTGGAAAGGGGAAGGACTCGGACGTTTGAGTAATCCTCCTCATAAACGGTTACGGTCGGTATCAGCTTTGCGGCGTTTACAGTCGTTTGATTTGTCTTTGTGTCCTTTGTGACGGTTACATCCGCAACACCTCCGAGAAAGCTGTCGGCAGAGTCCTCAAGCGAAATAACCTTGCCGAGTGACGGAATAACAAGAGCCTGTTCGTTGTCGCCGTTGTCACGGTATTCAAATGCGCTTACAGTATTTTTACCTGTTCCGACGATGATGTCGGCGCCGTATCGGAGAAGTTTGTCGACAATTGCATTCTGATCTTCGTTGAGATTCTTTTCGGTTTCATTGTCCCAGTGAACGGTCACGCATACTATATCGGAAACGCTTTTTGCACTCTCAACAAGCTGCTTCATCGTTCCCTCAAGCTCATCGGAGCTTGAACGGTAATCGGACAGATCAAGAATACCGATATCGGATTCTTCCGATAGCTCGTAGTCTCCGAGCGATTCTGTGATGCCGACAAAGGAAATTTTTATTCCGTTAACCTCTTTGACCTGCGGCTTCATCATTTCTTCACGGTTCTCGTAAAGACCTGTGAGGAGCGCCGTATTTTCTTTTATTTTGAAAAGGGCTATGTCGTTGATTGCTCCCGAAAGACCCATATCCATTATGTGACTGCTTGCCTGATTGAACACGTCAAATCCGATATCGGTCAGCTTGTCGAGCATCTGATCCGGAGTGTTGAACTCGGGAGCGGCTGACGGCTCGTTTTTGTCGTCCATTACCGTGCTTTGACTGATCAGTGCAAGATCGGATTTGGCGATTACATCCTTTAATCCGTCGTAAGCGTTTGAAAAATCGTAGCCTTTTCCGTCTGCCTTTTCCGAAGCCTGCGAAAAAACGGTCTGATATACGAGATTCTCGCCTGCAATCATAAGCCTTGCCGAAGTGACCGATTTATTTGCCTGAGCGTCGGCGGTTGTGCTTTCGCCGTCGGCAGGAGTATATACCGCACCGTTTTTTATTCTCGATTTGTCAATTACAATCATCATCGCGCTTATAACAATCGCAACGCAGAGAACGCAGTTAAAAGCGATCAAAAATATTTTCGATTTGGTCCATTTCAGATTATCCTTCATATAAACATCTCCGTAGGAAAAATACTTTATTATTTTATCATAAAGTGATTTTTTTTGCAACCATACAACAGCTTTCTTTGTAATAAGGAATCACATAGAAAGCGGGAGCAATGAATATACAGCTTAAAATCCACGGAATAAAGCTGAGCTTGAATCTGACAATCTCAAAAATATGTCCGTCAAGAAGATTTTTGCTCTGCCTGATGGCTGTCATTGCGCTGAGCCTCGGGTCGGAGGAGAAGAGATAGCCGGCTATAAAATACCGTTCGGTCGCTATTAGATAGAATACCAAACCGCTGACAGCAAGCAGAACGCCGCCGACTGCGAGTGAAATGAACAGATACAGTTCAAGTCCTCCCGAGGCGGAGAGATAATACACCGACCAAAGAAAAATAATTGACGGAAGAAAAAACATAATTGCCCACATAGTCTTGAATAAAAAAAGCAAAACGTTAAACCACAGTGCACGGAATGCGTTCTTAGGTCTGAACCAGAAAAAGAGCCGTCTTGCACAGTTCCGCTTATTCCCCGTCAGTCCGCTGTACCACGCCTTTTCTCCGATTGCCGCAGAGCTGTAAACGCAAAGTGTAATCAGGCTGAGAAATATCAAAACCGCCGAACTTGCAATTGTAACCCCGACGCCGAAATCTTTAAAAACACGTGAAATAAAAATTGCTCCGAAAATTATTGCGGTCATAACAGCGCAAAAGAGAATTCCGAAAAGCACTATCAGCAATGCCTTGCCGCGTTTTCCGCTGATCAGCGCTTTGCTTTCTGCTTTAATGACTTTATTTTTCATAACATCACCCGTGAGGATTTTTGACGGATATTACGCTGTTTATTCACAAAGAATGTTGCAAAAAAAGCGATCTCGGGTTATAATCTATTCGGTGATGAAAATGAGCGGTACAGAGAAAATGATTACATTAATAATTCCGTTTTATAATTGTGAGGACACAATCGGCAAATGCCTTGAATCCGTATCGAATCAGACGATTGATAAGGAAAAGCTGGAGGTCTTGCTTGTTAACGACGGAAGTACGGACGGATCGACCGATATTGTAAAGAATTTTGCGCTTGAGAATAACTTCGCTTCTGTAATTACGCAGGAGCACCGTGGTGCAGGATCGGCGAGAAACAGCGGAATTACTGCCGCAACCGGCAAATATATAGCTTTTCTTGACGCCGACGATTCAATAACGCCGGACACGTTAAAAAAAATAACAAACTTTTTTGAAGAGCATTTTGAAGAGACGGACATTGTTACATACGCTCTTATTCCTTATATAAACGGAAACAGAAAGAAAAAAAGTTACAGGTACAAAGACGGTGATTCAACGGTTTATGATCTCGAAAGTTCCGATAATAAATATCTCTGTCCCAATGAAATAAATATTGCGGTCAAAAACATGGGAGATGAAAATATTCTTTTCGATGCCGATGTCACCTGTGATCTTGAAACGTTGAATTTCTGCATCGACTGCGTTAAGGACAAAATGACGCTTGGATTTGTCGGCGGATGTGAGTACAGAAAAACAGACAACCCCTCGGGAACACGCAAGAATCTTGAATGTTCGCTTTATTTTGATTCGTTTATCGGCAGATGGGAGAATATTTTTGCCGATTACGAGACTGTTCCGCGATATGTTCAGGCACTTTTTTGCGAGGATATGCTTCGCAGGATCGTTAAGGACTGCCTTTTGCCTTATCACATTGAGGGTGATACGTATCGAAGGGAGATACAACGGATTGAAAATCTTCTTCAAAAAACCGATGATGATATCATTCTCAATTTCCCCGACTCCGCAAAAGAGAATATTTTCTATCTGATTTCGATGAAATATAAGGGCGATCTTGAGTGTGAAGCGACTAAAACGCTGAAACTTAAACACGGAGATAGTACGCTTTTTGAATCGGATCATATTGATCTCATAATTACAAAGTTTAAAGTTCGTGAAAGCGGGGTCGAGGTCTGCGGATATATTTCTTCGCCTGCGTTCGATTACTGCGAGAAACCGACTCTGATTCTCAGAGAAAGAAGCTCAAACGAACCGCTTGAAATCAGAGAATGTTCTTTCTGCTATAACGGTGCAAGAATAAGAAACAATACAGCGTGGGGATTCCGCAAGATTTTTAATACCGACAAGCGTCTGTCGTTTTCGTTTACCGTTGAGATCGGCGAAAGGTCATATCCGATCGACTTCTCCTGCGGAGAATGGGTTCCGTTTAACAATAACCGCAAGCACTTTGTCCTCAACGGCTTTAGCTGTAAGATGAGTGAAAGATGTATTGTTATTGAAAAAGCCGACCGAAAGGCGGAAAAGAAATACCGAAAAGCCGAGCTGAAAAAATATCTCAGAAGAAACAAAAAGGTTTTTGCGGTAAGGTTTATCAATTACCTTATGTCGAAAAAGCGCATTTGGCTTTATCACGACTGCAAGGGAGTCGGAGTTGACAACGGATATTATCAGTTTGTCCACGACTTTGAAATTGACGACGGTGTTGAACGCTATTATGTTGTCAACGGTTCGATTGATGCTGTGAGGGATAAGTTTACCCTGGAACAACAGAAATTTCTTATTGCATTCCGTTCGACAAAACATAAGCTGATGTATTTGAACGCTGAAAAAATAATTACTGCTTTTATAGAAAGCGAAAACTATCTTCCTTATTACGGTGATATCTATCCCGAATATATTGATCTTTTCGGCGGCGACGTATATTATCTTCAGCACGGTGTTCTTCACGCACATTTGCCGTGGAAATATTCATACGATCGGCTCGATGTCACGGGTGAGGTCATCTCCACAAGTTACGAGGAAAAGAATTTTACCGAGAATTATTTCTTCCCCGAAGATGCGTTGATCAAGAGCAAAATGCCGAGATACGACAGGGTTGATACCGACGGTGAAAGGGCGAAAAAGATTATTCTTCTTGCTCCGTCGTGGCGTAAGTATCTGATTTCGCACAAGGCGGGCGGCGGCTGGATTCCCGACAAGCAAAAGTTTAAAAAGTCAGAGTATTTTATAAAGACACAGGAATTTCTTGAAAGCCCCGAGCTGGAGGAATTGCTCGAGAAAAACGACCTGACGCTTGAATTTAAACTGCATCCGATCTTTGAACCCTATAAGGACTGTTTTAAATTTGGCTCTTCGAGAATATCGTTTGCACAAAACCGTCCGATTGACGAATACAGCATTTTTATAACGGATTATTCGTCGTTTGTGTTTGACTTTGTCTATCTCAACCGTGCGATAGTTTATTTCCTCCCGGATGTTAAGGAGTTTAAGGCGGGAATGAACGATTACAGAGAACTGGATATTCCGTTTGAAAACGGTTTCGGCGAGTTTACGGTAAATAAGTCCGAGCTATGCAGAGCGATCGGGAAAATCGCCCAAAATTCGTGCGAGCCGATCAGCCCGTATAAAGAGAAGAACGCAGACTTCTTCCTCGATAAGGAGAGAAACGCCTGCGACAGAATAACAGAATTTTTGAAGAACACATAAAAAAATCAGGGAGCCGAAAAACTCCCTGAATTTTTATTGTGCTTCTGCTTTCTCTTTTGCGTATGCCTCGGAAACAGCCTTGGCGAGCTGGTCGGGACAGGATGTGTTTTTGAATCCGCAGGTTATGCCGCCGAGCTTTTTCTCAATATCCTCCACCTTCATACCGTCAACAATTGAGGAGATTCCTTTAAGGTTGCCGTTACAGCCGCCCGTGAATTTAACGTTTCTGACGATATCGCCGTCAAGGTCGAATGTGATGCGTGACGAGCACGTGCCCTTTGTCTTGTATTCGTGTGTCATATGTTTGTACCTCCGTAAATTACTGCAACAATAATAGTCCATTTTACGGAGATTGTCAAGCGATCACAGCATAATGTAAATTAATGCCATAAGTAAAAGCGTGTCGCCGCCGTCACCCGACAGCAACAGCATCATTGCGATTATCAGCTTCATATCGCCGTCGAAGAGCATACCGAAAAAACCGTTTTGCATCGGCTTTTGTCTCGGCGGTTGAGTGTTATGACGCGGAGGCTTGTTAATCGGAGGAGGTGGGGGCGGAGGTTGTTTATGAAAGATCGGTTCACCGCTTTGCGGCGTTGCCCGACTGTACATTTCACGAGCCCTCATTATTGCCTGTCGCTCTGCGGCATTAAAATCCTGCTGTGGCACTGTTAATCATCCCGATCTGTAAGATTATTAATCAACGGTAAAATCTCAAGCAGCTTGAGAATTTGTATTGCTTGATCGGCTCTTTTTTGTCTCTCCGGGCTGAGATTTGGTTTAAGAGCTTCAATCAATTTGCATCTGCGTTCCGATTCATTGTTCATAGCTCCCATTATTTTTGTAATCTTCCCGATCATTTTGGGATCGAACGATGAAAAGGGATTGCTGTTCTCCGCCTGCTTTTGCTTATCCGCCGATCCGCCCGACTGACCGAAAACGGCTTCGGCGGTTGCTTTGAGCTCTTCTATGTCATCCGGAGTGAGTGAGGAAAGAATATCGTTAATGTCCATCTTTTTTGCCGTTCAGCTTTTTCATTATTTTTCGAGCGGCAGGTGAGGAGAGAACCGCATTAATTTTGTCCCTGTCGCTGAGGATTTCATCAAGCTCATTTTTCTCATCCGCTTTAAGACCGCTTATCAGCCTGTTTGCCTTTTCCTCAGCTTCGGTCTTATTTTTCGGTGCGGAGAAAAAATTCTGAAAATCGTTATTTGTCATTTACACTCACACTCCAATGATTTATAATAAATAATATACGAAAGGGGTTGTATGTATGCGTCTGCTTGTTTTGTCCGATTCGCACGGCAGAAAAAAGCTTCTGCTTGAAGCTGTTGAGCTTCACCCGGAGGCGGATGCCGTTATTTTTCTCGGTGACGGCGAGAGGGACATTGATTTTGTAAAAGAGCTGCATCCGGAAATTAAACTTTATGCCGTATGCGGAAACTGCGACTTCAATTCCGCTTTGCCGCCGTTTATTCTTGAAAAATTCGGCGGAGCGATTGTCTTTGCCGCCCACGGACATAATGAAAGTGTGAAATATTCGCTTTCGGGACTGATGATAAAAGCCCGTTCCTGCAACGCTTCTATTGCATTATACGGTCATACACATGTCCCTGATACAAAATATGAGGATGAAATTTGGTATGTTAATCCCGGCTCCGTTTCGGTCGGCAAATATGCGATGATTGATATAACCGACAAGGGCATAATGCCGATTTTGTGTGATCTGTATAAATATTAAGTAATAAACCTCCGTTTGAGAGCATACATTAAAGTAGTCAATAAACGGAGGTTAAATTATGTTTGTATTTTCATTCAAGGCGAACAAGCCCAGACTTATCATTGCCCTTTGTATTGTAATCTGCATTCTCGTTGCGGGAACACTTGTACTCACAAGCCGAAAGAAGCCCGTTGTCAACGATGGCTCAATCAACTATAAAGCCAAAAGCGCGGCGGACTGTATATCTTTTCTTTCGCAGTTCGGATGGACGGTTGATGAGGAGCCGGTAGAGGTTCGTGAGGTTATTATTCCGTCCGAGTTTAACGATACATATTCTGCATACAACGTTATCCAGAAAAATCAGGGGCTTGATCTTGAACCGTATAAGGGCTTCAGAGCAAAGAAGTGGATTTTCAACGTAAAAAATTACCCCGACTACCCGGCTGACAGCGGATACATCAGGGCAACATTATTGGTTTATGACGGTGCCGTAATAGGCGGCGATATTTCGTCAATAGAGCAAAACGGGTTTATTCAGGGCTTTGAATTTCCGAGGCAAAATGTTACTGCGCCTTCTTCTTTGACGGCAACTGGGCAATGATAATGGCGATGAACATAACCGCACAACCGACATATTCGATTACGGTCATTCTCTCGCCGAGAATAATGAACGAGAATATAACGGAGAAAACAGATTCGGTACACAGAAGCATACTTGCGAGCGTGGGCTCGGTATATTTTTGACCGATGATCTGGAATGTGAAAGCACAGCTGCAGCTCATTATACCTGCATAAAGGATCGGTACGGCAGCCTGCATAATATTGCCGGCATTGGGTTTTTCAAAGATAAACATAAGTATGCACGAAACAATGCCGGTAACAAGGTACTGACCGCAGGAAAGAACGATGGTATCAATTTTCGGTGCATACTTGTCAATCACGATGATGTGAAGAGCAAATGCGATTGAGCAAAGCATTGCGAGAATTTCACCCTTGCCGAGGGAGAACGAGGATGCGCCGCCCATACAGATCATATACAGTCCGCCTACGCCGAGGATAACTCCGATCCAGGTCGTTACGGGCTGTTTCTTTTTGTATGCGATGAAAGAAATGAGAGGAACAAGGAGCATATAAAGCGCCGTTATGAATCCGACCTTGCCGGGTTCTATGTAGTCAAAGGCAAACTGCTGAAGATTTGAACCGATGCAAAGCATTGTGCCGACAATAAGTATTCCCTTAATGTTGTCCTTGCGGGTTTGCTTTTTTTCGACAGGGGAGAGCTTAACAGGATTTTTTCTCGATCTGAAGAAAATTACGGGCAGGAGAACAATTCCGCCGATAAGACTTCTGATACCGTTAAAGGTGAAGCCCTCAACGTATTCCATTCCCTGCTTCTGCGCAACAAAGGAAAGGCCCCATATCATTGCGGCGCTGATGAGCAATATCGGTCCGATGATTCGCATTTTTTTTGCCATAGAACAATAAACCTCTAATCTGAAAATCTTTGTGTGGGCGACGGATTTCCCGCTGCCCACGATTATACATTTTATCAGCAGTGACTGGGAATGTCAAATAAAATATTTGATTTTTCGGCAGAATATGGTATAATATTAGTCAATAAAAATGTTTTTGAATACGGAGGATTGAAAATGGCTGTATGTAATATTATTTCCCACAGGGGAGCTAATAAAATTGCGCCGCAGAACACTCTGCCGGCATTCAGAAAATCCATTGATTTTCATGCAGACGGCTTTGAAACCGACGTTCACCTGACCTTTGACGGTGTTCCTGTTATCTGTCATAATTATACAATTGACGAGACCTCGGACGGCAAGGGACTTATAACAACGAAAACTCTCGATTACCTCAAAACCCTTGATTTCGGATCGTACTTTCACAGAGCGTATAAGGGTACAAGGATTCCCACTCTTGAGGAGTTTCTCAGCCTTTGTGAAAAGGCAAATCTTAAGGTTCTCAATATTGAAATAAAACCGCCGAAAAACGGTGATTACACTGTTGTTCCGAAAACCATTGAAATGGTTAAGGCGCACGGACTTTTTGGCAGGCTGCTCGTCTCCAGCTTTGATCCGATTGTGTTGACAACCTGCAAGGATATTGACGCAGACTGTAAGACAGGCTTCCTTTACAGCCCGAACAGCCCGCATTTTCTCAGAATCCTCGGCAAAGAGGTCGATTTTGCCAAATGTATCGGTGCCGATGCACTTCATCCGTATCTCTGGCTTGTCGACAAGCGTCTTGTCGATGAAGCGCACAAAAACGGAATGGCTGTCAATCCCTGGACGGTTAACAAGGAGAGCGATATCAAAAGACTTGTCAAGCTGGGCGTTGACGGTGTTATTACCGATGTGCCGAATTTTGCACGTGAGGTTATTGAAAAAATTTAAAGCAATATCGCATAACTGAGGTTTTTTTAAAATTATTCGGCGGCTTCTGAAAAGAGGTCGCTTTTTCCTTTATTTTTTAATGATATATTATTGATAATAAAATGAAATTGTGTTAAAATCAAAGAAATTCAGCGAAAAAGAAAATGGGGGATTTGCAATGAATTGTTGTTGTAAAAAAAGCGATCTGTCGCTTATTAAACCCGTGCTTGACGAGTACGGCGATACAGACGGCAATCTTATAACCATTCTTCAGCACGCTCAGGAGATTTACGGATATCTGCCGACCGACGTGCTTTATTGCATTGCCGAGCGCATCGGTGTTTCTCCTGCAAAGGTTATGGGAGTTGCCACTTTTTATTCACAGTTCAGACTGAAGCCTGTCGGCAAGTATTTGATTATGCTCTGTCAGGGTACTGCGTGTCACGTTAACGGTTCGCAGCGAATTGAGGCTGCTATAACGCAGGAGCTCGGAATTGCCGACGGCGAGACGACCGACGACGGACTTTTTACTCTTAAAAATGTCGCTTGCCTCGGCTGCTGCAGCCTTTCTCCCGTAATGATGATAAACGGCGAAACATACGGAAGCCTCACGCCTGCAAAGGCAGTTGAGATTCTCCGTCATCTCAGAGAGGAGGGCTGAAAATGAAAATTGTTGTAGGCGAGGGCAGCTGCGGAATTGCCGCAGGTGCCGCAAAGGTTTATTCGGCAATTGAAAAACTTATCGGTTCGACCGATTCCGAGCTGACCGTTACGGGCTGTATAGGAATGTGTTTCCTTGAGCCGATCGTTGATATCTACGATAACGGCGAGCTGAAGAAGCGTCTTGTAAAGGTTCAGCCCGAGGACGCCGAGAAAATTATTGAATATGTAAACGGCAGCGAAAACGCCGTTAACGATCTTGAAATATCGGATGACGACAAGCTCTTCCTTGAAAAGCAGACGAGAATTGCTCTTCGTCACTGTGGAATCATTGATCCCGAAAAGATTGACGAATATACTGCAGACGACGGTTACAAGGCTCTTGAAAAGGTGCTTAAGACAATGTCTCCCGAGGAGGTTATCGAGGAGATAAAAATCTCGGGTCTTGCAGGCCGTGGCGGTGCAGGCTTCCCGACATGGTTTAAATGGAATGCCGCAAGGCAGGCACAGGGCGACGTTAAATACCTTATCTGTAACGCAGATGAGGGTGATCCCGGCGCATTTATGGACAGAGCCGTAATTGAGAGCGATCCTCACAATCTCATTGAGGGTATGCTCATCGGCGCATATGCTATCGGCGCAAAAGAGGCCGTCGTCTATGTCCGTGCCGAATATCCGCTTGCAATCGAGAGACTTAAAGAAGCGATCAAACAGGCGGAGGACAAGGGCTATCTCGGCGAAAATATAATGGACAGCGGATTTTCCTGCAAGATGAGAATTAAGGCAGGCGCAGGAGCGTTTGTCTGCGGTGAGGAAACAGCGCTTATTGAATCTCTCCAGGGCGAGAGAGGTATGCCGAGGCTTAAACCGCCGTTCCCGGCTCAGTCGGGCTACCGGTATAAGCCGTCTAACATCAACAATGTTGAGACCTTTGCCAATGTCTCGTGGATCATATTAAACGGCGGCGAGGCTTTTGCCGCTATGGGTACGGAGGGCAGCAAGGGCACAAAGGTTTTTGCTCTCACGGGTAAGATTAAAAAGGGCGGTCTTGTTGAAATACCGATGGGCAAAACGCTCAGAGACGTTATTTTTGACATCGGCGGAGGAATAAAGAACGGTAAAGAGTTCAAAGCCGTTCAGATGGGCGGTCCGTCGGGCGGATGTATTCCTGCCGAGCTTCTTGACACAGTAATCGACTATAAGGCGCTCGGCGCTACGGGTGCAATTATGGGTTCGGGCGGAATGGTTGTTATGGACGAGACAACCTGTATGGTAAGTATGGCTCAGTTCTTCCTTGACTTTACCGCCAAGGAATCCTGCGGCAAGTGTATTCACTGCCGAATCGGAACAAAGAGAATGTTGGAAATTCTCAACAGAATAGTCAAGGGCGAGGGCAGAGAAGGCGATATTGAGCTTCTTGAGGAGCTTTGCTATTCTATCAAGGACGGTGCTCTCTGCGGCCTCGGTCAGACTGCTCCGAACCCTGTTCTTACAACAATTAAATATTTCAGAAACGAATATGAAGCACACATAAAGGACAAAAAATGTCCGGCAAAGAGCTGTCCCGATCTTCTGTCGTATTCAATCGACGCAGAAAAATGCCGTGGATGTACGCTTTGTGCCAAAAAGTGCCCTGCAAATGCAATTGTCGGCGAGGTTAAGTCGGCGCATAAAATCGACAGCGAAAAATGTATCAAGTGCGGATCGTGTGTCAGCGTATGCCGATTCGGTGCGGTCGGCGTAGAATGAGAGGTGATTTGAATGGATAAAATTAAAGTGACGATAGACGGCAAAGAATGTGTTGCCGAAAAAGGTCAGACGATCCTTCAGATCGCCCGCGATAACTCTGTTGAAATTCCCACTCTTTGCTATATCGACGAGGTAAAGGCTTACGGTGCGTGCGGTCTCTGCGTTGTTGAGGCAGAAAACGTCCCTAAGCTCCTCAGAGCCTGTTCGGCGGTTGCCTCGGACGGAATGGTAATAAACACCGATACGCCGAGGGTTCGCCGCTCAAGAAAGATTGCGCTTGAACTGCTTCTCTCCGATCATACGGGCGACTGCAAGGGACCCTGCTCTCTCAATTGTCCCGCAGGAACAGACTGTCAGGGCTATGTCAAGCTCATTGCCGAGGGCAAGTTTAAGGAGGCTGTCGAGCTCGTTAAGGACAGAGTCCCGTTGCCGGCATCAATAGGACGTGTCTGCCCTCATCCCTGTGAAAAGGCGTGCCGCAGACATCTTGTCGAAGAACCGATTTCAATCGCTTTTCTTAAGAGCTTTGCCGCGGATGAGGATCTTAAATCGGGCAATAAGTTTATGCCCGAGGTTGCAGAGCCGAGCGGAAAGACTGTTGCAATAATCGGCGGAGGTCCCGCAGGACTTACGGCGGCATATTTCCTTGCTGTTAAGGGTCATAATGTGACAATTTTTGACGCAATGCCTAAGATGGGAGGTATGCTGAGATACGGTATCCCTCAGTACAGATTACCCAAAGAGGTGCTCGACGAAGAGATAAATTCAATTGAAGAGCTCGGCGTTGAAATGAAAAATAATATTAAAATCGGCAGGGATATTACACTTGACGATATAAAGAAAGAGTATGATGCGGTTATTGTTGCAATCGGCGCATGGACGAGCAGTTCAATGGGAGTCGAGGGTGAAAGCCTTGAAGGCGTGCTCGGCGGAATTGATTTTCTCCGTTCGGTCGCAATGAAAAAATCCGTTGATATCGGCAAAAAAGTTGCGGTTATCGGCGGCGGAAATACCGCAATGGATGCCTGCCGCTCTGCCGTAAGACTGGGCGCAGAAGAGGTTTATGTCATTTACAGAAGAACAAGGGCGGAAATGCCTGCCGAAAAGGTTGAAATTGACGAGGCGGAGGAAGAGGGAGTTATATACAAGTTCCTTTGCAATCCGTCGGAGATTATCGGCGAAAACGGCAAGGTAAAAGCTGTTAAATTACAGAAAATGAAGCTCGGAGAGCCGGATGCGGGCGGACGCCGCAGACCTGTTCCGATTGAGGGCGAATTTGAAACGATTGAGCTTGATACAGTCATTATGGCGATCGGTCAAAAAATTAATATTGGGGGCTTTGAGCAGCTTGAATTGACGAACAGAGGCAACATCTCTGCCGATGAAAAAACGTTCAGAACATCTGTTGACGGTATTTTTGCGGTTGGCGACGCAACAAACAGGGGAGCTTCAATTGCAATTGAAGCCATCGGCGAGGCTCAGAAGGCTTCGGAGATTGTTGACAGATATCTTCACGGCGAGAATGCGGAATATAAAAAGCCTTTTGTTTCCGAAAGGATTGTAACAGCCGAGGATCTTGCCGACAGAGAAAAATGCGCAAGAGTGAGAATGCCGCAGAGATCGCCCGAGGAGAGAAAACACGATTTTGAAGAAATCAATCTCGGCTTAACTCCCGAACAGGCTGTTGCGGAGGCGAAGCGCTGTTTGGAGTGCGGATGTCACGATTACCACGACTGTAAGCTGATCAGGTATGCGAACGAATATGACGTTCATCCCGAACGTTTTGCAGGCGATAAGCATAACTGCCCCAAGGAGCAGAAGCTTGTTTGCATTGAAAGGGATCAGAACAAGTGTATTCTTTGTAATCTTTGCGTGAGAGTCTGCGACGAGGAGGTCGGAAAAGGCGTTCTCGGACTTGTGGGACGAGGATTTACAACGGTTATCAAACCCGAATTTAATTCACAGGAGACGGTCGAGTTCTGCAAGAGCTGCCGTAAATGCGTTGATGCTTGTCCGACAGGTGCGTTAAAATCGTTATAATTACGTTGTAATACTGAATTTTTATTCAATTCTCAACCGGGAAACAGAAAAAAGTTTCCCGGTTGTCAATATTTTTGTGAGCGATAAAAAATGAGCTGAAACGAGATAAAACGAGTATTTGAGAGCTATAAAGAGTATTTCAAAAATCATTCAAATAAACTGATGATTTTTTGCAGAAAAATTGTAAAAAATTGTTGACATTTGCGATTTTCTGCACTATATTATATGTTAATATCTTTCGGAAAAGATATATACCGTATTCGGTAAAGAGAGGGGCTGCATAATTGAAAGACAATGTTATCATCGACCTGAAAAATATTTCGGTCAAGCTGGGAGACGCTCAGATTCTTGAAAATCTCAGTATGTATATCCGTGATAAGGAATTTATCACACTTTTGGGACCTTCGGGCTGTGGTAAAACCACCACACTTCGTATCATCGCCGGATTCCTTGAACCCGACAGCGGTGAAGTTATTTTTGAAAATAAAGTTATCAATGGTGTACCGCCTCATAAGAGACAGGTTAACACCATTTTTCAGCGTTATGCGTTGTTTCCTCACCTGAATGTTTATGAGAACATCGCATTCGGTCTTCGTGTCAAGAAGATGAAGGAAAAGGAAATCAGCGAGACTGTCAAGGAGATGCTCAACCTTGTCAATCTCAACGGCTTTGAGAGAAGAAATATAAATTCTCTTTCGGGCGGTCAGCAGCAGCGTGTCGCAATTGCACGTGCGCTTGCCGTAAAGCCGAGAGTTCTGCTTCTTGACGAGCCGCTCGGTGCGCTCGACCTCAAGCTCCGCAAGGATATGCAGGTTGAGCTTAAAAATATTCAGCAGAGACTCGGCATAACGTTTATATATGTCACTCACGATCAGGAGGAGGCTCTGTCGATGTCCGATACCGTTGTTGTTATGGACGGTGGCGTTATTCAGCAGATCGGTACTCCGCAGGACGTTTACAATGAGCCTAAGAACGCTTTCGTTGCCGACTTCATCGGCGAGAGTAATATCCTTGACGGAAAGATGCTTGAGGACTTCAAGTGCTCTTTCTCGGGCGCACAGTTCCAGTGCCTTGACAGGGGCTTCGGTATCGGCGAATCGGTCGACGTCGTTGTACGTCCCGAGGATGTTGATATTGTTCCCGTTGAAAAGGGTATGCTCAACGGTACGGTCACTTCCGTAACGTTCAAGGGCGTTCATTTTGAAATAATTGTTGATATCGGCGGCTTCAAATGGATGATCCAGACGACGGACTATGAGCCAGTCGGAAAAAGAATAGGACTTGATATCGAGCCTGACGCAATTCATATTATGAAGAAGTCCAAGTATTCGGGACTTTACGGAGATTACAGCTCATTCAGCGATGAATTGGAGCACCTTTCCGACATCGTTGAGGAGGAATAAGCCGTGAAGAAAAGCACTTTGACACAGCGGCTCTGTGCTGCGCCCCACATTGTTTGGTCGGCGATCTTCATAGTTGTTCCGCTTGTAATGGTTTTATATTATGCGTTCACAGATAAGACGGGCGCATTCACGCTTGACAATGTCAGTCGTCTGACTGATTACACAAGCACATTTCTTCGTTCATTATGGTTTGGTATCGTTGCAACGATTATCTGCCTTTTGATTGCTTATCCTTTGGCTTACATTCTCTCAAAAATGAAGCTCAGAGCACAGAGCACAATGGTTATGCTTGTAATGGTTCCTATGTGGATGAACTTCCTGCTCAGAACATATGCGTGGATGACTTTGCTTGAGGATTCCGGTGTAATCAACAATTTTCTCTCGAAGCTCAGCATCGGACCGTTCCATATGATTAATACCTCCGGCGCCGTTATACTCGGTATGGTTTATAATTTCCTGCCATATATGATTCTGCCGATTTATTCCGTTATGACAAAGCTTGACAACAGCCTTGTCGAAGCGGCACAGGATCTCGGCGCTAACAGGTTCCACGTTATAAAGGATGTTGTTTTCCCGTCAACCCTTTCAGGCGTTGTATCGGGCGTCACGATGGTATTTGTTCCGTCCGTCAGCACATTCTACATTTCTCAGAAGCTCGGCGGCGGCAGCTTTGCGCTTATCGGCGATATTATCGAGATGCAGTTCCAGGTTTCAAACAACTTCAATTTCGGTGCTGCGCTCTCGCTTGTTCTTATGATTCTTATCCTTATCTGTATGGCTGTTATGAATAAATTCGGCGATACAGAGGAAGCGGGAGGTGTTGTAGCTTGAAAAACAAACTCAATCCCGCATCAAAGATTTATCTTGCGCTTGTTGTATTGTTTCTGTACCTGCCGATATTTATGCTTATCGTGCTCTCATTCAACGGAACAAACAGCACGAGCGTTATCCACGGTTTTTCATTCAAGTGGTATGTTGAGCTTTTCAAAGACAGTGCAACGATAAATGCCTTGACAAATACGCTTTTGCTTGCCGTTACATCGGCGATCACCGCCACTGTTATCGGTACCCTTGCCGCAGTCGGAATTGACAAGATGAAAAAAGGCGTTGTTAAATCAAGCGTTATGACGGTTACAAACATTCCGATGATGAATCCGGAAATCGTCACGGGTGTTTCGATGATGCTTTTGTTTGTATTCATCGGCTCCGTTCTCGGCGCAAGCGGAGTTCTCGGCTTCTGGACGCTTTTCATTGCTCATGTAACGTTCAGTTTGCCATATGTTATTCTCAACGTATTGCCCAAGCTCAGACAAACGGACGCAAACCTTTCTCAGGCGGCTCAAGATCTCGGTTGTCCTCCCGTTAAGGCGTTTATCAAGGTTGTCCTTCCGTCGATTCTTCCCGGCGTTATCGCAGGACTTATTATGGCATTTACGCTTTCGTTTGATGATTTTATTATCAGCTATTTTGTCAGCGGACCGAAGTTCCAGACACTTCCGATCAGAATCTTTTCAATGACAAAGAAACGTGTTACTCCCGATATGTACGCTCTTTCGACAATTATGTTTATTGTCATTCTTATTCTTCTTGTCCTTGTCAATGTTCTTCAGGCAAAGGGCGACAATAAGAGAGAAAAGAAAGGCGGTGCGGCAAAATGATGAAAAAGATTGTTTCCGTTTTGTTTGCCGTTATCGTTATCGCTCTGAGCTGCTCCGCCTCGTTCGGTGTTGCGGCAAAGCAGATTGATGTTTCCAAGCTCAAGGGAACGGAAATCAATGTTTACAACTGGGGCGAATATATCTCAGACGGCGCAGAGGATACCCTCGACGTAAACAAGGAATTTGAAAAAGAAACAGGAATCAAGGTCAATTACACAACCTACGATTCCAACGAAAATATGTACAACAAGATCAAGGGCGGCGGAGCAAATTATGATATAATTATTCCGTCCGACTATATGATCGAGCGCATGATAGACGAGAATTTGCTCGAAAAAATAAACTTTGACAATATCCCGAACTATAAAAATATCATTCCGAAGTACAAAAATCTTTATTTTGACCCGAAGAACGAGTATTCTGTGCCGTATAATGTCGGCATGGTCGGACTTATCTATAACACCAAAATGGTTGAGGGCACACCCGATAGCTGGAGCATTATGTGGGATGAAAAGTACAAGGGTCAGGTGCTTATGTTCAACAATTCCCGCGACGCTTTCGGTATTGCACAGTTCCTTTTGGGAATTGATGTCAACACAACAAGCGAAAAGGATTGGAAAAAGGCTTATGAAAAGCTCAAGGAGCAGAAGCCTGTCGTTCAGTCATATGTTATGGACGACGTTTTTAACAAGATGGAGGGCGGCGAAGCTGCAATAGCCGCATATTACGCAGGCGACTGTATCGGCATGGCAGAGAACAACCCTGATCTTGCGTTTGTTTATCCTAAAGAGGGCACGAATATTTTCGTCGATTCCATCTGTATCCCCAAGGGCTGTCAGAACAAGGACGCCGCCGAGCTTTACATCAATTTCTTGCTCAGAGGCGACATAGCGCTTGCAAATGCCGAGTGTTTGTGTTATGCTACTCCTAACCGGGCGGTTCTTGACAATGAGGAATATTCGTTCAGAGATAACGAAATGCTCTATCCCGATGAGGAACATACTCCGCCGACCGAGTATTTCCACAATCTCGATTCCGAGACGCTCATGCTCATGACCTCGCTTTGGGATAATCTTAAAATAGAAGGTACTGACGTCATGTCCGTATATATCGGACTGATTACCTTTGCGGTCGTTGTCGTTGCGTATTTTATATACAGAGCGATAAGAAAGAAAAAAAGAGAAAGTATGTATTAAGGCAATGCCGCACAAATTGCGGCATACGCCGAATATTTTCCCGAAGAGGTGTAAAAAATGAAGAAACCGTGTTATATAAGAATCATTTCCGTTGTTATGTGTCTGATTACTGCAATGGGGGTTCTTTCGGCGTGCTCTTCAAAAAAAGATGCTGATACCGTTAATGATGCTAAATCTAATTCATTTATAGATCCTCAGTGGATAATCGGCCCGACAATTGATGCGGAAAGCATTGAACCGCTCGTCCGTGCGGATTATAACGAAAGCACACGTCATTACGACATCAGCTATGCCGACTGCTTCAAAATTAAGAAGAGCGGCAAATACGGTATTATTGATTACAACGGAAAAATTGTCGTTTCTCCCGAGTATGACAGTATCGTTGCAATCAGAAACAGCAAGGACTTCCTTGCCGTGAAGAAGGATAAAAACGGCGAAAAATCGCAGACATATATCAATTATAAGGATTTCTCCAAGGAACCCGCTTACAGAACCTACAATTCGCTGAGATACGAATATCTCTGGGTTTCTGCCGAAAATTCCGCAGTTTTCATTCAGAATGACGGCGGAGATATTTATGAGGACGATCTCAAAGCCGCCGTTCCCGAAACCGTCAGGGGAGTCAAGGATGTCAACGGTAAGTTTGAAAGCGACGGCACATACGGACTTTATATCAACGGCAGAAACGTGATGGGAATGATCTATTCCGGCGCAGGTCTTTTTGCCAACGGTATGGCGGCATTTAAATCAAACGGCGTTTGGGGATATGTTGATTCAAACTGTAAGACGGTCATTCCGTTCGGCTATGATGCTGTTAAGGGTTACAGCGCTTTCGGTGGCGATGATACCCCGTATGAGTGCTATGACGGATATGTAACGGTAACGAAAAACGGCAAGTTTGCCATCCTCACAAATGAGGGTAAATCCGTAACGGATCTTATCTATGACGGAGCAACTCCGGTTGTCGGTGGAAGAGCATATCTCCTCAAGGACGGTAAATGGGGACTCGTTTCGTTCGGCGATTCAACCTATGCAACCGCAAGAACCGATGTTGCCTCAACCGCTCCCGCAAAAACCAGAAAAGCCGAGACAACAACCGAAAAGACAACCGTTGAAGAAACAACAACCGAAGCCGATCGGACGGGTAATTATATTGTTAACACCGAGGGACTGAATCTCAGAACCGACGCAGGAACCGAGAATGATATAATTACCGAGCTCAGCGAGGGCACGGAGCTTACCGTTGACCGTGTGTATAACGGCTGGGGACACGTTTATTACGACGGTAACGAGGGATGGGTTCTTCTTGACTACCTCGATAAGGAGTAAGCCATGCTCCAAAGATTGGATAAGCTGATTGCCTCACAGGGGCAGTACAGCCGCAAACAGGTGCAGGAGCTTATAAAGAGCGGCAGTGTTAAGGTTAACGGTGCTGTTGTGCGTGACAGGGGAGCAAAGGCGGACGATGAAAAGGATACCGTCTGTATTAACGGTACGGAAATCAGGCTTGAACGCTTTGTTTACCTTATGCTCAATAAGCCGAAAGGCGTTGTCAGTGCAACAAACGACAAAAACGAAAAGACCGTTATCGACCTTGTTCCCGACGAGTTTAAAAGACGAAATCTTTTCCCCGCAGGCAGACTTGATATCACTACAACGGGGTTTGTGCTTATTACCGATGACGGCGATTATGCACACCGCATACTTTCGCCGAAAAATCATATTGAAAAGACATATGAGGCTCGTCTTGCCGAGGCGGTGACAGACGAACAGCTAAGTACCGTTGCCGAGGGAATTGTTCTCAAGGACGGGACAAAATGCCTGCCCGCAAAGCTCCGAGTTATTGAGGACGGAGACAATCCGCTCGTTGAAATCAAAATCTGCGAGGGAAAATATCATCAGATCAAAAGAATGTTTGCCGCCGCAGGCAACGGAGTTATCGGACTTAAAAGGACAAAAATGGGCGGAGTCCGGCTTGACAAAAATCTTCCGGAGGGCGAATGCCGTGTTCTTAGTCCCGATGAGGTACAACTCATTGAAAAATCGGAATGATTTTAAAAACCGAACATATTATATTTATAACTCAAGGAATGAACAAGCATCGGAAAAGTCTGTTTTAACAAAAAAACTTGACTTTTTCCGATCAATACACTATAATAGGCATATTGCTGTACTTTGGTGTTTAAGGTACAGGCTTTTGTCTGTATCAGAGCCAAAATACCGAGTAATTGCATTGAAAGGATGAAATTTATGGCACAGGAAATCTTGCTTACAGCCGAGGCTTACAAAAAGAAAAATGATGAGCTGGAATATCTTAAAACAGCTGGACGTGACGAGATAGCCGAAAGAATCAAAGAGGCCAGATCATTCGGAGATCTTTCAGAAAACAGCGAGTATGACGAGGCATTGAACGATCAGGCTAAAATGGAGGCTAAGATCGCACAGCTCGAAAACGAAATGAAAAACGCTAAGATTCTCGATGAAAGCGCAATTACTACCGAGGCTATTCACGTCGGCTCAAAGGTTAAAATCCGTGACGTTGAATACGGCGATATTGATGAATACAAGATTCTCGGTGAGAGCCAGGCAAATCCCGACGAGGGTATTATTTCCGATCAGTCCGCTGTCGGTAAGGCTCTTATCGGCAACAAGGTCGGCGACACTGTTAACGTTCATCTTCCGAACGGAAACGTTATTGCCTATGAGGTTCTTGAAATTTCAATATAAACATATCGGGCGCAGGCTTAGCCTTACGCCCGCTTTGACTGTTAAAACTTTTTGCTATGAATGGAGAGTTAAATATGGCAGAAGAAAAAAACACTCCCGTTGTTGAAACGGAGGATAACACCAACGAACTCAGAAAGATCAGGGTTGACAAGCTCGTTGCACTTCAGCAGGCGGGAAAGGATCCTTTTCAGATAACAACAGCCGATCAGTCGGCAACAAGTGCCGAGATTACTGCGGCTTTTGAAAAACTTGAGGCAGAGACAAACGAGCTTCCCGAGGATCAGAGACCGGAGCAGGTCAGAATCGAAAATGTATCGCTCTGCGGCAGAATTATGACCTGGAGAGATATGGGTAAGGCTAACTTCATTGATATCACCGACCGTGCAGGACGTATGCAGGTATATGTCAGAATGAACGATATCGGCGAGGATGAGTTTGCCGAGTTCAAGAAGTGGGATATCGGCGATATTATCGAGGTTAAGGGCTTTGTTTTCAGAACACGCAGAGGTCAGATATCCGTTCACGCACAGAACGTCAGACTTCTTTCAAAGTCGCTTCTTCCTCTTCCCGAGAAGTTCCACGGACTTAAGGATACCGATACAAGATACCGTCAGCGTTATCTTGATCTTATCGTTAATCCCGACGTTAAGACAACATTCTACAAGCGTTCGCTTATTATAAAGAAGATAAGAAATTTCCTCGACGCTCAGAATTTCATTGAGGTTGAAACACCTATTCTTGTTTCAAACGCAGGCGGTGCGGCGGCAAGACCGTTCGTCACTCATCATAATTCACTCAACGAGGACTTCAAGCTCAGAATTTCCCTTGAGCTTTACCTCAAGCGCCTTATCATCGGCGGTATGGAGAGAGTTTACGAGATCGGTCGTGTTTTCCGTAACGAGGGCATGGACACAAGACATAATCCTGAGTTCACGCTCATGGAGCTTTATCAGGCATATACGGATTATCACGGCATGATGGATCTCACCGAGAGTATGTTCAGATACCTTGCAACCGAGGTTTGCGGTTCAACGACAATCACCTACGGCGATAAGGAAATCGACCTCGGCAAGCCGTTCGAGAGACTTACAATGACAGACGCAGTCAAGAAGTATGCA